>Ga0316194_10000217_pt1 | contig 34276 bp, 32 predicted proteins | sample CroRivsedime1_MG_FD_204936 | JGI IMG/M metagenome (GOLD analysis project Ga0316194, IMG submission 204936) | Coastal sediment microbial communities from Maine, United States - Cross River sediment 1 | ecosystem: Environmental > Aquatic > Marine > Coastal > Sediment | place: USA: Maine...
TTGACCAGGGTGCTTCGATGATCAGCATTGTCGGCGGTAGCGGAAAATATGCCGGTATTACCGGGGACATGGAGTCCGTTAACAATAACGATGGCACTTTTAAGCAGACCTTGCGCTACCGGGTCAGGTAGATGAGTTTTCCAAATCCTGTTGTCACGCTACGGACCCAATTGACCTTTCCCTGAAATGGCACGTTCTCAAGAGAAACATTCATGGATCGCCCACATGGACCTGGATGCGTTCTTCACCAGCTGCGAACAGCGGGAACAGCCCGAGTACAAGGGGCGCCCCGTCATCGTCGGTGCCCTGCCCGGCCATCGGGGTGTAGTGGCTGCCGCCTCGTATGAAGCGCGAAAATTTGGTATCCATTCGGCCATGCCGATTTCCGAAGCGTACCGGCGTTGCCCGGATGCCGTGTACCTGCGCCCCGATATCGAGAAATACCGCCGGGTCTCGCGGCATGTGTTTCAGATCCTGGAAACCATAACGCCCGCCGTGGAAGCCGCCTCGATAGATGAGGCCTACCTGGATATGAGTGGACTCGAGAAGCTGATGGGCACGCCCGAGACCATCGGTCGCGAGATCAAGCGCCGCATACTTGCTGAGACGGGACTGACCGCCTCCGTAGGCATTGGACCAAACCGGCTGATTGCGAAACTCGGCTCTGAACACCGCAAGCCGGATGGTTTGACGATAATATCCCCGGACCAGGTCCTCGACTTTCTGGCGCCGATGCCGGTTGCCAATCTCCGCGGACTGGGGCGCCAGACACAAAAAGTCTTCAATCGCCTCGGAATCAGGACCGTGGAGCAACTGCGCGCAGTCCCGCTGCAAAAGCTGGAAGAACACCTGGGGGGAAAAGCAGCAGCGAGTTTTCACCGTCAGGCCTTTGGTATTGCCTCGGACAAGGTCGTGCCGGGACGCGCCAGAAAGAGTATTTCGAAAGAGACAACCTTTGAGACAGACGTCCTCGATCACACCGTCCTGCACGATACGCTGCGCGAGTTGACGGCCGATGTTGCAAAAACGGCACGCCGAGAGGGTTTGTCCGGTTCGGTCGTGACGCTGAAGATCCGCTTCGAGGGATTCGAGACACGCACGCGGCAACACAAACGCTCCACGCCGACCAATGACCAGCGCGAAATAGTCAAGATGGCCTGGCAGCTTTTCCTCGATGGCAACCTGCCGAAAAAGCCCGTGCGGCTAATTGGTGTCGGCATCAGCAGCTGGGAGGAAGATAAGCCGGCCCAGACAGACCTTTTCGATCAACCCGACCAGCGCGAAGACAAGCAGCGACTGCTGAAAACGATTGATGCAGTGAGCGAGAAGTTCGGGGAAAGCATGCTGCAGGTAGGCCTGTCCCGCAAGACAGGCAAGTAAGGAGTCGTCACCCATGCCCGATCAGCGAATCGAAGCAGCCATCAGCTTGATGAACAGGTTCGCCGAGCGCACCGGGCCTGGCTCCGAACAGCCCTCGCGGCGCTACCTGTGGACCGACGCCTTTGCGGTCTGCAACTATCTCGGCCTGGCACGCGCTACCGGCAACAAAGGTTACACAGAACTCGCGCTTGCGCTGGTCGACCAGGTCCATCACACGCTGGGCCGGCATCGGAACGACGATACGCGCAGCGGGTGGATCAGCGGATTGAGCGAACACGACGGCGAGCGACATCCCACCCGGGGCGGGCTGCGCATCGGTAAAGCCTTACCGGAGCCCCATCCAGACGAGCCCTTCGACGAGCGCCTGGAGTGGGACCGCGACGGCCAGTACTTCCACTACCTCACCAAGTGGATGCACGCCCTGGACCAGGTAGCACGCACCACGCAACAACCCCGCTACAACGCCTGGGCGCGCGAGCTCGCAGAAACCGCGTTCCGGGCATTCACCTACCAGCCTTCCCCCGCGTGGGAACCCCTCAGGATGGTCTGGAAAATGAGCATCGACCTGACGCGTACGCAGGTAGCCTCCATGGGGCAGCACGATCCGCTGGATGGCTACATCACCCACCTGCAACTGCATGCCACCGCAGCCGCGCTGCCACCACCGACCGCCGGGCCAAACCTGGACGATGAAACCCTTCAGTACGCAGCCATGATCAGGCGCGGCGAATGGGCCACCGCCGACCCGCTGGGTCTGGGCGGCCTGCTGATCGACGCCTGCCGCGTGCAGCAGCTCATGCAGCAAGGCGCAGTGCCGGACACGCAATTACTCAACCGGCTGCTCAACGCAGCACTTACCGGACTGCAGTACTACGCACAAAGCGGCGAGCATCAGTTGCCGGCCAAACACCGACTCGCATTTCGCGAACTGGGCCTGGCCATCGGCTTGCACGCCGTGGAACGCATGCAACCCGCCACAAGCCCGCAACTACGCGAATCGCTCAAGGCGCTCATGCAGTACATGCCCCTGCGCGACGACATCGAGGCTTTCTGGCGTGACCCCCAGCACCAAAGCGCCTCCACGTGGACCGAACACCAGGACATCAATGAAGTGATGCTGGCGACGAGTCTGGTGCCGGAAGGATTCCTGGTGCTTTTGTGACCTGACTGCAGTAGTAACCTTATACACCGGTGCCGGCATTCATCGCGACAATGATTTCCACCTCATCACTAACGACGTGTTTCAGTGTATTCAATCCGAAATCGCTACGCTGGATCGTTGCCGTTGCCTGGTAAGTCCCGCTGCGGCCACCCTCCGGGGGGCTGAGCGTTTTCACGTTAAAAGTAACGCGTCGGGTTACGCCACGAAGACTCAGGTTACCTACAATGCGTCCAGCCCCATCTTCTTTACCAGACAGGCATGAACCCGAAAAGGTGATATGCGGGTAATGTTCAGCTGAAAAAAATGTTGGGCCACGCAAATAATCGTCGCGCCACACGTCATTCGTATTCAAGCTGTCAGCATCAATGTGCATGTGAACATTTGTGCCTTTTCCATCCGCATCACTGACCATTTCACCGCGAAGACGGTCGAACTGCCCCTTGATGCGCGCCAGTCCCAACACCTTGACCTTGAAGCTGACATAGATGTCTCGCAGAACAATCACCGCTCGCGGTGAGTCGATAGAGGGATCCTCTGCCCTTGTCACAGTGGAAAAAGCCAGTCCTGTCACCAGCGTCAATACCAGAGTCGTAATCCGTACTAATTGCTTCATGATGCGCCCTCCGCCAAATAGTTGACCGGTCTGTTTATACTCGGGCAAAAAAAACTCAGGGCCTGATCACCTCGCCCTGGGCATTCATTTCGTTTGTGTCGTGTATCTGTTCCATGAACCAAACATAGTTGACCGGTCGGTCTATGTCAAGATGAAATAACTCTTCCCGCGGCGAAACACATTTAATGCTAATATTTAGAACAGGTTATATCAAAATCGGAAAGACGTTATTAATAACCGGGGGCACTGGCGTCGATATCCGTATTGCCCTGTGTACGGTATTCCATGTTTTGCCTTTATCTAAGCAGTTCCGGCCTGATCATCCAGTTAATCTGCCAGTGTGTACTGTTTTCACGTTCCAGGCAGACAATGCTACCCGGCTGCCAGGCAATGATGGGTCTGTTTTCTTCTTCGATGACCAGATGTGAAACCAGTTTGGCCATGAATGGCAGATGACCGACGACCAGCGTATCCCTGTCCCAGCTGTCGCTTTGCCAGTCAAACGCCCCGGGATCGTCATTGGGGTTGATGATGCCGCTGCTCTCCGGTTCCACTCCCGGTGCAATGGCCTTTGCCAAATACTCTGCCGTCTGGGCAGCACGGAGTTTTCCACTGTGTATCACCCGCTCTACCTGAATACCTGCCTGCTTAAGAAAGGCAGCCAGCCGATCAGTATCTGCATTGCCTTGATCGGTCAGGGGCCGCTCGGGATCGACGTCTTTTGCGCAGGCCTCGCCATGCTGCACGAGATAAAGTTTCATGTCTGCTCTTCAGGCACTGTCAAACTTCGGGATATTCCGCATGGACTGCTTTATCGCCTCTTCGGGATAATCGAAGTCCTCCAGCTCGCCACTGAAGTAGCGATCGTAGGATGCCATGTCGAAATGGCCGTGCCCGGAGAGATTGAACAACAGCGTTTTACCTTCACCACTCTCTTTGCAGCGCAAGGCCTCATCAATGCAGGCACGGATAGCGTGATTGGACTCCGGTGCGGGTATGATGCCCTCGCTCCTGGCAAACATGATACCGGCTTCAAACGTGGCGATCTGCGACACGGCAACGGCCTCGATCAATCCTTCATTGTAGAGCTGCGATACCAGCGCCGAGTCACCATGATAACGCAGGCCACCGGCATGAATCCCCGGCGGTATGAAGTCATGCCCCAGGGTATACATCTTCATCAGTGGCGTGAGGCCGACGGTATCACCAAAATCATAGGTGTACTGGCCTTTGGTCAAGGTGGGGCAGGAGGTCGGTTCCACCGCCACCAGCCGCACCGACTTGCCCGCCGCTTTGTCGGCGAAAAAGGGAAAGGCGATGCCGCCGAAATTGGATCCGCCACCGCAGGGTGCAAACACCATGTCGGGATAGTCGCCGACTATCTCCAGCTGCTTTTTGGCTTCCTGGCCAATGACGGTCTGGTGTAACAGCACGTGATTCAACACTGAGCCCAGCGCGTAATTGGTGTCCTTGCGCGAAGCGGCCTCCTCCACCGCCTCGGAGATGGCAATCCCCAGGGAACCGGGCGAGTCGGGATCGATGGCGAGTATCTTGCGCCCCGATTCCGTCTGGTCGGTTGGGCTGGCCAGCACCTCGGCGCTCCAGGTCTGCATCATGGAACGGCGAAAGGGTTTCTGCTCATAACTGACCTTGACCATGTACACGCGCACGTCGATGCCAAACATCTGGCCGGCCAGGGCCAGTGCCGAGCCCCACTGTCCGGCGCCGGTTTCGGTACTCAGGCGTTTGATACCGGCCTGCTGGTTGTACCAGGCCTGGGCAACCGCGGTATTGGGCTTGTGTGAACCAGCCGGACTCACGCCCTCGTTCTTGTAATAGATCTTTGCCGGGGTGCCGAGCATCTGTTCCAGGCGCCGGGCACGGAACAACGGGCTCGGCCGCCACTGGCGATAAATCTCGCGCACCGGTTCCGGAATGTCGATCCAGCGCTCAGCCGAGACTTCCTGCTCGATCAGCGCCATGGGAAAGATGGCGGCCAGGGCGTCGGGGCCTATGGGCGTGCCATCCGGTCCCAGCGGTGGCGCAGGCGGGTTGGGCATGTCGGCCACCACGTTGTACCAACGTTTCGGAATATCGTTTTCGTCAAGCAGGATCTTGACCTGGGACATAGCATCCTCCCGGTGCTTACGAGTTTATAACTGGATCCAGACTTTAGCAAAATTAGTACGTTAGCAGGTCCTGCACGAGGAGCGGTCCAGCGATGAAGAAATGTCCGCCCACAAATACCACCTTTAACAATATGCTATATTATTGGTAGTTCACGGTAGTACAAACAAAACGATGCGGAAAGGTGAAATCATGCATTACACAAAAGAACAATTGGCCGAACTCGATATATTGATTTATTACAGCCTCGATACCACCAACCAGGGCATCAAAGTCCACTCAACCGCAGACAAAGAGAAAATCGAAGCCGTGCAACGCCTGTTCGACAAAGGCCTCGTCACTCAAAATGATGGCGGTTACCTGACCGACTTGGGCAGAAAAGCTGCAGAACACGCCCAGGCGCTTATATTAATGCTGGCACCGCATAAACATCGCATTGCGAGCTGAGTTTGAGAAAATTGCTCCCTGGCCACCTTTTTAGCAAAATTTCATATATAATGCGGCGTTAAGCCTTGGTGCACTTCGGTCTGCACCTGTTTTTATAGCGGTAATCCTTCCAGATTCACCTCGAAAAACACACAAAGTTTCCGCCTAGACCGTCCCAAACCATGTGTATTGGGTAGGCCGATCCCTGGAGAACATCGTAGTATGTCATTTGAATCCCTCGGCCTCAGAGCCGAATTACTCCGTGCTGTATCCGAAAAAGGCTATAGCGACCCTACCCCGATACAACGGCAGGCCATCCCCATAATCCTCGAAGGTAAGGACATCATGGGGGGCGCGCAGACGGGTACGGGCAAAACCGCCGGTTTCACTCTGCCGCTATTACAAAGATTAATGTCGTCCGGCAAAGCGGAAAAAGGCCGCCGCGCAATCCGCGCCCTGGTGATTACCCCAACCCGGGAACTGGCCGCCCAGGTGAGCGAGAGTGTGGACACCTATGGCAAGCACCTGCCTTTGAAATCCACCGTGGTTTTTGGTGGGGTAAGCATCAACCCGCAAAAACAGAAGCTCATCAGGGGCGTGGACATTCTGGTGGCTACCCCGGGCAGGTTACTGGATCATGTCGGCCAGAACTCGGTCAACCTTTCAAAGGTCGATATCCTGGTGCTCGACGAAGCCGACCGTATGCTCGACATGGGCTTTATTCGCGATATCCGCAAGGTCCTCGCACTGTTACCCAAACATAAACAGACACTGTTATTCTCAGCCACCTTCTCAAATGAAATCAAGCAGCTGGCAAATAACCTGCTCAAGTCACCTGCCTTGATAGAAGTGGCCCGGCGCAATACCGCTGCAGAAAACGTCACACAGGTCATTCATCCGGTAGACAAAGTTCGTAAACGTGAACTGCTTTCCTATCTGATTGGTTCGAATAACTGGCAACAGGTACTGGTATTCACCCGCACCAAGCACGGCGCCAACCGCCTTTCCAAACAGCTGATGTCCGATGGCATAGTAGCCACCGCGATTCATGGCAACAAGAGCCAGGGTGCGCGTACCAGGGCACTGGCAGAATTTAAATCCGGCAAGGTGCGCGTACTGGTGGCAACAGATATTGCCGCGCGCGGACTGGACATTGATCAGTTGCCACACGTGGTGAACTTTGAATTACCTAACGTGGCGGAGGACTACATTCACCGCATTGGCCGCACGGGTCGTGCCGGCAATGAAGGTGAAGCCATGTCACTGGTGTGTGTAGATGAACTGAAGTTACTTAAAGATATAGAACGTCTCGTAAAACGCGACATCCCCAGGGTGCAAATCGACGATTTTGAACCCGATCCTTCCATTAAACCGGAACCAATTAACAAGGGGCGTGGCGGGCAGCAAAAAGCCTCGGGCAAACCGGCGGCCAACAGGGCGGCCTCACCCCACAATGCTCAACGTCCGTCCGGCAATCGGCGTCCGGCCAACCAGAGTCGCCAGGGTAACCGTGCACGCCGCAGCGCATAGGGATCTGACGGATTAACCAACTTTTTACATTCGGGATAACACATTGTTAACAACTGCAAATATCACCATGCAATTTGGCGCCAAGCCACTCTTTGAAAACGTCTCTGTCAAGTTTGGCGATGGTAATCGCTATGGCCTGATCGGGGCCAATGGCTGCGGGAAATCCACCTTCATGAAAATCCTGGGGGGTGACCTGGAAGCCTCGGCCGGCAATGTATCCAAAGACCCGCACGAACGCATCGGCAAGTTGCAACAGGATCAGTTCGCTTACGAAGAATACAGCGTGGTTGACACCGTGGTCATGGGACATGAGGAACTGTGGAAAGTTAAATCTGAGCGCGATGCGATTTACGCCAACCCGGAGATGACCGAAGCAGACGGCATCCGAGCAGCCGAACTTGAAGCTGAATTTGCCGAGATGGACGGCTACACTGCCGAGGCTCGTGCCGGCGAATTGTTATTGGGTGTAGGTATACCCATTGAACAACACCTTGGCCCCATGAGTGAAGTGGCACCAGGCTGGAAATTACGCGTGTTACTGGCGCAGGTCCTGTTCTCTGAACCGGATATCATGCTGCTGGACGAACCTACCAACAACCTCGACATCAATGCCATTCGCTGGTTGGAAGGTGTGTTAAACGAACGTAACTGCACCATGATCATCATTTCCCACGACCGCCACTTCCTCAACAGCGTCTGTACCCACATGGCCGATCTCGATTACGGGGAAATACGCATGTACCCCGGTTCTTACGATGAATACATGATCGCGGCAACGCAGGCAAGCGAACGTTTATTAACCAACAACGCCAAGAAAAAAGCACAGGTTGCTGAACTCAAAGCCTTCGTCAGTCGTTTCTCCGCAAACGCCTCAAAATCAAAGCAGGCGACTTCTCGCGCCAAGCAAATTGACAAAATCAAGCTGGAAGAAGTGAAGCCGTCCAGCCGCCAGAACCCTTATATCCGTTTCAATGAAGACAAAAAACTGCATCGCCTGGCACTCGAACTGGAAGGTTTGGGTAAACGTTTTGATGAAGACCTGTTTACTGGTCTCAGCCTCATGGTAACAGTGGGCGAACGTATCGCCGTAATCGGTCCTAACGGTATTGGCAAATCCACCCTGTTAAAATGCCTGATCGGTGACCTGGAGCCATCAGCCGGCACTGTAAAGTGGTCTGAAAATGCAGAAATTGGCTACTATGCACAGGATCACGCCGCCGACTTCGAAGAAGACAAACCTCTGTTCGACTGGATGAGTCAATGGGGCAAGGAAAGCGATGACGAACAGGTGATTCGTGGCACACTGGGTCGCCTGTTGTTTCCCCAGGATGACATCAACAAATCTGTCAACGTGATCTCCGGTGGCGAACAAGGCCGCATGTTATTTGGAAAATTAATGCTGCAACGTCCGAATATCATGTTACTGGACGAGCCCACTAACCACCTTGATATGGAATCCATCGAATCATTGAACCTGGCCCTGGAAAATTATCCCGGCACGTTAATCTTCGTCAGCCATGACCGTGAATTCGTGTCCTCGTTAGCGACACGCATTATCGAGCTCACACCCACAGGTATTGTCGATTTCCACGGCACTTATGAAGATTACCTGCGTAGTCAGGACATGGAACAAAGGAAGATCAAGGCATCACATTAACAGACTCCATTGTGAAAACAATTGCCATTTTTGTCGACGTACAAAACATTTATTACACCACCCGCCAGGCCTATGGCCGCCAGTTTAATTACCGAAAGCTTTGGCAACGATTAAGCACTGAAGGAGAGATTGTTTCTGCAACTGCTTATGCAACTCATCGTGGTGACGACAAACAGATTAAATTCCAGGACGCGCTCAAACACATTGGCTTCACAGTAAAACTCAAACCCTATATTCAGCGAAGTGACGGCTCCGCCAAAGGTGACTGGGACGTTGGTATTGCCATTGATGTGATGGAAACAGCAAAAGACGTTGACACCATTGTATTACTGTCGGGCGATGGAGACTTCGATCTGTTGCTGGAAAAAGTCAAAAAGGATTATTCCGTCAGCGCTGAAGTCTATGGCGTGCCGGCACTCACAGCCAACTCTCTTATAAAATCAGCCAGCATCTATCATCGTATTGAAGAAGATTTATTATTGTAAAAAGGGGTCCGGCACACCGCTGCCCCCTTTGAATTATTAACCCGGCAATTAATTTGACAACGCAGGAGCGGCCTCATGGCCGCGATATCGCGCCGAAGGGCGGCGTTTATGCCCGACGGTTTTTCGGGTGCTCCTACAACCGGTATTTTATCGCCGGCTTGATAGCTATCGTTGCGCAAGTTCGTTGTCGTTTTTTCTTAATAATTCGACATCTTTAATGATCGATTTTATTGAAGCAGAGGCTGGAAACATAACTCGCAATTGCCCTTTCCTGTCCAGCAAATAAATAAATACTGAATGCTCAAGCGTGTATGCAAATGCTGACTTACCCTGAAATTTCCGGGTCAGGATGCCGAATTCATTCTCAAGCGCTTTTAATGCTCGCGGGTTCCCGGTAATACCTGTAATATTTTTGTCGTAGTAATTTACAAAATGTTTTAGCTGTTCGACATTATCACGTTGCGGATCGATACTGACAAAATAATACTCCAGATCTTTTCCAGCCGGCCCAAGCTCTTTTATGAGTGACTTTATCTTACCTAACGTCATTGGGCAGATATCGGGGCAGCCGGTATAACCAAAAAAAACAAATTTCAGCTTGCCATTTTTTTGCGGGAAATTGATCGATTTACCTTTATGGTCGATCATAGCCTGCGGACCAAGTGTCTTTGCCGGTTCTACCAGCAAGCCCTGGTAACCTGATTCTGTAGCATACGAACCGGCACCATAAATACACCCGGCAGTTACGATCAATATTAGTTTTAATGCAACTGTTTTCATAATTAACGCTATTGCCTGGCCAGCGTTTGTTTAGACGGATTTTTAGCTGACTTGATTAGCTTCAGACGATCTTCCATACGCATGGTTGGATCAAACAGACCCAACGAATCCTGACATTCCGGCAATTTCGGTTCATCGGGAACATGTGATCGCATAGCCTGCAGTAATTTGTTGCCCGGTGTGTATGCATCAGTCAATGATGCATACACATAGGCCGGTTTACGTGCGGAAAAGTTAATGCCCATTTTATACAAGACACGACCATGATCGGGTTGCCGGGAACTGGAAACCATGACCACTTCAGAAAGCAGCGAGAGCTTTGCCAGTTGTTCGTCTGTTAACCGGTATGATCCACTTTTTTCAGGTTCTGACCCGTGAGCCGGATAAAACCAGCTGATCTTGCCACGACGACCCAATGCAATCTGGTTCCTTGGTCCGCACGCTGTGGCTATATTGACCCCTACGATCGGATAAACTCTTTCACCACCACAAAAATTATAATCAAACGGATTGATCGGTTTATCATCATCAGCGGCGAACGCGGCACACGTCCACAGGACACTCAACAAAGCAAGTGCCGCACGACTTAATATAGTGTTAAGCGCTTTCATAAATCAATAAACCAGATCCGAACAAGCAACCCCCTTCTTCTGATGAAGAGGGTTGCTGTTTGAACCGTATAAAACTCCCTGTTAGTAATTCAGCTGGGTATATACCGTACCACCACTGAAAGTACTGTTGTTGCGCAGATCTCTATAGCTTACTTCCGGATACCAGGTACCACTGCTGTTTGGCAGATTAACCATAACGTCCTTGGTCTGACCCGGTGACACTTCCACACTGGTTACATTCTGCGGGTTTGGCAAAGCAAAACCATCCACATTGTGTACAGTGAAGCTCTGACTACTGCCGCCCGAGTTCCGAATGCGGAATGTGCTGTTCACTGAATGAATGCCAATTAGACGAATGGCGACTGCGGCACCAGGCGCTGCGGTTAATGTCTCTGCTGGTGAACCAGTGCTGGTACCTTCCTGGCCATTAATCAGGAAATAGTCCGGATTGTAATCAGCAAACACCGGTGAGTCCTGGACCGCTGTGTGATAGGCCCTGTCCACAGTGCTTAATACCATGTTCCATTCGAAATCATACGATGGACCATTATTGCTGATGCGGTTACCGCTTTTAACAATCAGGGCGCCATACATACCCATTTCCAGATGTTTGACCGTATGCACATGGCAGTGGTACATATGACTGCCTACATACCGGCTATCAACACTGAAATTATAGGTATCGCCCAACACCGCCGCACCGGTTTCGGGTACACCATCTTCCGATTGCGGCACATCGACACCGTGTGGATGAATGGTATGGCCGTGATATGGCGGTTGTTCCTGTGGCCACATCATAGCGCCACCCAGATTGATGTTGGCTGTTTGACCAACACCGAGTTCCAGCACCGGGCCTGGCAAGGTGCAGCCGGCCATTCCACCACCACCGCCCATTGGACAAAATACCCAGTAGGTAACGTTATTACCATCACTCATGGTTCTGTTGATGGATTGCACGCCAAGCTGGACATTGGTGGCATCAAGTACGGGTACAGCACCACCGGCGCCACCGCCCATGCCGCCACCGCCACCCATGCCACCACCGTCCATGCCGCCACCGCCGGACGTACCACCACCCGAACTACCGACATTCACGGTGACATCTCCGGGGCTCAGGCTGATCTCGGCAAGGGTGTTTTGCATGGTATATGTACCGGAACTACTGGACGACACATTAACTGTAGCTGAGAAATTGCCACCACCATTTGTTTGCACCTGCAAATAACCACGATCAGCCCTTACACGAAAGCGATTCATGTTGGAGCTGGAGCCAGTGCTTATGTCAAGTCCCGATGGCAGACCCCAGCGAAACTCGCGTGAGCTGCCGCCATCACTACCACTGATGGTCCAGGAACCTGTTTCACCAGTAGCTATATCAATAGTGTCAGTTGAAAGACTGGCGCTGGAAGATCCTCCGCCACCACCCGAATTATGACTGGCATAAGCAGGGGCGTTCGCAACAATCAGCAGCGTTAACAACTGGATCGTCATTTTATAAATTGAATTGGTTATAATTTTCATTGTTTCATCCTCCCCCTTAATTGCCAACAATGAGTGTTGCAGTACCATTCAGATAGACACCGTTAGCGGTTTCCATCTGTGCGGTATGCACATGCATCGGGAAGATGCCATCACGTAACTGGTATAACACCATCATGGTCTCGCCACCTTTAACATTAATGGTGTCCTGCCATTCAAAGTTATTGAGATGGTTACCATTACGACTGATCACCTGGAAGTGGTTACCGTGCCAGTGCAGGGATTCATCAAACTGCCCTGCATTTACGATGCGTACTACACCCACCTCACCCACGTTACCTTCCAGGACGGTGTTTGGATCATGCATGCCATCAAAACCGCCCTGGCCATTGATCATGAAGTAGTTGGGCCGATAGGTGCCGGTACTGACACTTTGTCCGGCGCTTGCGCGATTATTCCAGTTGGGTACATCCATATCGGTTAAAACCCATAAACGTTCAATGTCATAACCCGGCCCGTTATCCCAGACGCGGCCGTTACTGTTGGAACGAACAATGAGTGCGCCATGCAGTCCCATTTCACGGTTCACATTGCTGTTGAGTGTATCGCGATAAAAGAATACGCCGCCCGTGTTCGGTGTGAAGGTATAGGTCTTGCTGCTGCCTGCCGCAATCGAACCGGTATCCGTTGTGACGCCCTGGATGACAAAATTGTGACTGCGGTTGTGATTGTTGACGACTTCAACGGTTAATGTTTGACCTTGAGTCGCTTCAATGACCGGACCAGGAACCATAGGTGGTGAACCATTGGCATCGGTATAACCCCAGGCATCGATCACCGCACCGCCATCACCATTAATGGTGATAAAGCCATCTTCGATGTACAGTGTGTAATCAGCACTACCGGATCCGGACCCTCCTCCGCCTGAGGTTCCACCACCGGAAGTACCACCTCCCGAACCACCGACACTCACGGTGACATCTCCGGGACTCAGGCTGATCTCGGCACGGGTGTTTTGCATCGTAAACGTGCCGGAACTACTGGAGGACACGTTTACCGTGGCCGAGAAACTGCCCCTGCCATCGGTTTCCACCTGCAGGTAACCGCGATCAGACCTGACACGAAAACGATTGAGATTGGAACTGGAACCGGTACTGATATTAAGACCTGAAGGCAGACTCCAGCGAAACTCACGTTGATTACCGCTGTCATTACCACTGATAGTCCAGGAGCCTGTCTGACCTGCATCAACATTAACAGTATCGGTTGACAGACTTGCGGATGCAGCCCAACCCAGCGATGAAGACAAAACATATATCGTCAATAAAGCGAACAAACTACCACATGCCCGCCGCCATACATTCATGCGCGAAACATACATAAGGTGTTCCTCTCTTCTTTTTGATACCAGTGAAAAGCCTTTGGCTTAACTCAATCGGCAGCCATCCAGCTATAAAACCGACATATCCCCATATTAAGAAAGATTGGGCAGAAGTCCGTGTGATAAATGTCACGCAAGTCAGTAAAAGTGCACAGATTTTTATGTGCTATATGGCACATAGTGCAGCACAAAACGGGATCGGGAGATTTTAGAGCGGGTAATTTATGTTTATAGCGTGATATGAATAACACCACGTTCCTGTGTAATACAGCCCTGCCGTTCAAAAACCTTGAGTATACGGCTGATGACCTCACGCGAGGTGCCAAGCTCACGCGCCAGCCCCTGGTGTGTCAGATACAAGGTATCACTACCGGTTTCGCGTGACATGCGGCTCATTAAACACATCAGGCGTGTATCCAGACTTTCGAAAACTGTCTTTTCTATTATCTGCAGCACATCATTAATGCGATCCGTCAGATTAGTCAAAACAAATTCACAAAAATCCGGCAACATTGCCATGGCTTTCATGAACCGGTCTCGGGATAATGTCAGCGCAAGTACCTTGCTTTCTGTTTTTGCAAAGGCACCGAAATCTTTATGATGCAGCATACCGTTAATACTCAACACACATAGATCACCACAATGGGTTCTATACAGGGTGATTTCACGGTCATCCGGGTTTTGTTGATAAACACGCACACTGCCTTCAAGTATTAACATAAATCGTGTGCAGGGTGAATCAGGTTGCATAACCAGCGTGTCGGCAGGTAACTCAACAATTTCTGCCGCCTCTAAAATTTCCGTCCAGGCCATATCCTTGTTGCCAACAAGTTGCGGGCAGGATCGCTTTAACTTTCCCTGCAGAAATTGAACAGGATTTTTGGATTGTGACGGAACATCACGTAATGGCTGCTCAGGCGCTGACATAACATAATTCCTCACACCCCGCGTTAACACTGTGTTGTTAAGGGATGAAGCTACTTTTTACGCTTATTCCCCAGGTAACACAAGGAAATCTTAATGCCTGCATTTACGGGATTCAGGATTTCTCACAGGTATTCGGAATAACAACGTTTTTATGCCTATCCTTTAAGCGCGCAAGGTAACTTGATCAATAAACAGTAAAATAATAAAGCAGGTTTTCTATGAAATACAAAAAGGCGAGAGGACCAGGGCACTGGTCGCCCTGTTACAACATTACCGACCTGAATCCAGCGTGGTGTACTGCAATAGAAAACAACAATGCCAGGAACTGGCTGATGAATTATGGCAACAGGGTTTCCATGCACTGGCCCTGCACGGAGATCTTGAACAAAAAGATCGTGACCAGGTGTTGGTTCAGTTTTCCAACAAGAGCAGTTCAATCCTTATTGCAACGGATGTTGCTGCACGCGGACTGGACATTAAAGATTTACAGGTCGTCGTTAACTTCGAATTATCATCGGAAAATTTGATATTTCTGACACCCTTTCTTACGTGGCTGTGGAACGCCCTGTCGCCAAACAGGCTTTGAAGATTCTGGCAGAAGGTAAAATAAAGGCTCGCAAGTTCAGGGTACGAAAACTGCGTTAGGAATACCGCTTCTGACATGAGTCGTGCTAATTGGCAGTAAGGCGCAGCAAGGCTTCGTTCTGGTCAATGAAAAACTGAAAATGGTTCAGAAAATTCATACCCAGCAAACCGTCCATGCCTGATCTGCTGCCGAGGTCCAGTACACCGATTTCCAGATTATTGACTTGCCAGTCGCCTACCGAAAGGAAATCGAGTTTATAAACAGGCGCCCGGACCGGGCCGTTCGCTGTATTAAATACACCGGTCCTGCCGGTATCCTGATAGCGGATGCCGCGTTGTTCAAGCACATCGGGTGTGAAAATCGTCAGGGATGCACCGGTATCGATGAGCAGCCGTATGCTCCGGCCATGGGCAGGTCTCGCGTCAACAATAAAATGATTTCCGCTCCGGTGTAATGGTATGCCGACAACCTCTGTCGCAGATTCCCGTGGCTCTGTGTCTTCCGTCCCGGCTAAGCCAGCACTCAGCTCGGACAGCATCGCCTGTGCTTGTGCGCCTACACTATGGTCCTGTGACACCAGCAATAATGAACGACGTGCTGCCTCTTTATCATCAAGCGCCAGCTGCGTGACGGCGAGTCCCATGAACCAGGGTGCATAATCGGGCTCCAGCTGGATAAGGTGCTGGTACAACGCCAGCAATGCGTTCTGATCGTTGTTGCGTTTTAGTGACTGAGTCAGATCGGCCACAATGGACCGAATACGCCTGGTGATTCGCTGCAGCATGGCCGGGCGATAAGCATACCCCCTGGCCTCATAGAGCTGGTCGATCGCCGCGTGAAAGTCTTCCTGACCGTGATACGCTACCGCTAACAGGATTCGCGCCTCCACATCACGGTATGCGGCGACCAGGAAAAGTTGTAACAGCTGCTCCGCCAGACTGAAGCGACGGTCTGCAATGAGCAGGCGGGCGTGAGATAGAATTTGAGTCCTGGCATCTGCCACTGCTATGTCATCTGCCTGAACCTGTAGTGATTCATAGCGTTCCAGCACCGCTTCAAATTCATTGCGCTGCAACAGGTCCTCTATGTTACCCACACGACCAGCTGCCGTCGGTGCAGGATCGATTGCCGGCTCCCCGGGGTTAACGGACTTCGACGGGGCGGGGAGAAGTGGCTGTACAGACGTCACCGGACCAGCATCCCGATAATTGTGCGCAAACCAGCCTGCGCCCCAGCCTGCGATGAAAACCAGTAAACCGACTGCAAGTTTATGCATGTATATTTTTTTCCAATGTTCTGAAAACAACATCAACGGTTAAATCCAGTTTTTGCAAATTACCCGCCGCTTCCCTGCCCTCTTTGGTTGCTCGATAAAAATGCGGCGTCATTAAGAGTAAATTATTAATTTGCTCATTGTTGATTACCCCTGTTTTGAACTGAATATGCTGTTTATCCACCATGAATATCCCCATTTCTTCGGCGTAAGCAAGATCTTGTGGATCTGATTTTTTGACTTCAGAATAGATGATTTCTCTCAACTCCTTCAAATGATCAGGTCCGGGCTCAACGAGAATAACCTTGCCACCCGGTTTTAATATCCTGTTAAAACCTTCAAAACTCTGAAACCCAAACACGCATAAAATAATATCCACACTGGCATCATCAACGGGCGGATGCCTGTTTGTACCAACGATCCAGGTTATCTGTTTGTTCCTCTTCGCAGCTTCAGCTATTGCGGATTTCGATATATCCAGGCCAATAAATGAGAGATCAGCACAACCATTTTTTCCCTTGAGTTCGTTAAAAACATAATCGAAATAATAACCCTCACCACAACCCGCATCCATAACGCAGGTTTCTTTATCACCTGTAATCTTCGAAAATGTAATTTCCGCCAACTTGCTGGCTAGCGGTGCATAGACACCTGAATTTAAAAATTGTGCTCTCGCTGCAACCATCTCCTTGCTATCACCAGGCTGCTTCGAACGCTTATGTTGCACGGGTAACAGATTCACATACCCCTGCCGGGCGATATCAAAAACGTGTCCATTCTGACAAACCAGCTGTTTCTCACTGAATTCAAGCCGCTCCCCATCAACAGGGCAAGCCAGTTTTTGTGCCTTTATAATATTCATATTCTACATATTGAGCGGTTTTCAGGTGCGCTGACTCCGTGACCCGGAAGATTAGCGCAGCCGGTATCAGGATGTCGCAATCGATTTCCAGTAACTCCGTGTTGGTGATGGTCATCGTGTCCGGCATGCCAACCACGGTGCCGTGTTCCGACTTAAACGCCTCGACATCACCAAACCCCTGTATCACCACACGCGCTCCGGCGATGTCCTGCCACCCGGGTATCAGGGCCCTGGACAAAAAACGCCTGGCCGCATACACGCAACCGTAAACCGACTGTAAATTCATGCATACAACGCCTCAACAGTGGCGAACAGATCATCAAGCATGGCAGCGAGCAAGCGGCGCCCCTTCTCATCGCTGGCGAGTGTCGGGTCGCCCCATACACCGGAAGGGGAAAAGCGCGGGTTGTCTGGATCGCTGCGGCTGAAGGGACCGCTTATGGCCATGGTGGGCGTGGTCCACGTCTCCGCCTTGTCCATGGCGACGTGCTCCCGATCAATAGCTAACAGGATGGATGTCTCGAGTTCGTCAGCGTGTCCGCCGCTGGGTTGTTCCTCGATGGCTTCAGTCACGCTGCGGTAACGCGGACCTTCGTAGACGTTGGCCAGTTCGATGCGCATTGCTTCCGGCATGTCGCCCGCGGCGGCTTTCAAGGGCTCGATGGTACTGATGCCCGTGTTCAGTATCAACACCGAGCGCGCACCCGCACGACGGATCTCACTCAGGATCTCCTGCACCATGTTCTGGAAGGTCTCGCGTGCCAGGCTGACGCTGCCGGGATAGTCGCTGAACGCCGGGTAGTACCCATAGGTTACGGCAGGCCAAACCAGCACATCGGCGCGCTGCACCAATGCCCCGGCCAGCCACTCGGCCTGCAGTAAGTCTGTATTCATTGGCAAGTGAGGACCGTGCTCCTTGCATGCTGCGCCGACCGGTAGCACGGCAACGGCACCGGCCTTAACGCGTCGCTCCACCTCGGGCCAGCTCAATTGTGCGGCGAAAGCGCCTGGCGACCGGGTATTCACGGCACCTCCCCCACCCGCCGATAGTTGCCGGAATCAGCCTGCAAGTAAAGATCACCATCCTGCGCGGCGATCACGATAGTGGCCAGGGGCTGTCCCTTACGCCGGAACAGATGCTCGCTGAAGGGGATCAACAGGCGTCGTCGGCCGTTCGAGGAGAGCGTGTAGAGTGCGCCGTCCTCCAACACGACCTGCAAGCGGTCCTGGTCCAGTCGGTCCGGGGCCTGCCGTTGGAAACGATGGGTGACCGCCATATAGACTCCGGTGAGCTGTCTCAGCGTATCGTGGTCGATGCCCGCAAGCGGCGGCGGCTGCGCTGACAAGGCGTGGGTGAAATAATCCTGCACGCGCGCCCGCATGGCGTGAAGGGCGTCATGCTTGAAGGCATTGATGGTCAGAAAGTATCCCGCAGCGGCCTCACGGTTGTAACCAAAGTAAGACAAATAACCGTCGCCATCACCACCATGTCCGTACCACCTGAAGCCGTTGCGCAAAGATTGTCCCAGGCCCGGCCCGTAGCCATAACCAAGGCCATAGCGCGCGCCCAGGGTGGTGGCGGGTCTTTCCATGCGCGCGACAGAGGCCGCATCGAGCAGCCGCCGGGTGCCAACCATTCCGCGACGCAGGAACAGCTCCAGCAACGCGCCCATCTCGCGCGGGGTGGCGTTGATCGCGCCGAGCGGCGGAAAGATCATGTGCCAGTACGGGATCGGGGTCGTGCCGTCGGTGTCGTAGCCGGTGGCCAGTCGCCTGCGCGTGATCTTATCATCAGACAGACTTGCCGTGCGCATGTCCAGGGGCTGCAGCAGCCGCTCGATGATGAAGCGCTGGTAGTCCTGTCCGCTCACTTGCTCGATGACCAGGCCGGCCAGTCCGGCGTTAGCGTTGGAGTACACGTGATGCCGGCCTGGCGGCCACTGCACGACGCGTGCCTGCGGACGCCAGGCGAATGCGGCCTCCAGGGTGGCGAAAGGTACGTTGTGATCAAACTCCTCGCGCGTCATGTCGAACAGGCCAGAGCTGTGCTCAAGCAGATGCGCAACCCGCACGGGGTGCGTATCGGCCCAGGGATTTTCGAGCGGCACGTTGGGGACGATCTTGCGCAGCGGGGTGTTGAGATCAAGACGCCCTTGCTCGACAAGCAGCAGGATAGCCAGCGCGTTGAAGGTCTTGGTGATGGATCCAATGCGAAACAAGGTATCGGCCGTGACGGGGCGGTCGCTATCGAGATCGGCCACTCCACCCGTGCCGGTTTGCAGGCCGTGCCTGCCTGTCACCAGTGTAACGGCGAAGCCGGGAACGGCGTGTTCGTCTCGCAAGGTCTCGAGGTCCGCAATCAGCTGCTCGAAGGACGCATGAGACGACATTGCCAGCGCAGGGAACAGCAGTGCGAGGAGCACAGCGGCCAGTGAAGTTGCCCGGTGCACGCTGCTTCAGTCCTCCGGCGCAGCCATGATGGCCTCGCGGATCGCCGCCCCCGGCGCTGTCGGGTCGAGGTGCAATCTTGTGGCGCTCATGGGCTGCAGACCCAGCTCCGCATACACAGCGTCCAGGTCGGGGAAATTATCGGAATCGATGTACTTCCGGTAGAGCTGAATGAATACCGTCGTGTCCGTGAGTCGATCCAGCTGCTGCATCAGCTCTCGCGCGCTCCAGCTGCGATCGGTGGGCAGGCAACAATCACCCAATGCTGCGAGTGCCGTATCCAGTGACTGTGCGCCCCCCGAGCGCCGGCGCAACTCTACATCGGCGAGCAAGGCAATCGCGGCGCCGCTCCAGTAGACCCGCATGAACGAGTGGTCGCGCATCATGGTCTCGCTGACCTCGGCGAGACTGCGTCCGCGCGGGGTACCGCGAATGCCGCGCTCGAACCCGGCGTGCAGTGCGTTCCAGGCCCACTGCGCGCGCTTCAGCCCGGCGCGGGCCCGCAGCACATTCTGGTAGTAACTCGCGATACCCTCGGACAGCCAGCGGTCCGGGGCGACAATAACCGGATGAAGCAGGTGACTGAGCTCGTGTACCAGCACCCAGTCGGCCATGAACTCCTCGCCCGGGCGGCGCTGGTCAATATACAAGTGCACAGCATCGCCCCCGCCCCGTTGCACCTCACCCCAGGGCACCGGCTCGCGGCCGCGTCCGGTCGGAACGACCAGCAGTTGCACGTCGGGCACCGGCAAGCGGCCATAGGCGCTGGCCAATGCGCGGGCGCCGCTGGTGACCCAGCGCCGCATGGCCGCGGCATCGGCGGCGGGCTCGCCCGGCAGCAAGGCGTACCTGAGCCGCCCCCCCGGTAGCGCAATCGACTCGACGCTGAATCGACCAATGGCCATGCGCGCCTCCCGCCCGGGCATGCGCTCGCGCACTTCATACGTCACCGTCCCCTCGCTGCGGTCGAGGCGATTCCAGGGTGCCGAGACGTCGTAGCCCGGCGGCAGCTCGAAATCGAGCTGCCAGCGCTCGTCCTCCCGCACGCCGTCGGGATTCCAGAGCCACAGCGCGGGATCGAGAACGAGGGCATCGCGTGTACGCCAGTTGCCCGAACGCCACTGCCGCTTGCCGATTGCACTCAAATCCACGCGGTACTGCACACATGCCGGGGCATCGGTACGCGGCAGGGTGAGGGTCGAGCCCTGCTGCTTCAGCTCGACGACCTCATCCCGGGTCTGAAGCCTGGCGGCGCGCAGCAGATCCGGGGCGCGTTCGTCACGGGCGATCAACCGGCGCGGCACCACCCCTTCGAAACAGGCCCTGACATCGAGGTGCTGGAGGCGCTCATCGGTCGCCACCGTGTAATGCGGCGACCCGGCCTGAACGGCCGTCGGCGCCAGTAGCCAAAGTACGACCAACAGTGCCGCTGCCTGCCGAAATAGCTGGTCGAACATGTGTACCCCCCTGGCTGGATGAATGGTGGGAATTTTTATATGTGAATATAATAGCACTGAGTTCCTTTATCCCTATACCGACAAACCTGTGAAAGAAGCCATGACCAGCTACGTGATTATCTTCGTGCTCAGCCTGTTACTGCTGAATGTCTGGATGTATTTCCAGCAACCGCGCATGATTTTTTATCCCATACGCGAACTGTATCAAACGCCGGCAGACTGGGGCCTCGACTATGAAGACGTCACATTCAACACAGCGGATAACGTTCAGCTGCATGGCTGGTACATCCCTTATCAGCAGTCACAACAGGTACTGCTCTTTTTTCATGGCAATGCGGGCAATATCTCGCACCGTCGCGATTCGATAGAGCTCTTTCATCGCCTTGGCCTGAGCGTTTTTATTATTGACTATAGAGGTTATGGAAAAAGCAAGGGCAGGCCAGCCGAGCAAGGCCTTTACCAGGATGCATCAGCGGCCTGGCGTTATGTCACCGACGAAAAAGGCTTTGCCAGTGACCAGATCCTGATATTCGGACGCTCCCTGGGCGGTGCCGTTGCAGCCAGGCTGGCATCCGGGGTTCAGGCACGTGGCTTGATACTGGAATCAACTTTCAGTTCAGCACGGGACTTTGCCAGAGCCGTATTCCCGATTTTGTCGCGCCTGGTGTTGACACGTTATGACTTCAATACCGCAGAGAATATCCAGCGCGTGAAGTACCCTCTGCTTGTACTGCATAGTCCGGATGATGAGATCATACCCTTTCACCTTGGGGAGAAAGTCTTCCAGTCAGCACATCAACCAAAGCGCCTGGTACGAATGCAGGGTGATCACAACAATGGCTTTCTGCAAAGCCAGCCAGGATATGAACAGGAATTCGACAGCTGGTTGAAAACGATACAATAATCTGCGTAGCTACCACATCAAATCATCGGGAACCTTGTAATCGGCATAGGGATCATCGTCCCCATTCTCTGTTTGAGTCGTTGCATTGCTGACAATGCAGGATTCATCGCGAAGTTTTATTTTCTCTGCCACAACGGACGGAATTACCTCGTACCCGTCATCAAACCTTACAATGGCGAGCAGTCCGCGCCCCAGCTTGTCGTGGACCGCTTCCGGGACAAAAAGCTTCTTGATCGCAGTACCATCCTGAAAGTTATAACCCATCTCACCGCCATCCCGCGGCAAGCGATTCATTTCGACCAATTGACGAATCTGTGCCTGAACCGCCTTGCGCTCGACTGCTTCCTTTTGCTGACGATTGAGCTCGCGATCGCGAGCCGCCTTCTCCTCTGCTACCCGCCGGGCAGATGCCGCAGCCTCACTTACAACCTCGCCGCTCTTTTTGTTCTCTGCTTTTTTCTGTTTGTGCCTGGATTTCTTTGCCTTGTTGAGCTTGTCCTTGCTCACCAGGCCCGCTTTGAGAAACTGATCACCAAATGTATTCGCCATGGGACTTACCTTCACATTCCAATCATTCCATAAACCATCATGCGTATTCTAACCCGCTGACCGCAGCCCGGACTAAACACCACGTCTGGCGAACCAGATAATGTGGCGCGCCCCCTTCGACCCATGTGCACGCACACGCACTTCATCGGTCTCGAACCCCACCTTTCTCAGCCGCTGCAAAAACGCCTGATCCGGGCCGGCCGACCAGACAGCCAACACACCCTGAGGGCGCAGCGCCGCGTATGCCGCATTCAACCCGTCCATGCCATAGAGCCAGTCATTCTCCTTGCGCGTGAGCCCCTCAGGGCCGTTATCCACGTCCAGCAGGATAGCGTCGTACGCTTGCTGCCCGGCCATCAGAATGCGGGCGACATCCCCCTCGCGCACGGTCACCCGCGGATCCTGGAGCGGGTGACCGGCAGGCTCCCCAAGTAGCCCCCTGTTCCACGTCACCACGGCCGGCACTAATTCAGCCACCACCACCTGCGCCTGGTCACCCACGTGTCGAAGCGCCGCAGCCAGGGTAAAGCCCATGCCCAGGCCACCGATAAGCAGTCGCGGCTTTACGCAATCCACCAGTCTGGTACAGGTATGTTCAGCCAGCGCATCTTCTGAACCATGGACACGGCTGTTCATCAGCTCGCTACGGCCCGCGATTTTGATCGAGAATTCATCACCGCGCTGGTACAGGCGCAGTTCCCCGCCGTTGCCGGGCACCTGTGCATTATCGAGCAAAACCCAGGGAGTCATAAACGTCTAAGAAACCTCTGGTGTGTTGTCATTGCGAGGATGCCTTGACCCGAAGGGTAAGGTACCCGTAATGAAGCCCGGAGCGATTCTATGGGCGAAGCGGCGCGTTGAATTACGCAGCCCGCATTGACAGAGCACCTGCGCGCTCAGGGCGCCGTGGCAACAGATTCGCTCGACCCACCAGACGCGGGCGGCAGCACCGGCTCGCCATTTTGCTGGACCGACTCCATCGACGCGATCTGGATCGCCTCGGGTAGAGCGGTACCGGAAAGGCGCAGCGACTGGCCGACGAGGACCCGGTTCTTGCTGCTGAGATTATTCAGCGCCACCAAGTCGCGGACACTGTGGTTGTGGCGCAGCGCAATGCCCGACAGGGTATCACCCGCCTGCACCTGGTAGAAAAGATCGGGGATCTGCTGTGCATGTCCTTGCACGCGGGTCAGCAGTGCCGTGACCGTCGTGTTTTCGGTCGTCGCCGGCAGCCGCAACTGATAACCTTTCGGCACATACTTCTTGCCGCTCCATACGACACGCTGCAAGGCCGGGTTGAGCGACTTGATAACATCCGTATCCAGCTCCAGCTGTTGAATCAGATCACTGGCCGGCAGATAACTCGGCACTTTCACAATCCAGTAGTCTTCGGCCTCCTGCCTATTGAGCGGACCGAAATACTTTTCTGCATTGCGCGTGACATCGGTCGCGGCCAGGAATGCCGCATAATAATTACGTGAAGCGAAACCGAAACGCGGCCCCGTGTAACCCTGCACGATATCGCCGATGTCTGTGCCGCCTGTCTCTCGTACTGCACGGCGCACGCCGGACAGGCCATGGTTGTAGGCCGTGATCGTCAAAGGCCAGCTGTGCAGCCTCGAATAATACTTCTGCAGCAGGCGTGCGGCGCCATCGGTTGATTTAACAGGATCGAGGCGCTCGTCCACGATATGATCGACACGCAGATAGTGACGCCCGGTAAAACGCGTGAATTGCCACAGGCCGGTGGCTCCCGCGTGCGACTGAACACCGGGATTATAGGAAGATTCGACATGGGGAAGCACCGCCAGCTCCTCCGGCAGGCCGAAATCACGCAGCGTCTTGCGTATATGGTTTTCCAACGCACCCGCGCGAATGATGCCGTCACGAATACGGTCAGCCTGCCCGCGTTGAAAGCGCATCCTGTCGGCAGCGGTTGCCAGCGTCTCGGCGCTGGCCTTGTCTCCCCACAGCGCCAGCACCTTTTGTTCGCGGGCCGTCAGGTCTTGCCGCTTACCGCTGGCCAGCGACTCCAGCGCTCTTTGATAGCGCTGCACCACCTGCTTTATCTTGCGCTCCTGAACTTGCGGGTTGTCGTACCAGTTAAGTCGCAGCGTTTCGTAGACGATATCCAGATTTCTGCTGTCGTGAACAAAGCCCGAGAGCGAGTCCACTTCACTGTACACCCGGGTCCAGAAAGCGATCGCCGGCTGCAGCGAATCAGGCCGCGCAAACGATACTTCATCAGCACCTTTAACCGGCGCCGCAAACAGCACCAGCAGCGCAGCAAGTCTGATGTTCAGTATTGGCATACGGGTGTAGCGCATTCTGTGACGGCTCTTCCAGTTTATCCGGGAGGGCTATGATACACGCCCTGCATTGAAAATTGGACCTTGACAATCCGCCATGCGACCATACCGCGCAGCTCAATATATAACAAATATTTTTGATTTATAATATGTTACGAAATATTTATGATATATAACTCAAAGAATTAAAGCGCCATGTAACAATTGAGAATCGTTAATATAAGGATCAGGTCCTGTAAATTGATAACGCCATCCGGTGCACCAGGTGGATAAAGGTCTGCCCGGTGTTGTTGAGCCCCCATTGTTCGGGAAAGAAGCGGGCGCATAGGCGGGACGGGCTCAGAACTCAAATTCCATACTCTGAAACACCTGCCCTGCATTGCGTTTGGCGAGAAACTCTGCCGTCGGCAGGTGCATGTACGGCGACTGCTCGACCTCGTAGGCCTCCTGCAATGTGCCGCCGTTTTCGATCACCACGCCGATCTGCTCGCGCAGGTACACCAGGTAATCCCGGGTGTACTTTCTTACCGTCGCCATGTCGGTCGGCTCGCCATGCCCGGGTATCACCACCTCTGCACCCAGCGCCTCGAATGCATCCCAGGTCTCGATCCAGGCCTTTGAATCAGTATGTTCGAACAACGGCAACATGCGCTGGTGAAACGCCATGTCGCCCGCGATCACCAGCTTCTTGTCCGGCAGCCACACGAGGATATCGCCCGGGCTGTGCGCCGGACCGAGCTGCAACAGTTCAATGTGAACGCCACCCAGCTCGATGACCCTTTTACCGGTAAAGGTTTCATCCGGCATCACCACCTTTGTGCCTTCGGCCTTTTCCTTTACGCGCGCCTGCATCACTTCCAGCAGCGCAAATGACTGTTCCTTGATTTCGTGCGCCGCATCGACATGCGCGATCACCGGCACACCCTGCTCCTGCCAGTAATTCGAGCCCAGCATGGCGTGACCCTGGCCGTTTTCCAGCACCACATATTTCACCGGCTGGTCGGTGACCTTTTTGATCTCGTCATGCAGAGCCTTCGCCAGCAGGTAATTGGCGCCGGCATTAACCACCAGCACTCCCGCATCGGTAATCACAAACGACAGGTTGTTGTTGTGTCCGGAATTGGCATAGGTCCCCGGCGCAGTGGCCCCGATCGCCGACCACACCCCAGGCACAACTTCCTGCGGCAAGTCATAGAGCATCGAGTCCGGTGCCTTGTCGCTGTTATACAGCGCATCGCCGGTCAAACGTTCGCCTGCATCCGCCGCGGTGGCAATACGGCAAACAAGTAGCAGACCGGCACACACGCAGCAAAGTTGTCTCATGGCCATGCTGTTATACCTGTTGAGGATTATCAGGCTGTGACTGCTCCGCCACCTTTTCAGGGGGTTGCTCGATCAGGCTGATGATGGTCCAACCCGAGACCAGGTTAAGATCGCTGCCGGCAGTGTAAACAAACAGCTTACCGCGCGGATTGATCGCGAATAACGGTACTGCGCGACGATAATATTTTTTGTAATACTCATCGAAGCCAAACTCATCGCTCAGGCCGGTACTGTGAATCTCAGCGCCCTTACCCAGCATCTTCGATAATTGAGTGAAACTGACTTCTTCGCCAAATGCGATGTGCCCGTAAGGGGGCTTGCCAGTTTTGGTATCACCTTCTTTCTCTGAGCTAACCTGCAAACTATAGACATTGGCGACGCCGAATTCCGTTCGGTAACGCATCGCCGCCAGGGCATTTTCCTCCTGCACACTGGACAAGGCCAACAGTTGCCCGATACCGACCAGGTCCAGGCGACGATCGGCGTATTCGGACACCACCTTGCCAAAGAACGCAGGCAGATTCTCCATCATGGCCGCGCGCACATTGCTCCAGCTGGTATCGGCGAGCAGCACTCGAAAGCCATGTTTTTGCAACGCCAGGGCAATCGCACGCGCCAGCGGATTACCGCCGACAATGAGAAACCCCCTGGGATCCGGTTCTGCCACGCCCAGCCACACCGCCACCAGGCGCGCGGTGAAACTCTGCAGGGCCACCGTACCGATAATCACAATAAAGGTCATGGGTACCAGCATGGCGGCTTGTTCAAACCCCTGCTGTTCCAGTTGCAGGGCAAACAAGGCGGCCACCGCCGCGGCCACGATACCGCGCGGTGCAACCCAGCCGAGCATGGCACGCTCCCGCCACGTCAATGACGACCCCCAGGTCGACACCATAATCTTCAACGGCCGCCCTACAAACTGCATAATCAACAACACACCCAGCGCACCCCAGCCCAGCAGCGCAACACCCTCGAAATCGAGCCGCGCCGCCAGGATGATGAACAAACCGGAAATAAGCACGATGCTAAGTGTTTCCTTGAAATCCAGGATCCCTTCCACATCGACGCCTTTCATGTTCGCCAGCCAGATACCCATCACGGTGACGGTGAGCAATCCGGACTCGGCCTGGATGTAATTCGATAGCGCGAACACGCCGAACACCACCATCAGTGCCGCCGCATTATGCAGGAATTCCGGTAACCAATAGCGGCGTAACACCACACCCAGGGCGTAACCCGCTGCCGCGCCAAACACCACACCGGTGAGAATTTGTTCCGCGAACAACAGCAGGGTATGCCCCAGGGCGGCCCCGCCACTACCCGAGACAATGAACTCAAATACCAGCACCGCGAGCAAGGCACCGAGGGGATCGATCACAATCCCTTCCCAACGCAGAATATTCGCCAAATGCGCAGTGGGACGCACCGTGCGTAACAGGGGCACGATGACGGTCGGCCCTGTGACCACGGTTAACGCACCAAACAACAGGGCCAGCTGAAACGGAACAGCCAGCAAGGCATACGCGGCAAGGGTGGTCACCGTCCAGGTCACCAGCATGCCACTGCTGACCATACGCCGTACCACACGTTCCAGGCCTTTTATTTCGCTGAATCTCAGTGTGAGACTGCCCTCAAAGAGAATCACCGCCACGGATAGCGACACTATGGGGAAGAGCAGGTCGCCGAACAGTGCATCCGGATCGATCCAGCCGTACACCGGGCCGACCACAATGCCCGATAACAGCAAAAAAAGAATGGCCGGAAGTTTCACCCACCAGGCAAACCACTGGCAAGCCAGGGCCAGAACACCAATGGCAGCAATACTCAGGGCGATGGTTTCGTTCACAGGCAAATAGTATTTTTTTTACTGGAGTCAACGATCCATGAACAGGATCCAGAGCGCGCCCTGGTCCGTGCCACCATCGTCATCCCCGGGGGTTCCGACCGCCAGATCCGGGACCCCGTCATTGTCGAGATCACCCATGCCGGCGATCGCAGCGCCGAAGTGATCGTCGGCATCCAGGTCACCGTCAAATCCCCCCGCATCTTTGGAAATTTTCTGCCAGCCGTCAACTCCGCCATTCGTTGTCATTATCAGGATCCAGATCGCGCCCGCGTTGTCGGAGCCGTCATCATCATTCGGGGCACCTACCGCCAGATCCCTGATCCCGTCGCCGTTCAGGTCCCTGATATCGGCAATCGCACTGCCGAAACGGTCATTATTATCAAGGTTCCCGTCAAAGCCGCCAGCGCCGTCCGCTACCTGCTGCTCCTGCCGGACCCTGCCCGCGGCATCGAGAAACAGGATCCAGACCTCCCCTCGATCCGAGCCATCCCCATCAACCCCGGGCGCGCCGACCGCCAGGTCCGGGATCCCGTCATTGTCGAGATCACCCATGCCGGCGATCGCAGCGCCGAAATTATCGCCGGCATTCAGGTCGCCGTTAAACCCCCCGACGTCTTTGGAAATTTTCTGCCAACTGCCAACCCTGCCACTCGCTGCCATAATCAGGATCCAGACCGCGCCTGCGTTGTCGGAGTCGTCGTCATCATTCGGGGCACCAACCGCCAGATCCCTGACCCCGTCGCCGTTCACGTCACCGATATCGGCAATCGCGCTGCCAAAACGGTCATTATTATCAAGGTTCCCGCCAAAGCCGCCAACGCCGTCCGCGATCTGCTGCTCCTGCCGGACCCTGCCCCTGTCATCGAGAAACAGCACCCAGACTTCCCCCCGATCCGTGCCACCCTCGTCACCCCCGGGCGCGCCGGCCGTCAGGTCGAGGGCGCCATCACCGTTGAGATCACCGATACCCGCAACCGCACTGCCAAACAGGTCATCATTATTGAGATTTCCCTCAAAATCGCCTGCATCGCTGGAGATTTTCTGCTCCCGATCCACCCGCCCGTTGTCGTCCATGAACAGCACCCAGATGGCGCCCTTGTCGTTACCACCGTCATCATCAAAGGGGGCGCCCACGGCCAGGTCTCTGACACCGTCGGCTTCCAGGTCACCGGGATCTGCGACGGCGCTGCCGAACTGATCCCCGTCGTCGAGATTTCCATTAAACCCGCCGCTGTCCGCGGAGATCTTCTGTTCGTCGCCCACCCTGATCCTGGTACCTGTGTCCCCGCCAGATGAATCCCCTGCAGTGTCATCCGCGCACTGGAAATCTTCGAAACCAGTCAGCAACAGACTGGCTACAAGTATCAGAGCGTGGGCGTAGCGTTTATTAAAATGCATTGGTGGACCTGACGACTGTTGGAACGACTCTATCGCGTATCAGTGTGCACATACTATATCTTAGCGCCTGTCTTCGCATCGACCAGCGGCCGCAATCTTTCAGGTATTTTCATGGGGGTTTTAGCGGCCAGGGGCCTGATCTTCCTGGGCCAGGCTTTTTATAATATACCCGCCCGATTTTTCGTCCAGCACCAGGGTGATCAGCTTGCGCGCCTGGGCCTCTTCCAGCAACTGACCGAAAGTACGGAAGCCATGATAGGTCTCGTTGAAGCCCGGCTTGCGGCGCTTCAGGGTTTGCTTGACCATCGAACCCCAGACCTTCTCCTGTGCGCCACGTTCCTTGAACAGGGCCTCGATAGTTTCCATGACCAGATCCAGCGCATCCTGCTGCTTGTCGTCCTCGGTCTTCACGGCATTCTTCTTGCCCGCCTTTTTTGTGGAAGACTTGCGCCGGATGCGGCGTGGCTTGCTGGACTCGCGCACCAGGTCATCATAGAAGATAAACTCATCGCAGTTGGCAATCAGCAGGTCCGAGGTGGAATTCTTCACGCCGACACCAATGACCACCTTGTTGTTTTCCCGCAGCTTGCTTACCAGTGGCGAAAAATCCGAATCACCGCTGATAATGACAAAAGTGTCGACATGCAGCTTGGTGTAACACAGATCCAGGGCGTCGACGACCATGCGGATATCGGCTGAGTTCTTGCCGGACAGACGCACATGGGGGATCTCGATCAACTCAAAGGCCGCCTCGTGCATGGCAGCCTTGAACTCCTTGTAACGATCCCAGTCGCAGTAGGCTTTCTTGACCACGATGTTACCCTTGAGCAGCAAGCGCTCCAGCACCTTCTGGATATCAAATGCATCATATTTTTCGTCGCGCACACCGAGGGCAACATTCTCGAAGTCGCAGAACAGCGCCATGTTTCGGGTTTCGGATTTATCGCTCATTCATGTTCCCTTTTTCCTGGTACAGGATAACAGTTCGTTACATTCAACCAAGTCCTCCGATAATTATACGCGTATCATGAGGAAAGCGCGCCCAGACCCGCATCGATATCCCCGAGCAGGCTCAAGGCGGCGGATCATCTTGCAGTCCCCGTTCAAGGCTATACAATCAAAATATGTCCGGAATAAAGAATAATCTTACACATGTTGCACGCCAGATGATGAGCGGTGTTGTACAAATTCATGTAGAAGGCCACATAGAAGAAGATATTCAGTCGGTACTGAATCCTGCGATCAGGATACCCGGCACCTGGTCGGGCTCAGGGTTTTTCATCAAATATAAACATCTCGAAGGCCATATCGTTACCAATGCGCATGTTGCAAGAAATGCGGTTAAGGTTGAAGTCAGCTCAATGCTGACCAGCGAAGAAAGATTCGAAGCGGATGTTGTCGGGCTGGTTAAAAAACTTGAACCGGACGTAGCGCTGATCAAGCTTTCCGACAAAGAACTGGCGCGCTTTAAAAGGCTCGCAATCAAGGACATTGAATATCTGGAACTCAGGGAGGGGTCAAGTCCATCCCGTGGAGAGGAAATCAAGGCAATCGGATATCCAATGGGAATGGTAGAGCCAAATATATCAGGCGGTGAAATTACCAACTTTGTGTCCGGGTCTGAATATACAACCGAAAGATTTGTAACAGATGCGGCCATTAATCCGGGGAACTCGGGCGGGCCAAGCGTCAGCAAGGACGGCAAGGTTGTCGGTTTGAATACGGCTGTCATGGTTAACGCTGAAAATATCGGTTTTATTACGCCGGCAGGCTTTGTGAAAATCATCATTGACAACCTGTTGCAACATAATGAACCACACTTCGCGGGCATCGGCGGAAAGTTGCAGAAGAATGCGGACAACTTTAACCTGCTATTAAAACAATCGGTGGCGAAAGGCGTCATAGTGGCCAAGGTAAAGCCGGGCGGGTTTCTTGAGGCGGCAGGTATTCAGCATCGTGATGTGATTATTTCAATTAACGGCGTTGAATTTGATCGGCATGGCATCGTCATCGGCAAGGAAGGCCACTTCAGGCATAAAAATATTTTTGATGTGATGAAGCTGATACCCATCGGGGATGCGGTTAAAATTACCTATCTCAGAGACGGTGAAATCAATACCACCAGCGCAAATGCCATGCGTAATCCGGAAAAAGCTATTGTCTCACGTCCCATCATTGAAGAAAGAGAGTATCTCGAAGTGTTTGGCATGATCATTCAGGAGCTGAGTTTTGACATCATTGATGCAATGCATGAAGTGGATACCAATGCGCAAATTGAAATGCTGCAAACCACCGGCCAGGAAAAGCCGGTGCTTGTGGTTACGCACATCCATCAGGGATCACAGGCAGATGAAATGGAATGGTCTATAGGTGATCTTATCGTTAAGGCAAACGAACAGGAAGTTCACTCAATAAATGAACTGGAAGAAATATTGAATAAGATAAAGAATGGCGCAGTACTGCTGGAATGTCGGAACGGCGGGATTGGTTATTTTCAGCAGGAATAATCCTGTTATCGGCTTGCAGGTCAGCTTATCGAACACTCAGCGGAATGTCCACATCCGCCTTCCAGGCATTAAATCTCAGACGCTGAACGTCCGGTTAGAGCCTGGTGAGTACACTTCATTCAGAGTGTGCAGCGATCAGAATTCTTCGGAATCGTCGAGGGGATCAGGTGGTGAATCCACGTCGTGTAGGAGGAATAGGGAAAGACAGGGAAATAGTGTTCGCCCGTCGGACTTTTGCCATCATTCAGCGCTCGGAAGAAATCCTCTACCGTCCAGCCGCCTATGCCCTGTTCATGATCCGGTGTAATGTTGGGGGAGTAGAAGGTCCCGAAGGGTGTTTCTATCGGGCTACCACCCGACAGTGGCTGTTCACTGCTGTGGCAGCCTGCACAACCGGCTGTATAAAAGATGTATCTACCATGTTCGACAAGATTTTTGGATGCCGGTGCAGGTCCGGGATAACAGCAACAAATGAGCAGGACTAAAGCCGTATAGCAACTCTTTGCACGATACATGGTGAACTGTTCTCTCGGGGTCAGGCTGGGCGTATTTGTAGAGTGTCGGCCTGTCTCGGGACAACCTTATACCTGTCATTCCCGAGAGCCTGCCCCCCGGGTCTATGACATCAACACCGTAAATCTGACAGTTGGGGTACGGAACACACATAGATTATGGCGTATCGATGTCTACAATCACGCCTTTTTCAGTAGTCTCGATTAACTCAAGCGAATCACTGTTTGCCTGTATGACACTGCGCGCACCCTGGTCGGTATGTAACTGCATCAATGCCTGTGCATACCGGCCTGAAAACCCGACCGGGTGTCCGCGCAACTTTTTGTAGACCGGTGCGATGATATTTGCACCCTGTTGCAGTCCCTTGACCACCGATCGAATCGCGGTTTCCGGAATACAGGGCATATCGGCCAGGGCAATGACCCAGCCCTGTGCATCGGGGTTGTTGGCCACGCCGCAGGCGATACTGGTACCCATACCTTCGCTGGCGAGTGGGTTTTCAATAACCTGCACACCCTCCTGTGCCAGGAGTTTTGCGACCTCATTGTTTGCATCTTCGACAACGGCAATGGTTTGGGGTAATACATTGTGAAGATGCCGCGCTGATGCCAGCACCATGGGTGTGCCGTCGTTTAATTGGTGCAGTAGTTTATTGCTACCAAAACGTGTGCTTTGCCCGGCTGCAAGCAGGATTCCGACAATGGTTGCACTCATGCGACGCTGATAGTGTGTTTCGAGTTTTGTTTTGCCTGATGCCGCAACAAGGTGATTTCAGCCATAATAGACACGGCGATTTCCGGGGGCGAGTGGCTGCCGATGGGCAAACCGACGGGCGCGTGCAGGCGTTGCAGTTGTTGGGCGGTAATACCCAGGGATTTGAGGCGTTCGCGGCGTTTTTCGCAGTTGAGTTTTGAACCGATAGCACCGACGTAGAAGGCCGGTGAAGCCAGCGCATCGAGCACGGCCATGTCGTCGAGTTTGGGATCATGGGTAAGCGCAACTACCAGGCCGCGCTTGTGATTGGCGCAGGTCTGGACGGCGTCGTCCGGCATGCTGTTTACGATTTCGCAACCGTCGAAGGCGGATTTATCGATAGCGTTTTCCCGCGGATCACAGATTGCGACACGGTAGTTCATCATCAACGCAATTTGCGCGACGTATTCGGACAAATGACCGGCGCCGATCAGCAGTATCTGCCAGCGCGGTCCGAAGGTTTTCCCGAGATACGCATCCGTGTAGTAAAAGTCATCACCGGCCGAGGCCGGGTGCAGACTGACCTCACCGGTATTTAAACAAACGCGCCGTGCCACAAGTTCATTGGTCTTGATCCTGTTTAACAAGATTTGTAACTGGGTGGTGCTATCGAGTTGCTCGACCAGCAGTTCCAGCCGTCCGCCGCAGGGCAAACCCAGGCGTGTGGCTTCTGCACGGTTGATGCCGTAATTTATCAGGGTCGGAAAGGTATCGCCGAGTTGATGATCGCGGTAACGCGCCTGCAGGTCTGCTTCGACACAACCGCCCGACACCGAACCGCTGAGTCGGCCGTCTTCGCGCATTAACATCAGTGAACCCACCGGGCGCGGTGATGAGCCCCAGGTTCTGGCCACAGTCACCAGTACCGGGCGGTGGCCCTGTTCCAGCCAGCGGATGGCGGTTTGCAGTATTTCCCGGTCTGTGCTGTAGCGCGGCATACCTGCTGCAGTGGCTCAGGCCGACAGCCTCAATGGCAAGCGGTCAAAATGC
>Ga0316194_10000218_pt1 | contig 34182 bp, 30 predicted proteins | sample CroRivsedime1_MG_FD_204936 | JGI IMG/M metagenome (GOLD analysis project Ga0316194, IMG submission 204936) | Coastal sediment microbial communities from Maine, United States - Cross River sediment 1 | ecosystem: Environmental > Aquatic > Marine > Coastal > Sediment | place: USA: Maine...
CGTAGTAGGGTCATCGACCTTCTCCTTTGCTAAGACCAGGACTGGTCTTAACTGAGTGTGATCGATGTTCGCGAGGAAGCTAGTTCTGAGAGGCTACCGCGTAGCGGTTTAGTTCAACTACAATTATTGTGAACCAGGCACATTACGCACGCTGGTTGGGGCTGTTTTTATAACTTGGGATTTTAACTTGCTATTTTTCATGGTCTTATCATACGCCTCTTTGTGTAATTAGCGGTACTTGTTGCGCATAAATAGCAAATGCCTTACGTCCTTTATGCACTATTATCCACTGAATTTATTTACGATTATTCGTAAATTGTCAAAATAACAAATTCATGGAAATGGAATGCCAAAAACTCGCTTATTGGATCGTTTACGCAATGCAATCCGAATACGCCAATATAGTCTGGCAACAGAAAAGGCCTATGTGGGTTGGGTGCGTAGATTGATTTTATTCCATGGAAAGCGCCATCATGCTGAGAATAGGGATCAGAGTCCTTTTCGTCCTGAGGATCAGTTTATACCGATTTCAACCATGGCAGCCGTGCGCCAGGAGATTGGAACCGGATACATCAAATATAGCTTTAATACTGCTTCTATACTCTACCTGGCGCGGCAATCAAGCCGAATTTTTCATTGACGTAGCCCGTCATCTTTCCCATAGTGGAATGAGAATGATAAACAATCCTATCTTTAACGCGCCTTTCGTCAATCGCCGCGATTTTCTCAAACAAACCACGCTCGCCAGCCTGGGAATGGTGGCTGCAAACCTGCCTGGCACGACCTGGGCAGTTGACGGGAATGTTCTGCACATCCGTAACTATCAGGATGTCAAATCGCTGGACCCGGTATCAATGCTGTCGGGTGCCGAAGGTTTAATAGGCAACGCGATGTTCCTGAACCTGGTGAAATTCCAGCCTGGCGACAGCTGGGAGTGGGAACTCGATGCGGCAGAATATTTCGAACAACTTGACGAAACACACTACGCCTTTCGCCTGCGCCCGGGTATTCAATTTACCAATGGATTTGGTGAAATGACCGCGGAGGACGTCAAATATTCGCTGGAGCGAATCGTGGACCCGGCAATGAAGTCACCCAACGCCGGTGAAATGGGGCCGCTGAGTCATGTCGAGATCACCGGACGCTACTCAGGTGTGATCGTGCTGGATTCTCCATACTCCGCATTCATCCCGATTGGATTGTGCACCTCAAGCGGCGGTATACATTCAAAAAAGGCGCTAGAGTCCGTGGGTGGCCAGTACGGGATCGAGCCACCCGCATGTTCCGGACCATACCGTTTTGTCAGCTGGCAGGCGCAAAGAAAAACGATACTGGAACGAAATTCTGAATGGTCGGGACCACCTGCTGCATTCAGGGAAATTCATCTTTACCCGCTAAACGACGTCAAGGCGGGTGAACTGGCTTATGAAGCCGGTGAGCTTGAATGCACCCAAACCTCGATTGAGTCGGTGGAAGTATTCCGCAAGGCAATGCCAGCATTCAGCCGGCTGGATTTGATCAGTTCCCTGCGTTACTACTGGGTTGGAATGAACATGGAACATCCGAAGCTGACGGATATTCGGGTACGCCAGGCAGTGCAATACGGCATCGATGTTGAGGCCGTAATTGAAGCAGCCTGGTTCGGCCTCGCCACACCGGCAACCGGCATCATTGCGCCTGGATTGATCGGTTATCGTGAAAAAGCGGATGTGCCGCTGGCCGGTGACAGGGAAAAAGCTAAACGTCTGCTGGCCGAAGCTGGCGTCGAACTGCCCCTAAAACTGACAATGTCATTACCTGCACTAGCAATGGAAATGACGGCCGGACAAGTAATCCAGTGGTCATTGGCAAAAATAGGCATCGAGCTTGAGCTCGATCCGCAAGACAATGCAACGCTGATTACCATGGGTATGGAGTCTGCCGGTGATCGCTGGAAGGACCTGCAGTTACATCTGCAGAGTTTTTTCATGCTCGGCGACCCTTATTACGCGACCGTGTGGTTCGTTGATAAGCAGGTTGGGGTGTGGAACTGGGAGCGCTTTCGCAGCGAAGAATTCGACCAATTGCACGACCTCGCAATGAGACTGACCGATATTGGCGAACGTGACCGAATCTACCAGCGTATGCAGCATTTGATGGAACAATCGGGTTGTTACCGATTCCTGGCGCACAGCGTTGAATCGCTGTTGTCACGCACCTGGTTTGAGCCGGCATACCGAGCGGATGGTTATCCAATGTACCGTGATTTCAAGCTCTCCGGACCGGGTAGAGTCTGAAGGTGCTGCGATTTATCACACGGCGCCTGGGCATTTCGGTCCTGATAATTGTGCTGGCCGTGTCGCTGATGTTCGGCATGATTCACATGATTCCGGGTGATCCGACCAGCGTCATCCTGGGGCCACGTGCCACGCCCGAATTGCGTGCTGAATTGAACCAGCGTATGGGTCTGGATCAGCCCATGGCAGTTCAGCTTGGCCGCTTTCTGGGCAAGGTGGCGCGTGGTGACCTTGGTGAAGATCCGTTCAGTCAACGGCCGGTGGCTGAGATTGTTTTTGAGCAACTTCCGTTTACGTTGATACTGGTGTTCACGGCCATCGGCGCCGCCACTTTGCTGGGCGTACCGTTGGGTTGCTTTTCCGCCATACGCCGTGACTCCTGGCTTGACCGGGCATCGGCGGTGCTGTCAGTGGCCTTTATCGCCATCCCGTCATTCGTCGTGGCGCTGTATGCATTGCTGTTGTTTTCGGTGCGATGGCAATGGTTTCCGGCGATCGGCGCCGGAGAGAGTGGTGATATTGCAGACCAGGTGCATCACCTGGTATTACCGGCGATGGCGCTGGGGCTGGGCTGGGTCGGCTACATCGCCCGCCTGGTGCGTTCTTCGATGCTGGAAGTGATGGAAGAGAATCACGTGCGCACGGCACGGGCTTTTGGCCTGCCGGAACACGTCATCATTGGCCGTTATGCGCTGCGTATCGCCATCCTGCCAACAGTGACCATTCTCGGTCTGGGCATCGGTACCATGTTGTCCGGTGCGCTGTTCGCCGAGATCGTGTTCTCCCGACCGGGGATTGGCAAGCTGTTACACGAAGCCGTGATGACCCGAAATTACCCGGTGGTGATGGGTTCAGTGCTGGTAACGACGGTTTTCTTTGTTGTCAGCACGCTGGTTTCAGATATCCTCAACGCCATTCTCGATCCCCGGCTGCGCGGCGCGGGAGACCAACAGTGAGTCGTGCCAAGCTTCTCAGACCGGATGGTCTTTTGATCAGTACCTGGCGCAAGCTGAGACGCGATCCACTGGGAATGTTCGGCCTGATCATCGTATTGCTGATCGGTGTGTTAACGGTGTTTGCACCCTGGCTGGCGCCATATGACCCTAACGAAGTGGATGTCTACAGTCGCCTGTTACCCCCTTCCGGCGATCACTGGCTGGGTACCGACCAATTGGGTCGTGATATCTACTCCCGGTTGTTGTGGGGCGGGCGCGTAGCGATGAAGGTCTCATTGCTGGCGATCTCGGTGTCGATGGCCATTGGAATCGCGCTGGGAATGCTGGCGGGTTACGGGCCGCGCTGGCTGGACCGTATTCTGGTGGTGACATTCGACACCATTCGCTCCTTCCCGACCATCATGTTCGCACTGGCGATCGTGGCACTGGTGGGGTCGTCGCTGAACACGGTGATCGTGATCATAATTATCGCTTCCATTCCGATATATGGGCGCGTGGTCCGGACCCAGACGCTGGCACTGCGCGACCGCGATTTTATCCTCGCAGAACGTGCGATGGGCGCATCGACGGTGCGTATCCTGTTCCGCCACGTGATGCCCAATATTGCCGCACCGCTGTTTATCCTGGCCTCGATGGATGTACCGGTGGTGGTCGGCATGGAGGCCGGATTGAGTTTTCTGGGTCTGGGCGTCAAGCCACCCACACCAAGCTGGGGCAGCATACTAAATGACGGTTATTCCTACATACGCAATTCACCCTGGCCCATCATCGCCGGTGGTATTCCGCTGATCCTGGTGACGCTGGGTTTCACCTTCTTCGGTGAGTCCCTGCGTGACATTTTCGATCCCAAGCTGAGGAAAAAGGGATGAGCTGCCCTCCCGTTCTTCCAGTGCTTGAAGTGGACCGCCTGTCGGTCAGCTACCGCACAGAACGGGGTGACCTGAAGGCGTTACGTAATGTCAGCCTGCAGGTACCGCGTGGCGAGATCGTCGGCATCGTTGGCGAAAGCGGCTGTGGCAAGTCGACACTGATATCGGCCATGATCCGGCTGCTGGCACCCAATGCCCAACTGGATTCCGGGGAGATTCGTTTTCGGGGTGAGGATCTGCTGTCTCTGGACCTGGAGAGCATGCGCGCCTTGCGCGGTGATGAGTTGGCGATGGTGTTCCAGGATCCAATGACCAGCCTCAACCCGGTGCTGAGCATCGGCCGACAGATGCGCGATATCCAGTACCGCCTGAAAGAATCGAAAGCCGACAAGAATGCACGCTCCATGCGGATGCTGGAGAAAGTGGGTATCCCTGACCCGCAAGCCCGTCTACGGGACTTCCCGCACCAATTGTCGGGCGGCATGCGGCAGCGGGTGGCCATTGCGATGGCCCTGATGATGAAACCATCACTGCTGATTGCAGATGAACCTACGACCGCGTTGGACGCCACGCTGGAAGTACAAATCATTCACCAATTGAAGGCACTGCAGGCAGAAATTGGTTGCTCGATACTGTTCATTTCGCATCACCTCGGTGTGATTGCGGAGTTGTGTGATCACGTGGTGGTGATGTATGCAGGCGAAGTTGTGGAAACCGGTAGTGTGCGGGAGATATTCCATTCACCCTCACATCCGTATACACGCATGTTGCTGGCCTGTGATCCGGGTGGCATCACCGAGCGAACTAAAGTGCTGCCCATCATCCGAGGCTTCCTACCGGACCTGGTGGATCTTCCCGCAGGGTGTGTTTACCGGGATCGCTGCGACATGGCCACCGAGGCCTGCGCTGAGCAAAAACCTGAACTCAAAGACCTGGATGGCCGCAAAGTGGCCTGTCTGCTGACGGCTGAATCGTTATGAGCAAACTGCTGAATGTCCGTCAGGCCCACGTTCGCTACCCACTTTCGGGCCATCTGATGGCGCGCCTGACCGGCAATCACCAAGCCTGGGTCAATGTCGTGCGCGGCGTCTCGCTGGCCATCGACAAAGGCGAAACGCTGGCCGTGGTCGGTGAAAGCGGATCCGGTAAAACCACGCTGGTGATGGCGCTGATGGGGCTGGTGCCGTTGCAGCGGGGTGAAGTCGAGTTCGAATCAAAGCGCATCCTGCAAGGTCCCCGTGGCCGCCTCAAACCCGACCGGCGGCGCGTTGCGATGATGTTCCAAGACCCGGTCGGTTCGCTGAGTCCACGGATGACGGTACGGGCTGCACTGGCGGAACCGTTTGAAATCCATGCGCCGGAAGTGAAAGACACCGGTGCCGAAGTTGCCCGGTTGCTGGACCTGGTGGGGCTACCGGTAGAGTTTGCCGATCGCTATCCACACCAGCTCAGCGGTGGCCAGGCACGGCGCATCGGTGTGGCCCGGGCACTGGCCCTGGACCCGGCACTGCTGATTGCGGATGAACCCACTGCCGGGCTTGATGTCTCGATCCAGGGCGATGTACTGAATCTGCTGTCCGGTCTGCAGAAGCGGCTCGGCCTTGGCATCGTCATCATCACCCACAACCTGAATATCGTGCGCCATGTCGCCGACCACATGGCCATCATGTACCTGGGGCAATTTGTCGAGCAAGGAACATCAGAGGACATCTTCCGGCACCCGCGACATCCTTATACCAAGGCGCTGCTGTCGGCCAATCCCAATCCTGACCCGGATGCGCAGAGCGCTCGCCTCGATCTCGCCGGCGAAGTCCCCAGCCTGCTAAACGTCCCGAGCGGTTGCGAATTTCACACCCGTTGCCCGTTTGTGCAAACCGATTGCCAGGAATCTGTTCCTGTCTCCCGGGAAGCCGCACCGGGACATATTTTCCAGTGTCATTACCCGCTCAAAGAAGACTGAACAGAAACCGGCAATTTGTTTTCAGCCGATACTTAGCTGGAGTAAATTGTGGAATTGGGGCCTGTGGAATTGGGGCCTGATATCCTTGACACGCTTGGTGGTATTTGAAACGCTCATATTGAAACTCCTCTGCTTCAGTTTAAAAATAGCAGAAGTGTCTCTTAGTTAAAGCGGTTGATTGGTCCTATATGGGCTGACGTCGCACAGTATCCGGCCCCAATTTGGATGTAAGTTCCCTGATATGCAATTAAGTAAACTGTCCCCTGATACGCTCGGATTCCGCTCGCATCCGCATCTGTGCTCATCAGGGTTAACGGTCAAGTATGGCTACCGTCAGTTTGCTGATACAGATCAAGCTGTTTTCTTCATCGGTGATCCGTGTTTCCCATACATGAGTGCTTTTGCCGATATGTATGGGGGTAACCCGTCCATAAACATACCCGCTGCTTATCGACTTGATGTGGTTGGCATTGATTTCCAGGCCTACGGGGTATTGCTTATCCAGATCCAGTAGCGCCGCCGCCGCCTGACTGCCGAGGGTCTCCGAGAGAACAACTGATGCTCCTCCGTGGAGGATATTGTATGGTTGTGTAGTGCGCTTATCGACAGGCATCCTGGCAATCAGGTAATCACTGCCAATTTCTGTAAATTCAATTCCTATATGGCTCGCCAGGGTATTCTCGTTGATGGTATTCAAACGCTCCAGCGTTAATTCTTTTGGAAACATGATTTCTCTTAATTGATTAATTCAATAGGGTACGTTATCAAATTCAAAGAGCATTCGGAATCCCGGAAAGCAAGAGCACTCCACATTACCCTTTGAACTCACTACGCTCAATCCAACAAGCGCCATTGAATCAGGAAATACGCCCAACTTGCCAACAGCAACAACCACGGAACCCATGCCGACCGGAGTGCAGATTTCTCAGTCTGAACATCCTGTGTCTGTTCAGCTTGCGGCTGTGTGGATTTTGGTTCCTTTAGTGCTTTTTTACGAAGCTTGTCTCTTTCTCGCGTCTTGGCTTTCTCACGTTTCCTGAATTCCGTAATACCCTTTTCGATCCCCTGGGCAATGAGTTTTGTGTGTTCCTTCTTTTGACCAGGTCTTTGAATTCCCCGGGCGATTTTCAATGCTTCTGCACGGGCTTGTTTTGATATTTTTTCGTCAGTCATCTGGTTTCCCATCTTTTTGCCCCTTCCGTCCACGATACTGAGGCCGGGTGACATCTATAGCTCACAGACCGTCTACTCGCTTTCGGTAAGTGAGTCGGCCAGCGCAAACAACAAGTCGACGTAGCTTTTTTCAATATCGGCCAGACCGGCAATGTTTGACTCTTCCGAGGGATGGATTAGCATGTACTCATTGGGCCCGTGCGCGCCCGTCCCGTGGCCCAGGCCATTGAATACCAGGGGTAGACCCAGTCGCTCGGTGAACTGGTAGAAAGGCGCACTCCCCCCGATGCGTGGCATGACGTGATCAATGGTCGCCCACTTGGAGAAAACCCCCATGGCCGCTTGCACCAGTGGTGCGTTCACCGAGGTCTGGGAGGCGGGGTAACCGGATAGTTTGTGAATCTCCACATCGGTGAATCCCTTTGTATCCAGGTGGCTGCGAAGCCTTGCAAATTGACGGTCTGAATCTACGCCCATCGGCAGGCGTGAATCCATTTTTGCCGTCGCAACGTGTGGCAATATGGTCTTTGTGCCTTCACCGGTATAGCCACCCCAAATTCCGTCTACATTTAGCGTCACGTCATAAAAATAGCGCATCAGGACATCGATCCCCTCCAGGCCATGAGTGAACTGACTGAAACCGAGACCCTGTTTCCACTCTTCACCAGTCCAGTCTTTTGCCAGGGCATTGATCAGCATGGACTCTTCGATTGTGGGTGGCCGCACGTCGTCATAGTAGCCGGGGATCAGGATGGTATTGCCGTCGTCAGTGGTCATCGAGGCAATGGCTGCAATCAGTCGCTGGGTTGGTGATTCGACGACTGCTTTGAACGAACCGTGGATTTCAGACCGAACCGGCCCACCCCAGGAACCACCCTTGCTCTTTAGTTCCCAGTAATTAATCCCTTTAACACCCAGTAAGACAGTCAGCCCGCCGTTGAGCTCCTGTGAATTAAACGGAAACAGCACCCCATCAGCCGTGCCCAGGCGGTCCTCGTACGCGTCTACCAATTCCGGGTAATGTGGCGAACCCAGTTCTTCTTCACCTTCGGCCAGCACCATCAGGTTGACGGGTAAGCCACCCGTGACCTGGATGATCGATTCAATCGCGTTTAAAAATGCGCGCTCCGGACCCTTCTGGTTGGTGGCGCCACGGGCCATCATGACACGACCAAATTCCTTGTCGACAAGCTTGCCTTCGAATGGCGGGCTTTCCCAGTCCTCTGGGTTAACCGGTTGCACATCGTACATCATGTAAATCATCAGCGTGAACGGCGCGCCGGCATCGTAGAATCCCCAGACCCCGGGGTGCCCGGACGTCGGCACCAGCCGGGTTTCAGAAAACCCGATAGCAGCCAGGTCGTCACGTAACATTTCTGCCATTTCAATAACACCAACATCCTGCGCGCTGATCGAGGGTTGCTGGACCCAGCGTTGCAGGTTTTTGAAGTGGGCATCCAGGTTCTTGTCGATGTGAGCATAAACCCTGTCATGACTGCCCGTATAGGTTTTGACCTGGTCCAGGCTGTATGCCTCGGTGCTTGAGATCGAATAGTGCGGGTACACATCACCCGATACATGTGTCTCACCAGCTATTGCAATGGCTGCTGTGAATACAAGCAGTCCGAATATGGTTTGAAAACAAGAAATGGCTATGCGTTTCAAGACGGATTCTCCTGCTGAAGTAATTGTCATTGTAATTGTAAGGTTGAAGGGTACCAATTCGAATATGAACAAAAAAGGACTCTGACCACTTTTACCCGTTCCCTGGTTTGCCCATTACTTAGCTAACTAACAACAAGCTGAGAATCTAAAGTAACAGCGAGCTTTCGATGGGTGTATAACGAGATGCAGCGTTAATTAAGCTGGCCGCAGTGAGCTCACGAACCCCATAGACCTCAACCGGCGTAGCGTATTTTGATTTGATTTTTTCAACCAAAAAGTCAAAATCGCCGTCACCAGAGGCCAGTACCATTACGTCGGACTCCGCTGCTAACTCCATCATATCGACCGCAATACCCACATCCCAATCGCCTTTTGATGAGCCGTCCGCGCGCTGAATATAGGGCTTTAGGCGTACCTGAAAACCGATCGCTCGTAAAATATTTTGAAACTGACGCTGCTTCTCGTTACCTCTGTCTACCGCATAGGCATAGGCGTTTATGACATTTCGCCCAGCCGTTACCCTCGCCCAGAATTGGTTGTAATCGAAATTGCGCCCAAATGCACTGCGCGTGGTGTAGTAGATATTTTGCACATCAACAAAGAGGGAGACGTTTTCCATTTACAACGTCCGTGCTCGCAGTAATTTTAGCATTGCCTTTACCTGCCTATCTGAAGCGAAAAGCACCTCGGGAGGTGAATATCTTACAAAGTAATAAGAGTTATTCACACCAACGTTACGGAGAAACGAGCTTTGCTGCAAAGGAAAATACAACAATTAGTGAACAATTAGTGGGGACATCCATGTCTCACAAATGTCAAAAGTGATGGGTGTCCGGAAAAATGAGTTTCCGGAAAAATGATGGGTGTCCGGAATGGCACTAAGTTAAGGGTGTTTATCAGCTATCTATCAATTACTTAACCCTTATTTAAAGCGGAATCGGTCATTGTGGATATCATGCAAAAGTGGCTTAACTTAGTGCCATTCATGGATGTCCCAGCTTTTCCCAGCTTTTCTCCCGCACATAAAGCCAAGGATTGGTTTACTTCGGACAAGTCATGGGTGTCTTGATCCGTTGTTTTGATCCGTTGTTGTTGCCGCTGCCACGATCCCGCGGTTTCCTCCCCTGAGTATTATCTGACGCCTGCCCCAAACGCTGATCTAATCCGCAAAACCTTTCTCGATGACAGGCATCTGATAATCCTTAACAACAGCAGCTGTACGTGACTTTGGGAGTCGAGCAAAAATAAACCCGCCGAAGCGGGTTTATTAAATCAGTTAGATTAAAAACAAGCTCACTCTTGCTTCTCGTTGAGTCCATACTCCTTGTTGGTCTCATCATAGATGGGCTGAATCACGTCCTTCATATCGTATTTGCCACCGACGATGAAGTCAGAAAACCCAACTTTGAGTTTTGGATCGGGTACCAACGGAGTCTTGGTGGGCTCTGGCGGCCAGACATCTTCATCAACGGCTGCCATGCGCACTCGAATATTGTCCTTTGTGATGTTCCAAACCATGTAGTCCGTCGAAAGACTCAGTGGACCATCGTAGGTGGTCCGAATGCGTTGGTTAATATCCGGTGCGGTATCCCAGTCGTTGAAGAAGTGAAAGGCGATGGCCATGCGTGGTTTGATGATGGACATCATTTTTCCAAACGCTTCAGGGGGAGTGTGAACCTGCGTGCCCACATCCAACGCACCTTGCGGCGTAAACTTGAACTTATCAATCAAGCCGGGCACTGTAATGAAACACTCGTGAATTGCAATGTCAGCATTCTTCGCGTATTCCGCATACCACTTGTTCGGATAGGTATCACCTCCAAATACAAATTTTAAACCGTTCCATTCGAGGATGAAACTCACCGGTCCATCCAGGGAGTGGATGGCTGGAATTGTCCGAATTGTTACGCCGTTCTCTTGGTAAATGATCTCGTTCACACCATTGTAGTCAAACTCGGTAACTTCAAATGGTGCATATCCGCGTGGGTCGGTGATTCCCTTGCGACCATCGAGGTCCCAGGTAAGGGCTTTGTACAAGTGATCCAGCGCGTACTTTGTGCCTCGCTCAGGTGTGTCACCACTCGGTCCCCAAACACGTAATGGTTTTTGACGACCCGACAACGCACCACCGACAAATAAAGCGTCCAGATCACCGAAATGATCTGTATGCAAATGGCTAAGGAAAACTTTATCCAGATAATTGTAGGGAATCTGTAAGGCCGCGATGCGTTCGGCCGACCCGGTCCCGGCATCGAAAACAAACTTGTCGCCATTTCCAAGTTCTAACAGCCAGCATGATGCCGCTTGCTTCGGACGCGCCGTTGGCATGCCGGTACCACAGGCAATCAACCGCATCTCATCGGGCGCTAGGTCTTCGCTGTTGGGTGCGTAGAAATCGCGGTCACGCGCCTTTGCCGGTGACGCTTGTGGCGGACTCTCAGCGGCGAACGACTCGTCTATTAACCCAGGCGTCTTTCCCTGACGCCCATCCAAGTGTCCCCATTGATAGACAAGTACAGTTACCAAAGTCGCAGATACAAAGATAAGCAAGCTCTTAATTTTGCTCATGAGTTTCACTCCAATTGTTAAAGGAACCACTTAAGTCTCAGGTCAAGTATGTAGGCGTCCACCTCGATTTCATCCTCGAGAGTTTCCTTGGCCTCATCTTGCATTGCGACGACTGCGAATCGCTAATCGTAACTTCGCGCCCAACTTTAGTTTCCAATATAGATACAGCAATTCTGTTAATCCACTCCTCCGCTTACGCGAGAGAAACTCTCGAATCCTATCTTTACTGTACTCAAGAGTACATTATTAATCAAGGCCATCACCGTTCAGTGCCCCAGAGATTAAAAGTTCGAGTCGATCTTTACGCAAAGCCTTGCGCTTTTTGGCGGAAAATTCAGGAAATACATAGCGTTCGGTTGACTGGTAGCCGACCCATAATGCCGTCCTGCATGCCAGTGAATCTCCGCTGAAACCAAGCTCCGCAAATGCCTTGCCTGCGAACTCCAGTCGCAGCCTGTTGGCCTCGCGCACGGCTTTTGCCGCGCGAGGCTCGGTCCGGGCCCATATGCGGAACGATGAGTCATAGTTGCCCAGGTCGAACTCGTCAATTATTTCCATGGCCCTGGCCAGTCGCTGCCTTGGTGGACAGTTCTGCAACTTCACGTTTTCCGTGATAGTTTCCGTGAATTCATGGCTCCAAAGTTCGATCAAACTATTGACCAGTTCCGCCTTATCTTTGAAGTGCCAGTAAAAGCTGGTTTTAGAGATGTTAAGGTGATGAGCCAAAGCCTGAATGTTGAGGCCTTTCGGGCCTTGCTCATGAAGGGCAGCGAGAGCGGCCTCGAGCCAGTTCGCGCGGGTTGCACGGTTTCTTGTTGGCTTGGATTTCAAGCTTCGGTTTACTCCTGTAAATTTCATGAAGATCGCCGAAAAAACAAACGCGTGTGCTTTCCCGGTTTTATTTTTGGATAGTAACATGCAGCTTTGATTACCATTTCATGATCAACCTAATGTACTCTTGAGTACATTGAACGCAAACGAGAAAAACTGTGATGAAAAACATCCTCATCCTGATGTTGCTGGATTTGATGCTGATCTCGGGGCCTTGCTTCGCGGAAGGTAATGCATCCAACCCGCTGGCAAAGGTCAAAAACACCGACATTCGAGCCCAGTATCACGACAAACAGGATGGGAGCTATTATTGGGATTTCTGGCTGGCTGACGGCGCTTTCATGGCGACTGACAAGCTGAAGATCAAGTATGAACTGCATTACTGGAAGACTGATGTTACGGGGTCCAGTGAAAACGCCATAGAATCGTTGCACGTCAAGCCCATTTACTTTCCCAAAAGCGGCAAGTTGGGTGATTGGAATTACTCACTGGCCATCGGATTGGAATGGATCAAAGACTTTCGAAATACGGACCAGGGCATTGGAACCGGCAGCGATCAGCTCGCCCCGCTTGTCGGGCTTGCACTAAACAGGAAGCCGGGCTGGGTCTTCATCCCATTGCTACAGCACTTTTTGAGTTATCGTGGTGAGGACGTCAACAAGACTGCAACCCGGCTTATCGCGATCCAATCACTGGAAAATGCCAAGTGGCTTAAGTATGACCTCATCGTGCCGTTCGACTGGGAAAACGACAATGCAATCCCGGCCACGGCCGAGGTTCAATTCGGAAAGATGCACAACAAAAAATTTGGTTATTATGCCGATCTGAAGGCTGGTCTGGGCAGCGATCGTCCCTATGACTGGGGCGTTGGCATTGGTGCCAGGTTTGTCTACTAAATTTGTGCCGGCAGGCGGCCGACTGCCCATTAGTCGGTCAACCATTCTTGCGTTTTTTGGGTGTTTTAGCGGGAAGAGTAGCTGGCCGTGGTTCAGTTGGAGAAGTAGCTGGTAGTGTTTTACCTGGAAGAATGTTTGCGTTGTCCTGATCCTTGGGGCGGTTTCCATCCCGAACCAAATTTTCAGGATTTTCCGTGGTGTAAACATTGTTTTGATTATTAACTACGATACCTTGCTGGTTTTGACTCGGGGCCTGCTCGTGCTCCTGCTCGCGTTCCAGCTTTTTTTCAGCCTAAAAAGGGGCCGGATACATTTTTGGGCTTAATGTATCCGGCCCTCTTTATTTATGTTATCGCTGAAAGTTATGGGTGTCCTGACCTATTTTTCCTGACCTATTTTTTTTGCTGTCCAATCGATTGTGCCATTTGATATTAGATTAAATGAATCCTCACTGATAAATTCAAACTGCACATCGAATTCTTTAAGAAAAAACCTATTTTCCGATTCGGGATATAAGATTACATCAGGCAATCCGGTACCGGAAAATTTTAAAACGCCATCTCCTTTAACAATTGTAAGTTCTCTATTATCCGTATCTATCCAAGTTCCAGTATATCTTTCCAAAACAGCGTCAGAGAGAGTCACAACTTCACGAGGAGTTGCCCCCATTATGTAATTGAAAATCGTTGCCCCTTCATCAAAAGCTTCTTTAATAATATTTTTGTAAACAAAAATACCGTTATCACCATTTGTCATCACTACAATACCGCGTTGGGATTTTGGTAGTATAAGAGACATAGACCACATTCCTGTATTATTGCCTCCGTGCTCTAAAGCATATTCTCCATTTGGCAGGCCTGTTAAAATTTGCCAGCCTAATCCCCAAGATAAATGTTCATTAACAGTGATTTTTGGCGTTAGCATATCATCATACAAATCTTGTGAAAGTCCTGCTCCATTCATAACATAAATCAAAAATTTGCTATAATCTTCAGCAGTAGAAAGTATGTTGCCTGCACCACTTACGCCTGTTTCATAAGAAAAATTATAATCATTTCCTTTAGCATCATGACAATGTGCAAGTCTAAGCGTATCAATACTTTCGTCCCAATATTGAGTGTTTTCCATTCCAATTGGTTTAAAAATTAATGAGTCCAATAATTTTTCCAATGGTTTTTTAAACTTGTTTTCCAATGCTTTCATTAAATAGTTGTAACCCTCTCCGGAGTAACGAAATCCGTTTCCGGGTTCAAAATCGAAAGTAAGCTTTTTGGTTGGATGTTCACGTCTCCAATTTACAAATCCCGTCTGATGGTTTAAAACATGTCGAGTAGTTAGTTTTTTGTGACGGATATCATTAGCAACATCTGGGTCGACCCAATAATGAAATAGAGGTTCATCGAGCTTCCATTTACCCTCTTCTACCAATTTTAGAGTTAGCATTGCCACAATCGGTTTAGTCATGGATGCTATATTAAAAATCGAATCAACTTCTGCCGGAACACCTTTTTGAATCTCTCCAAATGCCTTAACGTACTTGATTTTACCTTCTTCAATTATTCCAATACTAACTGCTGGCACATTTTTATCTTCTAACCAACCTTGTACTCTATTCTCAAAGTTAAGATTCACTTTAGTATTAACTTGTGCCTGGCTTATCCCAATAAAAAGTATTGGAATTAATTTAATTAATAAGCTTTGTCTGTTCATGATTTTCCCTTTATTTAGTTTTCTGATTAGACGTAAAATCTATTGCTAAAGTGACATTTTTCTTGGAAAAATGTTTGCTAACGGTTTGTATATAGAAATATTAAAATGAACCGCCAATGAGTCCCTGCGGCCGGATCATCCGGTCTGAAACAGAGGGAAAAGGGAAAGTGAAAAAAGGGGCCGGATACATTTATTGGGGTTTAGGAAGGCGGACTATCGAGAAATGGTGGCACATGAATGTTGCTGGTGCTACCAGAAATGGCATACGGCCAACGTGCTATTGACGATGTCATATCTGCCGTGCAATTCATCATAGAGCAGGTACCGCTGGAAGAATAGCGCGCGACCCTCTTATAATCAATTTGCGTATGCCAACAGCGAAATAGAGTATGAGCGAAATTAGAACAGAACCATGGCCGCAAGAAAAATTCAGGAAATGGTATCAAGAGCATCAGGTAATACCCTCAAGAGATTATGTCAAAACACTTGTCCCCCGAATAAAGGCACTCGGCGAACGGGCAGGATTCAAACTTGAGAAATATGGTGAAGCCTCCTACACCACCATTTCTGATGCCGTTGATGGCAGTGTCGAAAAAACCAGCCGCATCATACACGATTTGTACAGATTACTTATCGGAGATTTTACTCAGGAAAGACCCTGCTATATTGTTTTAGGGGGCACCCACGGTTACGAGAAAGGTGGTCCACTGGCAGCCTTGAAATTTGCAGAAGAGGAAGCCTCACAATACGCCGATCGATTCAACATCGTTATTTATCCTTGCCTTAGCCCCGGTCCGTATGAAAAAGAACTCAGGTTTACAGAAGGCCGAATAGACATTAACAGAGACGCTTTTTTGGACAACGCGAAATCTCAGGAAATGCGAGCGCTTGCCAAATCAGTAAAGGAATTACATCAACGGTTGTTTAACGGTGACCTAAACAAGAAATTTACTGCTGCTATTGATCTGCATGAAACCCCATTCATGGATATTGCCATTGATAAAGAAAACGCTGCAGCCGGCGGCGAAACCTTTGAGCTTGATATTTTTCCTAAAGGTTTGTTTCTGATTGCATTTAACGAAGATCAGCACCTGGCCAATAAGATTATTCAAAACGTGCGCCTTGAAGGTCATCATGTAGTCGATGATGACACACTTTACGGTGCACCCAATCACGATGGTGTTTTGTTAATGCGTGATATGGGACCCGCCACCGGGCGAGTCCGCCAACTCTTAAAGCACTTTGCTACTGCAAGCTTTACAACTGAATATTGCGATATAGATCTCACCGATGAAACGCCTGATGCTGAACGCGTTGAGCCGCAAATGGCTGCGATCAGGGGGATGTTTCCTTAACCAGGAACCCCATAACTCCGAAGCGTGGAAAAGGGGCCGGATACATTTATTGGAGTTTAGTAGGGCAGACTATCGAAAAATGGTGGCCAGAGGTGGAATCGAACCACCGACACGCGGATTTTCAATCCGCTGCTCTACCGACTGAGCTATCTGGCCACTACTTCTAACTTCTCTCTGGAATCAGAGAGCGCGGTATTAAACCGTTTAGACGGGTTCAAGTCAAGAATAATGCGCCTAATTGTTGTCTTTGGGCACATATCCTTCGGGAATTTCTGATCCTTCGCCGAAAAAAAACTTTTCCATTTCACCTTCGATGAATTTCCGGTGCTCCGGTTCTATCGGGCTCAGGCGGTGTTCATTGATCAAGATGGTCTGGTGTGCCAGCCAGCTTTGCCAGGCCTGCATGGAAATATTATCAAAGATCTTCTTACCCAGTTCACCCGGGTAGGTCTGGAACGCCAGACCTGGCAGTTCCTCATTCAGCAACATGCATTTCACGATACGTTCACTCATGTTCCACTATTCTCCAAGTGTGTTTCCAACAGTTGTCTTACCGGTTTGGGCAGTCCGAGTGTCTGCCATTCATGCCGGCCGAACCAGCGTTGATCCGCTCTATATTCTACGCCTCTTAATGACGTGTCTGTATGTGCAATTAATGGATAAATGGTCATTTTTATGTGTGTCAGCTGATGTTGAAGTACCGGTAGCGTTTGCAGACTGCGCTTGTCCAGGCCCAGGCGCTGTTGTATTGACTGGCCGTTATCATCTGCAGGCAACGACCATAAACCTCCCCAAATGCCAACCGGTGGCCGTCGCTCGAGCAGAATGCTTCCATCGTTATCAGTGAGAATCAGCATATGGAAGGATTTTTTGGTGACTTTCAGTGCCGGGCGGCGAGCTGGAAACAGATCAATGGTCCCGCTTTTAAAAGCCTTGCAACTGTCCCTGACCGGACATCGGGTGCAGACCGGTTTTGTCCTGGTGCACAAAGTTGCGCCGAGATCCATGATGGCCTGGGTGTAATCTGCTCCCCGTTCTTTCGGTAACAGCTTCTTCGCTGCGGCCCAGAGTTGTTTATGAACCAGGGATTTTCCGGGCCAGCCGTCGATTGCAAGATACCGTGTAAGCACGCGTTTTACATTACCATCAAGGATCACAGCCGGCTGGTTATATGCCTGTGAGTAAATGGCATTTGCCGTGCTTTCACCTATTCCCGGCAGGGCTGATAGTTCTTCCGGGCTTTGCGGCAGTTCTGTGGCGTGATCCCTCTTGCAGATTATTGCAGTCTTTAGCAGGTTACGGGCCCGTGCGTAGTATCCCAGCCCTGACCAGAACGCCAGCACCTCATCGGTTGATGCCGCCGCCAGGCTTTCAATATCCGGAAACCGGCTGACAAACCGGTCGAAGTACGGAATAACGGTTTTGACCTGGGTCTGCTGTAGCATGATTTCCGAGACCCAGACACGATAGGCAGTGCGGGGGTGTTGCCACGGCAGATCCTTGCGGCCGTGTACGTCCCACCAATCAAGCAGCTTATCTGAAAATGTCACTAGGAGCCTGTCCGAGAATAGAAGCCGTAGCGAGGGCGAGGTGAATTGATGCGCAGCATCAAGAGAAGGTGCCCTGGGGTGGAAGCCATTTTGAGTCCATTTCTTTGGTCATTTGAGGCGAATAGTTACTCATATTTAACGAAAATGAACAGAAAAATGGACTCAAAATGACTTTTCCGCAGTAGGCTCTCTATTCTCGGACAGACTCCTAGTCCAGCGGCAGAATGGCATTGATGAATGTACCCGCATCAAACGGCCGCAAATCCTTTGCCGCCTCACCGACACCTATGTAACGTATCGGGATAGCCAATTCGCTGGCAATGGCAAACAACATGCCACCACGGGCGGTGCCGTCCAGCTTGGTGATCGTGATTCCACTGATATTAACCGCTTCATTAAAATGGCGTGCCTGGTTCAAAGCATTGGTGCCGGTACCGGCATCAACAACCAGCATGACTTCATGCGGCGCATTTTCATCAACACGGCTGATGACACGGCGGATCTTTTTCAGTTCTTCCATCAGGTTGGTTTGGGTATGAAGACGCCCAGCGGTATCCGCGATCAGTATGTCAATATCGCGGGCCTTCGCAGATTCCAGGGCATCAAAAATAACCGCAGCGGAGTCAGCCCCGGTGCCCTGGGCTATTACCGGCACATCATTTCGTGCCCCCCATGATTTGAGTTGTTCAACAGCGGCGGCCCGGAAAGTGTCACCGGCGGCCAGCATCACGGACAGACCTTCTTCTTTGAAGCGTTGAGCCAGTTTTCCAATGGTGGTGGTTTTACCGGCACCATTGATGCCAACCATGAGAATGACAAAAGGTTTGTGACTGGTATCAACAGCCAGGAATTGCTCACAGGGTTCGATCAGTTCATATAGCTCTGCCTGCACAGCTGGTAGAAGTGACCGGGGTTCCGTGATCGAACCATTGTTGATAGCCGTTCGCAAATTTTCCATGATACCGAGGCTGGCTTTCACACCAACATCAGCTGTCAGCAGTGCGGTCTCAAGTTCGTCCAGCAAATCTTCGTTGATATCACTATGTCCGCTGACCAGCGCTTTCAGCCGTTTTCCGATGGTATTACGGGAGTTTCCTAGCAGTTTTTCCAGTGGATCTACACCCGATTGCTCCACCGGGCGAAGCTGCACATCCTGTAGTTCACCGGGTGCTTTACTTTTCTTTTTGAATATTCGAAACATGAGTTTGGGTTTAACCCCCGGCAGTAAAAGCGATATGCTATCAGCTTGTACGTATAAAAACAGGTAAACAGAGGCTCCATACATATGAGCAAATCTGGAAAAAACAATAGCGTCAGGATAATTGGCGGTGATTGGCGCGGCCGGCGTCTTCCGGTTGCCGACGTGCCTGGCCTGCGTCCCAGCGGTGACCGCTGCCGCGAGACCCTGTTCAACTGGCTACAACCCTGGATTCTCACTGCAGATTGTGGAGATCTGTTCGCCGGTACCGGTGCGCTTGGTTTCGAAGCAGCATCGCGTGGTGCCGCATCCGTGTTGATGATTGAGAAACACCCGCGTGTACAAGAGGTTCTGAGCCAGAGTATCGAACAGCTCCAGGCGGTGCAGGTGAACCTGCATCGCGGCGGTGCGATGTCGATGATTGAAGAGTTCAAGCCCGACAGTTTCGATATTGTATTCGTGGATCCGCCTTTTGACTCCAACCTGGCTGGACTGGTGCTGGAGAGACTGGATAAAACCGGATGTGTACGCCGTGGAGGATTTGTATACGTAGAATCACCCGCAAAACATGCAATATCCCCTCCTGGGGACTGGAGGGTGTGGCGTGATCAGGAGCTTGGTGATGTCCGAATGCAGCTTTTTCGAAGACAAATGCAGGAAGACGAAAGAAATCTCTCGGATGACGGGTCTGATTAGTGAAGACAGGCATCCCCCCCGCCTGTTTTCAGTCCCTGCATTAAGGCCGGCATTCACGCCGGCCTCTTTTTATCTACACACTTTAGTTTAACCCCGCACCTTAACAGGGTTAGAATAGCTGACCTTTAAGGTTCAGCAGGAAGGACAGTTGAATAAATCCCCAAGCATAGCGGTATACCCGGGTACCTTTGACCCGATAACCCATGGTCATACTGACCTGGTGACCCGTGCCGCGCGGGTGTTTGAACACGTGATCGTGGCAATTGCGGAGAGTCCTCACAAAACACCGTTTTTCAGCCTTAAAAGGCGTATTGAGTTGGCTGAAAGCCAGATTGGGCACCTGGAAAACATTTCGATCGTTGGATTCAGTAACCTGTTGGTCGATTTTGTTCAGGAAAATGGCGCCAGTGTCATTGTGCGCGGATTGCGGGCCGTTTCAGATTTTGAGTATGAATTCCAACTGGCAAGTATGAATCGAAACCTGTGTGATTCCGTTGAAACCATGTTCCTGACACCGGATGAGAAATACGGATTCATTTCCTCCACGCTGGTTCGTGAAGTGGCACGGCTCAACGGCGATGTTTCCCAGTTCGTCGGTTTGGAGATTGCACAGGCGCTCGGCGAACAATTTAAATCTGTGGGTTCCTGATCTTGGCGCTGACGATCACGGCAGAATGCATCAACTGTGATGTCTGTGAGCCCGAATGTCCTAACGAGGCCATTTACCAGGGTGTCGAAATTTATGAGATCAACCCCTTGCTGTGCACCGAATGCGTGGGTCATTTCGATACACCACAGTGCGTGGAAGTCTGTCCGGTCGAATGTATTCCGAAAGACCCAGGTCACGTGGAAACGGAGGAACAACTGTGGGACAAGTATCACAAGCTGATTCGCGGGGCAGAAGTTTGAAAGCCCGTCTTTGTCTGATCGCAATTTTTGCGTTCTTTATACAACCATTACAAGCTGATCAACCCGGTAAAGCGGCCATTGCTAGTGCACATTACCTGGCCACTGAGGCCGGGCACGAAGTACTTGCAAAGGGTGGAAATGCATTTGATGCGGCTGTTGCGGTCGGTGCTGTTCTGGCGGTGGTCGAGCAGACCAGCTCCGGGATTGGTGGCGGGGCATTCTGGATGTTACGCCGCGCATCAGATGGTTTTGAGGTGATGATTGATGGTCGCGAAATGGCACCGGGACGCGCTCACACAGACATGTATCTGGATGCCAATGGCGAGGTAGATCGGGATCTGGCGTTAAATGGCCCGCTGGCAGCTGCGATTCCCGGGGAAATCGCCGGCTTGGACCACCTGGCAAGCCATTATGGAAAGCTGCCCCTGGCGGTGAGTTTGCAACCCGCGATTCGAATCGCACGTGAGGGATACCCGGTCTACACCAAGTTTTATGGAATGTTAAAGCGCTCAGAGAAGAGTATACGTCGCTGGCCGGCGGCAACGGCGGCATTCCTGCCGAATGGGAAACTACCGGAAATGGGGCAGGTCATCAAGTTGCCGGACCTGGCAAACATACTTGAAATAGTTGCCCGGGAGGGCCGTGACGGTTTTTACAAGGGGGAGGTTGCCCAACGCCTGGTTGATGGAGTGAATAATGCTGGTGGTATATGGAGTATGGCCGATCTCGAAGCCTATACCATCAAGGAGCGTGCACCGATACGCACCATGTATCATGGCTATGAGTTGGTTACAGCACCTCCGCCGTCCTCCGGAGGGATTGCAATCGCAGAAATTCTGAACATTCTTGGACCTGTTGATCTTTCAAAATTGGATAAAGCACACCGCACCCATCTTGTTGTCGAAGCCATGCGCCGCGCCTACCGTGACCGGGCACTCTACCTGGGCGATCCGGATTTCTACCCGGTACCGGTGGAAATGTTGACAGACCCCAATTATGCAGCCGGTTTGCGGGCCGGCATCATGTTCAACAAGGCCACTCCCAGCAGCATGATACCGGGCAGGGAAAAGCCACCTGAAGGTACGGACACTTCACACTTTTCCATCATGGATGCTGAAGGCAATATGGTATCAGCTACGCTGACGGTGAATACACCTTTTGGCTCGAAGTTCATGGTGCCGGGAACCGGTTTTGTGCTGAACAACGAAATGGATGATTTTTCTGCAAAACCCGGCGAGCCCAACGCTTATGGCCTGATAGGCTTTACAGCCAATGAAATTCAACCACACAAACGGCCCCTATCCAGTATGTCGCCGACCCTGATGATCGGGGAAGACAGGGTGGCGGCAATTGGCACACCGGGCGGTAGCCGGATCATCACCATGGTATTGCTCGGCATACTGGATTTCATGGATGGTAATGAACCTGAATCATGGGTGGCTTTACCGCGTTACCATCACCAGTATCTGCCGGATAAGGTTTTTGCTGAGCCGGATGCGTTTAATACGGAAGATGTTTCTGCACTTGAAGCCATGGGACATACGGTGCAGGTAGGGGAGAGGCGCTGGGGGAACATGCACGGGGTGATGTGGGATCGGAAAACCGGGGAGGTTACCGCCGGGTCGGATGCCCGCAGTGATGCGGGGAAGGCGATTGTTCGTTAAATCTCCATTGATCAAGGCAGTGGCCTAGAAACCAGTAGGCTTTTAATAGTGTCCGTCTGATAACAGGAGACAATCGTGACTAAATTATTTTTGGGGTTAATCGTCAGTATTGGTGCCTTGCCGATAGCGCAGGCGGGTATTACACCCGACGAAATCGATCAGGCTGCTGCTGCGGTTCAACCGCAGGTGGTGGAGTGGCGGCGTTGGTTTCATCAGAACCCCGAGTTAAGCAATCGCGAGTTTAATACGTCGGCCAGAATTGCAGCGATTCTTCGTAATATGGGCTTAGAGCCTCAGACAGGTATTGCACACACCGGTGTTATTGCAATTATTGAAGGTGGCCTGCCCGGACCACTGGTCGCTATTCGTACCGACATAGACGGGCTTCCTGTGGTCGAGCAGACCGGTCTGCCGTTTGCCTCGACTGCCCGCAGTGAGTACAACGGTCAGGATGTGGGTGTGATGCACGCCTGCGGCCACGATGCCCATATGGCGATGGTACTGGGTGCCGCCAAAATACTGAATGATAATAAAGCCGATCTTCCAGGTTCGGTGATGCTTATCTTTCAGCCAGCCGAGGAAGGACCGCCTGCAGGTGAAGACGGTGGTGCCTCCATGATGCTTGATGAGGGGATATTTAAAGAGCAGATGCCAGAGGCTGTTTTTGGGATTCATGTTGGTATCAGCGTTCCGGGGGGACAGTTTGCAGTTAAACCCGGCCCGATGATGGCAGCAGCAGATATTTTCAAGATTACTGTCAAGGGTAAGCAAACTCATGGTGCCCGGCCATGGGACGGTGTTGACCCGATCGTCGTGTCGTCGCAGATCGTGCTTGCGTTACAAACCATAGCCAGCCGGCAGGTTGATGTAACACTGGCCCCTTCTATCATCAGCGTAGGTCGTATTTCCGGCGGTATCCGCAACAATGTCATCCCGGACCAAGTGCAGATGGAAGGCACGATACGCAGTTTCGATCCTGATATGAGGGCGTATATTCATACCGCGATAGAAAGAACCGCAACGCTGATCGCTGAAAGCGCCGGTGCGGAAGTCGAAGTCGAAATTATGAAAGGCCCGCCGGCTTTACTTAACAACACCGAATTGACTTTGCAAATGATGCCCGCGCTTGAGCGTGCTTCCGGCCACCCACCGCTTTCCCTTCAGCCTCAGACCGTGGCAGAGGATTTTTCCGAATACGGAAGGGTTACACCGGCTTTATTTGTATTTCTTGGTAACTGGCCTGAAGATCTGGATCCCTCCACTCAGCCAACCAATCATTCGCCCTTTTTCCATATGTATGAACCCTACATGGAAAGAGGTGTTAGAGCCTTCGGCCACATGGTTGTAGATTTTCTGAACGCGCAGGAAGCGGCTGAAAGGTAACTATTATGAGCGGGCCGCTGGATGGCACACTGGTGCTGGATCTTTCACGGGTACTGGCGGGCCCATGGGCCGGCCAGGCGCTGGCTGATCTGGGTGCGCGTGTTATCAAGGTTGAGCGTCCCGGGCGGGGTGATGACACACGTAGCTGGGGACCGCCTTACCTGGGCTCGGGTGACAACAGGGAAAGCGCCTATTTCCTTTCGGCAAACCGCGGCAAGGAATCGATAGCAGTCGACTTCAAGGATCCGCGCGGTCAATCCGTATTACTTCAACTTGCCCGAAGGGCGGATATATTGATCGAGAATTACAAGCCCGGTGGGCTCAAAGCCTATGGTCTTGATTATGATTCGGTCCTTCAGGTCAACCCGGCAATCGTATACTGTTCAATCAGTGGTTTCGGACAGACGGGGCCCCTGGCCAACAAACCCGGATATGACTTTATCATCCAGGCCATGAGTGGATTGATGAGCATTACCGGAACTGAAAAACCCACGAAGGTAGGCGTAGCGGTATCGGATCTGATCACTGGTCTGTATGCGACGGTTGGGATTCTGGGAGCCTATACACGGGCCCGGGAAACGGGGCAGGGTGAGTTTATTGATATATCGTTGCTCGATTCGCAACTTGCGACGCTGGCGAACCAGGCCTCGAACTACCTTGTTTCCGGTAAAAGCCCCGGTTTGTCGGGTAATGCCCATCCGAATATTGTTCCCTACCAGGTATTTGATACCGCTGATGATCCCATCGTGGTCGCGGTGGGCAACGATGGCCAGTTTGTGTCTTTGTGCAGGGCAATTAAATGTGATGGTCTCAGTTCCGACCCCCGCTTCGCAAGCAACGCAGAGCGTGTACTCAACCGGCAGTCACTCATCCCGCTGATTGCCGCTGAACTGGCAAAGCAGTCAGCGGCTTTTTGGCTTGCTGCACTAGAAGACAATGGCGTTCCGGTCGGTCCGGTTAATTCCGTTGGAGAAGCATTCAATGATCCACATGTGATTGAAAGGAAAACCGTCATGCAGCTGGAGCGTGCTGATCTGGGCAATATACCCAGTGTACTTTCACCTGTCAGGTTCCAGAACTATGCCAGGGAAGAGAGCAGGGCCCCACCCGCGCTTGGTGATTCAACCGAAGCAGTGTTAGGCGAACTGGGTCTCAGTAAGCTGGAAATTGAAAAGCTGTTATTTGACGGGATTGTGGAACAATCGAAATAACCCGTCGTTTGGGGTGACACGATTGGTATCAGCCTGAAGGTACCGCGTCAAAAGCCACCACCACACGTGCCTCGTTTCCTTCGAAAGGTAAAGTCTCGTGCCAGAAATAGGAAGGAAATAACGCAAGAATACCCTCGGCGGGTGCAATTGTACGTTCTGCCTCTAGGCTTCGGGGTGTTGCCACTCCGGGCCGCCCAAAGGCAAGACTACCATCCGATCCGGTTCGCCCGGTGGCTTGCAGTGAACCGGGCAGGCTCACGTAATAGGCACTGCTGTACCATCCCATCGGGTGCACGTGTGGGCGGTGATATCCTCCTTCCATGACCCATATTGACCAGGCAGTTGGCAGGGTCATGGAATGCCCCTTTCCTATGTTGACCGGGTGGTTCGTATCGATGTTTTCATAGAAAGAGGGCCCAAACTCACGTTTCAGGGTTGTGTGAATTGCCTGTTTGAGTGCGACGATAACAGGGTTTGGGTTGTTTAGAAGATTGCCCGGTGTCTGTGTACCCCCTATCACCGACTGGGACAAGGGTTGGGTTCGCATAACGTGCAACTCTTCCAATGTTTCACGGAGTGCTTCATTAAACGATACCAGGTTGTCAAAGCCGGGAGGAACGGCTAACTCTGATCGAATGAGCAGGCTGTCATAGTTGACCAACTCATGGTAAGCGGGGTTATCACTGAGCCTGTAACAGGTACTGAGTAACGCCAGCAAATGCTGGTCGTACGGTGTTCTTTTGAGCAGTCCGAGAAGCAGGTTCTGCGCGGCAACGGCATCACCGCAAGCCAGTAAAGCCCGTGCTTTCCATGTCATCAAATCGAGATTATCTGTGGGCGCCTGGGCCAGTGTCCGGGTTATTTCTTCAAACCGTTCCTGCTCATAGAGTAACTGTGCTGTCAGGCCCAAGTAGCGGGGGTCTCGTCCAAAGCGGGTCTCATAGTGCGCTAACTGAAGACTTGCTTCGTCGTGCCGACCGGTAAGTACCAGACGCGCGACATAATCGGCATGCACCGTGGGTACGGGCCGGGTATCAAGGGCATCGGAATAATGCGAGAAGGCCTCGGGGTCACCCATTTCATAACGAAGATCTGCAACGTGTTTTAGCAGGTTGCTATCCAGCGGATTCCTTTGCAAGCCCCTCCGGAGGGTAGCCAAAGCACTTTCGGTTTCACCATTGGAAAGCTCTGCCAAAGCAAGCGCCTCGCAGACCGGAGCGGCGTGGTTGCTGTCAGCTTCTGACTCTTTGTATAGGGCAATTGCCTCATCGTATCGCTGCTGTTTTTCCCGCAATTTGGCCTTTCTGAACGAAACGGCGTAGTTTTTCGGGTCCAAAGCCGTCGCCTCCTGGAACGCGGTTTCTGCCTCATCGAACTTGTTAAGTCCAGTCAGTGCACGGGCAAGACCGAGTCTCGCCTGCAAATACCGTGGATTCATTGCAAGAGCGGCCTGCATCTCCAGGGTGGCCTCTTCAAAACGATGGAAACCAATCAGCGCCAGGCCCAGTTTATAACGTAGTTCTGCCGCCTGCGGTACCAGTGCCGTTGCCCTGCGCAGATGCTTTATGGATTTCTCCTGGTCCCCACGCCGCACGTAGATATCGCCCAGGGCCGCATTAACATCAGCTTGCGAGGCGCGGGCCTTGAGCGATGCTGTCAGAAATATCAGTGCGCGGTCGTCATTCCCAAGCTGTAAATGTGCGAACCCCGCCGCTTTCGCCAACTGCTCATTCGAGCGGGCTAATTTACCCAGCTTGTCAAAACACGCAACCGCCGTCGCAAAATCGTGGCTTTGCATAGCATGCATGGCTCTGTTGGCCCATGAGCTCATGTCCGGGGTCAGGTTCTGTTTCACCAAGACTTTTCCATCCATGATCCGGGTAAACTCACCTTGCTGGAAAGCGATAAAATCTGGCGGTAGAGGCCAACAGGCTTTTTCTGAACGTTTTTATTGATTTCCACTGATCCAATCATACAAGCGCCTTAAGTGATTGATGATATTAACCCGAAAATTCGTTTATGTACGCTTAATCTCATCAATCGGCCTATGGTTTGATATAGGCTCTCGGCAAATCCGGATTTTCACTAAGGTAGCGGTCACGTAGTTTGGTCTGACGCGACTCCATCGGGATCAGTTGACCGTTAATCACCACCACTTCTGCAGCACTCGTGACCTCCAGGGGGTCTCCGCTCCACAACACCACGTTAGCCGCCTTGTCCTTTTGTATGCTGCCCTGTTGATCAGAAACACCAAAAACCCGCGCCGGGTTGCTGGTGAGCGCAGCCAGGCCGGCTTCGTGAGGCAGACCGTAGGCAACAGCGTTACCCGCCATTTGCCGCTGTTTACGGGCGTTATGCGAACCGGCACCGTTGATAACCACCACCACGCCCGCCGCATGCAATATGGCAGCGTTGTCGAGACGGGCACCCAGCATGTCGAAGTTACCGGGCAGGTTATACAAGGGATCAAGCAGAACCGGGACGCCGGCGGCAGCCAGTTCTCCGGCTACCATCCAGGCTTGTGCGCCGCCCGAAATGACTGCATCCAGGCCGTATTGTTTTGCGAACCGGAGTGTTTCAAGGATATCGCTGGCCCGGTCAACATTGAATACCACCCTGCCACCGTTTGCGTAGGTGGATAATGTTCCGCGTCCTGCGCGCGTCAGCAAGGCCGTCTCCGTGGATACGGGCGGAATGTCGGCTTCCTGCATGGCCTGGTTTAACAACATCCATTGCGCGGCACGGGAACCGCCACTCAGACCGCTGGCATCCCTTCCCACGTTGATGAACAGAACCGGGCTGCCAATAAAGCTCTCATAGCCACCGTCCAGCATGACCATCTGGCCCTGCCCGCCAAAAATGGATCCCTGCGAATTTGCGCCTAGCAATGTGAAGCTGAATCCTTCAATTCGTGTCACCGGCACCAGGCTGGAATTGGGGTTATAGGCCGGTACAACATTAAATTCGGGGCGCATTTCGTTTAAGGCCAGGCCTGCGTCTGTGGACTCCTCTACCGCAGAAACTTCCGTAATTCCAATGCTGGTTATTCCCGCGAAAAAACCCGGCGTCAGTGTTTTGCCCTCGGCATTGAACACAAAGACATCATCCTGCGGTACCGGCAAGTCTTTCCCGGTACGTTGGATCTTACCCCCGGATATGAAGACATCGGTGTTTTCCAGGATGCCGTCTCCGGTCATCGTCATGACACTGGCATTGCGAATCATGATGGTGTCAGCCTGCACCGCCAGGGAAAAAGCAGCCAGCAAGCCAATCAAAAGCGTTCGAATACTATTCATTTTGACACTCCCTGCAACTGGCCCAGTTCGAAGTCGGACACCGGTTGCAGATCCGGGTTTTCACGGTCATAAACCAGTGCGCCATCGATATAGACGTGGTCGGCTTTGGCATACACACTGAACGGGTTTGAGTTCCAGATAACTACATCGGCCATTTTCCCGGCTTCAAGTGATCCTGTCCGGTTTTCGATTCCCAGCGACCTGGCGGCATTGGAAGTAATCCAGCCGATCGCACGTTCCGGTGGAATATTCATACCAGCCCGGTTGCCTGCACTCATCGCCTTGGCAGCCTCCTGATTCAGGCGCTGAATGCCTTCTGCATCATCCGAGTGTACGATGGCACAACTACCCTGCGGTCTGTCTACCATTGCGATGTTTTCCTGGATACCGTCGTAGGCTTCCATTTTGAAACCCCACCAGTCTGCCCAGAGGGCTCCGCAAACATCTTTTTCAGCCAGTGTGTCGGCGATCTTGTAGGCTTCCACACCATGGTGAAAGGTCCCGACCTTGTAACCGAACTCATCAGCCAAATCCAGGATGGTCAGCATTTCATCAGCACGGTAGCAGTGCATGTGTACAATGATTTCGCCATTGAGTACACCAACCAGTGTTTCCAGTCTCAGATCACGTTTGGGTGCTTTGGCATCGTCTTTCTTGTCAGCAGCTTTTTGTTCATAGGTCGCCCAGTCATCGATGTATTGTTGTGCGTCGATCCACTGTGCCCGGTAGGCCGCCATATTGCCCATTCGGGTCGACGGCAATTGTTTACGTTCACCATAAACCCGCTTGGGGTTTTCACCACAGGCCATTTTCAAACCATACGGGGCACCCGGAAACTTCATGCCCTGGTAGCTGTTGCTATAGACATTTTTCAGGGTTACACCACGACCACCCATCAGGTTTCCGGAACCAGGCAGTGTTTGAAGGGTAGTGATACCTCCGGCGAGTGCTCGCGAGAAACCGGGGTCCTGTGGCCAGACACTGTGCTCGGCCCAGACATTCGGTGTTGCCGGATTGGTCATTTCGTTACCGTCTGAGTGGGCCTTGACACCCGGACTGGCATACACGCCCAGATGCGAGTGGACATCAATCAGGCCAGGTGTCACCCAGCGGCCACTGGCATCAATGGTGTTTACACCGGCAGGGCTCTTACCCTCACCAACGAATACGATTTTTCCATCGGCTATTAACAGGCTGGCATCTTCCAGTCGCTCGCCGGTACCGGTCAGAATGGTGGCATGGGTGATCAATGTTGGTTCCGATGGTAGCGCTGCGTAGGTGGACGGGTAGGCGTCAGCCTGCAAGTCTCCGATGGGTAATGCCATCAGCATCGGAAGCAGGGCCGGCAGGAATTTATAGCGCATGGGGTTTCCTTCTAAATGTCGTGAGGGACAGCATATTAGCAAACAGCGGGAAATTTACCTACGTTCAAATTGAAAGCAGTTAATCGAATAGGGAGCTACGTTGGTGTAAATGAAGGGCGCTTGCCGGTATCATCCACACGCAATGAATAAATGCACAGAAAATCCACTGCCCGGTTTGCCTGATGACCTGGAAACCTGGATAGAGTCCAGCCTGGCATCAGGCTCGAATATCCTGGCAACCTCAAACCAGGGTATCGTGCTTTTATTTGAAGGCGATGGACTGAAACTGGTGATCAAGTCTGCCATGGGCCGTGGACCGGTTCGAAAGGCACGGCAGGCAACGCTTGAGAGAGAGTACGCTGCATATCAGCGCCTAAAGGGTGTTGAAGGTGTTCCGGCTTGTTACGGTCTGCTCGCAAGGCGTTACCTGCTGATGGATTTTATCGAGGGTACCACTTACCGCCACGCAACCTGGCAGGATCGGGATCAATGGTTTGCAGAACTCCTGCTTGTGATACAGGCTTTTCATTCACGAGGTGTCAGCCATGGTGACTTGAAATCCAAAACCAATATGATCGTGGGTAGTGATCAAAAGCCCTATATCATCGATTTTGGAACCACGTTTATACACAAAGACGGGTTTCATCCTCTCAATAATCACTTTTTTGAATATGGCAAGCGCCTGGATATCAACGCCTGGGTCAAGCATAAATACCACGGACGGTACAAAAATGCCTCGGAAGAAGACCGGCAATTGTTGAATTATTCAAAGCTCGAATACGTGGTCAGAAAACTACGCGGTCGCCCAATGCACTAGTAGGGAGCGTAACCCGTTAAGCACCATCTGTTTTACGACGAAACTCCTCTGTGAGGATTTCAAGACCCTCGGTAATACTGACTTCAGCCGTATAATCAAGATCCCGTTTAGCTGCCGAAATGTCATACCAGTGCGCGGTGGAAAGATGTTCTGCCGACCAACGGGTCAGGGGTGGTTCTGATTCTATTCCGAATAATTTCCAGCCGGTTTCCAGCAGCGTTCCCGCCGCTTTGGCAAGCAGTGGTGAAATGGCTTGAATATCCACCTCCACACCGGCTGCTTTTAACAGGCCCCCGATAATCCGGCCTTGGCTTAGAGGTTCGTCATTGGAAATAAAGTAGGTTTTGCCGCCAACGGTACCGGGATGGGTTGCCAGCTTATCCAGTGCCAGCAGATGAGCTTTGGCTGCGTTGTCGATATATACGGTATCAATCAACTTGCCGGGGCCGGGCAGTTTCAATTTCCCGCGTTTAGCCCGTTCCAGAAGTTTGGGTAACAGGTGATTGTCGCCCGGCCCCCAGATCAGGTGCGGACGCAAAGAAACAGTGGCCAATTCCGGGCAGTTGGCTGCCATGACCCGTTGTTCAGACAGGGCCTTGGTTTCCGGGTAGGGTGAATTATAAGTATCGGGGTAGGGCAGAGACTCATTTCCGCCCTCAATGTCGCCATCGGAATGCGTGACACTCGGGGAACTGGTGAAAACCAGTTTTTTGATCCCGTTTTTGCGGCAGGCGTTTAATACGTTTTCGGTGCCAGTGACGTTTGGGGCAAAGTAGTCGTCATAATTCACCGATAATCCGGCTTTGGCGGCGGTATGAATAATCGCATCGACGCCTTTTGAGGCTGCATTCAATAACTCTGCATCAGTGATATCCCCCCGGATCACCTGGGCACCCTGTTTTTCAAGCGCATCAGCCGCACTTCTCTGGTAAACGACAACCTCATCGCCACGAGCCAGCAATTGCCGGCAAATCGCACTGCCAAGAAATCCGCCACCGCCTGTTACCAGGACTCTCATGCAAGCTTCCTCGCCGCCCAGACGGCAAGTTTTTCCCTTCCAATTTTGGCGTTATGGCGTATATCGACGGGGAAGGACTTGTGAAAAAGAATCTGCTGAATGGACCTTGAAACCGCATGATTCTGACCAAGTTGAAGCAGGTCGGTTTGAATGCGGTGCCGGCGGGCAGCGTCCGGTTTGTTCAACGGCTCAACACACAGAACCGGGGTTTGCCGGCCGCTGCTGCCGATACCCACCAATGCCGTACGTGCCACCTCGGGGTGTACATTGAAAATGGCTTCCACCTGGTCGGCGAAAAGACATTCATGCTCATTAACCACTCTCTGGGATTTTCGTCCGCAGTACCATAAGCGGCCTTCGGTATCAAAGTAACCCACGTCTCCCATACGGTGCCACGTTTTACCTTCTTCATCAGTGATTTTTGCCAGCTGGGTCTGCCCTGGTTTTTGCCAGTAAGTGTCAGTCGTTGTCGGGCCGTTTACGACTATCTCGCCGGTAATGCCGACCGGCAATTCAACGCAATTTTCGAAACTTTCCACAACGCCGTCACTAACAGCGATGATCTTTATATTGTTCGGTGCAACCGCTCGGCCGACGCAGGTACCTTCACCGGTCGCCGTAAGATGCTCGACTGCGGTATTGAGTTCGGTGCCGGAAACACTGGTGACCGGCAGGCACTCTGTGGCTCCATAAGGTGTGAACACCTCGGCATCGGCAGGCAAGGTTTTTTGCAGACGCCGGATGGTGGCGACCGGCATGGCTGCGCCGGCCGAAATAACCCGGCGTACCGTGGCCAGACGATTGTTTTCTGATTCCGTATGGCGACCCAGTACGTTCAACAATGCCGGCGAACCAAAGATGTTAGTAATACCAAAGCGTTCGATTGTCTGCACCAGCAGACGCGGGTCTGCTTTTGCCGGCCGGGTAGGGTCCATAAACGGTACGACCGTGGTCATACCCATGGCAGGATCAAATAAAGCAAATGGGGGGAACGTGGGTAAGTCCACTTCACCCGGTTGGATGTCAAATGCCGATTGCAGCATTTCAACCTGCGCGATGAAATGCCGGTGACGATAGACCACACCTTTTGGAATACCGGTACTACCCGAGGTAAACAACAAGGCCGCCATCTCTTCGGCCCGGGTATCCGCCAGTACGCTTCCGGAAGTCTTTTGTCCCAGTTTCCGAAGCTGCTTGGTATTCAGCCCACCCCAGCCCAGCTTCGGGCCCGATGTGACCAGTTTTACACCGGGCACCCAACCCAGTAAGCCACGCGCTACCTGGGCCTTCGTCACTCCAATGAAAGCTTCAGGCCGGGCTTCAGCCAGACAGGATTTTAGTGGCTTGATGCCGATACCGGGGTCAACCAGTACCGGTATGGCGCCCGCTTTGAAAAGAGCAAAAAACATCGCGAAAAAGTCGAGCCCGGGGGTTAGCATCAGTGCGCTGCGGATGCCTCGGCCGATACCATATTCAATCAGTCCCCGTGCATACTCATCCGACAATTCATTCAGCGCCGAATAGGTCACCGATTCGTAAGTTATACGGTTACCGCGCTTGCCTACAGGGTAGTGAATGGCGATATTCTGACCTTGCCGTTCAGCCTGACGGGTCAATGCTGAGGCAATGTTACAGGTTTCAGTCCCGTTTGGTTCCATGCTCATTCTGGTCCATGAAGTCACTGATGGCCTCGGTGAGAGCCGGGCCGCCATCCTCAAATATGTAATGACCGCAATCAGGATATTCGAGCACCTTTGCTTGCGAAAATATCCGTTTCCACTGTTTGAGAAAGTGCTGATCAAAAACGAAGTCTTTCCCGCCCCATGCCAGCAGACAGGGCTTGCCGGTGAATTCGGCCAGACGTGATTCGGTCATTTGCACGATGCTGTAACCAGGGTCTGAGGGTTTGAGCGGAATGTCCTGTACGAAGCGTAAGGTCGCAATGCGGTTGTCCCAGGAATCATAAGGCCCGGTATAAGCGTTGCGAACTTCTTTACTGACGGGTTTCTTGAATGCGACACGTGCTGCAATAGCTGAAAATGCGTTCAAGCCCTGCACCAGCAAAGCCCCGAGTTTTGTATTGCGAACCAGCCACAGCGCGGCAGGCAGTTTCTTTTCAGCCGGTAATGGAAATGCCGCCGTGTTGCCGATGACCATGTTGCCAATTAGCTCAGGCCGTTCAACTGCCCAGCCAAAACCGATCATGCCGCCCCAGTCATGAACAACCAGGTGTATTGTTGTTTGGGGCTGGATATGTTTCATCAAGGCATCAAGATCGGCAATTCTTCGTTCCAGCGTGTACGGGTACTCGTCGGTGCCGGGTTTGTCCGACAGACCGCAGCCAATGTGGTCAGGTACGATACAGCGGTAGCGGTCACGCAGTGCAATGACCAGGTTGCGATAGTAAAACGACCAGGTCGGATTACCATGAACCATTAAAACGATGGGGGCATCACGTGGACCTTCGTCGAGAAAGTGCATGCGATTTCCGCAAACGTTGAGCCATTGAGACTCGAATGGGTAAAGTTGTTCAGGAGGCTGGTACACGGGGTATTAACCGCTCAGGAGATCTGAGACCGAATGGCCATGATGTGTCTGTATCACCAGACAATTTCTGCCATCGAGCAATTCAGTCCGGAACCGATGCCCAGAAGCGCGATCCGGTCACCGCGTTTTATCTTGCCCATTGCCACGGCTTTTGCCAGCGCAATAGGTACTGCTGCCGGGCCAATATTGCCGAGTTCCGGGTAGATGCGGTGAATCTTTTTCGGGTCCAGACCTAAAACTTTCATCAGGGAATCCGTATGCGCCTTACTG
>Ga0316194_10000219_pt1 | contig 33830 bp, 28 predicted proteins | sample CroRivsedime1_MG_FD_204936 | JGI IMG/M metagenome (GOLD analysis project Ga0316194, IMG submission 204936) | Coastal sediment microbial communities from Maine, United States - Cross River sediment 1 | ecosystem: Environmental > Aquatic > Marine > Coastal > Sediment | place: USA: Maine...
GCCTGCGACTTAATTGATAATGATAATTATGGTGATAGTGATGGTGATGGGATTGCGGACAATATGGACAACTGTCCGAATCATTCTAATCTCGGGCAGGAGGATACCGATGGAGACGGCATAGGTGATGCCTGCGACTTAATTGATAATGATAGTGATGGTGATGGGATTGCAGACAACATGGATAACTGTCCCACTAATGCCAATCCTGGGCAGGAGGATACTGATGGAGATGGTATAGGCGATGCCTGCGACTTAATTGACAATGATAGTGATACTGACAGTGATGGGATTGCGGACAATATGGATAACTGTCCCACTAATGCCAATCCTGGGCAGGAGGATACTGATGGAGACGGCATAGGTGATGCCTGCGACTTAATTGATAATGATAGTGATACTGACGGTGATGGGATTGCGGACAATATGGACAACTGTCCGAATCATTCTAATCTCGGGCAAGAGGATACCGATGGAGACGGCACAGGCGATGTCTGTGACATTGTTGGTACGTTCAATGATGTTCCCCCTGACCATTGGGCTTTCTCTTACATCGAGACGTTGGCCGCCAGCGGAATCACCAGCGGCTGTGGTGGCGGCAACTACTGCCCCGATGACCCGGTCACACGCGCCCAGATGGCCGTATTTCTAGAACGTGGAATGCACGGTAGCGACTACAATCCCGGCGCAGGTGTAGGCAATATCTTTCTGGATGTTCCGTCAAGCTATTGGGCTGGTGGATGGATTGAGCTGCTGTCGGGTGATGGTATTACTACTGGCTGCGGTATAAATATCTATTGCCCAGAGGATGCGGTTACACGCGAACAGATGGCCGTATTTCTACTGAGAGCCAAGTACGGACAGGATTATGCGCCACCCACCCCTACCGGCGTGTTCAATGATGTCGTGCTCAGCCACTGGTCCGCTCCCTGGATCGAGCAGTTGGCCAAAGAGGGCATCACTCTCGGCTGTGGGAATAACAACTACTGCCCCAAGGACTCCGTGACACGCGCACAGATGGCAGTGTTTTTGGTGAGGACATTCGGTCTTCCTTCAGTTGCGGATGGGTTTGTAGCAAATTGGATAGAAGGTAAAACGCTTTACTCAGTTATATTGGATACTGAGGATGATGATAATGATGGTAGTACAACAGATTGGCTATTAGTTGCTGCAAAATATGAAAATGGTATTAGACTGCTTGATTTCTCAGCTGATGGAATATTTGAAGTAACAACAGGCATAACATACGAAATCATTAATGGGGTATTGACCATTACTGATGGTGCTGATATTGAAACGGAAGCAATCACTGCGGTTGACGATACAAAAATTACTGTGAATTTGCATGTTAGTTGGGGTGATCCTGATGAAACGGCATTTGAATTCTTTACAAAAGCGGGTGCTGAAGCATATTTGCTTACATTGCCATAAATGACTATACAACACGCATTTTTGATCAGGGATGGTATCGCCAGTTAATCATCAATTATGAAGATGCCCAATTTAGGCATTGGCATTTCTGCCTAAATCGGACATTGGCATATATCGCCCGAATGACCGTAGATGGCCGTTAGTACCCCTTGCCGGACATAACAACAACTGGCATTCAGGGTACGTCGAACGGCAAGTAACTGCCAGGAACAAGACATTCCTGGTGTAAGCAGCTGTATTCCCATCTAAATGCGTGCCATCCCCAACCAAGAAGTTCAGCATGCTGCATTAAATATCTCGAATGCGGCGAACTGGACATATAATAATCGCCAGACTTCGACAAGCACGGCCTCGACGAATACAATTCTCTCTACATAAAGATTACCCGCTGCTGGTGGCAGCTTGATCCGACAGATATTTATTCGTCATGCTGACGTACAACAGATAAATGCGTATATGTTAGTCCTACAAAGTAATCGAAACATGGCAAAGATTAAAAAGAAGCTTACTGCCGCACACAAGCGTGCGAAAAAAGAGGCTAGAGCAGAAAGGAAAAAGAAGTATATGTGGGTTTTTATGAATGGAAGACAGGTCAGAGTCAAAAGACCACCCACGATTGAGGGAGTGGGTGTTGATGAATTCATTAAAATTAATGCCGATCCAATATGGCTGCACCAGAATGAAATGTGGGAATGTATTCGAACAGAAGAAAATGAAGACCTTTCTTGAATTTAAAAAGGTGTCAGTAACGGTCAATGGAGATTATTACCAGATAGTGTTTGATGATGATCTAGATACAGATGACGAACCATATTTTATGATTCAAAGGCAATTCGAGTTTCCGGATGGAGGTGTCTGTCACTTCGAGAGTCATCACGAGAATCTTATTGATCAGTGTAAAGCAAAATCAGCGTCTCTTTCGACAAACATGCTGAGGCTTTCATATGGAGAAAATCAGCGTCGAGATGTTGAAATTAGGTTCGATTTACATGGTATAGACTTTCAGGAGCTTGTATCGACACTGAAGGAGATGATCCCGGAAACCAGAATCGAGATGTAATCGAAGTGCTAACAAGGTAAATGAACATAGCCTACCAAAGGCCGCGCTGCTTCGATCAGCACCGTTTAGCATCGGTTTATTTTCGACGTTTGCGGCTGAATCGGTTTGATGGGGCGTAGACCACAAGCCATCCCTGAATGCCCGATTTTCAGTGTGAACCTACCGTTCGCTGGTTATTCGCGAAGGACAAGAGTTGGCCGGAGGTCACCGTACACGGCAGAACCAGTGATCGGCTCTGTCCCACCTGGGAACGGCAAGTTACTGCTCTTCTAGGACGTTTGGTATTTGTTGGTATATGCCTGTCGGGCGTATATTTATATATAACAACCAAAAGACAAAGAGGAAAGATAATGAAGTTTCCGATTGTTCTAATATTTCTACCTGCCATGTTAATTCCTTGCTTGACGTCAGGGGGTAACAATGACCGGGCTGCACAACAAGCTCATTTGGATGCGGAATGCGAAGCAGCACGGGAACGTAAGCTCGCGCCTGAGCGCGAGAATTACATTGAAGAATGTGTGCGCGATAAAGTCAGAGATAGTAGAGAGGGTTGTGAACGCTTCTACAGCGACTATGGGGCACAGTCTGGTAATAGAGCGCCCCTATATTACGATTTGCCTGAATGCGTGAGCGCATTTGAGTTCCGTAATAGTTATCGCCAAAGACAGTAGCAGAAACTTCAGGAATGTCGCTTTCTGGCCGGTTCCCGTCACCCAAGGATGACCTTATTACGGGATGCTGATGTCTCACGAATGACCTATTTGGAGTAAACCTGTCATTCAGAGCTACCCCATCCTCACCTCATCCGGCCCCAATCGTCAGAATTTCAGTGGGGCGGCACGGGTGAAAACCTGAAATCCTGATAATCTGAAATCCTGGGATTCTGATCAGGGTTGCAGACGGCCAGTTTTTCAGGTTTCCAGTTATTCAGTTTCCCGGCCCCCGGTCGGCACCCCGAAATCCTCCCCCGCCGCGTTCACGGCCCCGACACAGCGGCCATCCAGTGTCACCACCGAGTGCCCCACCCTGTCGCCCACACTACCCCTCCCCGAGTTCGGCCCTCAGTGTACCGGAGTGACTCCACTCTCGGGCGTTTTCGCCACGGGCATGCTCCCCCCCCTCGACGGCCACCCCGCTCTGCACGCGGGCACTGTGTCAGCCGTTCAGTAAAAGTTCAGCCGCCACAAAGACACAACCTCGTTGTGCTTCTTCAGTTTTCAAATAGTAAGTGCGCATTTTTCTGCATTGAATGCTCGGAAAGGTTCAGCCTGAGGTCGGTCGAGGCCGCCAAGAAATGAGGGCAACAAAATAAAACTTAAAATTCTTCAGCTTTCTTGCAATAAAACAAAGTGACTCTGGTACTGTTAATCACTAGGTCGGCGGTTCGAGCCCGTCCCGGGGAGCCATCTTATTTTTTCCTGCAATCCACGCGCAGATGGAAGTACCGATGTGAAGCCCGACGACCAGGGTGGTCGGCTGGCGACGGCAACCGCACATGGATTCAGTCGTTGCTCGCTCGCAGGTGTTCCTTGGCGCGCTGTCCAACCTCGGTCATGAGGTACTCAAGGAAGTCATCACGCAATTCAGAGTGCTCCAGAGCATACTCTACAGTGGCCTGCAGATAGCCCAGTTTGCTGCCACAGTCATAACGCTTGCCTTCAAAGCGATAGGCCAGCACCTGCTCTTCGCGAAGTAATTCTTCGATGGCATCCGTCAGCTGGATTTCACCGCCGGCGCCGCGCGGGATCTGTTCCAGATGCTTGAAGATTGCCGGCGTCAGAATATAGCGACCAACCACGGCCAGATTGGAACGGGCCTCCTTGGGTGCTGGCTTCTCCACAATGTTATGCACGTGTGAGACGCGGCCATCTGTTTCGCCCGGATCGACGATACCGTATTTGTCGGTTTCCTCCGGCGGCACTTCCTCGACACCGAGAATACTGGCGTGATACTGGTTGTATGCTGAAACCATCTGGCCAAGTACACAGCTACTACCACCAGAGTTAATCAGATCATCCGCGAGGATGACCGCAAACGGTTCGTCACCCACGACTGGTTTGGCGCACAACACGGCATGCCCCAGCCCCAGGGCTTCCGGCTGTCGCACATAGACGCAGGTCACATTGGCCGGCACAACCTCCTGCACAATCTTGAGTAACTCGGTCTTGCCCTTTTTTTCGAGTTCGGATTCCAGTTCGTAGTTCTTGTCAAAGTGGTCCTCGATGGCACGCTTGCTGCTGCTGGTCACGAAAACAAGCTCTTCGATGCCGGCATTGACTGCCTCTTCTGCTGCGTACTGAATCAGCGGCTTGTCGACAACCGTCAACATCTCCTTGGGGTTTGCCTTGGTTGCCGGCAGAAAGCGTGTTCCCAGACCCGCCACGGGAAATACCGCCTTTTTGATTATTTTTTCCATATCGTTTCTCAGTTCTCCTGAACCCTGTCATAGACATCTTCAAAGCGGACAATATCATCCTCGCCCAGATAACTGCCTGATTGTATCTCGATTACTTCCAGCGGGATATTACCCGGATTTTCCAAACGATGCTTTTCGCCGATGGGTATGTATGTTGATTCATTCTCATGCAGGTTGAACACCTGGTCTCCACAAGTGACGCGTGCAGTACCTTTTACGACCACCCAGTGTTCCGCGCGATGATGATGCAGTTGCAATGAAAGTTGCGCACCGGGCTTGACTGACAGGCGTTTCACCTGGAATCGCGAACCGGCATCGATGCCTTCATAGGAACCCCAGGGACGGTACACCTGCCGATGCACCCTGCTCTCTTCACGCCCACAGTACTTGAGGCGGTCGACAATCGATTTGACGTCCTGTGCCTTGTCCTTGTTGGCGACCAGAACGGCATCTGCGGTTTCCACCACCACGATATTGTCCAATCCCACCGTGGCGAGACAGCGATGCTGCGCAACCAGAAATGCATTACGCGTATCCTCCGCGAGTACATCACCCTGGATGACATTGCCATTGTCATCATGCGGACAGACATCCCACAAGGTCGACCAGGCACCGATATCAGACCAGCCCGCACTGATCGGAACAACCACGGCACGTTCGGTTTTTTCCATGACGGCATAGTCAATGGAGTCACCTGGACAGTCATGAAATTTCTGCTTGTCGACGCGGAAGAAATCGCTGTCCTTAATTCCCGAATTCATTGCCGCGCGACAGCTCTTCAGAATATCGGGACGGTACTGACTGATTTCATCCAGCCAGCGATCGGCACGCATCAGGAAGATGCCACTGTTCCAGTAGTAGTCACCTTCACTGAGATACTGTTCTGCGGTTTGCTGGTCCGGCTTCTCAACAAAGCGTGCGACCGTGTACGCCGTACTGCCTTCAACCTCGGTGTCACGCTTGATATATCCGTAGCCGGTCTCCGGCAACTCGGGGACAACACCGAAAGTAACCAATTCACCCTGTTCGGCATACTCACTGCCCTGCTCGACCGCTGCAACAAAGGGTTGTGGTTCTGTCATGACATGATCGGCCGGCATCACCACCATCAGGGCATCAGGGTCATGCTTCACCAGATACAAGGCAGCCAGGGTCAATGCCGGCGCGGTATTTCTGCCTTCGGGTTCAAGAATGATGGTGGCCGGTTTCTTGCCAATCTGCGCAATCTGTTCAGCTACCAGGAAACGATGCTCTTCGTTACACACGTAGACCGCATCACCCAGGTTCGGAAGGCCATCCAGACGACAGGCCGTTTCCTGTAGCAGTGTCTTTTCGGAAACAAGCGGTAATAGCGGCTTCGGGTAATATTCGCGTGATAACGGCCACAGGCGTGAGCCTGAACCACCGGACAAGATAACTGGATAGAGAGTCATTCAACTGTTTCCTGATCGTAACAATGGACAATTATAAGGTGTCGTTCGAATTCTCCCTAGTAATCGACGAATCAGGCTGAATATTGAATTTCTGCAGTCAGGCAATCAGTTCCAGGCCGGCAAGCTGCCATGATCCCGACACGGTGCCCGGATCACGGCAGCCCTTTGCATTACTGCACGCCCGTTGATCCAACCACCAGATTCTGGCGATTTTTCTCAATCGTACCCAGACCAATGCCCTTCACATTGGACAGATCCTCAATGCGCGCAAAGGGGCCATGTACATCGCGGTAGGCAATAATCGTTGCGGCCTTTTTCTCACCCACGCCATTGATAGCCCCGGCCAGTGTCGCAGCATCGGCCGTGTTGATGTCGACCGGCCCGGCATACACCTGCAGCGATGCCAGCATTGCCGTTGAAACCAGCAGTGATAAAAACAATCTTTTAACCTTGTGCATTCCTGCCTCCTGTGTGTCTTCCCTGAAAAAATGTTTTGGCGTGGCAATTAACAGCCCATATGACAGACTGCTGCTCCACCGCAGACAGGATGCCAGCCAGCACGGTCAGGTTAAAGTGGACAGTTCCGAATTTATTGTCCGCAAAACACTCACAGGATCGTCAGCCCGGGTCACCGGACGTCCGATGACAAGATAATCTGAACCACTGTTTATTGCATCAACAGGCGTCATCACCCGGCGCTGGTCATCGGCCTGACTGCCGGCGGGTCTGATGCCCGGCGTAATCAGCCTGAAGTCTGGATCAAGATTCGCCCTGAGCGACGGTGTTTCCCGGGAGGAACAGACCACGCCATCCAGACCAGAGTGCTGCGCGAGCTGCGCGAGGCGCAGGACATTATCCAGCGGTGACCCGGCCAGACCCACGGCCGCAAGATCCGATTCATCCATACTGGTCAGTATGGTGACGGCGATCAGCAAGGGTGAATGCGTTGCCCGGGAAGCCCCATCTTTCGCCGCGTGCAGCATGCGTTCACCACCCAGCGCATGGACATTCATCATCCACACACCCAGCTCGGCGGCCGCATGACAGGCGCTGGCTACCGTGTTGGGAATATCATGAAATTTCAAATCGAGGAAGACATCAAAACCACGTGTAACAAGGTCTTCTACCAGCCGCGGACCAGCGCGGGTAAACAGTTCCTTACCGACCTTCAAACGGCATAGCTCCGGCGTCAGACGTGTAACCAGCTGCAGGGCAGAGGCCGCATCCGGATAATCCAGCGCAACAATAACCTTTGACTTGTGCATATCATGCATACCAGATTTATTAGCAATTAAACGTTAGTAGCGTTATTCGCCTGCAACGCCGTGAATCGGCTTGACAGTGTTCCACTGTTTACAGCTCGGGCATCGCCAATGCAGCATTTTTCCATAGAAGCCACACTCGCGGCACTGGTAAACCGGTTTGTTTTCCAGCAGCTGGTTGGTCATGTTCTTCAGTAACAGCAGGTTCTCATGGGCAGCACCTTCACTTCTCGACAGGCTGAGATCGATAAAACGGGACAGGCCCCGTACGGATGGCCGTTTTCCCAGCTCACCGGCGATGAAGCGTGCGGCCGGCTCACTACCCTCTTCACTGCTCAAAATGTCCGCCAGAGCAAGCACAGGTGATATGCCCGCATAGCGTGTAATCGCCTCGTGCAAGTAGTCAACAAAGGCCTTTTCGTCGCCCAGTTCCAGGTGACAGGTGTGCATGTCACCGAGAATTTCCGGCAACAACTCGATATCGCGTTCTGCAACCTGCTCATAGGCCTCCAGCGCGGCGCGATAATCTCCCCGTAGCCGCGCAATATTCCCCATAATCAGCCGCGCACGGGCGCAATGCGAGTCATATTCGCTGGCCTTCATCAGTAAACTACCGGCCTCTTCGCTATTCTCCCGGGCACGGGCATTCTCGGCCAGCTCACAATAAAACTGTGCAATCACCGATTTAGCCGGCTGTTCGCCCACAAAACCCATCTGACCGGCAATGCCGATGGCGTTAACCCAGTCTTTTTCCTGCTGATAGATATCCAGCAACAGGGGCAACACGGTCGACAGGTGCACATTGCTTTCAATCAGCTCCTTGAACAGGCCTTCAGCCCGATCAAACAACCCGGCTTTCATGTAATCCTGCCCCAGTTCCAGCACGGCATCGCTGCGCTGTTCGGTATTCAGCGAGGAACGTGCTATCAGGTTCTGATGGATACGGATGGCGCGGTCGACCTCTCCGCGTTTTCTGAACAGGTTGCCGAGCGCAAGATGCGTTTCAACGGTATCGCTGTTGACTTCCAGCATGCGGATAAAAACATCAATGGCCTTGTCCTGTTGCTCATTGAGGAGGTAATTCAGGCCCTTGATATAGTCGGAACCCAGCATCGAATCAGAGTAGCGGGCAGTCTTGCCTTTACTGCGCTTTGCGGCGAACCAGCCAAAGGCCGCGGCAACGGGCAACAAAAACCAGACCAGGTCCTGCATTACGAGGATGAAGAACGAGAATTGATGACGGGTAGAGACACGAGAGTCCCCTCTCCCCTAACGTGTGATATACAAAACAGGCGCACCCGGCCTGTCGTCAGCCGCACCGGATTCCTGTCCGGTAAGACTGCGGCCGGGTGACCAAGTGTGTCTAGAATTCCCTTTCCCTTTCGCGTTCGCGTTCGCGAGCAAGCCCCTCGTTGACGCGCTCCCTGAGCTCCTTTCCGGGCTTGAAATGGGGTACATGTTTCGCCGCCAGTGCAACAGAATCACCGGTCTTCGGGTTTCTGCCGATGCGCGGTGGACGATAATGCAGGGAAAAACTGCCAAATCCCCTGATCTCAATCCGCTGCCCGGTTGCAAGTGCCCAGCTCATTTGTTCAAGCAGACTTTTGACCGCCAACTCGACATCCTTGTGATTCAGATGTCCGTTTTTAGCCGCGAGTATCTCGATCAATTCAGACTTTGTCATTTTATCCACCAACCCGGATGATAGTTTCCGTTCCAGTCATAATCCGATGAACAAGCCATTGTCCCCTGGCGGTCGGGCGACTAACTCTCGTCCCCGTTCATGTGCTGCTTCAGCACATCCCCAAGATTTGTTGTTGCCTCTGCAGAGCCCGCCCCGTAGTCCTGCATCATGGCCGCTTCGTCCTCGCTGTCCTTCGCCTTGACGGACAACATGATGGCGCGACTCTTGCGGTCAACCCCCATGAACTTGGCTTCGACCTCGTCGCCGACACTCAGCACGCTGCGCGCATCTTCAATGCGGTCACGGGACAGTTCCGAGGCACGCAAGGTACCGTCGACACCGTCGCCAAGATCAATAATAGCCGCCTTCGCGTCTACTTCCTTGACCGTACCCTTGACGATGCTGCCCTTGCCGTGTTCAGCGACAAAATTCGAGAACGGGTCCTTCTCCAGCTGCTTGACACCCAGCGAGATGCGCTCACGTTCAGGATCGACCGACAACACCACGGCTTCGATCTCATCACCCTTGGAGAACTTCCGCACAGCCTCTTCCCCTGGCTCATGCCAGGAAATATCTGACAGGTGCACCAGGCCATCGATGTCACCTTCCATACCGATGAAGATACCGAAATCGGTAATCGACTTGATGGTGCCCTTGACCACGTCACCCTTGTTACGGGTCGCGCCAAACTCGTCCCATGGATTCGGGTAGCACTGCTTGATACCCAGCGAGATGCGGCGACGTTCCTCGTCGATATCCAGCACCATCACCTCGACTTCCTGGCCGATATGAACCATCTTCGACGGGTTAACGTTCTTGTTGGTCCAGTCCATTTCCGAGACGTGCACCAGACCTTCAACGCCCTCTTCAATCTCGACAAAGCAGCCATAGTCGGCAATATTGGTCACTTTGCCGAAGAGGCGTGAGTTGGCCGGATAACGGCGCGCCAGATCAGCCCATGGATCGGTACCCAGCTGCTTCATGCCGAGGGATACACGGTTGCGTTCACGATCAAACTTGAGCACCTTGACATCAATCTCGTCACCGACATTGACGATTTCAGACGGGTGCTTGACACGCTTCCACGCCATATCGGTAATGTGCAGCAGACCGTCGATACCACCCAGATCAACAAAGACACCATAGTCAGTCAGGTTCTTGACAACACCCTTGACGGTGATGCCTTCCTGCAGACTTTCGAGCAGTGCCTCGCGCTCAGCACTGAATTCTGTTTCAACGACGGCACGACGTGAAACCACGACGTTATTACGGCGTTGATCAAGCTTGATAAGCTTGAACTCGAGTTCCTTGCCTTCGAGGAACACCGGGTCGCGCACCGGTCGCACATCGACCAGTGAACCTGGCAGGAAGGCACGAATCTCTTCTATATCAACTGTAAAGCCACCCTTGACCTTGCCACTGATGACGCCCTTGATGATGTCTTCATTTTCATACGCCTTTTCGAGGCGGCGCCACACTTCATCACGTTTTGCTTTTTCGCGGGAGAGCTTGGTTTCACCAAAGCCGTCTTCAACCGCTTCCAGGGATACTTCAACTTCATCGCCGACTTCAATTTCTAACTCGCCGGACGCATTCTTGAATTCCTCAATCGGAATAATGCCTTCAGACTTCAGTCCAGCATTAACAATGACACTATCTGATTGAATATCAACAACTGTCCCTGTTACAACAGCACCCCGCGTTAAATTCTGGTTAACGAGGCTCTCTTCAAACATTTCAGCAAAACTTTCAGTCATGGGAAACTTCATCCTAGAACCGTTAAAGCACGGCCCATTTATCAATAGCTACCGTATCTGGCGATACTGCAGGTCAGGTTAAAAGAATGGCCGGAGCACCGTTCCGGCCAAAACGAAAAGATGATTATACGTGTATCTGCTTAATTGTACAGGGTTTTTCACACGGTCGCAGGGACCGCTTTCAACACCTGCCGGAGGGTACCAGCTGCATCCATATCACTGTTATCGATGATCAGCGCGTCCGTTGCCGGCTTCAGGGGTGAGGCCTTGCGTGCCGAATCACGCGCATCACGTGCTTCCACCTCTGCTATCAGCTCGTCAAGATTGGCCTCTATTCCCATATTTATCAGTTGCTTATGCCGTCTTTCTGCACGAACGGCGGGGCGTGCAGTGAGGAATATTTTCAGATTGGCGTCAGGGAAAACGACCGCCCCCATATCCCGCCCATCAGCAACCAGACCGGGCAACTGGCGGTAGTGTCGCTGCCAGGCCAGCAGCGCCTCGCGAACGGACGGCAGGGCCGCTGTTTTGGAGGCCGCATCAGCACAGCGCTCGGTACGCAGGGCATCGCTCACGTCCACACCATGCAGGCAAATGCCGGGATGCGCTGGCGTCGGCAAGCGATAGTCTTCACTCAAGCGGCCAGCCAGCGCCGTGAGCGCCGCTTCGTCCCCGAGATCGAGCGATTCCTGTAATGCAGCGTAGGCAAGCAGGCGATACAACGCACCGCTGTCCAGATGGTGCCAGCCAAGATGCGCGGCCAGCGCCTGGCTAATGGTACCCTTGCCCGAACCACTGGGGCCGTCGATGGTAATCACCGGCACTGCTTGCCCGGCATTGTGATTAGACTTGTTCATAGTATTCAGTGGAGCATGCCGCAACGATCTGATGACGCTGTGCGACTCCAGCCTACTCCCTGGTTGCCTTGATCTGCAGTCCCGCTTTGCTGGCCTGTTCGACAAAGCCGGGGAACGAGGTATTGACGTTGGCACAGTCGCTGATCTCGATCTCACCCTGTGCCCGCAGCGCGGCCATGGAGAATGCCATGGCAATGCGGTGATCACCATGACTGCCAACACAACCACCACCAGGCACACCGCCTTCGATCACCATGCCGTCAGGGGTTGGCTGCGCGTCGATACCCAGTGTCTGCAGGCCGTCTGCCATCACCTGGATACGGTCACTTTCCTTGACGCGCAATTCCTCGGCACCGGTCAACAGCGTCCGGCCCTCTGCACAGGCTGCCGCTACGAAAATCACCGGGAACTCGTCTATCGCCAGCGGCACCAGCTGCGGCGGAATGTCGATACCCTTTAATGGCGCGGACTGTACGCGCAGGTCGGCGACCGGCTCACCGCCGACGTCTCGTTCATTCAGCACGCGGATGTCAGCACCCATCTGTTGCAGTATATCGATAATGCCGGTGCGCGTCGGGTTCATGCCGACATGCAGCAACGTCAAGTCGGATCCCGGTGCAATAGTGGCGCCCACCAGAAAGAAGGCAGCCGAGGAGATATCGGCCGGCACATCAATGTTGATTCCACGCAGGCGGTGTCCACCCTCTATGCATACCCTGTTCCCATCACGTTGCACGGGATAACCCATGCCGGTCAGCATGCGCTCGGTATGATCGCGCGTCGGTGCCGGCTCGGAGACACAGGTCTGACCACGGGCATACAGTCCCGCCAGCAACAGGCTGGATTTCACTTGCGCACTGGCAACCGGCATGTTGTATTCGATACCAGTGAGTGTCGAGGCACCGTATATCTGCAGGGGCGCCGTCCACGCTGCAGTGGTTTCAATATGTGCCCCCATGGATACCAGCGGTCCAACCACCCGCTTCATTGGTCGACCGGACAATGAGCCATCACCAACCAGTGTGGACGAAAATGACTGTCCTGCAAGCAGCCCGGACATCAGCCGCATGGAAGTGCCGGAATTGCCGAGATTCAATTCCGCGGCCGGTGCCTGCAAGCCATGCAAGCCGACACCCTCGATCTCTACCTTGCCGGCATCCGGCCCGCTGATCTGCACACCCATGGCACGAAAGGCAGACAGCGTTGCAAGACTGTCGTCACCTTCCAGAAAACCCGTCACCACGGTGCGCCCTTCGGCGAGTGAACCCAGCATGATGGAACGATGGGAAATGGATTTATCGCCAGGCACACGCAAACGTCCCGCGAGCTGCCCGCCAGGCGTTACCTTGAAGCGAATATCAGCGGCTTCAGACATACTTACTTTTCATCCTGATGACCTGTCGATGAAACGGTCACGCGCCGCCTTGGCTGACGAAAAGACATCGAGCAACTGCTGGCCATCGTGGTTCCGGATCGCCTCGCTCAACACCTGCAGGTCATTGATGTAATGCTCGACCATCAGCAGGATGGCATCAGCATTGGCGAGGCAGACATCACGCCACATGACCGGATCACTGGAGGCAATGCGCGTAAAGTCACGAAACCCCCCGGCAGCGTATTCAAATACTTCATCGTTGTCGTCCAGCCTGGCCAGGGTATCCACCAGCGAGTAAGCCAGCAGATGCGGCAGGTGGCTGGTAGCCGCGAGCACGGCGTCATGATGCACCGGGTTCATGCTCACAACCTGCGCGCCGGCAGCCTCCCACATGTCGCGCACCCGCTCGATCGCATAAGCACTGGTGGCCGGCAACGGCGTCAGGATCACCCGGCGGTCATTGTAGAGTCCCGGAAACGATGCCTCCACCCCGCTTTGCTCGGTACCGGCAATCGGATGCCCCGGCACAAAGAATTCCGGTACACTGCCAAATGCCCGTTGTGCGGCCTCAATGACACTGCCCTTGGCACTACCGACATCCGTCAGCACCACCTGCCCGGCAAGCTGTCCCTTGATAGCATTGAAAACACCATCCATGGCACCGAGAGGCACACACACAACCACCATGTCGGCACCACTGACGGCCTGCGCCAGATCGGTCTCATAACGATCGATAACACCGAGCTCAATCGCGGTTTGCAGGTTGCCAATATTACGGCCGGCACCGACCACTTCCCGGCAAGCGCCCGCGTCCCGCAGCGCGCGTGCCAGCGAACCGCCGATAAGACCTACCCCGATAATGCAAAGACGTTCAATCACGCAGCACCTGCTCCAGTACCTGCAGAAAACGGGCGTTTTCGTCGGCACGCCCTATGGTCACGCGCAGGTGTGCAGACATGCCGTAGTTTGCCACCGGGCGCACGATCACGCCCTTCCGCAACAGGGACTCGTAGACCTTCGCTCCCGACCTGCCAGTATCGACACACACAAAGTTGCCCACGGATTCTATATATGAGAGGCCCATCGTCTCAAACCCGGTAACCAGCTGTGCCATGCCCTCCCGGTTACGCCGGATACATTGCTGCAGATGGTCATCGTCGTCCAGCGCAGCGAGGGCGGCGGCCTGTGCAACGCTGTTGACATTGAAAGGCTGCCGTACCCGGTTCAGCAACCCGGCCACGGCCGGGTGAGACAGTGCATAACCAATCCGCAGACCGGCAAGGCCATAGGCCTTGGAAAAGGTGCGCGTCACGATCAGGTTCGGGAAACGTGCCAGCCAGGTGGAGGTGTCCGGGTAGCTATCCTCTTCGACATACTCGAAATAGGCCTCATCGACGACCACCATAACATGTACAGGCAAGGCACTAATGAACGACTCGAGCTCAGTACTGCCCAGCCACGTGCCGGTGGGGTTGTTGGGGTTGGCGATAAACACCAGTCGCGTCGCCGGCCCGACCCGCTCAAGCATGGCCGCCAGGTCATGGCCATGAGCCGGCCCGCGACTGCCGTCATGCGCGGTCGCAACACACGCAGTGGCACCCACCGCCTGCACCGCAATCGGGTAGACCGCAAAGGCATGTTGTGAAAAAACGGCCTCGTGTTCCGGCGTCAGAAATACACGTGCAATGATATCGAGCACATCATTGGAACCATTGCCCAGGGTAATGCAGGCCTGGTCGAGCCGATGCCTCCTCGCCAGCCGCGCGGCCAGTTGGTAACCATTGCCATCCGGGTAACGGCCAAGACCCTCGATAGCGGCGCTGGCTGCGGCCAGCGCCAGTGGACCTGGACCATAGGGATTTTCATTGGAGGCAAGCTTGATGGCATTGCTGATACCGTATTCACGCTCCAGTTCCGCTACTGGCTTACCGGGCAGGTACGGTTGCAGGGCGCGTACGCCGGGGTTTGCGAGGTCGAGGTAATTGTCGATAGATGTAGACATAGTCGCGATTTTACAGATCGCGCTGGCAAAGTGCTCCTACACCGGAATAGCTATACCCGTAGGAGCGGTTTGCATCCGCGATATTATTTCCCTGGCTAGATAACCGCCTTCGGATAGGAACCCAGCACCTTCACCGCAAAGGTCTCCCCTTCAAGGTCCGCCAGCGCGGCGGCGACATCGGCATCATCGCGATGACCGTTGACGTCAATATAGAACACGTACTCCCACATCGCCTGTCGTGACGGGCGGGATTCAATCCGCGTCATGCTGATACCATGCTGGGCGATCGGCTTCAGCATGGCGTACAGGGCACCGGGCTTGTTGTTCACCGACACCAGTAGCGAGGTCTTGTCATTACCACTGGGCAGTGCTGCCTGCGGGCCTATCACCAGGAAGCGGGTGGTGTTATCCGGCTGGTCCTCGATATTAGGGTGCCTGATCGTCAGCTTGTAGATTTCGGCTGCCATGTCACTGGCGATGGCCGCGGCAGTGTCATCCTCACTGACGAGACGTGCCGCCTCTGCATTGCTGCCCACAGCAACATGCACGGCATTCGGAAGATTGGCTTCCAGCCAGCCACGGCATTGTGCAAGGGCCTGCTGGTGTGCCAGCACCCGGATCACCTCTGCATCACTGTTCTTCACCAGCAGATGATGGTGAATACGCAACTCGACTTCGCCACAGATCGTTAACTGCGACTGTTGAAACAGGTCCAGCGTGTGACTGATCACACCTTCAGTGGAATTCTCTACCGGCACCACACCGTAGTCAGCCGTCCCGGCAGCCACTTCGCGGAACACATCATCAAGACTGTCCAGCGCCAGTGTCTGCACTGAATGGCCGAATTGTTTCAGCGCCGCCGCCTGCGTAAAGGTCCCCTCAGGCCCCAGATAGGCAATCGTCAGTGGTTTTTCCAGGGCCAGGCAGGCGGACATGATTTCGCGGAACAGGCGCACCATTTCCTCGTCCGGCAAGGGACCGCTATTGCGCTCGCTGACGCGACGCAGAATGGCTGCCTCGCGTTCCGGTCGGTAAAAATGGGTGTCTTCGCCCTGACCCGTCTTGACCTCGGCAACCTCCGCCGCACACTGGGCGCGCGCATTGATCAACGTCTGGATCTGTTCATCCAGCGCATCGATTCTGCTTCTCAGTTTGTCAAGTTTCTTCTCGGCACTCATTATCATCAGCCGCATTCAATAGCCCCTGCAACTCTGGCAGGATGTTGCATATGCCACAGTTATTCAGGTCATCCGCCCGTTGAACACACAGCCATGCATTGATTATGTCCCAGGGTCGCCCTGTCGAATCTACAGCGGGCGGACATTGAGCACACCCTTGATGCCTGCCAGATGTTTCAGACATTCGGGCGGGACATCGGAATCGACATCGACTAGTGTGTAGGCCAGCTCATTTCGCGATTTATTCAACATGTCGAGTATATTCAAGCCAGCCTCTGCGATGCAGGTTGAAATCTGGCCGAGCATATTGGGCACGTTCTCATTGACCACGGCAATGCGGTTGGCACCGTTGTTACGCGGCATTTGCATCCCGGGGAAATTAACCGAATTTCTGACATTGCCGTTCTCAATATAATCACGCACTTCTTCGGCCACCATGATGGCACAGTTGTCCTCGGCCTGCTGAGTGGAAGCACCGAGGTGCGGCAACGTCATGACGCGCGGATGGTTCTTCAGCAGGTTACTCGGAAAATCACATACGTAGGAATATACCTTGCCGGCGTCGATCGCGGCCACCACGGCCTCATCGTCGACGACACCATTGCGTGAGAAATTCAGGATAATCGCGTTGTCCTTGATCATCTTCAGGCGTTCTGCATTGATCATGTTGCGCGTGGCATCGACCAGCGGTACGTGAAACGTCACGTAATCTGCATTGGCCAGCAATTCCTCGACACTTGCGGCCTGTCGAACATCCGACGACATCTGCCATGCACGCTTGACGGTGATATCCGGATCAAAGCCGATGACATTCATTCCCAGTGCAAGTGCGCCATTGGCAACCTGTACCCCGATGGCACCCAGGCCGATCACGCCGAGCGTTTTTCCGGGCAGTTCAAAGCCGACAAACTGTTTTTTTCCTGCCTCAACCGCCTTGTGAATGGCGGCATCTTCCCCTTCCAGGGAGCGCGAAAAGTCCCACGCCTGGCAGAGATTTCTGGACGCCATCAACATACCGGCTATAACCAGTTCTTTCACCGCATTGGCATTCGCACCGGGGGCGTTGAAAACCGGAATACCGGCCTGGCTCATGCGATCAACCGGAATATTGTTGACACCGGCACCGGCACGGCCAATCGCCTTGACGGATAGCGGCACAACCATGTCATGCATGTTAAAGGAACGCAGCAGGATGGCATCCGGGTGCTGTATCTCGGAGGCCACTTCATAGCTGTCTCGCGGAAAACGATCCAGGCCAACGGGGGAAATATTATTCAGTGTCAGAATTTTTTGCATAGTCAGGTAATTAGCAGGCAATCAAAATTAAAATTGTGTCGCGCAGGCGCTTAAACCCGGGTACGTTCGAACTCACCCATAAAGTCGATCAGGGCATCGACACCCGCTTCCGGCATGGCGTTGTAGATACTGGCGCGCATGCCCCCCACGGAGCGGTGGCCTTTCAGGTTCAGTAGTCCGGCTGACTTCGCCTGGGAAAGGAATTCGCCATCCAGTGTTGCGTCGGCGAGCGTAAACGGTACGTTCATCCATGAGCGGCAATCGGCATCAACCGGGCTGCTGTAGAAACCCGACTGCGCAATGGCATCGTACAGACGTTGTGACTTGCGCTGGTTAATCACCGCCATTGCCGCCAGTCCGCCCTGCTGTTTCAGCCACTGGAATACCAGGCCGGCGAGATACCAGCCAAAGGTTGGCGGGGTATTCAGCATGGAACCGTTATCCGCATGCAGTTTGTAATCAAACATGGAAGGCGTGCCTGCAAGGGTCTCGCCCAGCAGGTCGTCACGGACAATGACCACCGTCAGGCCAGCCGGGCCAATGTTCTTCTGCGCTCCGGCATAGATCACAGCAAAGCGTGACACATCAATCGGCCGGGACAGTATCGTCGAGGACATGTCCACGACCAGCGGCACGTCGCCGCATTCCGGTACCCAGTGAAACTCGACACCACCGATAGTCTCGTTCGGGGTGTAGTGCAGGTAGGCGGCATCGGTATTTCGTTGCCAGCCGTCAAACGCAGGAATGGTGGTGAAATTGCTGTCTTCCGATGAAGCCACCACGCTGACGTCGCAATAGCGCCGCGCCTCGGCAAGCGCCTTTTTCGACCAGGCGCCGGTATTCACATAGTCTGCCTGTTGCTTGCCGCGCAACAGGTTCATCGGCACCATCGAAAACTGGCTGGTTGCCCCACCCTGCAGAAACAGCACCCGGTAATTGGCCGGAATAGACAGCAGCTCACGCAGGTCGGCCTCTGCCTGCTCGGCAATCGACAGATACTCCTTGCTGCGGTGACTCATTTCCATCACCGACATACCGCTGCCGTGCCAGTCCAGCAGTTCATCGCGCGCCTGCTCCAGTACAGCAGCAGGCAGTACCGCGGGTCCGGCGCTGAAATTATAGATCTCGGGCATTGTTACTGATCCTATGGTTTCCTCTCCCGCAGGGAGAAGATTTGTGTAGAAGAGAGGCTCTCTTTCCCGCGGTTAATACATCATTGTTCGCTGTCATCCGCATCGACGACTGACTCGCCATCGTCATCACTGTCGTCGTCCTTGTCCTCGACAATACGCTCGATACCGACCAGGCTCTCGCCATTTGCCAGGGAAATCAGGCGTACACCCTGTGTGTTCCTGCCCATGACGGAAATCTCGTTGACCCGGGTACGCACCAGCGTGCCGCCGCCGCTGATCAACATCACTTCATCACTGTCATCGGCCGGCACAGCACCGACGACGGCACCGTTTCTTTCGCTTATCTGGATAGCGATAACACCCTGGCCGCCACGTCCATAGACAGGGTAGTCATCTGCCGAGGTGCGCTTGCCATAGCCGTTCTCGGTTGCAGTCAGTACCGGGCTGTCACTGGCGATGATCAGGGAAATAACATGCTGGCCCGGTTGCAGCTTGATGCCACGCACACCGCAGGCAGTGCGTCCCATGGCACGCACATCAGACTCCTTGAAGCGGATCACCTTGCCGGCATTACTGAACAGCATGATGTCACGCGAACCATCCGTAATCGCCACATCAATCAGGTAGTCGTCGTCGCGTAAATCAATACCGATGATGCCATTGGCACGCGGGCGGGAAAAGCTGGACAGCGCGGTCTTCTTCACCGTGCCCATCGCCGTGGCCATGAAAATATGGTGGTCATCGGTGAAGTCGCGAATCGGCAGTATGGCATTGATGCGTTCATCCGCTTCCAGTGGCAACAGGTTCACAATCGGTTTGCCGCGCGATATGCGACTGGCCTGCGGCAACTCGTAGACCTTCAGCCAGTAGACCTTGCCACGACTGGAAAAGCACAGAATGGTATCGTGGGTACTGGCAATGAAGAGCTTGTCAATGAAATCCTCTTCCTTGACACCGGCGGCACTCTTGCCGCGACCGCCGCGGCGCTGCGCACGGTAGTCGGATAGCGGCTGTGATTTTGCATAGCCGGCATGCGACAGCGTGACCACCACGTCTTCCTCGGTGATCAGGTCTTCCAGTGTCAGGTCGAGGTGATCGGTGAGGATTTCCGTGCGCCGTTCATCACCGAACTGGTCGCGCATTTCCTCGAGTTCTTCACGAATCACCTGCATCAGGCGATCCGGGTTTTGCAGGATCGTCAGCAGCTCATCGATCAGGTCAAGCAGTTCCTTGTACTCATTGACGATCTTGTCCTGTTCCAGTCCGGTCAGCTGGTGCAGGCGCAGATCAAGGATTGCCTGCGTCTGTGTCTCGGAGAGGCGGTAACCGTCTGCCACCATGCCAAAACCGGCTTCCAGATCATCGGGTCTTGAGGCATCGGCACCCGTGCGCTCCAGCATACCGGTCACCGCACCCGGCTCCCAGCTGCGCTCCATCAGCGCCTGTTTGGCCACCGCGCGGTTCGGGGATGACTTGATGAGCCGGATAACTTCATCAATATTCGACAGCGCGACAGACAGGCCTTCCAAAATATGGGCGCGTTGCCGTGCCTTGCGCAAATCAAATACCGTACGCCGGGTGACGACGTCGCGGCGATGACGGATAAAGGCCTGCAGGCACTGCTTCAGGTTGAGCAGCTGCGGTCGGCCATCGACCAGTGCGACCATGTTGATGCCGAATACGTTCTGCAGCTGGGTATGCTGGTAGAGGTTATTGAGCACCACCTCGGCCACTTCACCGCGCTTCAGGTCCACCACCATGCGCATGCCATCCTTGTCGGATTCATCACGCAGACCGGAGATACCCTCGATCTTCTTGTCCTTGACCAGCTCGGCAATCTTCTCCAGCAGCCGCGCCTTGTTGACCTGGTAAGGCAGCTCGGTGAACACCAGTTTCTGGCGGCCCTTGCTGTCGTCACCCTCGATGTGGTTGCGTGCACGGATATGGATGCGGCCACGACCGGTGCGGTAGGCCTCGTGTATTCCCCGCACACCATTGATGATGCCAGCGGTTGGAAAATCCGGGCCGGGTACGTACTCCATCAGACCGGCAATATCAATATCGGGGTTTTCGATCAGCGCCAGACAGGCGTTGGTTATTTCTGTCAGGTTATGCGGCGGAATATTGGTCGCCATACCGACGGCGATACCGGCAGAACCGTTGACCAGCAGGTTCGGCACCCGTGTCGGGAACACCGAGGGCTCATGCTCCGTTTCATCGTAGTTGGCAACGAAATCGACCGTTTCCTTGTCAATGTCGGCGATCAGTTCATGCGCAATCTTTGCCATGCGCACTTCGGTGTAGCGCATGGCGGCCGGTGAGTCACCGTCCACGGAACCGAAGTTGCCCTGCCCGTCGACCAGCATGTAACGCAGGGAAAACGGTTGTGCCATGCGCACGATGGTGTCGTATACAGCCGTGTCGCCGTGCGGGTGGTACTTACCGATGACGTCACCGACAATGCGTGCCGACTTCTTGTAGGGCTTGTTCCAGTCGTTGTTGAGCTCGCTCATGGCGAACAGGGCACGACGATGCACCGGTTTCAGGCCATCCCGCACATCCGGCAGGGCACGTCCCACGATCACGCTCATGGCGTAGTCGAGGTAGGATTGCTTCATCTCGTCTTCGAGATTAACGGGCAGAATTTCTTTCGCGAAGTCGCTCATTAGATGGGGTAATCGACGTCCCTGTTCATGTGGTTTCAGGCTGCAAACCGCGTTTAACGGCATAGGCAGCAATAAAGACCGCCCATTTTAGCACAGCCGACTACCCCACTACACCTGCAATATAAGGCTTTATGGCGTCACTCAGGCCGCCTGCCGGCTTTTATTGGAAAATTACGCGACCTCGGTCAGACCGACGGCAAACCGCGGTGGAATGCGGCCAGTTTTGCCGTGTCAGGCGCGACGATCACGCCGGCTTCGGTGACGAGATAATCCACCAGCGCTGCCGGGGTGACATCAAAGGCCGGATTCCAGGCCGTGGCGCCATCGGCGGCGATCCGCTGCCCGGACAGTTCGAGCACCTCGGCCTCGGGGCGCTGTTCGATGGTCACCTGACTGCCACTTGGCATCCCCATGTCGAGCGTCGACAGGGGCGCAGCAACCATCATCTTTACGCCGTGATAACGACAGGCCACGGCCAGCTGGTAAGTACCGATCTTGTTGATTACATCACCATTGGCGGCGACACGATCAGCGCCTGTGATCACCCATTGCAGCTGTTTTTTTTGCATCAAAAAGGCCGCCGAATTATCGGTAATCAAAGTCACCGGGATGTCATCCTGAATCAGCTCCCAGGCCGTCAGTCGCGCACCCTGCAACCAGGGCCGCGTTTCCCCGGCAAACACCCTGGCCAGCTTGTGTGCCGCCCAGGCGCTGCGCACCACGCCCAGCGCGGTACCGTAGCCCCCTGTCGCCAGTGAACCGGTATTACAATAGGTGAGTACGGAATCACCCCTATTTATGAGGCTTGCACCCTGTTCACCCATGCGGTGGTTGGCCTCGATATCCTCCTGGTGAATATGTTGCGCCTCGTCCAGCAAGGCATCGACCGGGGCATCACCTGCCCGGGACAGGCGCCGTTGCATGCGTTCCAGGGCCCAGTTCAGGTTGACCGCCGTCGGCCGCGCTGCAGCCAGCTGCTGAATATCCTGCAGCAGCAGCTGCCGCCAGTTGCCCGCGGAGGTCGTCGTGTGTTGCAGCGCCGACAGCACAACGGCATAGGCTGCGGTAATACCGATGGCCGGCGCACCCCGTACCACCATGTCACGAATGGCTTCAGCAACGGCACCTGCATCCGTGTAATCAAGATAGATTTCATCCTGTGGCAGGCGGCGCTGATCGAGTAATTGCAGGCTCGAACCGGTCCAGTTTATGGCTTGAAATGAAGATTTCATTAGTGGTTGTAAGGCATTTAGCCGATGGTATATAATCCGAAACAGGGTATTCTACTGATTCCATGTGAAAAAACAGTTGTCCGGGGGGGTAGCATCAGGATAAATTTACGTCTAGAATGCGATCCCAGCAATGACACTTACCTCTCAACTACCTACACCACAGGAGTGGATAAAAATGAAGATTGATTATCGCATCGGAGGTCTGATCACCTCAATTGCTGCCGGCGTGCTGTTTACAAGCTCAGCGATAGCTTATGAAGGCGGCATGGCGAATGAAAGCTATGTCGGTGATTCAGCCGGCAAAAACGTCATGGACAGCAGTGGCAACTGTGTTCGCACCAGTTCCTGGAAAGTCGAAGACATGACCGTAGAATGTGGCGCAGAACCGCCAGAAGTAGTAGTAGAAGAAGTTATCGTTGTACCGCCACCGCCTGTAGTCATGTATGAAAAGACTACCATGTCAACTGTTACGCTATTTGCTTTCGACAGTGATGTGCTGAAAGAAGAAGGCAAGGTAGAACTGCAAACACTTGGTGACGAAATCAAGGCCAAGGGTGCCAAGGTTGTCGATATCGACATCATCGGTCACACTGACAGCACTGGTCCTGAAGTTTACAACCAGGGCCTGTCCGAGCGTCGCGCCCAGTCTGTTGCCGATTACATCATCAGCGAAGGTATTGACGCCACCATTATCGATGTCAGCGGTGAAGGTGAAAGTAACCCGATCGCCAGCAACGACACGCGTGAAGGTCGTGCCGAGAACCGTCGTGTTGATATCAACGTCGGTGTAGAACAGCCTGCGCAATAACGCCATACGCAACATCGGTATCGAACCCACCGTCCGCTTGTCGGCCGGTGGGTTTTTTATTGCCTGAATCAAGCAACAGCGGTACCACCAGGCTACCCGCTGTGAAGCGCCTTCGTTATACTGCGGAGTGCGCCTGATCTGCGCTGGACCCTTGCATGACTGCTGTCGATACCCTTATTCATAGCCGCTGGATTGCACCGGTCGAACCGGCAGCAACCCTGCTCGAGTATCACAGTGTGGCCATTCATGAAGGCCGCATACTCGATATCCTGCCCACCGGGCAGGCACTCACGTCCTACACTGCAAGCGTTGAACATTCACTGGACCGCCACCTGCTCATCCCCGGTCTGATCAACGCACATACCCATGCCGCCATGTCGCTGTTACGCGGACTCGCCGATGACCTGCCACTGAATGAGTGGCTCAATCATCACATCTGGCCCGCCGAGTCTCGCTGGGTCAATGAAGAATTCGTGCATGACGGCACACAACTCGCAATGGCAGAGATGCTGCGCGGCGGCACAACCTGTTTCAACGACATGTATTTCTTCCCGGAGACTACCGCGCGCGCTGCCGCCAGTTGCGGCATGCGCGCCAGCGTCGGACTGATCGTGCTCGATTTCCCGACGGTGTGGGCACATGATGCCGATGAGTACATCTCAAGGGGTCTTGCGGTACACGACCAGTACCGCAGTGACCCGTTGATCACGACACTGTTTGCGCCCCATGCACCCTACACGGTCTCTGACCAGCCTCTGGAACACGTCCGCGTGCTTGCAGACGAACTGGATATAGGCATCCATATGCATGTCCATGAGACTGCGGATGAAATCGACAAAGCCATCGAGCTGACCGGCAAACGCCCGCTGGCACGCTTGCAGGACCTGGGACTGGTCTCGCCTGCCATGGTGGCCGTGCACATGACACAGCTGAGTACAGCAGAAATCAGCCAGTATGCAGCCGGCGGTGGCCACGTGGTGCACTGTCCCGAATCCAATCTAAAACTGGCCAGCGGCTTTTGCCAGGCACACGCACTAATGACGGCCGGAATCAACGTTGCCCTCGGCACAGATGGCGCCGCCAGCAATAATGACCTGGACATGCTCGGGGAAATGCGCACCGCGGCACTGCTCGGCAAGGCCGTTTGCGGTGATGCCAGCGCCCTGCCCGCATACAGCGTCCTGAAAATGGCGACACTGAATGGCGCACAGGCACTGGGCATCGACAGAGACACCGGTTCCCTGCTGCCGGGAAAATGGGCGGACATCACCGCCGTGTGCCTGGACAGCATTGAAACCCAGCCGGTTTATGACCCGGTGTCGCAACTGGTGTACGCTAGTGGCCGCGAGCAGGTCACCGATGTCTGGGTAGCCGGTCAGCACCTGTTAAAGGAACGTCGCCTGACCACACTCGATGGCAACGACATACTTGAGCGCACGCGCGACTGGCGTGTGCGTATCAGCACTTCTCAGGACACCAATACTCCATGACTACAGCAACACACAATGTCGATCCCGGCGAAATTGAAAAATTTGAGAAACTGGCAGGTCGCTGGTGGGATCCGCACAGCGAATTCAAACCACTGCATGACATCAACCCGCTACGTCTCGACTATATTGACCGGCTTGCAGCGCTCGACGGCAAGCACGTCATCGATGTCGGTTGCGGCGGCGGCCTGCTCACCGAAGGCATGGCCACACGTGGCGCGCAGGTGATCGGTATTGATATGGGCAAGACACCCTTGAGTGTCGCACGGCTGCACCAGCATGAATCGGGACTGGATATCGATTACCGGCAGGCAACGGCCGAGCAACTCGCTGCAGAGCAGGCGGGCAGTTTCGATACGGTTACCTGTATGGAAATGCTGGAGCATGTCCCGGACCCAGCCGCCACGATTGCCGCCTGCGCGCAGTTAATCAGGGATGATGGCCGGGTGTTTCTGTCAACCATCAACCGTAATCCCAAGGCTTACCTGTTTGCCGTGATTGGTGCTGAATACCTGCTGCGGCTGCTACCCAGGGGCACCCATGACTATTCAAAATTTATCCGCCCCTCTGAAATGGAAGCCTGGGCCCGGGAAGCCGGCCTGCAACTCGTCGATCTCACCGGCATGAGCTACAACCCGCTGACGCAGGAATACAAACTCGGCACCGATGTATCGGTCAACTACCTTGCCTGCTTCCGGAAAGCCTGACAGACCCTGGATAATGCCGGCTGCAGACATTCGTACCATCCTGTTCGATCTGGACGGCACTTTACTGGACACCGCCCCGGACCTCGCGGCTGCCCTGAACACTGTTCTGGAAGAAAATCAGCAGCCGGCAGTGCCGTTTGAATCAATCCGACCGGTGGTATCACACGGCGCTATCGCACTCATCAAACTCGGCTTCAAACTGCTACAGGACGACCCGCGTTTTGATCCCTTGCGTCAGCGGCTGCTGACGCTGTACCGCGAGAATATTTCCCGTCACACGACATTGTTTCCTGGCATGGACCTGCTACTGCGGGATATTGAACAGCGCGGGCTCAGCTGGGGTGTGGTCACCAACAAGCCGGGCTGGCTGACCGACCCGCTGATGAAAGACCTGCAGCTGTATGACCGTGCGGTCTGCGTCATCAGTGGCGACACGTTGCAACACTGCAAACCGCACCCGGCACCCTTGCTGTATGCCTGCCAGCTGGCGAATTGCCGACCCGGGGAGTGTCTCTATGTCGGCGATGCACAGCGTGATATCGAGGCCGGGCGACACGCAGGCATGTACACCATGATTGCCCTGTTTGGTTACTTCACGGATCAGGACCAGCCACATCTCTGGGGTGCAACTCACTCGATCTCAGAACCCGGTGAACTGCTAGCATGGCTCGACAACGAGCATGCCCGTGCATGACACACTGTCAATCGTACACAAGTAACGATCGATGCTATGATCGGCCCTCATGACGATCAACGAGATCACCTTTCTGATACTTGCCGTTGTTATCTCTCTGGAAATCGGGGCACTGGCAGCCTACCTCATAGAAAACAGGAAATATATCAAGCTGCGTGACAAATACACGCAGGCGCTTACCGCACTGGAATACGAGCGCAAGACAGCCGCACACAAGGAAGCAACCTACCGCGACACCACCCGTTCACTGAAGGATACGTTCAATGCACTGGCCGGCAATGCGCTGAAAAACAATACTGCGCAATTCCTGCAACTGGCCAGGGAAAACATGAAGCAGTACCAGATAAAGGCCGAGGATAATCTCAGCCAGAAAGAAAAAGCCATTGAAGGGCTGGTGAAACCGATCAGGGACGCACTCGACAAGACCGAAGCAGAAATCCGGCGCATGGAAAACGAGCGCAAGCAGGCACAGGGTGCATTAACCCAGCAACTGCAGACCATTGCCGAGTCACATCGATTGCTGCAATCCGAAACACGCAATCTGGTGCAGGCCCTGCGCCGTCCCGAGGTGCGCGGTCAATGGGGTGAACTGACGCTGAAGCGACTTGCCGAACTCGCCGGTATGGTGGAGCATTGTGATTTTCATGAGCAGGAAGCCGTGCAAACCGCGCAGGGACAGCAACGCCCGGACATGGTGGTGCGCATGCCAGACAAACGTGAAATCGTTGTCGATGCGAAAACCCCGCTGGATGCCTACCTGTCCGCGGTAGAGTCCAGTGATGATAATGAGCGCAAGAGCCATCTTGAACACCACACGCGTAATGTCCGCGCACGCATCAAGGAACTCTCCGGCAAGGCCTACTGGCGGCAGTTCAGGTTCAGCCCCGAGTTCGTGGTGCTGTTTATTCCCGGTGACCAGTTTCTCAGTGCGGCACTGGAAATAGACCACACGCTGCTTGAAGAGGCGCTCTCGCAAAACGTCATACTGGCGACACCGACGAGTTTCGTTGCGCTGCTGAGGGCGATTGCGTATGGCTGGCGTCAGGAGGCACTGGCCGAAAACGCCGACACCATACGTGAGGTCGGTCAGGACATGTATGACCGCCTGATCACGTTTGCCGTACACCTCTCGAAGCTGGGCCGCAGCCTCGACAGCAGTGTGGAGCATTTCAACAAGGCGGTAGGGTCCTACGATTCACGTGTCCTGCCAGGTGCCCGCAAGTTCGTTGACATGGGCATCCATGCCAGCAAAGAACCGGCGCAAGCGGCACAAATCGAACGGGGCACCCGCCAGGTTCAATCTGTCTAGTTTTGCATACCCAGGGTGGATAGCGTCAAAAATGTCAATATTTGACATTTCCTTAGTGACTTCATTGACAGCCATCAAAGAATTTTTCGTCAACAATAAGCACGCAAATGGACGTCCCCCACGGCAAGGATGCCACCCAAAGCATTCGTAGCGGTGGTTGATTCTTAACGGTTACAGGACGAGTAACCCATTCATGCCAGGGATGACATTCAGAACTCCTCACACTGCCCGCGGTTGCGGGCATTTTTTTGTCTTGTGCAATGCTGGGCCGTTCATTGCAAACACCGGTATAATCCGTGCCACTCATGAACAGCAAACCTGCATCTCTCGGCGATTGGTCGCCATCACAAGACTTATTAAAGGACCGCGTAATCCTGGTGACCGGCGCCGCCAACGGCATTGGCAAGGCCGTGGTAAAAGACATGGCCGCACATGGCGCCACCATGGTGTTACTCGACCGGGACCTCAAGGGACTGGAACAGACCTATGATGAAATTGTCACAGCCGGTCACCCGCAACCCGCCATCTACCCGATGGACCTGCAGGGCGCCGCACCGGATGATTACACGCAACTCGCGGCAACACTGGAGCAGGAATTTAAACAACTCGATGGGCTGATACACAACGCCGCGCAGCTGGGTGCACTGGTCCCATTTGCGAATTTTGATCACGAACTCTGGTTCCAGACACTGCAAACCAACCTGAATGCCCCCTACCTGATGACCCTTGCATGCCTCGGCCTGCTAAATGCCAGCAAGGATGCCTCTATCGTATTTACGTCAGATGCAGTCGGCCGTCATGGCAAGGCTTACTGGGGTGCCTACGCGGTATCAAAGGCCGGAATTGAGGCATTCATGCAGGTACTGGCGGATGAACTGGAAGCCAATACAACGATCAGGGTCAACAGCATCGATCCGGGACCGGTGCGCACCACGCTGCGACGCACGGCCTACCCGGCAGAAAAGAGCAATACCCTGAATGCACCCGGCGATGTCACCCGGCCATTCCTGTACCTGGCAGGGCCAGAGAGCCGGGGAATCACCGGACAACAGTTCACAGTGAAAGAGATGCTGTAAGGCGTGCGGTGCCGCTCAAGACATCTTCTGTGGATCAGCCGTCCCAACCGGCTGGAATTTTCACTTCCCCTCTTTTAGCTTCTGCTTTGCGTTTATTAAAGAACGTGGTGATTCGCGACATGATGCTTTCGTGCACCGCCTGTTCTCTTGCATTCACCGAACTTTGTGGCGCTGGCACACCACGTGCACTGGTGGCAGTACGGGTTGGTGCACTGGCGGCCGTACTGGTTGGTGCACTACCCGGGCTGCGACCAATACCATACTTCAATGCCAGCAGTTCACGATTACCCGGCTGAATGCTTAGTCCGCGATCGATATACCGCCCTGCCCTGCGATTGTCACGGCGATAAATGGCCTTTCGTGTGAGTGCCACATAAAGATCAACAATCTCCTGAATACCTGCACGTGCGTCTTCGCTGGCAGGGTCCAGCCTCAGGGCCTCGCGGAAGTAACCATAGGCGTTATCGTCTTCCGGTGTTAGCAAGCGGTAATCATCGATCGCTTGCTGACCCAGCGAAAGCAGTTCTGCAATGATCTCGTCCTGACCGGGTTCAGTTGCTCCGACCGTTTCTGCGATGGCTAGCTGAACAGGCGCGTTGGTCACTGACAGCGGCTGTTGCAGTGACGAAGTCCTGTTTATGTCGATGCTGGCAGTCTGGAGATCAGCACCGGCAGCATGCTCAGTGGCGGTCGTCAGGGGACCAACAGCGGACACCTGTGTCTCTTCGGAAGGTCCGACGGTAACTGTGCCTTCATCCGCCGTCTCATGGTACTCGTGTAATATACTAGCTGCTGCCATTCCAGCCGCTACGACAGGCACGGGTTGCGGGTCCTGCTGTGGTGATGGTTGTTCGTTCACAAGACCGTCAGATGCTTGCGACTCAACAAGCGGTGGCTGCAAAGTCAGCGTGGTGTTACTGGCCAGGTTAACAGACACAGGCACGGCATCTTCGGTCTCGGGTGAACCTGCTACCTCGTCAGCCACTACCTGCGTATCGTCCTCATCCCTGACGGACGCTACTATTTGTTCACCCTCATCAGCGGCTGGTACCCTGGGTACCACGGGTGTTGACGTTAGCTCCGCAATCAAAACATCCGCGGACTCGTCATCGTCCGGCCGGGTAGATCCGGAAGCGTTTATCTTCTGAATCTCCGGAATGGGATGATCTGTATGAGACAGCGCGTCCTGAGCAGGCGCATTGCCGAGTATCGAGGGTAAGGCCGCAATTGTGATCGTCGTAATTGCCAGCGATGCTGCCGTTACCACAAGTGCTTCCCGCCACTTGAAATGACTGAGCACCTGCTCTGCTACAGCGCCGCCAAAATGACGAATATCCGCAACGGTGATACTGGAGCCACTCGCCGCATGACCCGGTACTGCGGCTGAACTGTCCAGCATATTTGCGGATGACGATTGTTGCAGTTTCCAGGCAGCCGGGTCGCCTTGATGGCGAGCAGTGAATTGCGCTTTCTTTTTTGCGGTCAGCCGCGCTGCCTCGGAAATAGCTGACGTATCCGCGTCCAGCCTGTCCGCGCGAATGCCGAGGTCGGCAACGGAAAACAGGCCATCGCGGATTTCTGGAATACTGGTGATCGTTTCGGCCTCAGTAAATTGTGCCCGGTTGCCTTCCATGGGGGTGATTTGCTCATCACGCATCTCAACCGAGATTGCGTGTACATCCTGCCTGTCAAACACGTGGTTGCCCTTGCCGAAGCCAAGCAGCAACAAGCGGTTACAAATCTTGTTGATATGCCGCGGCACACCCTTACTGAGCTGATAAATGCTTAGCACCGCAGCACTGGTAAACTCCGGGGTACCCCTCCAACCGGCCTGCAACAGGCGATACTCTATGTAAGCCCGGGAATCCATGAGGTTTAATGGCACGAGGTGATAATTGGCAATGACGCGCTGCTGGAACTGTTCCATATCCGGCGTACTCATCAGTTCCTGTAATGATTCCTGGCCGACAAGAAACAACTGCAGCATCTGCCGGGACTGGGTTTGCAGATCCGCCAAAATCCTGAGTTCTTCCAGGGCGGTGTGCTGCAGTGCCTGGGCTTCATCAACAATCAATAAAACGCGTCGCCCCGCCTGCTCCTGCTGTAAAAAGTACTGCTGTATCCGGTGGCGCACTGTTGCCTTGTCCATATCGGCCGCATCAAACCCATAGGCGTACGCCACGGCACGCAGCAGGTCATCTGCCCCGTAATTGGAGGCAGCAATTCGCTTTGCAATCACCGTGCTGGTGTCGATTCCCCTGAGGAATGTCTCTACCAGCATGGTCTTGCCAGTGCCCGGTCGGCCGGTCACCATGACAAAACCTTCGCCCTGGGCCAGTGCGTATTCGAGGTATTCCCTGGCGCGTTTGTAGCCAGAATGGTTAAAACAGAAATTCGGGTCGGGCGCGAGCCTGAAGGGATTGCTGGTTAACTGATAGAAACCTTCGTACATAATATAATTCCTGTATATTCATATACTTATTTTAATTATGCGCGCGCAAACAGCCAGCCGGCTGTGCGTCGTTATTATGACGCTTTATTATCCGCCCGGACCCGGCGACTAGTCAAGTTATTGACGATTGCTAGGCGGTTATCTACAAACAACGGTGAAGTCACGCCTCGAAAGAGGTATCAGGCAATAAGCGGGGGAAATCTTCGGGCTGAAAGGTTCACTTCATAAGGTCCACATGGACGCCACGGGCCTCCAGTGCGTCGGCGCGTGCCGCTATAAAGCGCTGAAAGCTGGGTTGTTCCCGGTAGGCACCGGAGGCCACGTAATCAATTGCTGACTGTGTATGAAAGGCCTTCAGGTAGGCCTCCGTTCGAAATACCTCGACACCCTGCGCATCGAAGAAAACCAGTGACGGTGCATACTGTACATTCAGCTCCCTGGCCCACTGGACGACACTGCTGGTCTTGCCATCCGGGCGCTGCAACGGGTCTTGCGACCACATATCCAGAAGCAGCACATCTACCCGCTGCAGCTGTTCCCTGCTCTCCGGGCGATTCAGAATATCCAGGTGCAATTCATCACAGGGCGCGCAGTCTTTCTGCTCAAACAGCACCAGTAACGGACGACCGTCACGTTCATCCAGTGCCGAGTCAGTCGACAGGTAGGTCGCATCCTGGTGCAATACCCCGCTGGCCGGCTGCGGAGACAGTACCGAGTAGTATTCCCTGAACGTCGGTGCCACGCCATCATGCTTCGCCCCGTAACCCAGTGCCGCATTGAACTTGTGTGACGGATAGTAACCATTCACCCTGAGCGTGACGTTGCCCTGTTCATCCAGGAACAACAGCGTCGGCGTAAACATCACGCGCAGCGACTTCGCGAATGCCTTCTCGGTCGTCATCCCGCCATCGAAGCCCGTGACCTCCCTGTCGCCCCACATGTTTATGGCGATGACTTCGTAATGTTTGCGGGTCCTGTTTTCTGTCTCCTGCAAGGCAAAGTTGGTATCGAGAAGTTTCCTGCAGTAGGGGCAGCCATCCTGGTAGAAATACAGAATGACACGTTTGCCGGCGCTCGCTGCCTCGCTGACATCCTCACGGATATCAAGAAAGGAATTGGCGAACCATGCCGGCTTGTCGATATAGCCCGGGTTGACCAGTCCCTCCGTCAACACCTGCTCGACCGGTTCAGCTTGCAGGATCGCGCCGGGAGTCATCACAAGCACAAGAATCGCAAAACACAGTGCGGACAGTTTTTTCAACATGAGGTCTCCTGACTGCAGAAATGGCCCTGCAGACGACGCCTGCAATTGTATCTATTGGCGCAGGAGCGCATCACCTGCGCGATTCAATGATGTACGGCCGGAGCAAGCATCGCGGATGCAATCCGCTCCTGCGACAACAGTCTAGCAGAGATGCCCTGTTATTCAGCCCCGTCGGGGCAATCGCCCAGCAGTACACAGTGACCGCAACGGGGATTTGGCCGGCAGACCTCTTTGGCATGGCGCACGATGAGCGCGTGATACTCATTAAACAACGCAACATCCGGCCCGAGGGCGGACTCGATGGCGATACGCAAGCTATCGTAGCTTTCATTGCCTGCAAACAGATGCAGCCGCGCTAACAGCCGGCGTGTATAGGCATCGATGACAAACACCGGCCGTTCAAAGGCGTACAGCAGCATGTCATCTGCCGTCTCGGGACCCACACCGTTTACCGACAATAACGCCTGCCGCAGTTGTGCCGTGTCCAGGCGGGACAAGGGTCCGAAGCCACCCGCATCCAGATACCAGCGACAGAAATTCTTCAGGCGCCCGGCCTTGACATTGAAATAACCGGAAGGCCTTAACCAGTTTGCCAGATGGTCGCTGCGGGTAGCATCGATCTTCGTAGCATCCAGCCGCTCGTGTGCGACCAGATTGGCCAGCGCCATTTCCACATTACTCCAGGCGGTATTCTGCGTCAGGATCGCGCCCACCATGACTTCGAAGGGGGATTCAGCCGGCCACCAGTGCTGGGGCCCATAATGCTCGAAGAGTTGCTGGTAAACCGTTAACAGGCTATTACGACTCATCTGCACAGCTATATGCAAACGGCTATCGACGGCGTCGTGAATCCTTGCCCCGCGACTTTGGCCGGGCTTGTTGTGCAGGCGCCTCGAGTTTGACCAGCGCGTATAACGCCCTGGTTTCTTCCGGACCAAGATCCTTGAAGCGCCCCGCCCGCACACTGCGGGGCAGCTCGACCGGGCCATAGCGAACACGAATCAGACGGCTGACCTGCAGGCCCTGTGATTCCCACAGGCGACGCACCTCACGGTTTTTCCCTTCCCGAAGAATGACGTGATACCAGTGATTGGCCCCCGCACCTCCCGCATCCTGTATTGATGCGAATGAGGCCATGCCGTCATCCAGCATGACGCCTTCCTGCAGGCGCTGCAGCACCTCGTCTTCGACCTTGCCGAGAATGCGTACAGCGTATTCCCGCTCAACCTCCCATGACGGGTGCATCAGGCG
>Ga0316194_10000220_pt1 | contig 33773 bp, 32 predicted proteins | sample CroRivsedime1_MG_FD_204936 | JGI IMG/M metagenome (GOLD analysis project Ga0316194, IMG submission 204936) | Coastal sediment microbial communities from Maine, United States - Cross River sediment 1 | ecosystem: Environmental > Aquatic > Marine > Coastal > Sediment | place: USA: Maine...
GCCAGTGGACGAGGTAGAGATCGACATAGTCGAGCCCAAGCTTGCCGAGGCTCTTGTCGATTGCTGCGAGGGTTGATTCGTATCCCTGGTTGCTGTTCCAGAGCTTCGTGGTGATGAAGAGGTCGGATCGATTGATGCCGGAGGCCGCGATGGCCCGACCGACGCCGCGTTCGTTCCGGTAGAGCGCGGCCGTATCGAGATGTCGATAGCCGAGGGCGAGCGCGGAGGTGATGGCATCCTCGACCTCAGCGCCGTCCGGGACCTTGTAGACGCCGAATCCGAGGAGTGGAATATCGATACTGCCGTGCAGCGGGACGGTGGATTCGAGGGAGATGTTCATACCTCCAGCCTTCCACACCCGTGGTGCAACAGGGAATCACGCGGGATGCACCCCGTCGGCGGATAGGTCAAAAGTCCCTAGTCATACACGGAATTTCAGAATCTACTGAAACCTATGACACCTGAGCAACACCGGAGGCGGTTCACCGAAGACGTCAGTCTCATTTTCGAGTCCATGGGCCTGGCTCCAATGGCCGGCCGGGTCTGGGCCGCGCTCCTTGTGAGCGACCAGCCCCATCTGTCGGCCGCGGATCTCCAGGAGCAGATCGGAGCAAGCGCAGGCTCGATCTCAACGGCTATCGCATCGTTGAACAGCATCGGAATCATCGAACGTGTGTGGGTGCCTGGCGACCGGCGCAGCTACCACGCAGCGTCGATGGCTGCTCTCGACGTGCTGCTGGAGCGACGCGCCGAAGCACTCACCCAAATGGTGCTGCTGGCCGAACGGGGCATGGAAGCCTTCTCCGACGTGGAGTTGGTCAGCGACCGCCTCACCTACCTCAGAGATTTCTACGCCTGGTTCGACCGGGAGTACGACATCCTCATCGAACGCTGGCGGGACGAACAGCGAACCTCGAACGAATGAATGGAGCACCGATGACGGGCAACAACCGGCTGATCCACCTGGATGGTGTGTCTCGGCGATATGAACTCGGTGGCACCACCGTCACCGCCCTCGAGAGCTTGAATTTCGAGGTCCACGACGGCGAATTCGTCGTCGTGCTTGGCCCATCGGGGAGTGGAAAGACAACGCTGATCAACCTGATCGGTGCGCTGGACACCGCAACCGGCGGTTCGATCTCGGTTGCCGGCGTCGACATCACCGACGCGAAGCGCTCGGAGTTGTACGACTTCCGTCGCCGCTCTGTGAGCTTCGTATTCCAGAGCTTCAACATCTTCCCCGGCTTGACCGCACGCGAGAACGTGCAGTTCGGCATCGACGCCGCCGGGCGCGATGATGCTCCGAGCGCCGATGACGTCCTCGAGCGTGTCGGCCTCGGTGACCGTGCCGCGCACTTCCCGCACGAACTCTCCGGCGGCGAACAGCAGCGTGTCGCAATCGCTCGGGCGCTCGCCACAGGGAATCCGATCCTGCTCGCCGATGAACCGACGGGAGAGCTGGATTTTGCCACCGGTGTGCAGATCCTCGAACTGCTGCGTGAGCAAGCCGGCCCCGGCACCGCGGTGCTTGCTGTGACGCACAATCGCGAGATCTCACGTGTGGCCGACCGGGTTGTTGAGCTCTCCAGCGGTCGGATCGCATCCGACGGTCCTCCGACCGGAGGCCGCGCGGAACTCGCCGACCTCCACTGGTAGGAGGCGGACATGAAATCGTTCTCGATGTGGATGAGGTGGTCATGGCGTGACCTGCGCTCCCGCTGGGTGCAGGTGGTCGTCATCGCTCTCATCATCGCCCTCGGCGTCGGCGCCTACTCCGGCCTTTCCTCGAACACACGTTGGCGCCAGATCACGGCAGACAATGCATATGAAGTGCTGAACATGTACGACCTGCGGGTTGAGCTTGCCGACGGATCCGCCGTTGACGCGGGTTCGATGATTGAGGTCGTGGCGAACGCCGACCACGACGGCGTCGTCGCCGACGCGGAAGAGCGCCTACGCGTGCCGAACCAAGTGGCGACATCTACGTCCGACGGCGAGATCGTCGTTCGAGGCGAAGTCATAGGTGTCTCGGTGGCTGATGGTGGGCCGAAGATCAACGCCATCCACCCGAAAGCAGGCCGCTCGCTCAATGAGACTGACCGCGGACAGCCGACGTCGCTTGTCGAGCGCAACTTCGCCGTCTACTACGACTTGCCGGCCGAAGGGACACTCACCCTGAGCGGCGGTCGCCAACTCGAGTACGTCGGCCATGCCAACACGCCCGAGTACTTCATGGTCATCTCGGAGGGCGGGGGGATCTTCGCTCAAGCGAGCTACGCTGCCGTGTTCACGTCGCTCGAGACTGCCGGCGAGATTGCCGGCCTGCCGGGTTCGGTCAACGACCTCGTCATCACACTCGAGCCAGGCGCCGACCGTGACACCTTCGCAGCGAATTTGGCTACAGCGTTCGAATCCGACATGCCGGACATCGGCGTGATCATCACCAACACCAACGATGACGCGGTGTACACGGTGATGTATGAGGATATCGAGGGGGATCAACAGTTCTTCAACATCATCGCCATCCTGATTCTCGCCGGCTCAGCAGCCGCAGCCGTGAATCTGACGGCGCGCATGGTCGATCAGACTCGTCGCGAGATCGGGATCTCGATGGCGCTCGGCGTCAAGCGTCGTTGGATCGCTCTGCGACCGATGCTGATGGGGGTCCAGATCTCCCTGCTCGGTGTCGTGCTAGGGGTTCTGATGGGCTGGACGATCGCGACCTTCATACGCGGTTTCCTCGAGGCGTTCCTCCCCATGCCCGTATGGCTCACACCCACACAATGGGACCTCTTCCTGGTGGCCGCACTCGTCGGTCTGGCCATTCCGCTGGTAGCGGTGTCGATCCCCGTGTGGCGGGCGATCCGCGTCTCACCAGTTGACGCCATCCGCACCGGCCACCTTGCTTCTCGCGGTGGAGGACTGGCGCCGCTGATCAAGAAGGTCCGGGTCCCCGGCGACACGTTCGCCCAGATGCCGGTACGCAACGTGATGCGAGCCCCGCGTCGCGGACTGCTCACAGCGCTGGGTATCGGCGCGACGATCGCCGTACTGGTCATGCTCGTGGCGGCCATCGATTCGTTCTTCGCCGCTATCGAGAAGGGAGGTGAGGAGGCATCCGGCGGCGTCCCCAACCGTGTGATCGTGGAGATGGATTCCGTGTATCCGGCGACCGGCGGTCCCGTCGGCGCCGTGTTGACGTCTCCGCTGATCTCTGACGGTGAAGCGATTATGCGCGTTGGAGGTGAGCTCGGGACAGGAGATGATGCCATTGAGGCTCTCGTTGAGTTCGTGGACTGGGAGAACGGCATGTTCCGACCGGACGTTCCTGAGGGATCCGTCCCCGCCGGTGAGCCTGGAATCGTGATCGCGCCCAAGGCTGCGTCGGACCTCGACGTGGCCGTCGGCGAGACATTGACGGTGCGCCTCCCGCGGCGCACCGGCCCGTACTCATTCGCACTCGAGACGATGGACCTCGAGGTGACCGGAATCAATGGACATCCGTTCCGGTCCGTTGCGTACATGTCGACGGATCAGGCCGCATTGCTCGGTCTTGAAGGGCTGGCGAATGTCGTCTCGATCGTGCCGGCCGAGGGTGTCGAGATCGGGGAACTGCAAGCCGACTTCCTCACCATTGGCCAGGTGACTTCGGTGCAACGTGCAGACGCCATGGCGGAGCTGATGGAAGACCTGATGTCGCAGTTCGTCGGGATCTTCCAGGTGTTCGAGATCGTCGTGCTGGTTCTCGCTGTGCTGATTGCCTTCAACGCGGCTTCGATCGCCGTTGATGAGCGCAGGAGAGAGAACGCCACCATGTTCGCCTACGGCGTACGGCCTCGAACGGTGGTACGGATGCTGGTCGTCGAGAGCACGATCGTCGGTGTGGTCGCCACGATCGTCGGTCTTGTCGGTGGGTTTGCGCTGTTCCGCTACTTCATCACCCAGTGGGCGCAAACCATGCCGGAGATCGCCATCCCACTTGAGATGAGTCCGGCGACGCTGCTCTGGGCCGTCGGCGTCGGCGTGTTGGCCGTGGGACTCGCTCCCCTCCTGACCGCCCCAAGGAAGCTGAGAAAGATGGACTTGCCGTCAACGCTGCGGGTGATGGAGTAGGAGAGCCGGCAGCTCTCTTCAGCTCGCAGCTATCTCGGGCTCCGGCTCTGCATCCGCCTCTCCGGACGTGTGCTGCTCGACGGCGGCGTACAGGTCGTCGGGGCGGATGGGTTTGGCGAGGAAGGTGGCCATGCCGGCGGCTCGGCCTCGTTCGAGGCTTGAGTCGTCGGTGAATGCCGATACGCCGACAATGAGTGGGCGGTCCGTCGGATCCGAGCGGCGTTCGCAGATGATGCGCGTCGCTTCCAGGCCATCCATGCCCGGCATCATGACATCCATCAGGACGACGTCGAAGTCAGCCCGTTCAAGCATTTCGACGGCCTCGAGGCCGTCCGTCGCGACCGTGGTGGAGTGACCGCGTTCTTCAAGCATGCGGGTCATGAGGAATCGATTCGTCTGACTGTCATCGACGACCAGGACTCGGAGGCTGGGCCGGCCGTCGCGAACCCAGTAGCGGGTCACCAAGGTCGTCCGGTCTCCGGAGTTGGCGAGCTTCATTGTGGATGAGACGACATCAACAAGGTCGCTTGGCTCGATCGGTTTTGCGAGGTAGCCGCTGACGCCGTGGTGTCGGCATCGGGCTGCGTCCCCGCGTCGACCGGAGGAAGCGACGACCACGATCGGGATCAGGGAGGGTGTTCGCTGGGTGAAGCGGTCCGCTTCGGCGAACGGGTCTTTCGTCGAGTCGATCAACGCCAGCGCAGGCATTTCGGGGTTGTCGATGCTGGCGTCTCTCGCTTCTATCCACTCGTCGACACTCGTGGCGACAACGTGGGCCATCCCGGCTTCGCTGAGGGTCTTCACCATCGAGCGACGATCGGCGATGGAGTCCGAGATGATGAGAACCGGCCGGTCGGTGTGCGTCTTCTCGATATCCGGTTGCGGAGTTGCAACAGGGTCAACAGCCATCTGGAGTCGGATCGTGAACTGGATACCGGCATTCTGGGCCCCATCGTCGTCCACCGAAACACGACCACCCATGCGTGACAACGTCTCAAGCACAACCGGCAGGCCAAGGGCGACCCGCTCCTCCGCCGCCGAGAGTTGCTCGTCGTCTTGACGGGGGGAGGGCGCTTCGCTCGTTGCGGCGTCGACTGCGAACCGCAGGGTGACGGTTGTGGTGTTGCGTTCCACCACCGCGATGTTGAGGACGACTCGCTCTGATGAGGTTCGCTCTATGACCGACTCGATGAAACGGGCGATGATCCGTCTGAGCCGACCGGGATCACCGACGAGGACGTCGGGCACGTCGTCGGCGACCTCGTCGACAATGTCGAAGTGTCGTGCCGACGTGGCGGGGTCGAGAAGTCGCTTCACATTCGAAACGAGGCCGCGCAGGCTGAATTCGGCGGCTGCAAACTCGAGGTGTCCTGCCTCGAGCATGGAGAGATCGACGAGATCATTCGCCAAGGTCAGGAGGCCGTTGGCCTGGTCCTCGATGGATGCGAGCGATTCAACGGTGTGCGCCGGGAGGGCGTACATCAGGGAGTCGCGTGCGGCATCGAGAATATCGGCAGCGGGATTCCTCAGGCGTTCTGCAATGTGCGAGAGGATCTGCGCTTTCGTCGGTGGGGCTCCTTCGATCGTGACACCGGCTTGGTTCAGCCGAGAAAGGGTGGTCTGTTGCTCCATCGCCTGGACCAGGCATTTGCCGAGTAGATCAGAGTCAATCGCATCTTCGACGATGTAGCAGGCGGCGCCTGCGCCGACGGCGGTGACTCCTGTTCCGTGATCGCTGGCACCAGCGACAAACACGATCGGAGCCTTGATGCCGTCTTCACTGATCCGTGCGAGGAGATCGAACCCCGTCCTGACACCGACATAGTGATCAACGATGTAGACGTCATACTCGGCGGCGACGATGGCCCCGAAGCCGTCTGCAAGGGTCTCGACGCCGTCTACGGCGTAGCGGCCGTCGGCGACGCCATCCGCCAATCGGTGGTGAATCTTCGGGATCGCGGCACCATCGCCAACCAGAAGGACCCGAATGGGTCCGTGGTCATCCGAACCCGTCCTTTGGGGGTCTTCGGGGATCGGCTCGTCGATCGGTTCCGAACCGGGGTCCGTAGCTTGCATGGACTGTGGCCTACTTGGTCGATTCGCCGTGGATCTTCTCCTGGGAAGGTCTATCGGCGGACCACGATGCGAAATTCAACGGTTCCTTGAACTTCTCAGCGAATAGGTCGGTCGCCCCAAATCGAGGCGTGGTGTACCAGGCGGTGGTACACCACGCCTCAAGACCGCCGGTTCGGATCTCGGCCCCGACGGTCCTACTCGGCCATCAGGGTCGTATGAGCCTGAGTCATCCACGCTCGGGCGATATGGACGGCGTCATGGCGTTGCTCGACGGTACTTCCGCCGCCTGCGACCACGAGCTGCCCCTCCGCATTGTCGAGGTAGTCGTTCACCGCCGACACATCCACCCCGGCGGCGTCCGCCCACCCGGCGATTGTCACGAGATGGTCGTGGCGGCGAGAGTCTCGAACCAGGTCACGTGCGATGTGGTCTTCGTAGTCGGGTGTGTCGCCCTTTCTCTCGGATCTCCAGGCGATCCGCTGGAGCTGAGCCCGCGAGGTTGCGGTACCCACGATCTCGGCTGATTCGTCGGCGGCGGCGATGGCAGTCGACGCGTCCGACAAATTCTCGAGAGCTTGCGCCTTCTGATTATCGGTGAGGCGATTTGAATCGGCGATCCTCTCCTCTGCTGCCGCAACCCGCTCGGCGATTCGTGAGCGCAACTCGTCGACGGTTTCGTCGACCCATGCCGGCGGGTAGAGGCGTTGGGGTCGATCCGGCCGCTCTGCCGTGTTCGCCTCTCGGGCGAGTGCCGGCAGGGCGGCGAGCGCAACAAACGCTGCGATGACCGCAACGAGGAGTGTGGTTCGTCGATTCATCCTGTCCTCCTGGTATCGGTAACCCGTACGAGACAACTCTGACGGTCTGATGTTCTGCGCCGAAGAGGAGAGTGTGATCATTCTGTGAATCGAGGTCCGTTCGACTTGGCCTGCACCACGCCTCGACCACTCAGCGTGGTCATTTCGGCTCCTTCGAGATCTAGCGACCACTTTACGCGCGCTTAGCGCACCGTTATCCCTGGAATCCGCAGTATGCGGTCGCTGAGAGTGTCCACCCAGGAGGTAACTATGACAACTCGCTCGTCCCAGGGCAACAAGCCTCGGTCCAGTGTGTTCACGGTCTCTCTGATCCTCGGAATGCTGCTTGTGCCGCTCAGTGCGGTAGCAGCCGCTGCGGTGATCTCAGACAGCGGGGATACGGGAACCGAAGAGACGGTAGAGGCGGTGACGGTGCCAGAGGTGCCGGAGGCCGTCGTTACGACCACGGCAGCGGAGACGGTTGAGACGGCGTTCGTCACCGATCCGCCAACGTTCACGAGGGCGGACCTCGAGGCCGCATGTGGGGAACAAGGCTGGGAATTGGTCGAGCGTGAGGCCGACGGCACGATCACTGAACTCGAGCAGGCGGCGCTCGACTCTCTCCGGCAAATCTGTGCCGAAGAAGGACTCGAATTGCCCGGCCCACCAGCGCCACCTCCGGTGATCCGGACCGTCGCGGTTGCCGATCCTTCGCCGGACCCAACGACAACCACAACGATGGAAGATCGACCCGCTCCGTCTGACGAAACGACCGTCGCCCACGATGATGACGATGATCACGAGGACGACGAAGACGACGACCACGACGAGGACCACGACGAGGACGACGACCACGACGAGGAAGACGACCACGACGAGGAAGACGACTGATGCGAGCCGCGTTGACCTCGACCGCCGCGGGCCTCGCCGTCATGGCCATCGGTGTTGTCGCGCTGGTCGCGATGTTCGGTGCCGCTCAGGGCGAGGAGCCGGCGCCTGAACCGGTGGTCGTTGCCCCTGCCCCCACTTCAACGACCGCGGCAACGGTGACCACGACGACCGCGACAGGCCCGGTCGTCGTCGCCGTCCCCGCTCCGACACCGGACCTTGCCGGTGTCGGAGACGCGGTCTCGCGGGTGCTCTATGCCAACGGCTACGCCACCAGCACCGCTCCCGACGAGCTCGAAGGTGCGCTGCCGCCTGCAGTGCTCGCTCTCCTTATCGAACGAGAAGTAGCCCTGACCATCGCTACTGAGGCCGACACGATCGAATCCAAAGAGGTGTCGCCGTGATGCTCAAGAGACTCTTCCCGCTGCGCTGGGCGAAGATCGTCGCCTGGACCGGTGCGGCGCTCGCATGGGGAACCACGGCGATTGCTGTGGCGAGTACTACCAACGCAGCCGCGTCCGTAGAGGAGCCCGCGTCACCGTTGGCGATCGAACCTGCGACGACCACGTCAACCACGACAACAACACTCGCACCGGTGCCGGAGCTACCTGAGCGTGGACTCGTCATTGTTCGCTACACGCCGGTGCCGCCACCTCCGCCGCAGGTCGTGACCCGCACCGTCGTTGTGGCCGGGTCCTCGAGCGGCGGTGGTGGCGGCTCGGCCGCAGCACCGGCCGCAGCTGCTCCGGCGGCACCGGCTCCAGCTCCTTCGGCACCGGTGCAGAGTTCCGGATCATGAAGAGAGACCTCTTCCGGGCGATGGGGACGACCATTGATGTCACGGCCCCGACCGAAGACGCGATCGCCGAGACGCGTCGCCTTTTCGAGGCCGTCGAGGGAACGTGCAGCCGATTTCTTCCCGAGAGCGAGCTGAGTCGTGTCAACCGTGTTCCCGAAGCCGAGGTTTCGCTTTCGCCACTGATGGCTCGAGTCATGCATGCCGCCGACACAGCACGCACGATCTCTCACGGGCTCGTCGATGTGGGGCTGGGTGGCGCGGTGCGCGCCTGGGGATACGACCGTAGCTTTGAGGCTGTCAGCGACCGAAGCGACACAGTGGCTCCCGTCGTTGCCATACGACCCGAATGGTCGGTGCAGGGTGCAGTGCTCACCCGGTGCCCCGGTACGACGATCGACCTCGGCGGGGTGGCGAAGGGATGGACCTGCGATCTCGCCGTTGAGCAGGGAAACGCGTGCATCGTCTCAGCCGGCGGTGATGTTCGATCAGCAACGCACGATGCGATGGTGGAGATCGTCGATCCGTGGGGAGACACCGCAGCATCTGTGTTGGTGGGAGTCGGTGCGCTCGCAACCAGTTCAATCTCCAGACGTCGTTGGCGCGTCGGGGATCGAGAGGCGAACCACCTCATCGATCCTCGCACGATGGAACCGAGCGTCGGACCGGTCCTCCAGGCGTCCGCGATAGCGGCCACAGCTCTCGAAGCAGAGGCGGCGGCCAAGGCAATCCTGTTTCAGGGTTCGGATGGTTTGGCGTGGGCCGATCGCCAGCCCTGGATCCGTGGCGCGCTCGCTGTGTGGCACGACGGCAACGTGTATGCCACCACGGGGCTGGAGATGGCGGCATGACCATCGAGTGGATTGTGATCCGCGGTTCCGGTCTTGTCGCGTTTGGCCTCGTCGCCGCCTCGACGATCTGGGGTCTGATGGTGTCGACGAAGCTGTTTGGTCGGGCGATCAAGGCCAAGCCGCTCACCTGGTTCCACGAGTCGCTCGGGCTTGGCGCCCTCGTCGCCACAGGTGTCCACATGGTTGCGCTCACCATGGATCAGTACGTCGAGTTCGGGTGGGTCGACGTACTTGTTCCCGGTGTCGCCTCATGGGAGCCGACAGCCGTCGCGCTGGGGGTTACTTCCTTCTACGGCCTCGCTGTCGTGACGCTGAGCTTCTACGTGAAAGGTCTCATCGGTCAGAAGGTGTGGCGTACGATCCACTTCCTGGCATTCGGCACGTTTGTCGGGGCGCTGATCCACGGGATCCTGGCCGGGACCGACACGACCAACCCGATTGTCACCGGCATGTACGTCGGTTCGGGTGTGCTGGTTGTCGGGCTGCTTATCTTGCGGATCACCATGCAACGAGCGACGCCCACCGTTCCGCCTCGCTCCCGAACCGCCGCGTCGCGGGGGCCGGTGACCGATCCTTCACCTGCGGTGCCTGTCGGCAGCGGCGACTGAACACTCTGTCTGAGGGCACTACTCCTCTTGGGCGACGTTGATGGCTTCGTCCGGCTCGATTCCACCGGTCGAAACGGGTGGTGCGGCCCGTGTCCGACGAGGCCGGGTTGCGATGGCAACACCGGTCAGCACGACTGCAAGGCCGAGCGCAGCTGTCGGCTCGAGCGCCTCTCCGAGCACGAGCGCACCGAGGATCACGGCGACCGCGGGAATGAGATACGCAACGAGCGATACGGTGATCGCTTTTGTGTGCGCCAGCATCCGGAAGTAGATCCAGATCGGGATGGCGCTCGCCCAGACTGCCAGGCCGATGATGGCGACCACAGCGATCGGTTCGGGATCGACCGTCCACGGCTGCTCGAGTGCGATCGCGACGACCAACGCAACGCACCCGGCGACGAGTTGCTGGCGCATGGCGAGTTGCGGGGCGTCCTGGGGCCCAATCCGGCGGGCATAGACCGCCCCCACGGCATAGCTGAGTGAGACGGCAACCATCGCGAGTTGGCCCGCCAAGTCAGCCTCGCCGAATGAGCCGGGCGTGACACCGATGATCAGAGCGACACCGAAGAAGCCGATGATGATGCCGGCCCCCTGCGAGCCATGGATGCGCTCGTTCGTGAGGAAGTAGTGGGACAGGATCACCACGAATATCGGTGACGCAGCGCTTAGCATGCCGGCGACCGAGCTGTCGAGGCGCAGCAGCGCCCACGCCGTCAGCACATTCGGGAGCCAACCACTCACCGTCCCCAGCACCAGAGCAGGTACCCACCGGTCGTTCGAGCGCTGCTTCGCCCGGCGTGTCGCACGAATGGCGATCCACAGGAGCACTGCGGCCAGGAGGCCCCGTGCCGCCGCCATCGTGAAGGCGGGGACCGTCGGGACGGCGACCTTCATCAGGAGGAATGCACTGCCCCACATCAACGACATCAGGCCAAGTTCGACCCACACAGTGGCCTGCGGAGTCGACAGATGACGGTTTTGTGCGGCGCGTTGGGACATGGATGGTGTTTGCTTGAGTAGTCGTGAACCCTAACGGGGTGGGAAGCCGCCAGCCCTCGGGCCCCAGGAGTCGTCTTCCCGACGGACGTCTGACGGGCCGGCCGCGCACGAGAACGGATTGACCTGTCCGTCAAGGGCTTCCCCGGCTACCCAACTTCCGTGACCTGGGCCGTTTCGTCCCCACGTGGGGGCTCTGCCGCTGCCACCTCCCGGTGATGGGGAGGAAGAGAACCGGGGGCGTTCGGGGTGTGCTTGAGGGACGAGGTGTCACCGTTTCTCGGATGACAGGTCGCTCGGGGCCGCAGTCCGGAGGAATCCATCCGCAGACGAGGTACAGAAATCCGCTGAGTATGCCGATGGCAGGAGGGTCGCAAAGAACTGGAAGTGATGACCACCGACAGCCAGCGCATTGCGCGATTGGAGCAGAAGGTTGAATCTCTCGATCAGAGTGTCAGCGATCTGCGCCGCTGCGTTGGGGTGCTGAACTCACTCATCGACGAGATACGTCTCGAGCGGCTCGGAACACTGGCCCGATCGCACGGTCTTGCCTTCGCCGACACGGGCGAAGAGCGGACCGCAGAAGGGGTTGGTGCCCAGTTCGGCCCTTCGTAGTTAGTCCGTGAGTTGCCGTGCAGCCAGCCTGCGCCCCCGGCGTTGTCACGTCAAGCCGGCCCCCTACGGATTCGATGGAGAATTCGCGTAACCCCTTCATGTGGGGGACAGGAATTGGCCGGCTCAGGCTCGAGCATTCAGCCGCTCCGTGATGCAACGTTCGGAGGAATCGGTCGCTACGAGAAGACGGTCTTCGGTCGGTCCTCGGGGACATCGTCGACAAGGATGTCGACCTTCTCGTTGTAGAAGCTGACCAGGCCGGCGATTCCTGCGCTTTCCGGGAGCGGTGTCCGGTATCCCCAGACGATGTCACCGTGCTGCGTCCCATCGATCGTCACCGACCAGTACTCGGCGGTTCCCTTGTAGGGGCAGTGCGTCTGCGTTCTGGTCGAGGTGAGGAGGTCCATCCGCACATCGGTCTTCGGCAGGTAGTACCGGACGGGCAGTCCGGTCTCGAACAGCAGACGGGCATTGGTCGAGTCGGCGACCCTGATGCCGTCGATCTTCACTTCGATATGCCGGGAGCTGGGCAAGACGTCAACCCGGGTGTAAGGGTCGCGGGCGTGCACGAATACCTCTTCGTCCTCTTCGAACCACGAGTCCATGGCGGCCCAGTCGAACGCCACCATCGTCTGGAGTTCCGCGATGGGGGAGTCACTGTGCCGGTAGGAGGCTTGCTCGGCTGTGCGGCGGGAGCTCTTGACATCGAAGAACTCCGCGGTGCCGCGGCTCGGAGAGCGCTTGGTGTGCCCGGTCGGGACGAGGGCGTCGACGCGTATGTCGGCCTCGGGGAAGTAGTAGGTGGGGTAGTAGGGCTTCTCCCAAACGAGCTTCGGTCGGATGGTATCTGCGATTACTTCGCCGCCGAGATACACCCGGATCCTCTTCTGTCCGTCTTCGACCCGTACGCGGCCTCGGCTCATCGGTATTCTCCTCTGCGGTATCTCGCGACAACTCGCGGCGGGACAGGCGCATTCCCCGAGAGAAACCGCCACCTGTCGTCATCCGAACGCAACAGCGGCTCCGTATCGAAGGAAAGAGCCGCTTCGGAGGTGAGATATGAACGAATCGATGAAGGCGTCGAGGCCCTCCGGTCGCCTGCGCCGACCGAAGACCGCGGCCCTGGGGCGCGTCTGCGAAAGCGAGGATTGCTCGGTGGTCATCTCCCGCTACAACACGGCCAAGTTCTGCCACGTCCACCGGCCGCTGAAGTACCCCAGGGTTCGAGGCGTCGTACCCAAGCCCTAGCGCTGACCCCCATTGAGCATCGGACCGATCTCAGACCGCCGCAGGTGGCGGCTGCCGGTGCGTGGTTCCCGAGGTAGCCAAAGCCTGGAACATCTTCACGACCTCCCCGATGATGCCGATGCCGACGAGCACCATCAGTGCGACCAGGCATACCCGGGTGACGGCTGTCCAGTTGAAGCTGGAGCCTGAGAAGTCGAACGGGAAGATCCGATAGGTCTGAACGATCACCACCAGGCTGATGACGTTGAGGATCGCCTGGCTGAGAGACTTGAACCATCGCGGGTCGAAGGCGAAGTACACGGCATTGACCACGATGCTCGCGACGAGGGAAACGTTGATATAGGGAACGAGGTCGTTGAACTCCTCGGTGATGAACGGGAGGATGTCCCACTCGACGAGATTGTTCACCACGATCAGCAGGGCGGCCTGCACGCCGATGGAGATGCCGTAGCCGAGGCGCCGAGTTCCTTGCGATGGCCGCCGACGCTCGGCCTTCTGGTTCGTGCTCATCGTGAATCCCTCCCGAGGCGATTGCACTGATGCGACCGTGCCGCACCAGCAACCAACGTACCGCGGTTCGGCGGGGACCGACAAGGGTCGAAAGTCGGTCCCAGCTCGGAGTCAGGTCAGCCCCACGGGCCGAAGGTCGGCGTCGAGAGCGCGGCCTATCCGGATCGTCTCAGCAGCAAGCTCGTCCATGGTGTCAGCCTCCGTCCGGAAGTTGACGATGCAGGATCGGAGCGCGAATCGCCCGCCCACGACGGCGTTCGACGGGAAGACCCGTCCGCCGAGTTGCAGCTCGAACATCAACCGTTCGTTGAGCGTGTCGAGGTAGTCGTCGGCATCGGACGTCTCGGCAAGGTTCGCCGGGTGGTAGCGGAAGCAGGTGATCGAGAGCCCGGGTTCGGTCATCGGTTCGAGTTCCGGGTGATTGATCACGAGCTCGTGCAGGTAGCGGGCAAGGGCGACATCATGAGAGATGCGCCGCTCGTAGGCGTCCCACCCGTGTGCGAGGAGCGACACCCAGATCTTCAGTGCCGCGAACGGACGCGTGAAGTGCGGGCTGAGCGCATAGATGTCGGTACCCCAACCGGTGGTGCTGTCGTCGTCGACGATGTAGGAGGCGTCAACAGCGAACGTCTTCTTGAGAATCGCCGGGTCGCGGACGAGGATGCAGGCGCCGGCGATCGGTGTGTAGAGCCACTTGTGCGGATCGAAACCCACGGAATCGGCCCGTCCGATCCCATGGAAGAGGGGGCGCAGCGGCTCGGTGAGTGCGGCAGCTCCTCCGTAGGCACCGTCGACATGGAACCAGAGGTTGTGCTCGTCGCACACGTCGGCGATGGCGTCGAGGGGATCGATGGCTCCCGTTCCGGTCGTTCCGGCGGAGCCCACGACGGCGATCGGCCGGTTCCCGTCGGCGAGATCGGCATCGATCGCCGATCGGAGCGCTGCGACGTCCATCCGGAGGTCATCATCGGTGGTGATGTGGCGCATTCCTGCCGTGCCGATGCCGAGCATCTGAACAGCACGGTCGACGGTGTCGTGGACTTCAGACGACACGTAGACGGTGAGCTGAGGTCCCGCACGCATGCCGGCTTCGCGCACGTCCCACCCGGCATGTCGGGAGCGCGCCGCCGTCAGTGCGATGAGGTTGACCATGGCACCGCCCGACGTGACATAACCCGAGGACCCTTCCGGCATGCCGAGCCGTCCAGAGAACCACCTCATGAGATGCTGCTCGATCTCGCTCGCTGCCGGGGAGAGTCGCCATCCCCCCGAGTTCTGGTTGAGGCCGGCAGCGATCAGAGCGGCTGCCGCTCCCGGAACCGTCCCGGCTCCGCTGATATAGGCAACGAACCCTGGATGACCGGGGTACATCGACTCTTCGAACACGACCTGGCGCAGATGCTCGATGAGGTCGTCGGTTGGCATCGGTTCGCTCGGAATCGGGAGGGTGACGGCGTCAGCGACATCTGCAGCGGATCGATTCCTGGCGACGGGAAGATCGTCGTGGAGTCGTTCGAGGAGTTCGGTCCAGATGTCCAGCGCCTGATCACCGAGTTCTCGTGCTTCGGCGAGCGACCAGTCGAGTGCTCTTTCGGGCGCCGGCCGCAGGATTTCTGACATTGTGTTCCTCCCGATCGACTGTGAACCTACCTCACCGGGCGCGGCCAAGCGGATTGCATCTCCGCCGAGTGAGTTGGTCCGATAGCCTCGTCGAATGGACACCTGGGACGACGGCGACGACTACGAGGACTATATGGGTCGGTGGAGCCGGCCGATGGCTAGTCAATTTCTCGAGTGGCTGGATGTCCGCAGTGGTGCTCGATGGCTCGATATCGGATGCGGAACCGGTGTCCTCGCTGGTGCGATTGCGCAACGCAAACGTCCAGCGCGCCTTGCAGGCATCGATCCGTCCCCGGGTTTCCTGCAAACTGCCAGCGAGCGGGTCGGCGGCGATGCGGACTTCCGGGTCGGCGACGCCCAGTCGCTCCCATTCGAAGATGACGAATTCGACGCGGCGGTCAGCGCCGTGGCTCTCAACTTCGTGCCCGATCCCGGCCTCGCCGTGCGTGAGATGCAAAGAGTCACGGCGGACGGAGGTGTGGTGGCGGCCTATGTCTGGGACTACGCCGACGGCATGCAGATGATCCGCCGATTCTGGGATGCTGCGGTGGCGCTCGACCCGGCGGCCGCCAACGTCGACGAAGCCGCTCGGTTTCCCATATGCCGCCCCGGACCGCTGTCTGAAATCTTCCAGGCCTCCGGTCTGGCAGATGTTCAAGTATCGGCGCTCGAGATCTCGACCGAATTCCGCAACTTCAGCGACTACTGGGAGCCGATGCTCGGCGCACAAGGCCCGATCCCGACCTACGTTGCCTCACTCGCGGAGGGGGAACGCCACCGGCTCGCGACCCAACTCGAGGACGCTCTACCGACCGCCGCCGGCGGCTCGATCTCCTTGATTGCCCGGGCGTGGGCCGTTCGCGGCACGTCCTGAACTCCCCGCCTGGTCGTCATCCAACGGGTACGACCGGTGAGCGAGCGGCCAGGAGGGTCAATCACGCAGGAGCCAGGCTTGGGCCTCCTTCTCGTGGTCGATGTAGTCATCACCGCTCACATCGACGACAACGCGGTCGATGGTGCCTCCGTTGAAGTCGAACGGCGGCACATAGTCCGGAGAGACCGCCGAGAGGCTGTCCCGACCGACGCAGAGACCGTCGCCGGTGAGTGCGAAATTCCCCGGTTGTGTCATGATCTCTGCCGAGCCAACCGCCTCGGTGTCGATGAACAGCGTCAGGGTGCCAATCGAAGATGCGGTGTCCGGATCGTCCCCCGTCTTGTCGAACTCTGCAACGAAGAGGTGCCGCCCCTGTTCGATGCTGCGGGTGGACGACACCGTCTGGATCTTCTCGCCCAGCCAGTTGTACACGTAGTGGAGCTTGCCATCCTTGAGGTAGAGGGAGTGACCGCCGGGGAATCCGCCGTGAGCGAACAGGACGCCCTCGGCATCGGCGGAGTCGAGGACGGTCGCGGCGGCAATCGTGTACGAGCGGCGCCTGATGTTCACCGCCACCGACTCGGGGATATCTGCCGTGTCGGGGTAGTAGATGTATCGATTGCGTGGGGGTGATGGCTGCGGTCGATCGGACGTCAAGATCTCCATCGCCGAGCGGTCGTCGAGCGGGAGACCGCTGTACACACCGGCGTTGTAGAACCAAAGTCCCTTCAATTTCTCGAGCAACTCCGGATGATCGTTGGCGACATTGTTCGACTGGGTGCGGTCCTCAGCGAGGTGGTACAACTCCCACTCGTCCTGGTCGAAACCGCTCCAGCCCGACAGCGGCGGGTGCAGTGTGTTGGCAAGCCAGCCCTGGTGGTAGATCGCACGCTGGCCAAGCATCGAATAGAACTGGGTCTCCCGTTCGGGCGCCGACGGATCGGTGATCGACGCAGCGAAACTCTCTCCCTCGATCTCGCTCTGGGTGTAGCCCTTGATCACCGGCGGCGGCGTCACGCCGAGCAGGTCGTAGAGCGTCGGGACAATGTCGACGGCGTGGAGGTACTGGTCCCGCACCTCACCCCGGGCAGCGATGCCCCCCGGCCACGCGACGATGCACGCATCGGCGGTGCCGCCTTCGTATCCGGCGAACCGCTTCCAATAGGGGAACGGTGTATCAAATGCCCATGCCCAGCCGGTGTTGTAGTGGTTGTAGGACTTGGTGCCGCCGAGCTCGTCGAGATGCTTGAGGTTCTCCTCGACCGTGTCAGGAACGTTGTTGAAGAACTTGTTCTCGTTGAACGAACCATTCGGCCCGCCTTCAGCGCTCGAGCCGTTGTCTGATACAACCACGATGATCGTGTTGTCGAGTTGGTCGGACTCCTCGAGGTAGTCGACGAAGCTCCCGATCTCGTGGTCGGTGTAGCTGATGAATCCGGCGTAGACCTCAGCCATCCGGACGAACAGCTTCTTCTCGTCGTCGTCGAGTGAATCCCACGGCCGTACGAAATCGAGTTGTGGCCATGGCTGGCCTTCCGGGCCGGTGATGCCGACTGGCTCGCCATGTGGATTGATCGGCGACAACTCCGCGTCATCCGGAAGGAGGCCCATCTCCTTCTGGCGGGCGAGAATGTCGGCTCGGATGGCTTCGTAGCCCTGGTCGAACTTGCCCTTGTACTTGTCTGCCCACTCCTTGAACACATGGTGCGGAGCGTGACCTGCACCCGGGCAGAAGTACATGAACCAGGGTTTCTCGGGAGCGATGGCCTTGGCGTCGCGCACGAACCGGATGGCTTTCTCCGAAAGGTCTGCGGACAGGTGGTAACCCTCCTCCGGCGTCGCCGGCGGATCCATCGTGTGGTTGTCGTAGACGAGGTCCGGGTACCACTGGTTGGTCTCGCCACCGAGGAAGCCATAGAAACGTTCGAATCCGCGTCCGAGCGGCCACCGAGCCCGCCACGCGGACATGTCGACCTCGTCGCCGGGCGTGAGATGCCACTTGCCGATGGCGTACGTGTTCCAGCCTTGCTCCCCGAGCACTTCCGAGATGAATCCGTTCTCGAACGGAATCCGGCCGGAGAACCCGGGGAACCCGGCGGCCGCCTCGGTGATGCACGCCATGTTGTTGCTGGTCGCGTTGCGGCCGGTGAGCATGCTCGAGCGGGTGGGGGAGCAGAGCGCCGTGGTGTGGAAGTTCGAATATCGAAGACCCGAGTCGGCAATGCGGCGCATCGTCGGGGTTTCGATCGGTCCGCCGAAGACGTCCATGGCTCCGTAGCCGACGTCGTCCCACACGATCATGAGGACGTTGGGCGCACCTTCCGGCGCCTTCGGCTGCAGGAAGGGGGTCCAATCCTCAACCGAATCCCGGATATCGACGTTCGCCACTCCGTTGAACTGCGCGGGCATGGGCATCCTCTCTCGCTGGTTGGGTCCTCTCGGCGAGCCTACACGCGCCGAGTGAACCGGGTCAGAGCGGGACCGGCGACTCGGATCGGGGCTCTTGCCCATGCCGGCGGAGCCCAGGAATCGGCGTGCCGAGCTCTGAACAGCGCTACCTTGGTCCATGACGAGATCGGATACCGACCGAGACGGAGCCGGATTCATGGATGGTGAACAGTCAAGCGCTGATCGGGAACGGGAAGAGCGGCGCGAGCAGCGTGATCGGCGAGAGGCGCGGCACGCCGAGCACGATGAGCAGCGCACTGCGTCGCATGATCTCCATGAAGAGGAGCGCCGGATCGAGAGCGAGCGCTACGAAGCCGAACGAAAAGTCGAGAAGGACCGCGAACGCGCTGAGCGGAAGGCCGATCGCGAAGAGGATCGCGAAGAGCGGGATCGCCTGCGCGACGAAAAACGCGAGCGCCGAGCTCGCGAACGGGACGCCGAGTAGTAACACACCATGCGGTGATCGCACAGGTCCGAGCGGCTACGTACCGTCGACCTTCGAATCGGGCGCGGAAGCGCCCATCTCCCTGTCCATCGCATGCCGGAGGCGTGGGTTGATGGTCCGGTGGTGAACCGCCTTGCCTTCTGCGAGTTTCGTCGGTTCGTCGTGTGACTGGTACCAGTTGGCGTAGGCCTGGGATCCGGGATACGCCGAAAGGCCATGCAGCAGAACGCTCATGCCGACGATCACGGCTGCGACCACGGTGATCGTCGGAGTTCCTGGTAGGTCGGCGTCGGTGACGACGAGTGCCGCAAATACGATGGTTGCCAGGCCACGCGGTCCGAACCAGCCCATATAGAGAATGGTGACTCCGTTGAGTTTGGTGCCGATCATCGCGAGCGCCACCGGTCCGATGCGCGCGATCGTCAGCGAAAGAACGGCCATGACGATGACCTGCCAGGTCAGACTCCCAAGCGCTGGTTGCAGTATGAGCGCACCGAACGCGAGGAAGCTGACCTGCACGAGCGCGAGCCCGATTGTGGCTGCGAGCGTTTCGTTGGCCTTGAGCTGATCCCGGGTGGCTTCGCCGTAGGAAAGGCCTGCGACGAAGGCGGCGATGAAGCCGCTTCCGCCCCAGGAATCGGACAGGATGAACGCCGTTCCTGCGAGAGCGATGACGGCGATGCTGCTCCACGCGAACCCCATAGAGCCCGACTTCGATGCCCATACGAGGAGCTTGCCGCCGACCACCCCGACGAAGATTCCCACGAGCACCGCGACGCCGATGGCGGTGACGAACGTCTCAACGACGCCGGGACCCTGATCCGGACCGGCAAGCCCGATGAAGATCAGGACGAACGGGAAGCTGACCCCGTCGTTGAGGCCGGCCTCGATATCGAGGGCCTGTCGAATGCGTTCGGGTACGCGAGGGTTCGAGATCACCGCCTGGCCGAGTGCGGCATCGGTGGGCGCGGTGATCGCCCCGATGATCGCAGCTTCCCAGATGGACAGATCGGTGAAGAGCACGGCGGCGAACACCGTTCCGAGGGCAATGGTGAGGGGTAGGCCGATGCCCAGGAGACGACCGGGCAGCGCGGCGTCCCTCTTCCATGACGAGAAGTGCAGCGCCGCGGCGTCGGTGAAGAGGAGGAGAACCAGCGTCCCCTGGAAGAGGATGTTGACGACGTAGACCACCTGGCCGTCGCTCGTTGTGATGATGCCGAGGCCGCTCGCCCCGGCAAGCAGGCCGAGCGCAACGAAGACGATCGGCCCCGTAATCGGTGTCTTGGCGAGGCGCCGCTGGAACAACGCGAAGCCGAGCAGGCAGACCGCCACGTACAAGACCGGCGCCATCAGCCCTCCTCTCGTGCCCGACACCGGATACGGCAGCCTGTTCCCGATTGGCTACCGTCCGGCGGGCGGACTCTACTCGGGCACCAATCCGCCTCACCGGTCACGCCCTGTGTGAGCTGCGAGCTACCCGGTGTCCGTCTCGAGCAGGTACCACTCATCGAGATTGAACTCCTCGGCCTCCGGCAATGGACCGACGAGGTCGGCCTCCGCGTCGGCCGACAGGTCGGTCGGCCAGTGGGCCGGGTCGCTCGTTTCCGTCTGATACGAGACGGCGACGAGGCCGCCGACCCACGGCACTGCTACCTCGTATTCGACCACGCCAATATCACCTGCAAATCCGATGTTGGCTTGCCGGCCCTCTTCGTCGAAAAGTGCCCGGCGACCCGTATCGTCGGTGGTGCTTCGGCAACACCAACTGAATCCGTGTGTGAGCAGCCACGTCGACTCCGCTCTGGTGTAGAGCGCCGAGCCCAGTGCCGCTGAGGAGTGGAGAATCCGGGTCTCATCGCCGGTTGCGATTGCCAGGTTGGCGGCTCCGAGGTCGCCACCTTCGAGGGCGACATAGAGCGTTTCGTCGGAGTACATCCAGTGGAGTGGGCGTCCGTTGGTCATGATGATGGAAGCCGCCCCGTGCCATTCCCCGGCGGACATGATTCCGTCGATCGTCGGCGCCGCCCCGCTCGGCACCGAAAGGACGCGGCCGGGTGGAGGGGTGGTCGTCGTCGGTTCCGCCGACGTGCAAGATGTAATGAGCACGGCTAGGACGGCGAAAACAACGATCACGCGGATGTCCCGATTGCGCACGGCGCACCTCCGTGAAAGGTGACTCCACGTTGCCGCGGATCCCGGCCCGCGGCCAGAGCAATAGAACCCGCGTATCCCCTCCCTCACGAAGTGGGGGAGGGTGCCCGAGCGTTGGCGAGGGCGGGAGGGGGCGGCCTGGGAGCCCGCATCACAAAGATGAGGCCCGCCGCCGGGGTGCCCGCGCGCTCCGGCAGGAAGCCCCCTCCGCGTCCGAGCAGTCGCTCGAACGCGCCTCCCCCACTGCGTGGGAGAGGCAAAGACCTCCACCTTCTCCCCTCCCTCACGGAGTGGGGGAGGGTGCCCGAGCGCGGCGAGGGCGGGAGGGGGCGGCCTGGGAGCCAGCACCGCGAAGATGAGGCCCGCCGCCAGGGTGCCCGAGCGTTAGCGAGGGCGGGAGGGGGCGGCCTGGGAGCTGACACACCACCCCTATGCCAGCGGGCTTCGTGTCCGTGCTCTCAAACCACCTGTATTGCTATGCCCTGTCCACAATCTCCGGGTGTGCGAAGACCGCAAACCCGCCCCCCGTATGCCAGAAGATGACGTGGCGATCCTTGCCGATTCGTCCGGACCGGATCTCTTGCTGCAGGCCGTACAGGGCCTTCCCGGTGTAGGCCGGGTCGAAGAGCAGGCCGGTGAGATGGGTTGCTGCGGACTGGGCGGTGAGTTCGTCTGGTGTGGAGAGCCCGTAGCCGAGGCCGATGTAGTCGTCCACGATCCGCCATGGCACGTCGATGGGCACACCGCCGAACTGAGCGTCGGCGTCATCGAGGAGGAGACGGATTCGTTGTTCTACCGTGCCGACCGGGTCTCCGACCGATGAACCCACAATCTCCACATCGAGTCCGAGTTCGGCCGCACCTCTCACCATGCCCGCGGTTGTTCCGGCGCTCGACGCGGCGTGCCAGAGGATGGGCCGTGCGACGCCGAGGCTCTCCATTTGCGGCGCGATCTCCTTCATGGCTGCAACAAACCCAAGAGCGCCGAGCGCGTCGGACGCTCCCTCGGGTATCACCCACGCGTTGCCGTGCGAAGCGGCGGCTTCGGCCAGGATTGCGTCCCGATCGTCCCACTGCGCAGGTGTGATGAACCGACACTGGGCACCTGCGGCGAGCTGGAGCAGGTGGTTGCCGGTTGCGGTCTCCGGGGCAAATCCGTCGGGGCTACGGAGATAGAGGATGCTTCTCAGCCCGACACGGGCGGCGGCGAGTGCCGTGGCCCGGGCGTGGTTGGATTGGACGGCGCCGCAGGTGATTGCTGTGTCGGCGCCCGAGTCGAGTGCGGCTGCAAGATGGAACTCGAGCTTGCGGACCTTGTTTCCCGACAGGCCGAAGCCGGTGAGGTCGTCGCGCTTCATCCAGATCGTCGGACCACCGAACGTTTCCGTGAGCCGTGGTGCGGCTTCCAGCGGTGTGGGGAGGTTGGCGAGGGAGATGCGTGGGACGTTCATGCACGGACGCTATCACCCGAGATGCGGCGAGTTGTGCGGGCACCCTCGCAGCCGCAGCAGCTGAAAGACGCATCGGATGTGCAACACTCCCGACATGTATCACGTCACCACCAACAACCACACCTTCTCGTATCGCGAGCAGGGCACCGGCCGCGTGGCCTTGTTCGTTCATGGGTTCCCGCTCGACTCGACGATGTGGCTCGATCAGCTCGTTGCTCTCTCCGACATCCGGCGGTGTGTCGCTCCAGACCTTCGCGGATTCGGCGGTTCGGTCCCAAGCACCGAGAGCGACCTCTCGATGGAACGGCATGCCAACGACCTGCTCGCGTTTCTCGACTCGCTTGAGATCAACCAAGTGGATCTTGTCGGGTTCTCGATGGGCGGCTACATCGCGCTTGCATTCGCCGAGCGCCACGGCGATCGCCTACGGTCGCTGTCGATGGTCGATTCGAAGGCGGCCCCGGATTCAGAGATGGGGAGGGAAGGCCGCGATGCTGCCGCCTCACGTGTGACGGCGGACGGTAGGTCAGCGCTCGCAGGTGACCTGATCGGCGCCCTGTTGGACGAATCCGCCTCGTTGTGGACGCGGGCGCGGTTCCGAACGATGGTCGAGGCAACTCCGACTGAATCGATCGTTGCCGCTCTCAAGGGTATGAAGGAGCGACCCGACCGGACCACGGTTCTCGCGAGCCTCGCGGTTCCGGTTGCCGTGATTGTCGGAGCGAACGACGCCCCGACTCCGGTGTCCGAGGCCGAACAGATGGCGAACGTCACGGGCGGGCGCCTCACCGTGATTCCAGATGCCGGGCACATGGCGCCGATCGAGCGGCCATCGTTGGTGGTCGATGCCCTCCGATCCCTCTGGTCGGAGGAACCGTCCGGCTAGCCTCACCGCGGGGCGAACGGGAGGACCGAAATTGAGCGACGCGATCGACGGCTACGGAGAAGTCGCCGACAAGGAGTACCGCACCAGAGTCCGAGCTTGGACTCTCTACGACTGGGCAAACTCTGCGTTCGCGACCACGATTCTCGCCGCGGTCCTGCCCGTCTACTACAGCCAGGTCGCCGGGCGGACGCTCGGCTCTGCCGCCCAAGCCACGGCCTACTGGACCGCAACGCTGTCGCTCTCGCTGGTCGTCGTTGCCATATTGGCTCCGATCCTGGGAACGATCTCCGACCTGAAGCGGGGAAAGAAGAGACTCCTTGCCGCGTCGGTCTTGATCGGCGCGGTCGGCGTTTCGCTCCTCGTCTTCGTTGGTACCGGCGACTGGCTCATCGCCTCGCTTGCTTTCATCATCGCGCGGATCGGATTCGCGGCAGGGAACGTCTTCTACGACGCGTTGCTGCCGCACGTAGCCAGGGATGAGGACATCGACCGCGTCTCCGCCATGGGCTACGCGGTTGGCTACCTCGGCGGAGGGCTGCTCCTCGCCATCAACATCATCATGATCTTCACGCTGGGTGACTCACTCGGCACCCGACTCTCCTTCCTCTCAGTCGGGATCTGGTGGATCGTCTTCTCGATCCCGATCCTGCGGCGCGTCCCGGAACCACCGGCTGCCGTCGCGACTGAACCCGGCGGATTGATGTCGGTCACCTTCAAGCGCCTCGGCGAGACTTTCACCCACCTCCGCAGCTACCGGGAACTGCTCAAGTACCTCATCGCCTTCCTCATCTACAACGACGGGATCGGGACCATCATCGGCGTCGCCGTCATCTACGGCGCCGAACTCGGTTTCGGTTCGATCGAACTCATCGCGGCCATCCTCCTCGTCCAGTTCGTCGGCATCCCCTTCTCGATTGCCTTCGGGAGGATCCCGTCGAAGGAGGAATCGAAACGGGCGTTCTACCTGGCATTCGTGGTCTGGAACCTGCTGATGCTGCCGCTGGTGGGGATCGGCGGCCGCTACGTACTCGACGACGACGTCACCGGGACACGCCCCCCGGCGTACGAAACCACGGCGGCTGCCGTCGGGGAGGGCGACTACTCCGTCGGCGACCCGGGTGTCGAACTCGTAGGGGTGTGGGAGACGGGCGGCGATTACGCGAGCGCGAACGACCTCGGTGCGATCTACGCCCTCTCCTACAACGGAACGAACGTGAGAGTGCGCTACAGCGAAGGCCCCGACCGCTCCACGTGGGCCGTGATGATCGACGGTGAGCCCGTCATCGAAGACGACGAACCGCTCGTGATCGATGGATACAACGTTGCGGTCCACGACGGTGTCGACATCGACATATCAGCCGATGAGGCGGGCGAACACCTCCTCGAGATCATCAACACGGACGAGGTAGACGAAGCCTCGGTGGGTACCGTGATTGCTATCGGCGAGACCACTGTCCTGCCGCCGCCACGCTCGAGTGATCTACTCTCGATCCTCGGGTTGCTCTTCATCGTCGAAGTGATCGGCCTCGCGCTTGCCGCTGTGCCTGGCCGACCGCTATTCACCGGTCTCGCCGACCAGATGACGACCAAACGAACGATCATGCTCGCGCTCACGGTGTACGCCGCCATTGCGCTCTGGGGATTCGTCCTCGACAGCGTGATCGAGTTCTGGTTCCTCGCATTCATGGTTGCCGTCGTCCAGGGCGGATCACAAGCCCTCAGCCGCAGCTTGTATGCCTCGATGTCGCCAAAGGCACTCTCCGGGGAGTTCTTCGGGTTCTTCTCGGTCATGTCGAAGTTCTCTGCGATCGTCGGCCCACTGCTGTTCACCGCGGCAGTGGCCGTGTTCGGCTCCTCACGGCCGGCCGTCCTGGGGCTGATCGTCTTCTTCGTACTCGGCATCTACCTGCTGACGCGTGTCGATGAGGCGGAGGGTCGCCGCGTGGCACGCGAGGCCGACCAAGCCGCCGAGGCTGCCGGAATTGTGGAGTCCGACTGACATGCGACTCCGAATCCTCATTCCGACCGTTGTCGTTCTGGTAGCTGCGGCCTGCACTTCGGAATCAGCACCGAGGACGGTGCCATCCTCGATGCCGGCTACGACGTCAACCGCAGACTCCCAGATCACAACGACGACCGAGCCGGCGGGTGCTACGTCAACGACCACGACCGTTGCGTCCGGGTCGACCACGACCACTACATCCGGATCGACCGCGACGACACTTCCAATCGGGGACACCGCGCTGGCTCTGGAGGCTGTTGCCGAAGGATTCGAGCAGCCCGTCTTCTTCACCTCATCTCGCGGCCGCGACTACGTTGTCGATCAGCCGGGCCGAATCTGGACCCTCGCTGACGGCGGAGACCCTGAGGTCGTGCTCGACATCAGGGATAGGGTCTCGTTCGGCGGTGAACAAGGTCTTCTCGGGCTCGCGTTCCACCCCGAGTATGCGGAGCTCCTCTACGTCAACTACACCCGGGGCGACGGGGCAACCGTCGTGTCCGAGTTCACGATGAACAGCGAGCCGCCGATCGCTGATTCGGCCACCGAGCGTGTCATCCTGGAAGTGCCGCAGCCCGCGGGGAATCACAACGGTGGCATGATCGCTTTCGGCCCTCAGGGCGACTTGTGGATCGGCATGGGAGACGGCGGTGCGTCGGACGACAAGTTCGGCAACGGACAACGCGACGACACGCTGCTCGGAGCGATGCTGCGCATCCGGGTTGATCCTGCCGTTGTCCCGTATGACATCGTTGAAGGTCTGGGTTTCACGGCTCCCGAAATATGGGCTATCGGACTCCGCAATCCATGGAGGTTCTCGTTCGACGGTGATCAGATCTGGATCGGCGACGTCGGGCAGGGTGACATCGAGGAGATCGATTCCGAGTCGACCGAGGACCGTGGACTCAATTTCGGATGGCCGGTCTACGAAGGCACTGCCTGTTTCGCAGGACCGTGCGACAGTCTCGATCCGTCCGGTCGGGAGCCCCGGGTCCCCATCTACGAGTACTCGCACGACGAGGGCTGTTCGGTCACCGGGGGGTACGTCTACCGCGGTGTCGCGATCCCGCAACTCGATGGCCACTACTTCTTCTCTGATTGGTGTTCCGGCTTCATTCGTTCCATTGCCCCGGACGGATCCGTCCACGACTGGACCGGCGGAACCGGCACCGTTGCCCAGGTCTCGTCGTTCGGGCGCGACGAGGCGGGTGAGGTGTACGTCGTTTCGGCCGCAGGAACCATCTATCGAATCGTGGAGGGCACGGGATGATCGTCGTTGTCGGATCGGTGAACAGCGACCTCGTTGTACGTGTCGAGCATCATCCCGCCCCCGGTGAGACGGTGTTGGGTTCGGGCCACGAGACGATGTCGGGCGGCAAGGGCGCAAATCAAGCTGTCGCCGCTGCCCGACTCGGCAGCGATGTGGTGTTGGTGGGCCGGGTCGGCGCTGATGAGGTGGGGCACACACTCGCTTCGGAGCTCGTCAGCGAGGGGATCGATGCAAGCCACCTCCTCGTGGATGAGGAGGTACCAAGCGGGCTCGCGATCATCACGGTCGATGATGCAGGTGAGAACTCGATCGTTGTGAGCCCCGGTGCAAATGGGCGCGTGTCTGCCGCCGATGTCGACGGCGCCTCCGCCGTGCTCATGGCGGCGACGGTGACCTTGCTCCAGCTGGAGATCCCGCTCGAGGCCGTTGCCGCAGCGGCCGAGACATCGTCAGGGATCGTCATCCTCAATGCGGCTCCGGCGGCGGCGTTGCCGGATGTTCTCATTCGCTCAACCGACGTTCTCGTCGTCAATCGTGGTGAATTGCAGGCACTCACCGGGTCGGATGATCCGATGTCGGCCCGCACGCTCCCCGTCCCCGTGACGGTGGTGACCCTCGGGCCTGATGGTGCGCGCATCGTGCGAGCCGAGACCGATGAAGCCGTCCCGGCCCCTGCAGTATCACCTGTCGACACCACCGGTGCCGGCGACACGTTTTGTGGGGTGCTCGCCGCCGGACTCGACCACGGCCTTTCGCTCGAGGAATCCGTCCGGCGTGCGGTGGTCGCCGGCTCGGTTGCAGTGACTGCGATTGGTGCACGGTCCGGAATGCCGAACCTCGCCGAACTCGAAGCAGTGCTCCGGGTGCATGGCTTGGAGGAAGCGGGGTAGTCTCCGTCCCCTATGGCGCGCCCGATCATCATCGACACAGATCCCGGCCAGGACGATGCCGTTGCCGTGCTGCTCGCGCTTGCGTCGCCGGAGCTGGACGTGGTGGGCATCACCACCGTGGCCGGCAACGTTCCGCAACCCCTCGTCACGACGAACGCGCTGAAGCTGTGCGAACTCGTCGGGCGAACCGATGTCGGGGTCTTCGCAGGGGCGGATCGGCCGCTCGAGCGTGATCTGTATACGGCCGAATACGTGCACGGTCCCACAGGGCTCGATGGCGCCGATTTCCCCGCGCCGGTAACCAACGCCTCAGCGAAAGATGCCGTGGACTTCATCGTGGAAACGTGCCTCGCCGCCGGAGAGGAGGGAATCACGCTCTGTCCGGTCGGTCCTCTCACCAATATCGCGTCCGCAATCGCTCGTGAACCCACAATCGTCCCGAGGATTCGTGAGATCGCTCTGATGGGCGGCGGATTCTTCGAAGGCGGGAACACAACGCCGGTTGCCGAATTCAACATCTACGTCGATCCCGATGCCGCGGCGATCGTGTTCAACAGCGGAGCTCCGATCACGATGTTCCCTCTCGACGTAACGCACAAGGCTCTGGTTCTCCCGGCGGACCTCGATCGGATCCGGGGCATCGGCACGCCGGTCAGCGACGCCGTCGCCGGAATGCTCGACTTCTACGAGCGCCATGACATCGAGAAGTACGGCATCGCCGGCGCACCACTTCACGATCCCTGTGTAATCGCCTACCTGATCGACCCCGGCCTGTTCTCGGGCAAGGACTGCCGTGTTGAGATCGAGACGGATTCCGAGCTCACCGTCGGCCAAACCGTTGTGGACTGGTGGGGGGTCACCGGAGCACCGCCGAATGTGACGGTCATGTCCGAGGTCGATCGGCAAGGATTCATCGACCTCGTGGTCGACCACATCGGCCGCCTCTGAAGGACGTCCGCCGGGTCCTGATCACACCTCGCTTGTGCGGAGCCATGCCCACAGACCCAGCATCAGGGCGCCCGCGACCAGGATTGTCGCAACCACCATGGTGTCGGCCAGGCCTGCGGCCTGGGCGGCGGCGGGAGCGTCTGCGGCATCTCCTACTCCGCCGTAGACCGCGGTGCGGGCAGCCCACAGCGTGCCCAACACCGCGATGCCGGTGACGCTCGCGGTTGTTCGGTTGATGGTCAACATGCCGGACGTGACACCGAGTTGGTCGAGTGGGACTGAGCCGAGGATCGCCGAGTTGTTCGGCGACTGGAAGATCCCCATCCCGAGACCGATGATGAGACCGACGACGACCACGACGAGTGACGTCGTCGCGTCCTCGATCAACAATGCCGCGATCCCATAGGCGATCGTCATCAACACCAGCCCAGCGACCGTGACTGGTCTCGATCCCACGCGATCCGACAGCGATCCCGACAATGGAGCGACGATGCCCATCGTGATCGGGACGGCGCCGAGGACGAGCCCGATCTCGCGTGGTGAGAGATACATGACGTCGGTGAGGTAGAACGGCACAACCAGCAGAAGGCCCGAGAGGGCGAAGAACGAGACGAATCCCGTGATCAGGTTGACGGTGAGGTCTCGACTCCGAAAGAGGTCCAGATTCAACATCGGATCGGCGACCCGCTGCTCGATCACGACGAACGCGACGAACGCAACCGCTGATACTGCGAACGCCGTGAGGATTGCCGGGTCGGTGAAGCCGACGTTCTGCCCCATGGTGAGCGCGAGCAGGAGCGACAACAGTGCCACGAAGAACGATATTGCGCCGGCGAAGTCGAATCGCTGGTTCCCTTTCGGCTTCGTGTTTGGGACGAACTTGATAGCTGTGATCGTGCCAATGATGCCGATCGGGAGGTTCACGAAGAAGATCCATCGCCAATCGGTCGCCTCGAGGATGATGCCGCCGAGGATGGGCCCCGCCATGATGCCGAGCGACACCGTGGTGCCATTGATACCAAGGGCCTTGCCGCGCTCCGACGAGGGGAACGCCTCCGTCGTGATGGCGAACCCAAGGGCAAAGATCATCGCGGCGCCAAGTGCTTGCACCACCCTTGCAACAATGAGGAACCCGATCGTTGGCGAAAGTCCCGCAAGCACCGAACCGAACGTGAAGACAGCGAAGCCGGCGGTGAAGATGGGTTTCTTCCCAATCATGTCGCCAAGCCGCCCGAAGCCGAGCGTCAATGTCGCCTGCGTCAGGAGATAGGCCAGCACCACCCATTGAGCGATGCCAAACGTGGTGTCAAACTCCTCAGCCAGCGTCGGAAGTGCCACGTTGACGATGCTGCCGTCGATCGTGCCGAGGAAGATCGCCATCGCGATCGCCACCAGGACGTACCACTTGCGCGAGTAGTCGACGCCTTCTGGTGGTGATTCGATTGCGGAGGCCATGGATGCCTCAGCGTAGAGGCCATCGGCCGCCTGCCGAGAACCCGGTCAACACGCTGATTTCGGGTCGGACTCGCGCGGTCGCGGGCGGGTCGATGTGCATGGCGGGTATGTCGGCGTGTACCCTCGGCGGCGACAGAAGTGGCATCGGCGAAAGGGGAAACCCGATGAGCGATCGACGAGGCCTCGCCATCGTTGTGGTGTTGGCGTTCGTCCTGGCCGCGTGCGGGTCGAGCAGCGACGAGACGACGACCACGACGTCGACGACGTTCCCGACGGACACCGCGGCGACCACGGCGACCACAGCTCCGGCGGTGACGTCCACGACCACCTCATCGACGACCACCACGACCTCCCCGTACGGGGGTGCGACACTCCTGACCACCGTGATCCAGCAAGAGCTGACGGCGCTCGGTTACTTCGAAGGAGAACCCGACGGGATTCTGGGGCCGATGACCGTGGAGGCGATCACCGCCTTCCAGACCGACGCGGGTATCACCGCAGACGGGGCCTACGGTCCTGAGACCTATGAGGCGCTCGCCGACGCGATGGAAGCCGATCCGGAGATTGTCACGGTGATCCAGGAAGACCTGATGGAGTTGAAGCTCTATCCCGGACCTGCGGACGGCGACTATGGACGCGGAACGCTGGGGGCCGTGGAAGGACTCCAGGCGAAGTGTGAGATCGAGGTCGACGGCCGCTTCACCCCGTACACCCATGTATGCCTCGAACAGGAAATGGGCCGAGCCTGATCGCAGGCCGGATCGGAACGTCTAGCCTCACCACGATGCCGCTCAGCGACCTGACCGTGATCGAGTTCGCCGGTCTCGGGCCGGTGCCATTTGCCGGAGTGGTGCTCGCCGGTCTCGGGGCGAACATCATCAGGGTCGATCTCCCTGGGGGTCCGGCGATTCCGGATCCAATGATCGGCGCCGTTGGGCGCGGGAAACGATCGATCGCTCTCGACCTCAAACAACCTGCGGCGATCGAGGTCGCGTTGCGACTGGTTTCCGGCGCCGATGTGCTCCTCGAAGGATATCGGCCGGGTGTTATGGAGCGTCTGGGCTTGAGCCCGGACGTGTGCCTTGCCGCGAATCCCGATCTCATCTACGGCCGGATGACCGGGTGGGGATCGGACGGCCCGTACGCGTCGATGGCCGGCCACGACATCAACTACATCGCATTAGCCGGTGCCCTGCATGCGATTGGAGACGTGGACCGGATGGCGCCGCCCCTCAACCTCGTTGGAGACGGCGGCGGGGCGATGTTCCTCGTCGCAGGGGTGCTCGCCGCGCTCCACGACCGCGTCAGGAGCGGCGGAACCGTGGTGCACTCAGCCATCGTCGACGGTGCGGCCTCCCTCATGAGCCCGTTCTACGAGCTGTCCGCGATTGGGCTCTGGGAGGACCGTCGTGACAGCAACATTCTCGACGGTGGTGCGCCCTTCTACACGACCTACACGACGAGCGACGGCAAGTCGATGGCCGTCGGTGCGCTCGAGCCCCATTTCTACGCGAAGTTGCTGGAAGGCCTGGAGCTCGATGCCGTGGAGCTTCCGGCCCAGAACGACCGTTCGGGTTGGCCTCAACTCCGGCAGACCATCGGAGACCGATTCGCAATGCGCAGCCGGGCCGAGTGGACGACGGTCTTCGAGGACACCGATGCATGTGTCACGCCGGTGCTGGCGCTCAGCGAGGCACCCGACCATCCACACAACGCTCAGCGAGCTGTCTTTGGTGGACGGGACGGTCGCCGCTTGCCGAATCCGACACCCCGCATTGGGAACGACCCCATTACTCCGCTCACTGAATCCGTCGAACCCGGCGCCGACACAGCGGCGGTTCTCGTCGAGCTCGGATTGGGACCTGCCGAGATCACCTCTCTCTTGGAGAGTGGGGCGGTGGCGTGACCGGCTGGACTCCGAAGAGTGACGGTCGGAGGCCGGAAGACCTCCGTGCGCTCAAGGCGAAGATCGAGCGCGGGGAGTACGAGGTGCCGCCCGAACGGGTAGCCGACGCAGTCATCCTTTGGTACCGGAGAACAGACCCCTTCAGTCGGCGGTGAGTTCGTCGACCTCGTCCTGGGTGGTGTGGTGTCCAACCCGGCGTCCGAGAGCGTCGATTGCCATCACAACGGCGAATGCGAGGACGGCGGCGACGATGGCCAGCAACACGTCCTCATTGGGTGCTTGGAGAGCAGTGCTGTCGACACCCCTCGGCCATGGCCACAACACGCGCAACGACCCAAGCATAAGTCCGATGAGGGCAGCCATGACAGAGTTGTAGTGGTCGCGCAACGCGCGGTGCAGGACCTGGGAGAAGAGCGCGAGTCCGATGATCGCGCCGACGCCGAACACGGCGAGGGAGACAACGTCGCGCGACGTCACGGCTGAGAGCACCGGACCGTACATCCCCAGCATCACGAGGATGAAGGAACCGCTGATCCCCGGCAGGATCATGGCGCAGATGGCGATCGCGCCGGAGAGGAAGTAGGCCCAGGTCTCCGGATTGGTGATCTGGGCCGCTGACTCACTCGACGTGTCCTCCCGGAGCCCAAGGAGTACGAAGACGACCACTGTAACGGCAAGGATGATCACGATTCTGCGAAGATCGCGGACGGTGAGAAGACGCCAGACAATCAGCGCGGAACCGGCAACGAGGCCTAGGAAGAGCGACGCCATCAAGACCGCGTGGTCGCGCAGCAGCGTCTCGAGGAGGTGGGAGAGCGTGATGATCGCGAGACCAATCCCCGCTCCGAGCGGGAGGACGAATCCCCATTCCACCTTGCGGAGCCACCCCATGCCGGCGGAGAAGTCGAGGCGCACGAACGAGCCCAGCGCCGAGCTCCCCGCGCGGACCGACGCGATCAGCCGTTCATAGATGCCGAGGACGAGCGCGATCGTGCCACCGGATACGCCGGGGACGATATCGGCGGCTCCCATGAGGTAGCCGCGGACGATGAACCAGGGGATCTCGCGAATCACGGCGGCGAGTGTAGGGGCAGCTTTGCGCGACCGGTGTACCGTGCCCGACGCCATATTCGCAAGGAGTGAGGATGAGGATCGTCCTACAGAGAGTCAATCGGGCATCGGTCGACGTGGCGGGGGAAACCACGGGACGGATCGAGATCGGCCTCCTCGCCCTCGTCGGAGTAGCCGACGGAGATGACGAGAGCGACGCGCATGCTGCTGCGGCGAAGATCGTCGGCATGCGCATCTTCCCAGATGCCGAAGGGAAGATGAACCTGAGCGTCGCCGACGTCGGGGGAGCGGTTCTGTTGGTGTCACAGTTCACGCTGCTCGGCGACGTTCGGAAGGGCCGCCGACCAACTTTCACGGCCGCCGCTTCACCGGACCACGCGGTCCCGATCCTCGCAGCGCTCTCAGACGCAATTGTGGCGACCGGGGTGGCCATTGAGCACGGTCGCTTCGGCGCGCACATGGTCGTCGACCTCGTCAACGACGGCCCCGTCACGATTGTCTTCGACGTTATCGACGGCCGCGTTGCCGCGCAACAGAGCGGATAGGGCCGAGCTTCATTGGGTGCTCCGCCGCATCCTGGGTTCTGGCGGCCCCGGTTTGATTCTGTCAGCCGGCAAGGAAGTCTCTCCCGGCTTCGCAGAACGTCCTGAAGTCACACCGGCGGCATGCGTCGGACGGCGTCGGTGCGAAGTGGCCCCGGTCGAAGCGTTCTGTCAACTCGTCGATGCGGGTCCGGGCTGCGGCGAGCCAGGAGTTGTCGACGGTCACCGTCCTCTCCGCAAACTCCCCGCCTCCGAAGAACGCAAACGTGACCGCGAGCCGTTGCGGCGCGGGTGTGGCGACTGCTCCGTCGGCGGCTGCG
>Ga0316194_10000221_pt1 | contig 33773 bp, 30 predicted proteins | sample CroRivsedime1_MG_FD_204936 | JGI IMG/M metagenome (GOLD analysis project Ga0316194, IMG submission 204936) | Coastal sediment microbial communities from Maine, United States - Cross River sediment 1 | ecosystem: Environmental > Aquatic > Marine > Coastal > Sediment | place: USA: Maine...
TTGGCAAACTTGCGTGCAAATCCGCGTCTCATCAGCTGGTCTCCTCAGAATTTTCTGCATCGGGGGTTTCAGCGGCTGTGGTGTCTGCAGCCGCCGTTTCTTCCGTGGTAGCTTCCGCGGTGTCTTCAGAAGCTTCTCTGGAAGCACGACGCTCAGCGTACTCCTGCTCACGACGCATCTCGCGCTCGCGATCCTTCTCCTGCTCACGAAGTTCTTCTTCGTAAATCTTGGAATTGCCGGTGACAGCCTCTTTACGACGAATGAACATATTGCGGATCACCGCATCGTTGAAGCGAAACGCGCTTTCGAGCTCTTTGAGCACGTCGCCGTTCACTTCGATGTTCATCATGATGTAGTGGGCTTTGTGGATCTTGGCGATCGGGAACGTCAGCTGGCGGCGTCCCCAGTCTTCCAGGCGATGAACAACGCCATTGCCGCGCTCAATCAGACCCTGATAGCGTTCGATCATTCCAGGTACCTGATCGCTCTGATCAGGATGCACCAGGAATACGACTTCGTAGTGTCGCATTGACTGTCTCCTTTCGGTGATAGCACTGCGCAGCCAGTCACTGGCAGGCTAGCGTCTCCGGGACTTCCGAGTCGGTAAAGACCTGTAGCCACGTGAGACAAGGGAATTGGATTTCTTGACCGTTTCTGGTCCCCGCCTGAAGCGGGACGCGAATTCTAGGGAGCTGGGCGAGTGCTTGCAAGCCCAGTGTTGGCTTCTTTTTCTGTCCAGCCGCTGGCGGCGCCTCCAGCCGCTGGCGGAAGCCTCTAGCCGTGGGCGGACCCGCGCTGACGGACGGCTTCGAACAGCAGCACCCCGGCGGCCACCGAAACATTCAGGCTTTCCACACCACCCGCCATCGGAATATGCACGACCTGATCACAGTGTTTGCGGGTGAGCGCCCGCATCCCGCGCTCTTCTCCGCCCACTATGATCGCCACATCGCCACTGAACTGGCCCTGCGACCAGGGCTGTTCCCCTTCACCGGCAGCGCCGACGATCCAGACCCCGGCATCCTGCAGCCACTTCAGCCGCCGCGCCAGGTTGGCCACCTCAACAATCAACAGGTTTTCAGCCGCACCCGCAGCGGTTTTCAACGCAGCGGCATTCAGTGGCGCACTGCGTCGCCGGGGCAGCAGCACTGCATCAACACCGGCAGCGCCGGCACTGCGCAGGCAGGCGCCGAGATTCCTGGGATCCAACACGCCATCGAGTATCAGCAGCAAACGGGATTCCGACATTTGCGACCAGCACTGCTCAAGTTCGTGCTCATCGACAGGCTCCAGATCATGACAGTCAGCCACCACACCCTGATGCGCCCCCGACGCCCGCCTATCGAGGCGCTGTCGATCAACAAACTCCACCCGCACGCCAGACGCCCGGGCCAGATCGATCAGCGGCTGAACGCGGGAGTCCGACCGGGTTTTCTGCACCAGCAGGACTCTTACCCGGCCTGGAGCTGAATCCAGCACCGACTGCACGGCATGGATGCCGAAGACCTCACTCACTTTTTACCTCTTGACCGATTGGCACCCTTCTTTCTGTTTCGGCTTTTACTGGTGTCTTTGGGCGCTCTGGCGCTACTGCCCGTCCTGCCGGACGGGGCGCTCAACAGCTGGAGATCCAGTTTGCCCTGCTCTGGAACAGCGTCTCTAAGCACCACCTGCAGGGTATCTCCCAGCGCAAACCGCCGCCCTGAACGCTCCCCGACCAGCGCCTGCGATTGAGGTCGGAACTGGAAGTAATCGCTGCCGAGTTCCGAGATATGCAGCAGGCCCTGCACGTAATAGCCGGTCAGCTCCACAAACAGGCCGAACTCGGTAACACCCATCACCACGCCGGAGAAGGTTTCACCGCGGCGCTGGGCGACATACTCACACTTGAGCCAGGCATCAACACCCCAGGACACCTCGTCTGCCCGCCGCTCCGCCATCGAGGTCTGAACACCGGTCGCTGCCAGATAGTCCATACTGAAAGCGGCACCTTTACCGGCCAGCACACTCTTGATCGCGCGATGCACCACCAGGTCCGGGTAGCGGCGGATCGGCGAGGTGAAATGCATATAGCGGGTGAGGGCAAGACCGAAGTGGCCTTTGTTGTCGGGACTGTAGACCGCCTGATTCAACGACCGCAACACCAGAAATTCAAACAGCCAGCGATTGGGCACATCGCCCAGCTCGACCAGCGCATCGCAGACGCCGCGCGGGGTGACCTCTCCGCGCGCCAGCCGCACGCCAGCATACGCAAACGCCTGGCGCAGCTGTTCCACCCGGTCCACTTTCGGCGGCTCATGAATCCGGTACAGCGCCGGGGCACCGGCTTTTTCCAGAAACTCAGCAGCACAGACGTTGGCCGCGATCATCGCCTCTTCGATCAATTTGTTCGCTTCCACCCTGCGCTCCGGATGGATAGCCGCAACATGGCCGTTTTCATCGAGTTCCAGCCTCGATTCATGGGTATCGAAGTCCAGCCCTCCACGCGCTTCGCGGGCGGTCCGGAACGCCCGGTAAACCTGATCCAGCGCGGTCAGCGACTGGCGGACATCCAGCGGCACATCCAGCGCGCCGGTATCGAGAAACTCCTGCACCCGGGTGTAGGTCAGGCGCTGATGGGAACGGATCACCGCCTGATAAAATTCGAAACCGGTCACCCGCCCCGATGGGGAGACCTTCATATCGCAGACCATGGTCAGACGCGGCACATCGGGTTTGAGCGAACACAACTCGTTGGATATCGCCTCCGGCAGCATGGGCACCACCCGATCCGGCAGATAGACAGAGGTTGAACGCTCCCAGGCGGCGGTGTCCAGCGCGGATCCGGCCCTCACATAGTGGGCAACATCGGCAATCGCCACCACCAGCCGCCAGCCACCCCGGCGTTTTTCGGCGAAGACCGCATCGTCGAAATCGCGGGCAGTTTCACCATCGATGGTCACCAGCGGCATCTCCAGCAGAGACCGCCTGTCCCTGTGACCACCGGCATTAACCCGACTGGGCAAACGCTCCAGTTGCGCATCCACGCCTTCAGGCCACGCAAGCGGTACCGCAAAGTTCGCCAGCATCGTGTCGGATGCCTGGTGCACGCCGCCGCCACGTACCCGCGTCTCTATGACCGTGCCCACCAGCCCACGGCGATCTTCGTCAACAATTTTAACGACGACGCTGTCACCGTCCTGGCCGTCGGCGGGCGCTTCGAGCAGCGAAATCCTGCCTTTGTAGTCTGGACTGAGTGAATCAACATAGGGATAACGGGTATGGGTCCGGAGAATGCCGATCAGCGGATCACTGCTGCGTTCAACCACCCGGACGATCCGGACATCTTCACCGCTGACCCTCGCTTCGACTTCATCACCCGGGCGCAGCCAGCTGCGTTTGCCGGTATCCACCGTGAGACCTCGAAAGGTCAGATTACGACCTGCGCGCTCCAGGCGATCCTGGACCAGCGTCGCTGCCTCCGGGAGGTGATAGGCACCCTGATGGTCCTGAATCAGATCGCCGCTCCGCGTCATTCCGGACAGCAGCCGGCGCAGATCCCGCCGTTCCCGCGAGCGCTCAACCCCCAACAGCTCGGCAATTTTATCCTGAGCCATAGGTCCGGATTGTAGGAGCCGGCTTACCGCCCTGGCATTCAGAGTTTTCATCGGAGTTCAGACCCAGTGTTGTGGTTTGACAGTATGGAATCTTCTTTAGTACATTGCGCGCCCCGTTCGTCAGAGCGGACTTCACCCCGATGCCGAGGTGGTGAAATTGGTAGACACGCTAGCTTCAGGTGCTAGTGGGGGCAACCCCGTGGAGGTTCAAGTCCTCTCCTCGGCACCATATTCTGCTGGTCTTTGATCCGTTGGTTTGTCTGCGCTGAAACAGCCGTCTGCACCGGCTGTTCGGCACGAACAACACACAACCGGTCCGAACTGCGAGTGTCATGCACCACTTTTGTACCTGTAATCCGATTTGGCTCTTTTTCCACTGTGACTGGGTGTAATATCCACCGCCGTCGCCAGCAATACAGCCAGACTTCGCCTATCAGAACTCTTCCCACAGAACCTAATTGTCCATATCCAAATGCGCATCTGTTACTCCCTGGATAATTACGATCGCGCCAGCGGTGGCGCGGCACTCGCTGCCCGCGGGCTGGCCCACCACCTGGCCGACCTCGGTCACGAGGTATCTATCCTGCAGCCGGGCCGGAAATCCGACTACAGCGATGGCGCAATTCAGGTACACGGTCGAAATCTGCGCCGGCCCTATCTCTATCGTCAGCACGACCGGGATACTCTCGGCTGGAATCGCCAGTGGCGTCATACCGTCGACGACTATCTGGAGCAAAATCCCACCGATCTGCTGATCACCCAGAACCGACTGCTGTCCAGCAGCATTGACGCCGCTGTCGCGAGAAACATTCCCACGGTGATCTGGGCGCATGCCTTTCGGCTGTTCTGTCCCGATAAATTTTTCCGGCGTGACCCGCTCCAGCAGTGCCAGGGCAACTGCACAGAGTGCCTGGGCGGGATGTTCCGTGAGGCTGTAAAAGACAATCAACGCGCCTATCAGCACGGGTTGCAGCAGGCCAATCTGATCATGGCCAACAGCCAATATATGGCCAAGGTCATCAAACATCTGACTGATCGCGACGCGCCCGTCGTCTACCCGACTTTCGACCTGGACGACTGGCGCCAGCCCGGGGCAGTCCAGCGGGACCATGTGCTGTTCATAAAACCCCAGGAGGGTAAAGGCTTCTCGATCTTTCTCGACATTGCGAAGGCGCTACCGGACAAGACATTCGTGGTCGCTGGAAAAACCAGCCGCAGCGCACGGAAAGCGCTGCAGCCTCTGGCGAACGTATCGACCATCGAATGGTCCAATGAAATGCGTCAGGTTTATGCGCGCACGCAGGCGCTGCTCGGCCCTTCAATATCGCCCGAGCCATTCGGCCGGGTGTTCGTTGAAGCCGCCAGTGCAGGAGTGCCCAGCATCACCAGTAATCAGGGTGGCATTCCGGAAGCAGTGGGGTCAGGTGGCATTCTGATTGACAATATTTACGATCTCGACGCCTGGGTGAACGCGCTGCGGTCATTAGATGATCCGGAAGTCAGTGGCGCTTTTGCGAACCGAGCCCGCGCTCATGCCTGTCAGTTCGACAGCAAAACCATTGGCCGGGCATTGCGAGACAGCGTGCTCGCCGCAACGGGTCTGGATTTACACGTCGGCTCACAGCGTAACTAACCACCCGAGCCTCGCGGCAACCAACTCTGCGAACTCTGCCGACCGCCCAACTGGCGCCAATCTGGTGCAGACACTCCCACAGCGCACCGGAAAAGTTCACGCGACCCCTCAGCCAACAAAACAGTCGCTGCTGAACGTCAACGTCGGCATTGCCCCAAGGCCGACATAACCTTTTGATATATATACCAATCATCTGGCTATAGCGGACGCGGACCGATGTCGCAAGAGCACCGGAAGCACTGGCACGTTCTTTGAATTGTCTTTCTCTCCGGGCAGAAGCCCGAGAGCCACTGATAACGGAGCCAACGGTCCTTAATGTCACTGCTGCAACCTGAGATCCTGGGCCTCATTCTTACCATGTGTGCAGCGGGCGCCATTGCCGGAATCACTGCAGGTCTGTTCGGCATTGGTGGCGGTTTCGTTGTGGTCCCGGCGCTGCTGGCAGTATTTCCTCTATTCAGTTCGGCTGTCTCTGAGCTGATCTACGTGGCCATCGGCACTTCGCTGGCTTCCATCGTGGTGTCCTCCGCACGCTCGGTGCAGGCACACAACTCACGTGGTGCCGTCGATTTCGACGTGTTGCGCGACTGGTCGCTGTGGCTGGTGCTCGGCGTCGGCGCCGGTCTTTACATCGCCTCCATCACCGATGGCAAAAACCTCTTCGTGGTATTCGCATCTGGCGTACTCGTGTACTCACTGTATTTTCTGTTTCCCAATCTGTTCAGCCGCTTCGGCAACTCACTCACGATGCCCAGCGGCGCGGCGAAAATCGGCCTTGCTTCGGTGCTTGGCGGCTTCTCTGCGTTGCTCGGCATTGGCGGTGGCACGGTCACTGTGATGACCATGGTGATCTGCAACCGCCCCGTTCATCAGGCGGTGGCCACTGCCGCCGGAGTCGGCTTCATCATTGGCCTGCCCGGCGCCATCGGCTTTGTCATCCTTGGGCTCGGCGTCGAAGGACTACCGTTCGGTTCGGTAGGCTACGTGAATGTCCCCGCGCTGCTGGCCATCAGTGCGCTGTCGCTCATTACTACCCCGATTGGTGCGCGCTGGGCGCACAGTCTTGACGAACACAAACTCAAACGACTGTTCGGCATGTATCTGCTATTTGTGTCCTGCACCATGTTTTACAAAGCGGCAATGTTGTGACCGCCGTGTCGTCCAATTACCAGCCCGGAACCCATCGCGGTCGCACCACCTCATTACTCAGGAGATCTCCATGACCCAATTCAATCGCAGAACATTCCTTGGCAGCTCCGCGGCCATCACCGGCACCCTCGCGGCTGCTGGCGCATTGCAGACCCCTGTTGCAGCAGCCAATACTGCAGGCACCCTTGCCGGTACCACCCCCGTCTACGGCCCGGCATCCGGCGTCGCCAAGCTCAACGCCAACGAGAACCCTTACGGTCCGAGTAAAGCTGCGCTGGTGCAGATGTATGAAGCATCAAAAATGGGCGCTTACTATGTCGGCGATTCGGTTGCGACCCTGAAGTCGATGATTGCCGAGCGCAACAATGTCACGCCGGAACACATCTCGCTGAGTTCCGGCTCGAGCGGCGTACTGGCTTACCTTGCCGTAGCCGTCTCTCAGCAGGGCAAAATGCTGGGCCCTGACCTGTTCTGGGATACCACTGCCAAGGTCGGCGTTCGCCAGGGTGGTGAAATCAAACGGATGCCGAAAACTGACGACCTCGGTATCGATCTCGACGCAATGTATGCAGCCATTACCCCAGACGTTGCACTTGCACATGTCACTAACCCCAACAATCCCACCGGCTCAGTGCTCGACACCGAAGAGCTGCAGACTTTCTGCAAAAAAGCTTCCAAGAAAACCAAAGTGCTGCTTGATGAAGCCTACAACGAGCTGACCGACGACCCGGAAGCCAACAGCATGGTTGGCCTGATCAACGATGGCTATGACGTGCTGGTTGCCAGGACATTCTCGAAGATCTATGGCCTTGCCGGGATGCGCGTGGGCTACATGATCGCCTCGCCGGAAAACATCGAGCTGATCAATCGTTACGGGCTCGGCGACTATGCAATGAATCAGGCGGGCGTTGCCGCCGCGGTGGCCAGCTACAACGACTGGGGATTTCTGGAAATGTCCAAATCAAAGATTCTCGAAGCCCGTCAGATGATTGAAGCGGCGCTGAAAACCAATGGTCTGAGCGCACTACCGTCCGAGACCAGCTTCCTGCTCGTGAATCTTGGCGAGCTGGACGCAGAAATCTTCCGGGAGAAGATGGCCGAGCAGAATGTGTTGATTCGAGGTATTTATCGGGACTACACCAGCTGGTCAAGAGTCAGCATGGGCAAACTCGACGCAGTCCAGATGTATGTTGACGCGTTGCCGAAAGCACTTGAAGAGACTCACAAGGCTATGCGGGCCTGAGGGATTGCGGAGTCGCAAGCCGTCGGATCCAGAATCGATTCTGGATCCGGCGCTTAACGTCAATCGGGTTTTGCTTAGAACCGGTAGCCGGCAGCGAAGAACCCCATCAATAACTTGTCATCATCAGTGATCGGAGAGTCATCGAACTCATCTCCCTGGGCATCAAGGCGACCGCCGAGGATAAGTTGCCACTTGGAGCCACCCGGATTCCAGGCGACTACAGTCTGAAGGCGAAAGATGACGTCAGCATCTGCTGAATAGGCTGCGCGGAACCCCGGAACCGCCTCGTCTGATTGCACACCATAGTAGTAGTCGACCAGATCATCACTCTGGTAGACGATGCCTGCTGAAGGCCTGATAATCCAGTTACGGCTCTCGCTGATGTGGGTATAGGAGAACTCACCACGCGCTTCATAACCTTCGTGTTTACCAGCCAGGTCGTGTACCACGGTTGCTTTCACTCCCCACGCGCCGTTCTTCCAGGCCAGATAGGCACCACCGTCGAGAGTCTGGTCTCTATCGTCCATACCGGTCAGGATGTTGGCATCATCTGAGTCGTAGCCATCACCTCTGCCTTCACCGATTACTGCAAACTCCCAGGATTCGTTACTCCAGGCTTTCCAGCCAAACGTGGCGCCACGGAAGAAAAAGTTCTCGTTTTCCCACATGATCAGCGGGATCGCCTGGGCTTTTTCGCCATCGTCGTACGCCCGGTAGGTCTTATCGCGATAAATCACACCAGCACCTAATATCAGCGGCGCATCTGCCTGGGCAGGCGGAAGGATTTCGTCAGCAGCCACGGGCAGCGAAAACAGACTCAACATTCCGAGTCCAGCAAGCCACTTAAATTTGTTATTCATTAATCTCTCCATGTAAAAATCTACTCGCGTCCAGCCCTGGGTCTATGGGTAATTCCGTCTGCGCGGATTCGCCAGGCGCTGAAGGGCGCGAACTGTACCGAGATTTCTGCAGTTTTTCTCCATTTTTTGCACCAAATATATGAATAATCATCGAAAATGCAGGTATGCGCCGGGATGTAAGCGGGTTAATTGACGGACTGGTGGAGACAGAGCCTCAGCGACTGTTCCGTCAGAACTAAATTAGCTACCATGCGCGCCGCTTTTCCAGGCTCCGAAGATGATCACAGGACTGCTGCAAACGCCCATTAAGAAGCTGAAACGCTTCGTTGCGACAAGTTCTGTCTTTTTCCTGCCGAAGGCTCAACGGTTACAGCGCGAGCGGGAACACCGCGGCAAAGAACAGCTCAGTAAACTCAGGCGCGCCGACTATACAGTGGCCTCTTACGGCAACAGCGGCAGAACCTGGTTTCGGGTGATGCTGTCGCGCTACTTCGCCAGACACTATCAGCTCGCCGATCCCGGCGTGCTCAACTTCGACAACTTCCACCGCCGTAATCCAGCGGTACCGAAAATCTTCATCACCCACGACAATTTCATCAAAGACTACACCGGCAACATCGACACAAAAGCAGACTTCTACGACAGCCGGACCCTGCTGCTGGTGCGCAACCCTGCTGATGTGTCAGTTTCTCAGTACTTTCAATGGCAGCATCGAATGAAGCTGCACAAGGTCGCTCTGAACCGCTTTCCCCCACGAGGTACCGAGGTATCACCGTTCGAGTTTGTGATGCGAGAGGAATCCGGCATTCCCAAGATCATCGAATTTCTGAATGTCTGGGCCGACGATATCGACAACCTGGCAAGCTTTGCGTTTCTGCGCTACGAAGACCTGCGCACGGATGCCGCTGGCGAACTCGACCGCGCACTGCGCTTCCTCGGCGAGGACCCTACCGCTGAAGAAATTGCCGACGCAGTGCAATACGGATCTATCGAGAACATGCGGGTGCTGGAACAGAATGCTGGTGGCTGGTTCAGCGGCGGCCGGCTGGCACCCGGAGATAAATCCAACCCGGATTCCTACAAGGTCCGCCGAGCCAAGGTGGGTGGCTGGCGCGACTATTTCAATGACAGTGAAGTGGCCGAGATCGAAGCTCTGATAAACGCTAAACTGTCGCCACTGTTCGGCTATCAGAGCGGCTAATTCACGTGAGCGAATCGAAACCCACCATCTTCATCCAGACCAATCATCGGCAGCTGCTGGGTGCGGTGGTTTCCCGCTATTCTCTGCATCGGAACAGCGCCCATTCCGCTGAATTCGACGTGCGGCTGATGGAGGTTGGCCAACAGCCGTTTCTGCTCGAACACGAAGGCCAAACCTATCTGCGCGACGGCGATAAAAGACCCTGGTTGAACGACGATCTCCAATCCTTCACACCGCTGCGATTTCTGCCGCCAGAACTGATGAACTACCAGGGCCGCGCGCTGGTCATTGATCCGGACGTGTTTGCCGCGGGCGACGTCTGGGATCTGCTGCAGCGCGATATGCAGGGTCATGCCATTGTCTGTCGGCCGAAGTCCGGCAACAAAGGCAAACGCGGCGCTTATGCATCCAGCGTCATGCTGCTCGACTGCGCTCAACTCACTCACTGGCAGACGGCAAAAAACTTCGCGGAGATGTTCAGCTTCGAGCGCGACTATATGGACTGGGTCAGTTTGAAACTCGAACCAAAAGGCAGCATCGCTCCGCTTGAAGCCTGCTGGAATGATTTTGATCACCTGGATCAGAGCACTCGACTGCTGCACAACACCAAACGCAAAACGCAGCCCTGGAAAACGGGTTTACCCGTGGACTATCGGCCTGCGGATACTTTCCGGCTGTTTCCGCCGCGACACTGGATCCGCCGCGCCCGCCGCGCGCTGTTTGGTGACTATCGTTTTGCGGGTACCTACAAACGCCACCCCGATCCGACCCAGGAAGCCTTTTTCTTTGCATTACTTAAAGAGTGTCTGGACAACGGCATCCTCAGCGAAGCTCAGCTGCGCGAAGAAATGGCCAGCAACCACGTGCGTCACGACGCGCTGCAGGTGATGGAACTGCTGCCGCCTCTGGCCGCCTGATGCGACCGCCCCAAGCGCCGCGAGACACTCCGATGCCTCAGTCGTCCTGAGCAGCCACCATTGCGGTGCGATTGCCAATCAGAGTTGCCGGTCCGGTTTCGTCACGCCGGTAGCCCAGACCGGGCAGCAGATCCCGATCTACCATCGCGTCGAGCTGTTCGAGTTCAGCATCACTGAAGTAGTCGCGATAGCCGCCCACCTTGGCTCGTCGGACCTTATAGGAATCCGGGTTGGACTTGTCGCCGGGCAGCAGCCGCCTGCCGGCCCGCAACAACGAAAAAGACTGGTCGGTCTCCATCTTCTTGAGGTTATCGAACGCGGCAAAATCCACTGCATCGGCCACTTCCGCTTCGCTGCCGGGGGTGCCGGTAAACTCGAGGATTTCCGCCAGCGCCTGATGCGGGTTCTGGCGCATGTCTTCATAACGGACCACCAGCACACCATCCGGCTCGCTGATCCCGGTCAGCCAGCCGTTGAAATAGCGTATCACCTGAGGCAGACCCTGCTCGCGATAGAGCATGAACTGAAAGATGGACATTTCCTGCTCGTGTGGCGGGTAATCATTCAGGAACTTTTTATTCGGGCGCATCCGGAAGTTCCACTGAAAATACTGTGAAACCGCAACATCACGCGGATCCCGAACCAGCAGCACAATTTTTTTGCCGCGAAAATCTACTTTGCTGTCATACCCACGGCCGGTGTAATCGCGCAGATAGTTGCCGTGGGTGAAGAACACCCGGGGTATTCCGGCGTTGGCGTTGTGCAGGTTGTCGAAGCCAAGCATCTCATGCGCCGGCAACTGAAAGTGCACCTCATAAAAACGCGAGAGCATGACCCGCAGCCAGGTTCGGCCGCTTTTTCCCCAGCTGAGCAGCAACCAGTCTGCATCCCGGACCATCTTGAATTCTTCACGCCCACGCAGACGCCGGTCCAGAGACTTGCGCTGATCTTTCGACAGGAAAAAGGCGGCGCCAACGATGAAGTGGCGGAATATGGCTTGCAACACGGCGGTCAGGTCCGTACCCGGAATCACGAATGGCGCGCATCATACCGGTTTTTACTCAGGGATTATGCAGAGTTTCCGACTACGGCCGAGCGGGTATACTGCGGGCCATGAGCTACATCGACTATGAGCGGATCAACACCGCACCCCTGCACACCGACCCGTTCGACTATCTGGTCGTGCCGGACTGCATTCCGCCGGCACCGTTGACCAAGATTAACGCCGATTACCCGCTGATTGATCAGCCGGGCAATCTGTCTACAGAAGAGCTGACCTACGGGGATGAATTTGCCAGCTTTCTTGCAGAAGCTCAGGGACCGATGCTGGCCAAGGCCATTGGTGAGAAATTTGACCTGGAGCTCGAAACAAACCCGACTACGGTGACCATCCGTAAGTTCTGCGAGCGCTCGGATGGCAATATCCACACCGACCATCGCAGCAAAGTGGTCACGGTGCTGTTCTACTTCAATCAGGACTGGACCGAAACCACGGGGCAGCTGCGTCTGCTGCGCTCGAGCAGCAATATCGAAGACTTCGCAGCAGAAGTACCCCCAATCGGTGGCACCCTGCTGGCGTTCCGCCGTACCGATCATTCTTTCCATGGCCATCACCCGTTCGTCGGTGAACGACGGATGATGCAGGTGAACTATCTGCGCTCGGACAAGCTGTCGCTGCTGAGACAGAAGGTGGACCGATTCGGCACACGCTCGGCGAAGAAGGTGTTGCGGGCGTTTGGCAGCTCCTGAGCACGCAAGCCCTTTGAGTCTCTGCTAACCCAGCATTTCAGCCAGCGCATGAAGACGCGCGACGACTTCAGGCAGATCACTGGATAACTCACCCCGCGGCGGTGGGATTTCACCACCCGCCGTCACCGCCAGACCCTGATCAATCAGCGTCTTGTGCACAGCCAGAAAGTCCCGGGTATGGGGCAGCAGGTGCAGAGCTGCGCCAATGCGCCGTATGACGGCTCGCAGCTGATCACGCTGACCGGCACCATCGGGCTGATAAAGCCAGCGTGCGGCATTGCGGCGAATCTGGTCGAGCCGACCCAATCGGCTCATCGGCAGCGGAAAAATCGCCAGCGGTTTACGCAATTTTGCTACTTCAATCAGCATCGAAATACTTTCGCCAGTGACGACAAAACTGTCCGCCAGACCGAGCAGCGCATGATAGGGATTATCAGCTGCACCTCGTTGCCACTCGAATAGCCGAGCGGCATCCGGCAGCCGCTGACGCAGCTCGGCCGTAAACTCAACCGGTGTCCGAGGTGAGGTGGTGATGTAGGGAGTACCTCCATTGGCAGCCACCTGGTCGGCGATGGCGATCATCCGCTCGGTCACATCGGCGTTGAACACAAAAGGATTGGTTGGACCGCCAACCAGAAACGCCACCAGCGGCCGGGGTAAGTCGGCGAAACGGCTACGCCACTCCTGGGCCGCAACCAGCACCTTGGCTTCATCAACTTTGAGCAGGGGCAGACCAATCTTCATGATCCTCGGTCCCGGGGGTATCTGGGTTTCCGGACCCACCAGAATGAGGTCGTAGGGCTTGGCTGAACCAGAGGGTTTACCAATCAATACCAGGCGGGTGTGGCCACCGGACTGAGCCTGCACCCATTGCGCCACCATGGACAAGCGTCGACCTACCGTGATCAGAAGATCCGGCCAGGGCGGTTCCAGCGCATCGCTGGCGTCGAGATCAAGATGATGCAGCGACGGAATGACTTTGGGTTTGCCTTTAATCCAGGGCGCTTTGACCCGGACATAGCGACGTTCACACGGCAGATCGAGCGCCTCAATCAGCGCTTCAACCTGGCCGTTGTCGCCAAGTCGATCGCCTACCACAAACCAGATTCGGGGTTCAGCCACACCCGACTCGCAGCACTATGATCCTGAGGCGTTGGTCCCAGCGCCTTGTGCAGGTTTGTCAGCAGAATCTACAGCCGGCCCATAACCAAAAACCGGCAGCAGCGTTTGTGCCATCAGGGTTTCAAGTTCAGCCGCCTGCTCCGGCGAGAAATAATCTCGGTAGCCGCCGACTTTGCCGCGACGGACCTTGAACGAGTTAGGGTCATCGGGGTTGCGCAGCGTCATGCCGCCACGTTTGAAGAAACCGTTGGACTCCAGCTTGCGCAGGTTATCAAAAGAGCCCCATTCGACCGCCCCGGCAATGTCATCATCGGTAAAGGTTTCACCCATCAGGTCCACCACCTGACGCAGCGTCTGAGCAGGTTTGCCGCGAAGATCTTCATAGCGAATCATCTGCGAATGCTCGAGACCCTCCAGGTTGCGGGCCCAGGTGTTGAGGAAATCAATCAGGGACGGCAGGCCAATATCCGAATGGCGGACAAACTCCCACATTTCAACGGTGTTGCGATCAATCGGGTGCGCGATGGAATGATTGATCAGTTCCTGTTTGTGTTTCGACTGACGCTTGGTGAACTGGAAATACCAGGACACAGCAATATCGAGCGGATTACGGGCAATCAGCAGCACCGGCTTGTGGCGCAACGGGTTGTCGGCAGCGCCTGCGGCAAGTGCTTCGCCGATCGCACCTTCATAACTGTACCAGCCGTTGCTGGCAGCTAATCGGGGGATCTCAGGAATTTTCAACGCCAACTCGTCGGTGTTGATCAGCTCATTGGCAGCCAGGCCGTGCCGGACCTGATAGAGCCGGGAAATCATGGCTTTCAGCCAGGTGTTTCCACTCTTGGGATGGCCGATGATAAGCAGCTGGGCACGCTCGGCTTTCGCCAGTTCCAGATTCGCCAGCCCTTTGCGCCGGGCAGCTACGCGCCAGCGGGCCGGCAACGGATAAGTGGGTAACAATATGGACCACTTCTTAACGCCATCGCTGATCTGCATTCGGTTATTTCCTGGTCTGGTTCCGGTATGCCCAAGCGAGGCTCAATGCTCACAGGGCCATGAAAAAAGCCGCGCATTATGCCCTGGGCTCAATCATAGCGCCATGATCGGTTCATGAGCCATTCGGGTCGTTGCTCGTCTGCAGATTCCCGCCGTCCGAATCAGGTGCCCGCGGCGCAACCGCGCCTTTGGGCCAGCGCCGATTGGTGCAGAACCAGTCAGCGGGAGCTTCCCGGATCCATTGTTCAAACATCCCGTTGACCTTACTGCTCATCTGCACGGCCTGAGTGAGTTCGTCCGCAGTGGGATCGTCTGCGCTGACTGGCGCATAGAAGGTGATCCGAAATCGGCCATCCGCCAGGCGATCGCTACGACAGGCAACGAGTTCAGCGCCAAAACGCAGCGCCAGTCGCGCCGGAATCAATGTGGTCTGTTTATCGATCCCGAACATCGCCACCGGGTGGCCGCTGTCGACTCGCTGGTCCATGACCAGGCCAATAGATCGCCCCTGGGCCAGTTCCCTGATCAGCGGCCGCATACTCTCGTCCCGAGGCAGCAGATGGCAGCCGAGATGCTGGCGTTGCCGTGCCAGCAATGCGTCCAGCCGCGGATTCTGGATGGGCGTGAATACCGCGGTGATAGGCACCTGGCGACGGCTGATCGCTGCAGCCAGCAGTTCCCAGTTACCAAAATGAGCGGACACGAAGACCGCCTGTTGCGCGCCGGGATTTTTAAAGGTGCGGATACTCGGATCCACAACAATTTCCAGACGCTCCGCGCAGATTGCTTCGAGCTGGGCATATTCGGCAAAGATCGCACCCATGTTGCCCCAGACATCTGCGCCGATATCAGCAATCTCTGCCCGGCTCTTATCGGGAAACGCCAGACTCAGATTGCGGATCACATGTTTGTGTTTTGATTGATGCGGCCCCGCCCAGCTCATGAGGCGGCGGCCGAACGCACTTGCACCGGTTGGACTCAGCCGCGCACACACCCACAGGAACGCAGCAAACAGACCAGCTTCGATGCGCCAGAAAAACTCATTCAACCAGGGCCAGCGCGCAGTCAGGCCGCGCAGCGTTTTGTTCTTGCCGACTAAAATACGAGCCATCTCAGTCCTCCGGCTCGATCCAGGACACTACATCAGCCAGCGGTTTGCGCTCGATGTCGGGAACTTCAGCATCCACCTGCGGATAGCCGGTCACCAGAATCAGAAACGGACGCTCCGAGCGGGGTCTGTCCAGCACTTCCCGCAGAAAGCCCATGGGCGAGGGGGTATGGGTCAGAGTACCGAGCCCGGCGCGATGCAGCGCGCTGATCAGTATGCCGGTGGCAATGCCTACCGATTCACTGACGTAATAATTTTTGTGGCGACTGCCATCCGGTAACTGTTCGAAACGCTCAGCAAAAATCACAATCAGATAGGGAGCAGTCTCTAAAAACGGTTTATCCGCCGTGGTACCCAGTTCCGCCAGATCATCGAGCCACTCGGCGGATGCCCGCTCGCTGTAAAACGCGCGCTCTTCGGCTTCGGCGGCTGCGCGTATGGCTCGTTTGGTTACCGGATCCGAGACCACCACAAAGTGCCAGGGCTGGCGATTGGCTCCGCTCGGCGCACTGGCTGCGGCACTCAGAGCGTCTTCCAGAATGCTTTTTGGCACCGGCTCGGGAGAAAAGTCGCGCAGTGTCCGCCGACAAGCCAGGTTTTCGGCGAACTCCCGCACCCGTGCCTGCATCTGTTCCAGCGGCAGACGCTGGTACTCGCTATAGGCTCGAAAGCCGCTCATGCATCCACCACGTTTCTGTGATCACCCGCCCGCTCGGCCTCTATGAACACCCTGCGGACTGCAGCGTCGCTTGCCTTGATACGGAGATTCAGCTGAGTAGTCGCGGTCTCCACTTCAGAAGAATCGAGGCCATCAAAGAAGTCCACACTCAGCATGACAATGATGTGGTTAGGCCCCATATGCAGTGTCGCTACTTCGTTGATTGCTGAAATTCGAATGTCTGCCTGTACCAGCTCGCGGATCGCGGCCACCACCTCCGGCGACGCACTCTCGCCAATGAGCAGGCCTTTGCTTTCAACCGCGAGCCAGATCGCTGTAGCCGCGAGCACCAGACCAATGCCGATAGACGCCAGGGCGTCGAACAGCATGTTGCCGGTCAGCTGGAATGCCAATAGTCCAGCCAGCGCAATCAGCAACCCGATCAGCGCAGCGGTGTCTTCAAAGACCACCACAAACAGACTGGGATCTTTGCCAATCGCTACAGCCTTGAAGAAACCTGTATCACCTCGATGCGCGTTGAATTCCTTCATCGCGACATAAAGCGCACCGCCTTCGAAGATGATGGCCGCGCCCAGCACCAGATAGTTGATGGTGAGATTGGTGATGGGCTCAGGATTATCGAGATGGTGAATGCCCTGGTAGATCGACACGCCAGCGCCCAGTGCAAATACCAGGATGGCGACCACAAACGACCAGAAATAAATTTCTTTGCCATGACCGAACGGGAAACGGCTGTCCGCTGGTTTCTCAGCCTGGCGCAGCCCGTGCAGCAGCAGAATCTGATTGCCGGTATCGACCAGCGAGTGAATACCTTCTGACAGCATGGCCGCACTGCCGCTGATTCCGGCGGCGGCGAACTTGGTCACGGCAATAAGGCCGTTGCCGACTAATGCGGCGTAGATGGCTTTCTTAGACGAACCCGCCAACGAAAATCTGCCGCCGCTCAGCGTTTACGCAGAACGAGGGAACCAATCGAATACCCAGCACCAAAAGAACAGATCACACCATGGTCACCACTGTTGAGATCCTCATGGTGTCGACAGAACGCGATGATCGATCCGGCGGACGCGGTATTGGCGAATTCGTCGAGGACAATGGGTGCTTCAGCCTGAGTAGTGTCTCGCCCCAGCAGGCGCCTGGTGATCAGCTGGTTCATGTTGAGATTAGCCTGATGCAACCACCACCTCTGCACGTCGGCAACGTCGAGACCCACGGCCTCAATCTGCTGCTGCAGATGTTCTGCCGCCATGGGACAGACATCTTTGAACACTTTTCGACCGTTCTGGTGGAAAAGGTTTTCCGGACCGAACACGTCGGTGTCTTCCGCGCGAGCAACGTAGCCGAAGTTCGAGCGGATGTTGTTTGAAAAAACGGTCTGGGCTTTGCTGCCGAGAATCTCGTAGCTGTGTGCCGAAGTGCAGGTGTCGGCAGCTTCCAAAACCATCGCGGTAGAGACGTCACCGAAGATGAAGTGACTGTCTCTATCAGTGTAGTTTACCTGAGGTGAGGTCAGTTCCGGATTGATAACCAGCACAGCACGCGCAGACCCGGCGGCAATTGCATCATAAGCCCGCTGCAACGCAAACGTTGCCGCGGAACAGGCCACCAGCATATCGAAGCCAAACCCGGTAATACCCAGCTCATGCTGAACTTCTATTGCCAACGCGGGATAGGAACGTTCGGTATAGGCACAAGACACAATCACCATATCGATGTCCGCGCCTGTTTTATCAGCGCTGGCCAGTGCTTTACGGGCAGCATGCAGCGCAATCTCAGCCTGATGGGATAGCTCGTCTTCGCCGCGCGGAGTAATGCGCGGCCGCATTCTGGCCACCTCCAGCACACCGTCTTTCACGTACGCATAGCGGGCCTTGATACCGGAAGCCTTTTCGATAAATTCTGCGCTGGACAGCGGCTTTTCGGCAAGTTCACCCGCGGCAATTTCTGCACTGTGTTCACCGTTGTAGGCTTGCGCCCAGGCATTGTAACTGTCCACCAACTCTTCGTTGGTGATGGTGTGGTCGGGAATCCACAGTCCCGCACCGCTGATCACAACCGGGTTGTTTGTCATGTTAATTCCTGGTGTTCAGGGAGCGGGTGGGTAACCGTCTGCAACGCCTTTGGTAAAGACACCAACTGCGTCGTGAGCGTGCAGGCTCTCATGATGCTCGACCCTGACCCAGAAATCGGTCAATCGACCATCCTGGTCAAAACGCTGCTTCAGCTTACGGCCGGCATCTTCGACAAACATCAGATTCTGACCATTGAGCAACGCGAACTCCTGCTCATCTTCGCGCTTCACCGCGGTCTGGACCGGGGTCTTTAAAGTGTTTTCTACCGCATTGATCAGATCAGTGATCGGGAAGTCTTCCACACCGTCTTTCAGCCGAACCAGTAACTGTGCGGTCGAGCGCTGACTGTGCGGTGTGGCGACGATGCCCTGTTCGCTGTCGAGCCATTGTTTCACGTCGCTGACTGACACCTGGCCTGAACTGCCGAAATCTGCTTCGAACTGGTCCTGTATCAGCTGGCGGGCGAGTGCCGCAGACTGCGGGCAGGTCGACGAGTACTGCACGGCCAGTTTCAACTCGAGCACAATCTCGCCGTCGAGCAGGGTTCCGGTGATCGAAACCGGATAGGAGTTCCATCCTGAATTGTCGCTGACCAGCGCATTGCGACGCAGGTAGTAGTCGAAATCGAATTGCACAAAGGCGTTGCTGCTGACATCGCGATGTGACTCCAGCATGCTTCTCAGCAACAGCTTCAAACCTGGTGGCGTAAGCGCCCGGCTATCGGAGTGCTCGTCGAGGATCAGATAAAGCCGGGACATGTGAATGCCTTTGGCCAGCTTATCGCCCAGGTCGACATAGATCTGCACTTTGGTCTGAACCTGGCGCGTATCACCACCGTCACGGACCAGCAGTGGCTGATGAATGCCGTGCATGCCAACCCAGTCGAGGGTTTCTTCGGGCAACTGCAGCTCGTGACGGGATACGTCCGGCATGCTGTCGAGCCTGATCAGCTCCGCTTTATTCATCCGGTCATCCTGGAATGCGGGAGTAAGGACGCGGCATTGTAACCAATCGTAACGTGGCGGCACAGCCACCCGCTTGGCCTGTATTTCCGGGCTTTTTTAGGAGCTGGCGCCCAGTCTTTGAGCGTCCGCGACTCAATATTAAGAGTCCGCGACTCAATATTAAGAGTCCGCGACGCAATATTAAGAGTCCGCGACGCAATGTTAAGAGTCCGCGACTCAATATTAAGAATCCGCGACTCAATCTTTGAGAGTTTCCCGCTCCGCGGCGGTCAGCTCACGCGCTTCGGATTCCAGCATTACCGGGATACCGTCGCGAACCGGATAGGCAAGCCCGCTGGCGCGGCACCAGAGCTCGTCCACGTCTGCCTGATAGCGCAGGCTGGCTTTGCTGACCGGGCAGACCAGCAGCTCCAGGAGTTTGGAATCAACGGCCATTTTGCCACCGCAAGATGTGCAACCGGACGATGCGCAAACGCAGGAATGGAGAGTGTTTCACGCGAAAGGATCCTTAAGAACAATGGTTTCGTGTCGGTTCCGACCCGTTGAAATAATGTCGATTGGCGCGCCTACGGTCTCTTCTATACGGGCCAGATAGCGTTTGGCGTTCTCCGGCAGTTGATCATAGTCACGAATCCCGACGGTACTGTCCTGCCAACCGGCAATCGACTCGTACACGGGCCGGATCTCGGAATAGTATTCACTGCCGAATCGGGGCGCAGCTTTCTCACCACCGGCTGCCTGCTCGTAGCCGGTACAGATTTTGATCTCTTCCAGACCATCCAGCACGTCAAGTTTGGTCAGGCAAAGTCCGGAAATACTGTTCATCTGCACAGACTGACGCAGCGCGGCCGCATCAAACCAACCGCAGCGTCTGGGGCGTCCAGTGGTGGAACCAAATTCGTTACCGCGCTCTGCCAGTCTAGAGCCGATATCGTCAAACAGCTCGGTAGGAAAGGGCCCCGACCCGACCCGAGTGGAATAGGCTTTGGTAATACCCAGAACATAGTCGAGATAACGCGGCCCGAAGCCGCTGCCCGCCCCCGTTCCACCAGCGGTAGTATTCGACGAAGTGACAAACGGGTAGGTACCCAGATCTACGTCCAGCAGTGCACCCTGTGCGCCTTCGAACAGAATCGATTCGCCAGCTTCACGTAATCCATGCAGCATGGGTACGATGTCCGCCACCATCGGCTGTATCACTTCAGCGACCGCGGCGCATTCATCGAGTGTTTTGGCGAAATCGATCGGTTTGATCTTGTAGTAATTTTCCAGCATGAAGTTGTGGTACTCCATGACTTCAGACAATTTAGCGGCAAAGGTCTGCCAGTAATACATATCACCCAGACGCACCCCCCGTCGGGCGGCCTTGTCTTCATAAGCCGGGCCGATACCCCGACCGGTAGTACCGATTTTCTGGGAGCCGCGCGCTTCTTCCCGGGCCAGATCCAGGGCCACGTGATAGGGCAGAATCAGCGGACAGGCAGGCGAAATGAACAGCCGCTCACGCACCGGCACCCCGCGCTCCTCCAGGCCGATCACTTCTTTCATCAGTTCATTAGGCTCAAGCACAACACCATTGCCGATGAAGCACTGCACATTGTGGCGGAGAATGCCGGACGGAATCAGATGCAGGACGGTTTTTTCGCCATCAATCACCAGCGTGTGACCGGCATTGTGGCCCCCCTGGAAGCGCACCACGGCAGCCACCCGCTCTGTGAGCAGGTCGACAACCTTACCTTTTCCCTCGTCACCCCATTGAGTGCCGATGACGACTACGTTGCGTCCCATGTCAGCTAATCCAGTCTGTTATTTCATTCGACCCGCGTGTCTGTCGAACAATCCACGCGGATTGTTCACGACCCGGCGCGTCCTGTCATCCGGAAGATAGGTCCACAATGACCCAATCACCCGCATCTAAAGTCAGTTGCCGGGTGCAGAAACCCGGAGGTTGGTCGGCGGCAGTGATCGCAGTGACCACCGCTTCACCAGAATTCCGCAGGTGCCGCACAGTAGCGTCCAGAGACTTTCTTTGTGCTTCCACAGCCCAGGGTGCCCAGATGCCGCTGACCGGCTGCGCATCCGTGACCAGAGCTTTGAGACTCACATCAAAGCCCGTTGCCGGGCGTGAGCGACCAAACTCTCCGCCGATGCCGTCGTAACGACCGCCCCGCGCCAACGCCTGGCCAAGATCCGCGTGGTAAGCCGAGAACACGGGTCCATTGTGGTAACCATAGCCTGCCAGTTCGGCAAGATCGAAACGTACCGTCACTTCCGGGCAGCGAACCCGCACCAGGGCCGCTAACTCAGCCAGCTGATCAAGAGCAGCCACCGCTGCACCGCCAACGCTGGCCAGACACTCGCGGGCCTGTTCAATCACTTCCTGCGCGCCCATCAGGGTGGGCAGCCGAACGAGGCAGTCCGCAATCGGACCAGGGGGAACCAGCTGGCGTATGTCACTCTCGGCTTTGCTCTGTACCGCCGCAAAAAGACTCTGACCGGAACGCTCATCAAGACCGAGCTCACCCACCAGGCTGTGATAGATCGCCATATGACCAAGCACTACAACCGGCGCGCGAACCTCGGCAGCGGTAAGCACCTCAATCATCAACGCGACCACCTCCGCATCAGCGGTCAGTGAGGAAGAACCAAACAGCTCGGCACCCGCTTTGAGCTGCGAGCGAGGATCGACACTTGAAGCAGGATTCGCAAAAACCAGATTGCCGGCGTAGCAGAGTCTCTGAACGCCTTCGCATGGTCTGCTGTGAGCATCGACGCGCACAGCCTGTGGGGTCATATCGGCGCGCACACCGAGCAAACGCCCACTGCGCTGATCAACAACTTTAAGGGTCTGCAGATCGAGATCGTCACCGGCACCGACCAGCAAAGCGTCGAGATACTCGACCACCGGTGGTTCTATATATTCATAACCCCAGCTGTGAAAAACGTCGAGCACCCGACGTCGGATCTGCTCCAGTCGCCAGGCCGCAGGCGGCAGCCACTCGTCCATGCCCGCGGGCATACGCCATTTCTGATCTGCCATGTGTTTTCCGAATTCGCGAAACAATCAACCCACCGAAACAGCTCGGGAAACAGCATTGTTTCCGGAACAGCACGGCAGAGACCGGCTGGGTCAGCGAAGTGCTGCGCCGGTCATTCGATTATCTCAGGAATCCCCGGCTGCGCCCTTCAGATATTTGAAAAAGTCGCTGCTGGGATCCAACACCAGCAGATCACCCTTGTCGCGAAACACGTTTGAGTACGCGTTGATACTGCGATAGAACTCGTAGAAATCGGGATCTCTGTTGAATGCATCGGCATAAATAGCCGCGGACTGGGCGTCACCTTCACCGCGCAGTTCTTCTGACTGCCTGTAGGCATTGGCTTGTATCACTACCGTCTGGCGCTCCGCATCCGCCCGAATCCCCAGACCAAGCTCCCGGCCCTGAGCCCTATATTGGCGGGCTTCAATCTGTCGCTCGGAATTCATCCGTTCGTAGACCGAAGAGGAGACCTCCGGCGGCAGATCAATACGCTTGACCCGCACGTCGACCACTTCGATGCCCGCGTTGGTATTCATCACGGCATTAAGATCGCTGGTCAACTCCTGCATGAGCTGATCACGCTCACCCGACACAACTTCATGCATATCACGTCGGCTGATCTGGTTGCGCAGGCCTTCGTTGACCCGCTCCTGCAGCACCCGTTCGCCGCGCCTTTCGTCGAACGAAGTTGCAGTGTAGAAAGTTTCCACATCAGCGACCCGCCACTTAACAAAGGAGTCGACGATCAGCGGCTTCTTTTCCAGTGTGTAGTAGGTCTCTGCGGGAGCATCGAGGGTCAGCACGCGTGCGTCTGCCTTTTTGATCTGCTCGGCAATGGGCATCTTGAAATGCAGCCCGGGCTTCACATCCGCATCAACCACCGCCCCAAAACGCAGCAGAATGGCGCGCTCGGTCTGCTGAACGGTATACACACTGTCCATGGCCAGAAAGATTGCGGCCACGGCGACAAAAATCAGGATTAGATTCTGTAAGCTCATAATTGTCTACCGGCTGTCCCGCGGCCGCCCGTTGGCGACCCGATTATTAACTTCGTTAATGATGGCATCAGCGATTCCGCGCACGGATTCCTGCGAGGAACTCGACAATGCAGGTCCTTGCTGAATGATCTTGTCGAGCGGCAGATACATCAGATTATTACCTCCCTCAACGTCCACCATGATTTTACTGGAATTGCTCAGCAGCGTTTCCATTGCATCAATATACAGACGGTCTTTGGTCACCCGCTCAGCCTGCTGATATTCCGCCAGCAGTTTGTTGAAGCGCTGCGCTTCACCCGATGCACGAGCGATCACCCGCTCCCGATACGCATTAGCCTGTTCAATCTGCTGCTGCGCCTCACCACGGGCTTCAGGGATGATGCTTTCCGCGTAGGCATTGGCATCGTTGATCGTGCGCTGCTCATCCTCTTTGGCTTTCTGGACGTCGTTGAAGGCGTCGCGCACCTGTGTTGGCGGCGCCGACTCATCAATGTTCACCTTTTGCACCAGAATGCCGGTGCCATAGTTTTCCAGATAGCTCTGCAGTCGATCCTGCACTTCTGCGGCCACCGCGGCACGACCATCGGTAATGACCTGATCCATATTCGAACTGCCGACAACATGGCGCAGCGCCGACTCGGTGGCATGATCAAGGCTGATGCGTGGAGTGCGAACGTTGACCAGATAACTCGATGGATCACGGACAACCCACTGGACGGTCACACTGACATCGACGATGTTTTCGTCTTCTGTCAGCATCAAAGCCTGATGATTGTGGGAATTGACGCGGGTGACATTAACCACTTCTACCCGATCGATGACGGGTGGATTCCAGTGCAGACCGGGCATCACGATGTCCGCCTTCAGTTCACCAAAGCGGAACACCACACCTCTCTCCTGAGCGTCCAGCTGATACACGCCGAATGCCCCATAGAGGATCGCCGCAATCACCAGCAGAACGCCGAGCATGCCGGAATTGATGCCTAGGCCGCTGCCGCCACCATCACCACCTCTGCCGCCACCAAAAATTCCAGCAAGCTGCGCCTGAAGTTTTTTGAAAGCTTCGTCAAGATCTGGTGGTCCCTGATCGCCACGATTACCCCAGGGATCTTTGTTACCGCCCCCCGGCTCATTCCAGGCCATTTGTCTGCTCCATATTGCTGTGTCTGCCCTATCGCGTCAGCGTTTGCTTGCCTCGGCGTCGTAATTCGATTGAATTGTTTCCCTCACCAGCATCGTTCGACGGTGACGGCTTGTGTAAGTGGGCTATTGTGCCCTAATTCGGCAAGGACGAAATTTTAGGTATGCCCTCGTCGACCTGCAATAGATCAGGCACCACCAGAACCGAAGGCAGACTGCGCAGTCGCCTCAGCAGTTCATCGTCTGCCCGCAGGGTCATGGCCACCCGGCCATCGTCAGCGACTCGCTCCTCAATCACTGCACCCTGCTGGTAAAGCCAGGCTCGGGTTTTGCCGTCTTCCGGCGGCAGAGTGACTTCAGTAGGCGAAGTAACTCCTAATATATCGGCGATCCGAACCTGCAGGGCATCAAGACCCTCACCGGTCACCGCACTGACGGCAACACCTGGAAAAGGCGCAATTTCTGCCGCACTCGTAGTATCTGATGCCACCAGGTCTGATTTGTTCCAGACCATGATGATCGGCAGTTCCTGTGCACCAATTTCCCGCAGCACCGAGTTGACCTCAGCAACGTACTGCTCACGGTCAGGCGCGGAGGCATCTACCACATGCAGCAGCAGATCAGCATTGGCGACCTCTTCAAGTGTCGCTTTGAACGCTTCAATCAGCGAGTGCGGCAGCTGGCTGATGAAACCGACTGTGTCCGCCAGCACTACCTCGCCGATTCCAGCAATCGGCAGACGCCGCATGGTCGGGTCCAGGGTAGCAAACAGTTTGTCTTCGCTGAGCACATCCGCTGCGGTCAGACGATTGAACAGGGTCGATTTACCGGCATTGGTATAGCCCACCAGAGACACGGTCCGGGTATGGGAACGTTGCCGACGCCGGCGCCCGAGCTGTCGCCGGCGCGACACGTCCTGCAGCCGCCGCTCAGTGGTTTTAATGCGTTCGCCCAGCATCCGCTGGTCGAGCTCCAGCTGGGTTTCACCCGCTCCTCGCAGGCCGATACCGCCTTTCTGCCGATCCAGGTGGGTCCAGCCTCGAACCAGCCGGGTCTGGGCGTGTTTCAACTGCGCCAGCTCAACCTGCATCTGACCCTCATAGGTGCGGGCTCGATCTGCGAAAATGTGCAGGATCAGCTCGGTTCGGGACATTACCCGGCAATCAAGAGACTCCTCCAGGTTACGCTGCTGACCTGCTGAAAGATCGTGGTTAACAATCAGCAGATCAGCGTCGTTGGCGTGCAGCAGATCGCGAATTTCATCGACTTTCCCCTGCCCCACAAACCAGCGTGGATGAGGCTGGTCACGGACAGCGGTGACAATTTCCGTAACCACAACGTCGGCGGTACGTGCCAGCTCGGCACATTCCGCGGCCACGTCCAGGCCGCCGGATGTTTGAGTTCCAGAGTGCTGGCGGAAATTAACCTGCAGGATGAGAGCCTGGCGGCCGGCATCCGGGCGATCAAAAAACAAAATTGCTCCTCAACAGGCCGGCCCGCGGGCACAATGCCTGTTGCTTAAGAGTGGTCGGCCTCAGCGGTTTCTTCCGCTTCTTCTTTGCCGTTCGTAGAAATGCGGATGTTACGTGAAGGCACGACGGTTGAAATGGCGTGTTTGTACACCATCTGACTGACCGAGTTGCGCAGCAACACCACAAACTGATCAAAAGACTCTATCTGACCCTGCAGTTTGATGCCGTTCACGAGATAGATCGCGACCGGCACTCTTTCTTTGCGCAGCGTATTCAGATACGGGTCCTGTAACGAATGCCCCTTGGACATGGTCCTCTCCTTCCGTCTCCTTGAGTGAAGCTTCTGATTATTAATGCACACACGAATCGGCAATTTTTATCTGTGGTGCTGATTTCAGCGTCTTTTTTTGAACTGATCGGCGCTTATTTATAAGCACATATTCATCAGCATATCAGCGCTTATCTGGCTATCAGCCCCGCGGACGGCCCGCCTATTTTTTCACGTGTGGAAAATCATCTCTGTTATAACGAATTACTATGGAGACACCCCGGTGAATTTTCAAGGCGCAGCGGCTTGGACAATCCGTGCCGCCAGCCGCTGAGAATCACCCCACTGCAGCTGCGCAGTGCCCCAGCCCCGCAGCCAGGTGAGCTGACGTTTGGCCAGCTGTCGGGTCGCCACGGTGATTTTTTCAGGCAGACTCGACTCCGCCAGCTCCCCATCCAGGACGGCCCAGACCTGGCGATAGCCCACTGCGCGAATCGCTGGCAGCTCGGGATGCAGGTCACCGCGCTGGTAGAGTGTACGCACTTCATCGACCAGACCGGTGGCCAGCATCTGATCAACCCGGCCAGCTATGCGCTGGTGCAGCTCTTTGCGGTCGTCAGGCATGATCGCAAATTCCCGCAGGGGCAGACCGAGCCGCTGCTCGACCCGATGCTCGGCCGTTGCAGCCCAGAAGCTGGACATCTTCTCACCGGTCAGCTCGCAGACTTCGAGCGCACGCTCTATGCGTGCCACGTTGTTGGGATGAATACCTTGGGCAGCTTCCGGATCAAGCTGGCGCAATCGCTCGTGCAATGCGGGCCAGCCGGCACTCCGGGCCTCATCGCGAAGCCTGGCGCGCAATTGCGCATCTGCACCGGGCATCGGTGCCAGGCCCTCACGGAAGGCTTTCAGATAGAGCATCGTGCCGCCCACAAGCAACGGCAATCGGCCGGCGTCGCGCGCCTGCCGAACTGCCTCGTCCGCATCTGCGACGAAGTCTGCGGCACTATATGGTTGCGACGGATCCCGGATATCCACCAGCGCATGCGGATAACGATCCAACAGCGCACGATCCGGCTTGGCGCTGCCGATATCCAGCCCCCGGTAAACCATCGCGGAATCCATGCTGATGATTGTCACAGGCAGGTGCTGTGCCAGCGCCAGGGCTACCTCGGTCTTGCCGACGGCTGTCGGGCCGGTCAGAGCGATAATGGCTGGCAGTGTGCCCGGCAAGGTTACTGTCCGCGCAGAAACAGCCGATCCAGGTCAGCCAGACTCTGCACCAGATAGGTTGGACGGCCGTGATTGCACTGGCCGGAATTCGGCGTGGTTTCCATATCCCGCAGCAGTTGATTCATTTCCGGTACCGTCAGCTGACGATTGGCCCGAACAGAACCATGGCAGGCCATGGTCGCCAGCAGCCGTTCACGCAGAGTCTCGAGCCGAGGACTCATACCGAGTTCCGCGAAATCAGCGAGAACGTCCCGCACCAGCCCTTCGCCATCACCAGCGGCCAGCAGCACGGGGACTTCCCGGACGGTGACAGACTGAAGTCCACTGCGATCCAGCGTCAGGCCCATCTCCAGCAATGCTGAATTGTGTTCTTCGACCACATCAGCCTCGGCTTCGCTGACGTTAAGCACCAGCGGCACCAGCAAGCGCTGGCGCACGACTTCACCAGCCAGCTGCTGGGCTTTCAGACGTTCGTAGGTAATCCGTTCATGAGCCGCATGCATATCGACAAGCACCAGTCCATCCGCGTTCTGCGCCAGAATGTAGACGCCGTGCAGCTGTGCCAATGCATAGCCCATTACCGGCACCGGCCCGGCATCACCAGGGCTGAAGGACTGCGTACCCGTTAAGGCTCCAGCACCTGCCAGGTTGGCAAATTCACGGGCCAGATTCTGGCCACTGAAGCCAGGTGAGCGAAAACTGCCGGCCGCCGGGCTGCCCGCGCCTGACGGGCTGGCAAAAGGCAGTTCGCGGATTTCTCCGGTGCTGGTATCGACAAATTCACCCGGTCGATCGGCCACAGTCAGACCAGGCGCAGACCCGGCCACCACCGGCGGTTGCACTGCATCCGGTCGGACGTCGCGCAATGCCCGATTCAACATGCCGAAGACAAAGTCATGCACATTCCGGGAATCGCGAAAGCGCACCTCGTGTTTGGTGGGATGCACATTGACGTCGACGCCGCTGGCCGGCAGCTCCAAAAACAACACAAATACCGGGTGGCGGCCATGAAACAGCACATCCCGATAAGCCTGACGAATGGCGTGGGCCACCAGCTTGTCGTGCACCAGCCGGCCGTTGACAAAAAAGTACTGCTGATCGGTCTGGCTGCGGGACAGCGTTGGTAGACCCACCCAGCCACTGATTCGCAGCGCGCCGCTGCTTTCATCGATCGACACTGAGCGTTCCACGAACTCTGTGCTCAACACCCGGCTCAGCCGCTGTTCCGGCGTACCCGCCGGAAGTACCAGCGGGCTGCGACCACCGCCCTGGCGCAGCTCGAAGGACACGTCCATTCGGGCCAGACTCTGGGATCTGACCACCTTTTCAATGTGATTCTGTTCGGTGCGCTCGGCTTTGAGGAATTTGCGCCGTGCGGGGGTGTTGTAAAACAGGTCCGCGACTTCTACCGATGTCCCGGCCGGGTGGGCTCGCGGCTCAAAAGCCAGCTCTCGACCGCCATCAATCTCCAGCGCAAAAGCCTGTTTGGCATCAGCGGGCCTGCTCACCAGCGTCAACCTCGCAACCGAGGACACACTGGCCAGCGCTTCACCCCGAAAACCCAGACTGCCGACGCCGGCAAGATCGTCTGCGCTGGTGATCTTACTGGTGGCATGCCGGCTGATTGCCAGGCGCAGGTCATCAGCATGGATACCGCCACCATCATCCCGGACCAGCACCCTTTTGACGCCACCCTGCTGGGTCTCGACTTCGATCCGCGAGGCACCAGCATCGAGACTGTTCTCAATCAGTTCTTTGACCAAAGATGCCGGCCGTTCCACCACTTCGCCGGCGGCAATCTGGTTGGCGACAAGCTCGCTGAGCTGATGAATTCTTCCCGACATGACGACATTGTCGCAGAGTCCGCGGGCTGCGGAAAATTACCCGCTGGATTGCAGAGGATTCCCGGGCGTCGGGCAGTGGCTGGGTTCAGCCAGCGGGGATCGTGATCACCTGGCCAATCCGGATCACGTCGTTGCGCATGCCGTTGGCTTCTTTTATTCGCCGGGTGCTGGTGCCATACCGGGAGGCAATATCCGACAGAGTATCGCCGCGGGAGATGGTGTAACGCTGGCCACCCTGTCGGCGCTGCCAGGCTACCAGGGTGCCATCAGGTGCGCTGGCAGACATGTAATTGCGTATCCCGGTGGCGATAGCCGTGGCAATCCTGTTCTGAAAGTCCACGGAGCGCAGCCGTTTGGCCTCTCCCGGATTGGAAATGAAGCCGGTTTCCACCAGCACAGACGGGATATCGGGCGATTTCAACACCAGAAATCCAGCCTCCTCGACGTCCTTCTTGTGCAGTTTGGTGACCGGTGCCATGGTGTCGAGAATCGCGGCACCTACCTCAATGCTGGCAATGCGATTTGCATCCATTGACAGATCCAACAGCACCTCTTTAATGCCGTCCGGTTGGTCATTCAGGTGAATCTCAGCTTCGCCGCCGATCAGGTCGGAATTCTGATGGCTGGCAGCCAACCAGCGCGCAGTTTCACTGGAAGCCCCTCTGCCCGAGAGGGTGTACACCGAGGCACCGTAAACGCTGGGCTCTTTGAAAGCGTCCGCGTGAACGGAAACAAACAGGTCAGCACGGGCGTCTCGAGCTACGTCCTGACGTTTGCGATGGGCGAGATAATAGTCCCCCGTTCGCACCATCACCGCCTGATAGCCCGAGGTTGCTGACAGCTTCTGCTCCAGGCGACGGGAGATCTGCAGGACCACGTCTTTCTCCAGCACACCCCCCGGACCCAGCGCGCCCGGGTCTTCTCCGCCGTGACCGGCGTCGATGGCGATCACCACATCCCGGCGACCCTTGGGCCTCGATACAACTTTGCGCTCAGGCTTCGCGGCCCGTTTACCACCCGCCAGATCAATCACCAGCCGATGGCCGTATGGGGCAACCGGGTCCAGCGCAAAACCGCTGGGCTCAACCGGCCCTGTCACATCCAGCACCACCCGAAAGCCGCTGCCACGCACAGAAGTCCGAACCCCCGTCACCCGCTCGCGCCCCGCTGCGACCATTCCTGGATTAAAGCCGGGAGCCGCACTGGTGTTGGTCATATCTACCACCACACGGTGAGGGTTATCGAGAGTGAAAATCGAAAACTCTGCTGGGGCGGAAACATCCAGAACCACCCGGGTATAGTCCGGAGCTTCATGCATACGCAGCCCTTCGAGTCGGCTGGCTGCTGCTGCCAGTCCCGGCAGCAACAGCAGTCCAATCAGCCCCAGCAGTTCAATCCGCCGCAGGCGCTGCCACCGGCCGGAGTCTGCGTTAGCTTGGCTATATTCAGCTGTTCTAGTCAAAGACCATCCACGTCAATGTTGTACTGTTCTCTTTCTCTAGTCGCCGCAGGCTTTTATCCGCCGCAGGCGCTTTATCCGCCGCAGGCGCTTTATCCGCCGCAGGCTTTTAGTCGCCGCGGGCTTTTAGTCGCCGCGGGCTTTTAGTCGCCGCGGGCTTTTAGTCGCCGCGGGCTTTTAGTCGCCGCGGGCGCTTCCAACCACCCCCGGCTGGGTTAGCGTGATCTGTCGTCCCGCGCCATCCAGCGTCAGGGTGATCTCCAGATCCGGTACCGGCAATCGCCCGGCTGCCTGTTCCGGCCATTCGATGAACTTCAGCGCTTCGGCATCAAGCAGTTCGTCCAGGCCGATGAAGTCCAGCTCTTCGCTGTCACCAACACGATAGAAGTCGAAATGATAAACCGCCGGCTCCAGCTCCTCATAGGGTTCCAGCAGCGTATACGTCGGGCTCTTCACCGCTGCCTGATAGCCAAACGCGCGCAGTATGCCTCGCACCAGGGTGGTCTTTCCAGCACCCAGCTGACCCTTCAGAAACACCACCGAGCAACAATTGCGCGGTTCGCGCAGCCACGCCGCCACCTCAGCACCAAAGGCCAGGGTCGCCGCTTCATCTGCCAGGTAACGCTGTTCGTTCATGCCAGCAGCCGCATCAGCTCGGGCAGCAGGTCGGTGGCCAGCAAACCCCGCTCACCGGTACGAATCACCGCGTCGTCAGCCGCTTTGCTGTGCGCGGCAACGCCAACGGCTGCTGCGTCCGCCGGAGTCATGCCCTGGGCCAGCAGGCCGCCAATTACCCCACTGAGCACATCACCCATACCCGCAGATGCCATGCCCGGATTGCCGTGGCCACAGACCCCCAGCAGTCGGGATTGCGACACTCCCTGACTGCGGCAGATCAGAGTTCCAGCACCTTTGAGTACACTGACCCCGGACCCTGACCCGGAAGCTGCAAGTTCAGCCAGCGCCAGTGCTGCAGACGGCCGATCAGCCTGGACCTCGGCAACTGAGCGCGACAGCAGGGTGGCGGCTTCTCCAACGTGGGGTGTGAACACCACCGGCGCTGACGGCGAAAGACCCGCATCAGCAATCAGGTTGAGGCCATCCGCATCCACAACCATGGTTTTTTTCTGAGCAATCGCTCTTTCCAGCAAACTCAGACCCCATTGCCTACGACCCAGGCCCGGGCCGACCACCAGCGTGGTGGCCCGGCTTAATGCCCCGGTAAACTGCTCATCATCATCTGCATCCACCACCATCAGCTCCGGCCGCCTGGCCAGGATGGCGCTGCGGTGACGGCAACGGGTTGCCACCGTAACCATACCGGCACCCACCCGGAGCGCAGCCTCCGCCGCCATCAGCGGCGCGCCACCCATCGCATCATCACCACCGATCACCAGCACATGACCGAGCGCATGTTTATAGGCATTGGCCGAGCGCTCAGGCAATCCCGGCTGCTCCAGCAGGTCATCCAGTTTCAACAGGGGCACGCCCACCACGCGGCGCATGACTTCTGTGCCCACCCCGAGATCGGCAAACACCAGCTCACCAGCCGCCGCCACACCTGCGCCGGTAAAGGTGCCGAGCTTTCGGCCAATGAAGGTGACGGTCAGATCCGCGCGCACCGCTGCACCCGCAACAGCGCCGGTATCGGCCGAGACGCCTGAAGGAATATCAACCGCGAGAACAGGCTTCCCGGACTGATTGAGTGCCTCAATCGCATCAGCGTAGAGACCGCGCGGACTTCCAGTGAGGCCGGTGCCCAGCAACGCATCCACGACCACCTCGCCTCCTGGCACCGGCACCTGCTGAACACAGACCTGTATCTGCACGCCCCTACCCACCGCCCAATCCCGAGCGGTGGCCGCGTCCCCGCTCAGCGCTGCGGGATCCTCAAGCTGCAGCAGCTCCACTTCGATGCCGAAGTCGACAGCTCTACCCGCGACCAGGTAACCGTCGCCGGCATTGTTGCCTTTTCCGCAGCAGACGGTGATGGATCTGAGACCCGGCCAGCGCGTCAACAAACTTGCAAACGCTGCGTCACCGGCCCGGCACATCAGTTCGAAACCCGGGATACCCGATTCTTCGATCGCAAGACGGTCCAGCTCTCGGGTTTGCGCGGCGGTAAACAGTGTCTGACTCATGGCACACAGTATACTGGCTTGAAGATCCCAGGACCCGGCCCTGTTGAACTACGCAGCACTGAAAGCACAGATAAAATCTTGGGCTCACGAGCTTGGCTTCCAGCAGCTGGGCGTGGCCGACCTGGATCTGTCCGCGCATGAACCGCACGTTCGGGCATGGCTGGCTCGAAAGTTTCACGGTGAGATGGGTTACCTCGAGCGTAACCTGGAAAAGCGCCTGCATCCGGACGCGCTGGAACCCTTCACCTGCCGCATCATCAGCGCCCGCATGGACTATCTGACCGACGTGGCTGACCCTCAGAAAGTTCTGGAAGAGCCTTCACTCGGCTATGTGTCCCGCTACGCGCTCGGCCGCGACTACCACAAGGTCCTGCGGCGTCGGCTGGCCCGCCTCGGCAAGCGGATCAGCGAGGCCTCTGCCGATTTCGACCACCAGTTCCGGGCCTTCACTGACTCCGCGCCGGTATTGGAAAAAGCGCTGGGTGAAAAAGCCGGACTGGGCTGGATAGGTAAACACAGCCTGCTGCTGAATCGAGAAGCAGGATCGTGGTTTTTTATCGGAGAAATCTATACCAACATCCCGTTGCCAGTAGACGAGACGGTCAGCGAAAATCACTGTGGCAACTGTCGCGCCTGTATGACCGTCTGCCCGACCCAGGCCATCATCGGTCCACAACAACTCGACGCACGGCGCTGCATCTCGTATCTGACCATCGAGCACAAAACTGCTATACCCGAAGAGCTGAGACCACTGATCGGCAACAGGATCTATGGCTGCGATGACTGCCAGATATTCTGTCCCTGGAATCGCTATGCCCAGACCACAAAGCAGCCGGACTTCGCGCCTCGACATGGGCTTGAGTCACCGGATCTGCTCACACTGTTCA
>Ga0316194_10000224_pt1 | contig 33469 bp, 28 predicted proteins | sample CroRivsedime1_MG_FD_204936 | JGI IMG/M metagenome (GOLD analysis project Ga0316194, IMG submission 204936) | Coastal sediment microbial communities from Maine, United States - Cross River sediment 1 | ecosystem: Environmental > Aquatic > Marine > Coastal > Sediment | place: USA: Maine...
AAACCGTAGCCGAACGCTGGCCTGAGAAGAAGCTGTGGCCGGAGAATCCGGGTGAGCGCGCGCATGCCCGCGCGATCTCCGCAGAAATGCACTCGGGCTTTACCCATTTGCGTAACTGCATGCCCATGAATTGCCGGGCTATGGGACGCAAGGTTCATATCCCCGACGAGCTTGGTGATGACATAACTCGCATCATCGATATCTGGGCGGAATGCCACAAACACTATGGCGATCGTGGCGGCTGGTTGTTCGGCAGTTTTTCGATCGCCGATGCCATGTACGCGCCTGTCGTACTGCGCCTCCGGACCTATGGCATCAATTTGCCGGACTCCGCGGGCTACTATCCGCATCGACTGCTCGAAAGCGAGGCTATGCAAGAGTGGCTCGCTGCCGCAGAATGCGAGACCGAAGTCATTGAGGCGGACGAAAAAGGCCAATAATGCGCAAACTGTTTCTTCATCTGGCCGCGATAACGCTGGTCACCGTGCCGGTTTATGCGGACGTGTTCGAATTGCCGCCGGAAGGCTATGACGTCATTGGCTCTGTTTCGACGGTGACAGCGCGTTATGAGGATACGCTCGTAGATATCGCGCGGCGTCACGGTCTCGGCTACTACGACGTTGTGCGGGCCAATCCCGGTGTGAATGTCTGGTTGCCGGGCGAGGGCGCCGAAATCATCCTTCCCAGCCGTTTTGTATTGCCGCCGGGGCCGCGCAAGGGGCTCGTCCTGAACCTCGCCGAGTACCGCATGTATTACTACCCGGAGGCCAAAGAAGGCGAGCCGGCTTACGTCTACACCTACCCGATGAGCATCGGGCGCATGGACTGGGAAACGCCGCTGGGCAAGACCAGTATCGTGGCGATGGCAAAGAATCCGGCCTGGTATCCGCCGCAATCGGTACGCGAGGAACACGCCGCTGATGGTGATCCGTTGCCGCGAATTGTGCCGCCGGGCCCTGCGAATCCGCTGGGCACACGCGCATTGCGCCTGGGCCTGCCTGGATACCTGATCCACGGCACGAACCGGCCAGCGGGCGTCGGCATGCGCGTATCACACGGCTGTGTGCGCATGTTCCCCGAAGATATTGAATTCCTGTTCGAACGGATCAAGGTCAAAACCCCCGTGCGCATTATCAATGTCCCCGTCAAGATTGGCTGGGACGGCGAGGCACTGGTTGCCGAAATACATCCCTTGCTCGAGGCGGCGCAGCCACTGGCCGAAGAGACGCTTGAGCAGATCGAGCAACTTGACGCGGATGTCCAGTTACCTGTGCCGGACCCTCAGAGCAAGGATCCGCTGACCTACGTCACCGAGCAGTTTATTGCGGCGACAGCTGAGCGGGCAGGGCAACTCGACTGGGACCGGGTCGAAGAACTCGTCGGGCGGTCGGACGGCATCCCCGAAGTCGTTGGCAGGCGCATAAAAAACGCCGCGACAAGCGCGGCGTTCGAATAAAGCGGTTTGTAGTCTTAGAGCTACTAAGTCTTGGTCCTGATTACTTGGACATCGACTTCTGGAACATACGCTCCATGCTTTCTTTGTTGGCTTCGCAACATGCCTGCGATGCTGTCGCGGCAGCGAGTGCCTGGTCAGCGGTGCTCTGTGCCGAAGAAGCGGCTTGAGCAGCACGATCAGCAGCTGCGCGAGCAGCTTCAGCAGCAGATGCTGCAGCAGCAGCGTCAGCGGCAGCACGATCGGCCGTGGCCTGGATTTCATCAGTATTGGCGCAACCAGCGGCCAGTGCGACGAACAGTGCAAGTGCGCTTGCTCTGAGTGCGGTCTTTTTCATTTTGGAAGGTTCCTTTGTTGGGTAAAACTGCAGACGCATTATTTCCCAAACGGCCCGTTGCTGCAATGAAAACTCCTGTTTTTATTGTCTTTTGTCTGTGGAAAGCGACAAATAGACGATTGTAGGAGCGGCCATTGGCCGCGATTGTGTCACGTAACCACGGTAGCAACCGACATTCGATAGCGGCCTGTCGGCCGCCACGTTGTTTCGCGGCCAATGGCCGCTCCTACAATCCTGTGTGTTTTTTTCAGTATTGCACTGGCGTAGATACTGTATATAATCCCAGATACTGTGAATCCATACAGGAACTGATCAAATGCGCGAACTGACCCCCAGACAAAAGGAAATTCTCGAGATGATTCAAGAGTTTATCTCTGAAACCGGCATGCCGCCGACGCGTGCAGAAATCGCAAGACAGCTCGGTTTCAAATCGGCCAATGCGGCTGAGGAGCATCTTCGCGCCCTGCAAAGGAAAGGTGTGCTCGACCTCCTGCCGGGGGCCTCACGAGGTATTCAGCTCAAGGATTCGTTACGTGACCAGATGGGCTTACCGCTTGTTGGCCGTGTTGCGGCGGGCAGTCCGATACTTGCCCAGGAACACATCGAGGCGCATTACAAAATCGACCCGCAACTTTTTCATCCGAAACCGCACTACCTGTTGCGCGTACATGGCATGAGTATGAAAGATGCGGGGATTCTCGATGGGGACCTCGTTGCTGTGCATCGCACACCAGAGGTGCGTAGCCGGCAGATTATCGTTGCGCGTCTCGATGACGAGGTGACGGTCAAGCGCTATCGCCAGAAAGGGTCACTGGTATCGCTTTTGCCAGAAAATGTGGATTTTGAACCCATTGAAGTCGACCTCAGGGAACAGGAACTGGTCATCGAAGGCGTTGTCGTGGGCGTCATTCGGGACGGCCTGTCGTTGCATTGAGCATTGTCATCGTCGCTCGACAAACTACTTGCGAACCCGCGTGTCTGGCGCGGAAGTGACCAGGCCGGGCAGAAGGCAGGACTGGCGACGGGCTATCTTGAGCTCGACAGGCACCTGCCCGGGGGCGGCTGGCCGCCCGCGTCACTGACCGAGATCCTGACTGCACATTACGGCATTGGTGAGTTGCGCCTGCTCATGCCGGCACTGGCAAGACTCAGTACCGCATCACCACAACATGATTTCACCGAACCCGGCTGGATCGCCTGGGTAGCACCGCCGTTTCAGCCGTATCCGCCTGCACTGCAGCAATGCGGTATCGATTTATCACGCATGCTTATCGTACGCCCCAAAAATGCCAGCGAGATACTCTGGTCGGCGGAGCAGGCTTTGTCATCGGGAACCTGTGCGGCCGTGTTGCTGTGGCCGGAAACGCTTGATGACCAGGCGAGTCGGCGTCTGCAGCTGGCCGCCGAAAAAGGGCGCAGCTGGGCCATTGCTTTTCGTCCCCTGGCAGCACGCCAGCAAAACTCGGCGGCGGCATTACGCCTCGAATTGCACCCGGAGGGCACTTCGCATTCGAGTGGACAGGGTACGCGCGTACATATTCTCAAGAGTCGTGGCGGGCGCCCGACTGTTCTTAGTAGCCTGATCTAGCCATGCGGCGGGCCTGTAAACCGCCCGTCATGGGACGGGAAGCTGCCCCGACCTCCCTTGCGGTACAGCAGGACCTGCCGCTTGTAGGAGCGGCTGTAGGAGCGGCCACTGGCCGCGAAGCGCAGCAGCGGCCGCAAGGCCGCCAGGAAATTTCGACTCGTGGCAAGTCGCGGCCAATGGCCGCTCCTACGGTAGCTCCGGTTGAGAAGCTCTGGTTCTGCGTATGGTTGCCGCATCTGCCGCTGGAGTCTGTAGGAGCGGCCATTGGCCGCGATACCGGGTCGCAGCCAATGGCTGCTCCCACAGCCGTGGTTGAGGAGCAGCATGGTATCCACCGCATCCTGTTGGCCGATGCCGAGGCCCGTGCTGCCGGCGTGATGCCAGGGCAGGCTGCCAATGCAGCGCTTGCATTGCTGCCAGCCCTCGAACTCGAAGAGCGCAGTTTGCTCCGCGAGCAACAGGCACTTGAAGGACTGGCAACCTGGCTGGAACGATTCTCGTCGTTCGTCTCCATTGCCGATCACAATGTGCTGCTACTCGAGATTGCGGGCAGCCTGTGTTTGTTTGATGGTTTGCAGGCATTACGGCAAGAAATTTCCAGGGGGCTGCGGGAACTCGGGTTTACGGCGATGCCTGCGATTGCCCCGACGCCGCTTGCGGCAACCTGGCTGGCACGTTCCGGGCGCCGTGCCTGCATACGAGATGAAACTAACCTTGTGCCGGCATTACGCAAACTGTCGATTGCCTGCCTCAATTGGCCGGCCGCGTTGTGCGAGGCACTGACGGGCATGGGTGTGACCACGGTTGGTGATTGCCTGCGCCTGCCGCGAGAAGGGTTTACACGGCGTTTTGGTGCCGAGTATTTACTCGCGCTCGATCGGGCGCTGGGCCATTTACCGGACCCTCGTAATTCCTGGCGTTCCCCGGAGCGGTTTTGTGCGGATTACGAGATGACCGAGGAGCAAGTCGATCGTGAGGTGTTGCTCAATATTTGCAACGAACTGCTGCAGTCGCATGAACAGTTTTTGCTTGCGCGCCAAACGGGCACTCAACGTTTGTGTTTCAGTTTTTTCCATCTGAAGGGGCCGGCGACAGAACTGCGTCTCGGTTGTGCACAGGCAGAACGCTCGGCCAGCCGCTGGTTCGAATTACTGGGCATTCGTTTCGAGCAATTGGTGTTGCCTGAACCGGTGATCGCCGTGCGCTTGCGCAGTGGCATGGCACAAGCGCTGCAGGCGGAGTCGGGGACTTTAAGTTTTCACGGTAAGCCCGGAGCACAGCAACAACGTTTTTCAATCACGCAACTCGCGGAGCGGCTCATTGCACGTATCGGTGACCAATCTGTGCAGGCAACCTCCATGGTGGCCGAACACCGGCCGCACTATGCCTGGCGTTCCCAGAGCCTGCTCTCGGACTGGTCGAGTAATACGCTGGACGAGCCCGCACAGTACCTGCAGCGTCCGCTGTGGATGCTGCCCGAGCCGGCTTTGCTGCCCGCGGACAGTGGTTGTCCCATCCACCAGGGTTGTCGCCTGCGATTCATCGACGGTCCCGAGCGCCTCGAAACCGGTTGGTGGGACGAGGATGGTATTTCCCGTGATTACTACACAGCGGCCGGCCAGGATGGCAGGCGGTTGTGGGTGTTTCGGAATCGTAATCGCACCTCATCCTGGTACCTGCATGGTTATTTCGGTTAGGAGATGGCCTCCAGCAGTCGCTACGCCGAATTACACGCGCTCAGTAACTTCACCTTCCTGCGCGGTGCCTCGCATCCCGAAGAGCTCGTCGAGACCGCGGCAAAACTCGGTTACGAGGCGCTCGCGATCACGGATGAATGTTCGATGTCGGGTATCGTGCGTGCACATGCCGTTGCCAAAGAGGCTGGATTAAAAAAACTGATCATTGGTTCGGAACTGCGTTTGCGCAGCGGCCGCAAGTTGGTCGCACTCGCTCGCAACCAGAACGGCTATACGTCGCTATGCCGTCTCATCACGACGGCACGCCGTGCCGCGGAGAAAGGCAGTTATGAGCTAACGCGTCTTGCTTTCGAGGACGGCCTGCCGGATTGCCTCGTGTTGTGGATTCCCGACCAGGATTACACGCTCGATGTTGAAGATCACTGGATTCGAGAGACGTTTCGCGATCGTTTGTGGATTGCTGTTGAGTTACTGGCGGATGGGCGGCAGCGCGAACAACTCGCGAGGTTGCGTGAGGAAGGGCGGCGACTCAAATTGCCGCTTGTCGCCAGCGGTGATGTGCACATGCATTGCCGGGCGCGGCGCATATTGCAGGATACAGTGACGGCAATACGTCATGGCACCACGATCGACAATGCCGGCTTTGCCCTGTATCCGAATGGTGAACGGCATCTGCGTTCGCTCGATGTGTTGCAACGTATCTACCCGGCCGATTTGCTCGAAGAATCTGTGCGTATTGCCGATGCCATCGACTTCTCACTCGATGAGTTGCGCTACGAATACCCGAACGAAATCATTCCTGAGGGTGAAACGTCTGCGACGTACTTGCGCAAGTTGACCGAAGCAGGGATGCGGCGGCGCTGGCCTCAAGGGGTGTCGCACAAAGTAGCGAAGCTCATAGAGCATGAATTGGCGCTCATCGCGGATCTTAAATACGAGCCGTACTTTTTGACCGTATACGACATTGTTGCGTTTGCGCGCTCACAGGACATCCTGTGCCAGGGCCGCGGATCGGCCGCGAATTCTGCGGTTTGTTTTTGCCTTGGAATAACCGAGGTCGATCCGGCGCGGATGGAGATGCTCGTTGAGCGGTTTATTTCAAAAGAGCGTGACGAGCCACCCGACATCGATGTCGATTTCGAACACGAGCGCCGTGAAGAAGTTATCCAGTATATCTATGCGAAGTATGGACGCGAGCGCGCAGCGCTTGCGGCAACGGTTATCACCTACCGGCCGCGCAGCGCGCTGCGAGATGTTGGCAAGGTGCTGGGGCTGAGTGACCTGCAGGTAGGCCGCTTGTCGCGGTCAATGCAATGGTGGGACGGTCACAAGGTCGACGATAGCCGTATCCTCGAAGCCGGTCTCGCCCCCGATAGTCCCATCATCAAACGCTTGTTGTATCTCGTCGGAGAACTGATTGGTTTTCCGCGGCACCTGTCGCAGCATGTTGGTGGTTTTGTTATTTCCGATGCGCCGTTGCACGAACTCGTGCCCGTCGAGAATGCGACGATGCCGGATCGCACGGTTATCCAGTGGGAGAAGAATGATCTGGAGGACCTCGGTCTTCTGAAGGTCGACGTACTGGGCCTCGGCATGCTGACGGCAATTCGCCGGAGTTTCGATTTGATCCGGGGCTTCGATGGTCGTGAGTACACGCTGGCCACGGTGCCGGCCGAAGACCCGGTGGTCTACGACATGATCTGCGCCGGCGACACAATGGGCGTCTTCCAGATTGAATCACGCGCGCAGATGACGATGCTGCCGCGGCTCCGTCCACGTTGTTACTACGACCTCGTTATCGAAGTGGCAATTATTCGTCCCGGGCCAATCCAGGGTGACATGGTGCACCCGTATCTCAGGCGCCGAAATGGCGAAGAGGCCGTTGACTACCCAAGTGAGGAAGTGAAGGGTGTGTTGCAGAGAACATTGGGCGTCCCGATTTTCCAGGAGCAGGTCATGCAACTCGCGGTGGTGGCCGCCGGGTTTACGCCGGGCGAGGCGGATCGACTGCGCCGTGCCATGGCCGCCTGGAAACGGCGTGGCGGGCTTGGACCATTCGAGGAAAAGCTGATCAACGGGATGCGCGAACGTGGTTACGACGAAGGCTTCGCGCGCCAGATTTTCCAGCAGATCCTGGGGTTCGGCGAGTACGGTTTTCCCGAGTCGCATTCAGCGAGTTTCGCTTTGCTTGTATACGTGTCGTCGTGGCTCAAGTGTCACGAGCCCGCGGCGTTCACCTGCGCGCTTCTGAACAGCCAGCCAATGGGCTTCTATTCGGCGTCGCAACTTGTTCAGGATGCACAGCGCCATGATGTCAGCATTCGGCCGGTCGATATCAATCACAGTGACTGGGACTGTTCGCTTGAAGCGGACGAAAGCGGCGCAGCAACGCTGCGCCTCGGGCTCAGGTTGGTCAAAGGCCTGTCCGAGGAAGCCGGTCAGCGCATTGTTAGCGAGCGCGCTGCTGGCGAGTACACGCAGGCACAGGCCCTGCTCGAGCGAGCCGGGCTGGTCAAGCGCGAGCTTGGCGTATTGGCGTCGTCAGGTGCGTTACAGCCGCTCTCAGGGGACCGACACCGCGCACGCTGGGCCGTCGTCGGTGCCGAGAAGCCCATGCCGCTGTTTCCGAACATCGCGCGTTACGAGGCGACACCCTTGCTGCAGAAGCCGACTGAAGGGCAAAACATTGTTGCGGACTATCGAAGTACCGGCCTGACACTGGAGCGCCATCCAATCTGCCTGTTACGCCGGCATCTTGATCGTTACCGCTATGTACAGGCGCAACAACTGCCGGTGTTAGGCGATGGTCACAAGGTCAATGTTGCAGGGCTGGTGATCACCAAGCAGCGTCCTGGTACAGCAAGTGGAGTAATTTTCGTGACACTCGAGGACGAAACCGGACAGATCAATCTTGTGCTGTGGAAACAGATAGCGGAGCAGTATCGCGCAGCGTTGCTCAATGCCCGCTTGCTCGGTGTTGCCGGGGAGTTACAGATAGAAGGGCAGGTGATACATGTGGTCGCACGGCAGTTGTTCGATCACTCCGATTTGCTCGGCGACCTGAGTGTGCAATCACGGGACTTTCGTTAGTACGAACGGGCCCTAGAGGTCGTCGTCAAGATCGATGTTGAAAGTGCTGTCGAGATCGGCGTTACGCTTCTCGGCAATCTCTTCGAGACGATTGCGCACTGCGCGCTTGTGTGCCGCCTCGTCGGGATCTTCCTTTTCCAGCTTCTCGATGATTGCCTCGAGCTCGCCGGAAACGTCAATGACCGTATCGCCACCAATATCCGGCATCGCATCGGGGGATACGTCCTCGTCGAGCGAGTCGTCCAAACTTTCGTCCAGACTGTCGTCTGCTTCATCGAGTCCAGTTTCGTCTTTATCGCCGTTGTCACCGATCATTGTATGTTCCCCACAATAAACAGGGCCGCCAGGACCTACTTAACCAGGTTATTAATTTCAAAGATTGGGAGCAAAATTGCAAGCACAATCGTAAGGACTATCGCGCCCATTATTACGATAAGCAGCGGCTGCAGAATACCGAGCAGCGCGGCGATGAGCCCATCGACTTCGCGTTCCTGCCCGGCGGCCGAACGTGTCAGCATTTCTTCGAGCCTGCCGCCGGCCTCACCGCTCGACACGAGGTGGATCATCATGGGAGGAAACAGCTTGCTCGCATCCAGCGATTTGCTAATCGACGCGCCTTCGCGCACGCGTATGGTTGCCTCGGTAACGGCGTCGCGCATGGGCACGTTCTCGATAACCTCGGCAGAAATCGTCAGGGCCTGGAGAATCGGTACGCCACTGCCCGCAAGAATACTGAGGGTCCGTGTGAAGCGCGCCGTGTTAACGCCGCGTGTCAGCCGGCCAATAATAGGCGTGCGCAGGAGCGCACTGTGATAGCGCCGGCGTGGCCCTTCTTTTTGCAGTATCCACCAGGTGAGCCAGGAAACGGCCAGGAAGCCAAGGATCACCATGAACCACCAGTCGCGAAGAAAATCGCTGGTGGCGATCATCCCGGTCGTCAGCGCCGGCAGTTCAGCCGACGTGTTTTCGAAGACATTGACGATTTTCGGAACGACGGTCGCAAGCATGAAACTGATAATCCCGACAGCCATAACGACAAGTGCGATCGGGTAAACCATGGCGTTGGTAACGCGTTGCCGCAGTTCCTGCCGTGCCTCGGTGTAGTCAGCAAGCCGCTCTAGCACCACATCGAGGTGCCCCGATTGTTCGCCGGCTGCGACGGTCGCGCGGTAAAGTTCCGGGAACGCCTGCGGAAACTCGCTAAAACCGTCCGCAAGTGAGTGGCCTTCCATCACCTTTGCGCGAACGCCAAGCAGGATACTCTTGCTGCGAGGCTGGTCATTCTGTTGCGCGACGGCAAGCAGAGCTTCTTCGAGTGGCAAGCCCGACTGCGACAGGGAAGCGAGTTGCCGGGTTATCAGCGCGAGTTCGGCGGATGACAAACCTCGTCGAAATGAAAAACTGCGTTGTCGCCGGGCTTCCTTGTGCGCAACTTCGCTAACACTGACCGGCAGCAGTTTGCGATCCCGCAGAATCTGCCGCACATGTTTCGGTGTATCCCCCTCGAGCACGCCCTTGGACTGCTTGCCCGATTGGTCCATCGCGACGTATTCGAAGGCTCCCATTTAGGTCTTGTCCGTGCCTCTAGTCTTCGCGGGTTACACGCAACACTTCTTCGAGTGTCGTATGTCCTTCCAGGACCAGGCGGCGCCCGTCCGCACGAATGCTCGGGCTGGTCTTGCGTGCATGCCGGTCGAGTTCCTGTTCACTCACTCCGCTATGGATCATTTCCCGCATTTCGTCGTCGACCGCTATGAGTTCGTATATGCCGGTGCGACCCCTGAAACCGCCACCCGGCACATTGCCGGCGTGAAACAGCGTTGGCGGGTTTGCCGGATCGACGCCGAGGATATCGCACTCATACTCGCGCGCTTTGTACGGCTCCTTGGTGTCATCATCGAGCACTCTTACCAGGCGTTGCGCAATTACGCCGAGCAGGCTCGACGACAACAGGAAAGGCTCGACGCCCATATCGCGCAGTCGAGTCACGGCGCCGGCCGCAGTGTTCGTATGCAGCGTCGACAGCACGAGGTGACCCGTGAGGCTGGCCTGAACGGCGATCTCAGCCGTTTCGAGGTCACGAATTTCACCCACCATGACGACATCCGGGTCCTGTCGAAGGATGGCGCGCAAACCACGTGCAAACGTCATTTCGACCTTGGTGTTGACCTGTGATTGTCCGATACCGTCGATGAAGTACTCGATCGGGTCTTCGACGGTCATGATGTTACGGGTGTTGTCGTTAATGCGCTCGAGCGCCGCGTACAGCGTGGTTGTCTTACCTGAGCCAGTCGGACCCGTAACCAGGATGATCCCATGCGGCTTGTGAATCAGGTCGTCGGTCTTTTTCTCGGTTACCGGGTCCATACCCAGCGACATCAGGTCGAGACGACCTGCCTGTTTGTCGAGCAGGCGGAGCACTACTCTTTCGCCGTGTCCCGATGGCATGGTCGACACACGAACATCCACGGCCCGCCCGGCAATTCGGAGGGAAATGCGGCCGTCCTGGGGCAGTCTCTTCTCGGCGATGTCCAGCTTCGACATGACCTTAATTCGCGAAACGACAAGTGGCGCCAGGGCGCGACGAGTCTGCAGGACTTCACGAAGAATGCCATCAACGCGGAATCTTACACCCAGGCGATTTTCGTAGGGCTCGATGTGCACATCCGACGCGTTTTCCTTGATCGCCTCTGTCAGTACGGCATTGATGAATCGAATAATCGGCGCGTCATCGTCGCTCTCAAGCAGGTCGGAGGGTTCCTGCAGTTCCTGCGCCACCTGCGTCAGGTCGAAATCTTCATCGAGTCCGTCGACCATGGACGACGCCTTGGTGCTGTCTTGTTCGTAGGACTCCTGCAACAACGTATCGAACACTTCCGCGGATACGCGCTCAAGCTTGAGGGGAACGCCGGCAAATCGTCGAGCCTCCGCGAGACTCAGAGGTGACGCGCCCGTGCGGTACACCGCTTCGCCACCCGATTCGCCGAGATCACGAATCAGGACCCCATGGCGCTTGGCAAAGGAAAAAGGCAGCGCGTTACGAACCCGTGGTTCAGGCGTGTCGACCGTTTCCAGGATAATTTCTGATTCAACTTCCATCGCGACTACTGATCCGTACTACCCGGTGCTTCGCCTGCCCCGGGTTCAGGAATTACGTTTCCATCTTCATCTAACGGCGGCAGCATGGGTCGGCTCCTGCCGGGCATCAGTTGTATGGACCCATCTTGCCCGCCTTCCTGGATTTCGCGAATCATATTGTATTTGGAGTTGGTCTCGAAGGAGGTGGTCACGGAATCGCGCAGAATCGTCGGTCGAATGAAAATCATCAGGTTTGTCTTGATCTTCTCGGTTTGCTGGGAGCGGAACAAACCACCCAACACCGGAATACTGCCAAGAAACGGTACTTGTTGTTCGCTCTCGCGCAACGCATCCTCGATCAGGCCGCCCAGTACGAGAATATCACCGTCGTCGACGATAACGGTCGTTTCCACGATACGCTGGTTCGTGATCAGATCGACGGCATTCGCGGCAGACTGTGCGATGCTGGAAATCTCTTGTGAGATCTCGAGAAGCATCGAGTCGCCCTCATTGATTTGTGGCGTTATCTTGAGTTGCACACCGATGGACTCGCGTTGCACAGTCTGGAACGGGTTCACCGCACCGCCGGCACTGCCTGTATTGCTGTATGAGCCCGTCACAAACGGCACTTCCTGGCCGACGTTAAGCGTTGCTTCTTCGTTATCCGTGGTCACGATGGACGGAGTGGAAATAATGTTCGTGTCAGCGTTGCCTTCCAGCGCCTGCAGGATTGCCGCAAAACTGACGCCACCGTCCGAGATTCGGCCGACACCAATCGTAATTCCATCGCCGATCAGGCCGACCGCTTCCTCGCCGGCGCCGCCGCCTATCGCGCTGCCGACTTGCACAACACCGTTCATGAAGCTGGGGAAGTTCGTTACCCCGATGGGCGCGTTCGTACTGGCCCCTTCGATAGCCCAGGTAACGCCCAACTCGTTCCTTTCGTCAGCGATCACTTCGACAATGATCGCCTCGACTAATACCTGGGCACGTCGAATATCGAGTTTGTCGACGATCTGCATGATCGACCGCATCATCTTGGGAGGCGCGTCGATTACGAGGGCGTTGGTCTGCGTGTCGGCCCATACGTTGATCTCGTTCAAAGACTGGGCCGACGCCGCTCCCGCTGCACCGCCCGCGGCGGCCTGCGCCTGGCCTGCAAAATGCTGCTGAAGCTTGGTGGATAATTCCTCGGCATCGGCGTAGCGCAGGTATCGAACCTGGGTGTCGCCGGCCGCGTCGAGCGGGGTGTCGAGATGCGCTATCAACGCCCGCAGGCGCAAACGTTCACTCTTGTCGCCACCGATGAGGACACTGTTGGTGCGCGGGTCGGCCACCAGGCTGGTCGACATCGGAGCGCCGTCCGATCGCGGTGTCTGTGTAAGGGCGGTCATGATGCGCACGATCTCCGCCGCAGATGCGTGCTGCAGCGGTACGACTTCGATATCTTCATCACTGGCCATATCGATGCGACGAATGATACTGACCATACGAGCTATGTTGCCTGCGCGATCCGAGATGATCAGCATGTTCGAACCGGCATGCGCAACAAGGTGCCCGTATTGGGGAATCAACGGACGCAGGATGGCCACGAGCTGTGTCGCTCCGACGTTCTTGACCTGAACGACCTGGGTTGCAATGTCGTCAGGGCCAGCGGCTCCGTCGACACCAATCGGACTGGCGAATTGCCGGGCCGTCGCGTCGGGGAGGATCTTGACGAGGTCGCCACTTTCGACGGCGACATATCCATGCACCTGGAGGATCGAAAGGAACGCCTCATATAGTGCATCCGGCCCCAGGGGGGTGGGCGATAGCAGGGTCACACGACCTGTTACGCGCGGATCGAGGATGAAATTCTTGCCGGTGACCAGGGAGACGGCTTCGACGACCTGGCGGATATCGGCATCCTTCCAGTTGAGCGTCGCGGCGGGTTCCTGTGCCCAGACCGTTGTGGAGATTGCCAACACGGTTACTGCGATCAGCGTGCGCAAGGGACTTTGCTTTTTCATTGTTGTTTTCATAGTCATTCAGTATTCTCGCCGGCCAGATCGAGCTGACTGGTTTTGAGGACAATCGACTGTGGTTGTCCGTTGCGTTCTACGGTCACAGTTACCTGTTCTGCGGTGCCAAGCGATTGGAAAACCTGCATGGCCTGGGTGGGGTCGGTCAGCGACTGGCCATCGATGTCTTTGATCAGGTCACCAGGCCGGAGGCCGAGGGCGGCGAACTGTGCCCGATTCCTGCCCGGGTAAACCCGGTAGCCAGCCTGTTCGCCATTGACGAGGTAGGGCGTCGGCCGAATAACATCGGTCAGTTTCGAGAGATTATCAGTCACGACGTTCTGGATGCTCGCCGTGTTTGCCTGTTTCGTCTGGCGGGTTGTACTGGTTGTTCGACGGGTTTGTGCCGCGCGCGCCTCCGGAAATTCGCTCGGCAACTTCAGGTTAGTCAGCGACCCACCTTCGTTAAGTACTACGCGTTCGGCATACACCGCGTGCAAGGTGGCACTGGAACCGATCGAATCTCCGATTTCGTAGACCTTCTGTTCGGCATTGCCGTCGGCGATAACCGCCACCGAGAATTCGGGTACGGCGGAAGCGATCGTTCCCTTGAGCACAAGATTGGTCAGGCGTGTGTCGCTGAGGTTGTCGTCTATCACCGGGGCAGCCACGATCACCTCGTCAGTCGCGTCAGCCTCGCCAAACATGTGGTTCGAAGCGATGCTCTGGACGTCAGCGCCGCCTCCTGAGGCCGTCGTCGCCACGGGCAGGTTCATCGGTGAAGTTACAGCGTCTCCGGCGGCCGGCGCCGGGACAAGCAGCCAGGTGATGCGCGCAAGCTGCCAGCCGATCGCTATGACCAGCAACAGACTGACCCAGGGTGGCAAAACCCTGTTAATGGTCGTCAGCGCGGTGCTTCTGTCGGCGCTCGAAAAATCGGTCCAATTGGCTTTCGTAATCATGTCCTGCCAGGTCGGCATCCTTACCTATACGTCATTCTAAACGCAGCGACCCGATGATACGGGTTGAGGTACAACAGCGACAAGCCGCAAAATGCTGAAAATACTAGATTTGGCAATAATATAACGGCCCGGCCGCGCGTCCATATATAATAGTTTGCCAGGGCGCCGGCGGCTATTGACATAACAGAATTCGACCGTATATCCGCAAATCGATTATGAGTGACAAACGCAACGAAAACGAGCAGCACGGCAGTTACGATCTGGCCGTCGAAGAAGCACGTCCGAAAATCAAGCAGCCGCCGCTGTATCGCGTGGTGCTGATCAACGACGACTTCACGCCTATGGAGTTCGTCGTCGATATCCTGGAGTCGATATTCGGGATGGAGCGCACGCGTGCTACTCAGGTTATGCTTGAGGTCCACACCAAGGGTAAAGGCATCTGCGGCGTTTACAGCTACGAGATTGCCGAAACCAAGGTTGCGCAGGTCATGAGTATTGCAAAACAGCAACAGCACCCGCTGTTGTGCACGATGGAAGAGGTCTAAGGAGACACGATGCTGTCGAGTGAGCTTGAATTCTGTTTGAACGAGGCTTTCCAACGAGCCCGCGATCGCCGCCATGAATACATGACGGTGGAGCACCTGCTGCTCGCATTACTCGACATTCCCAAGGTGCACGAGATATTGAAGGCCTGTGAGGCAAATATCGCTGAATTGCGTCGCCAGCTTACCGAATGTGTCGACGAACAGACCCCATTGCTGCCCGAAGATGAGGACAACGAAGTTCAGCCGACCCTGGGTTTTCAGCGTGTCTTGCAGCGCGCTGTATTTCACGTGCAATCGAGCGGCAAAAAGGAAGTAACGGGTAGCAATGTACTGGTTGCCATATTCAGCGAGAAACAGTCGCAAGCCGTGTACTTCCTGGGTTTGCAGGACGTCACGCGACTCGACATCGTCAATTACATTTCTCACGGGATGCCCCAGGTCACGAGCGAAGGCGGCGAGGAGGGCGAGGCACAAGTGGACTCGGAGGCTGAAGTCGAAGCCTCTCCGCTGGAACTGTATGCGACCAATCTCAATCAGCGCGCGATTGACGGCAAGATCGATCCACTGATCGGGCGTGAACTCGAAATTGAACGCACCGTGCAAATCCTCTGCCGGCGGCGCAAGAACAATCCGCTCTACGTGGGCGAGGCGGGCGTCGGCAAGACGGCGTTGGCCGAAGGTCTCGCTCGAATGATTACCGAGGAGCGCGTACCGGAAGTGTTGCAGGACAGCACGATCTACGCGCTGGACATGGGAACGCTGATTGCCGGCACCAAGTATCGTGGCGATTTTGAGAAGCGCCTTAAAGGTGTCATAGCGGAAATCCGCGAGGATCCGGGAGCGATCCTTTTCATCGACGAGATTCATACGGTCATCGGTGCGGGTGCTGCATCGGGTGGTGTTATGGATGCCAGCAACCTGATCAAGCCTGTGTTGGCGAACGGCGAAATCCGCTGCATCGGTTCAACGACCTACTCAGAGTACCGAGGTATTTTTGAGAAAGATCATGCACTTGCGAGACGTTTCCAGAAAATAGATGTACCTGAGCCGACGATCCCGGAGACGGTCGCGATCCTGCACGGTTTGAAATCGCGTTTCGAGGAACACCACGGCATTCACTACGACTCGGCGGCGCTCGAGGCGGCCGTGGAGTTGTCCGCGCGGCACATTAATGACAGGCATTTGCCGGACAAGGCCATCGATGTCATGGACGAGGCCGGTGCGAACCTGCGACTGCAGCCTGTTGCAGATCGCGGGGACCACGTAAGCGTTGAGTTGGTGGAGAACATCGTAGCCAAGATGGCGCGAATCCCGGCCAAGAGCGTATCGGCGTCGGATCGTGATGCACTGCGAACGCTGGAGCGTGATCTCAAGCTGACAATATTCGGTCAGGACCGGGCAATTGCGGCGCTGGCCGGCGCAATCAAAATGGCGCGATCGGGATTGCGCGAAGAAGACAAGCCCATCGGTGCATTCCTGTTTGCCGGCCCGACCGGCGTCGGCAAGACCGAAGTCACTCGGCAACTCGCGCTTCTCATGGGCGTCGAGTTGATTCGCTTCGACATGTCGGAGTACATGGAGAAGCACACGGTGTCCCGCCTGATCGGCGCCCCTCCGGGCTATGTCGGTTTTGATCAGGGCGGATTATTGACGGAGGCCGTCACCAAGAATCCGCATGCCGTCGTTCTGCTCGACGAGATTGAGAAAGCGGATCCCGAAGTATTCAACCTGCTGTTACAGGTGATGGACCACGGCACCCTGACCGACAACAATGGCCGCAAGGCGGATTTCCGCAATGTAATCCTGGTGATGACAACCAATGCCGGTGCGCGGGAGATGAGCCGCGCATCGATCGGCTTTACGCAACAGGATCACTCTGCGGATGGCATGTCGATCATCAAGAAGTCTTTCTCGCCCGAGTTCCGAAATCGCCTCGATGCGATTATTCAGTTTGCGGAGCTCGAGATCGACTCGATCATGCGCGTTGTCGATAAGCTCGTCGTTGAACTCGAAGCGAAGCTGGGCAACAACGCCGTGACGCTCGAACTGGACGATGAGGCTCGCGAGTGGATATCCGAGCGCGGTTACGACCCGAAAATGGGCGCCCGCCCAATGGCGCGCATTATCCAGGAGTACATCAAACGGCCGCTGGCCGAGGAGCTGCTGTTCGGCAGCCTTGAGGATGGCGGACATGTCCGTATCACCGTCGGCAAGGACGGAGACCTGGAACTGGTTTCGGAGCCGGTGCTCAAGGAGTTGACGCACCAGCCTGAGGATCAGGCAACGGATCAGGCGGCGGACTAGCGCCCGAGATTAACGTCCTCGATAGACGATACGTCCCTTCGAGAGATCGTAGGGAGTGAGTTCCACGGTGACTTTGTCACCTGTGAGAATACGAATGTAATTCTTGCGCATCTTCCCGGAGATGTGCGCCGTAACCACATGACCGTTCTCGAGCTCAACCCGGAACGTTGTGTTAGGCAGCGTCTCCATCACGACGCCTTCCATCTGAATGGCTTCTTCTTTCGCCAAGGGGTCAAAATTCCTGTGCTGCTAAAAGGCTCGCGAATTGTGCAGAAACGGCCCCGGTATTGCAATGCGCGACGTCCGCAATGCCTTATTCGTGAAGCAGTTCCGGCACCATTATCGGGCTGTCTGGCCAGTTCCCGAAGGGCTCTGCCGGTTCGCATAGAGTATCAAGCAAATCCGTGAACCGGCCGCGCGGAACGACTGATGCGCCCATTGACAGCAAATGTGCGGATTGCACCTGGCAATCGACTAGCCCAAATTGATCCGCGTCGAGCAGTCGATTGAGCAGAAGCAGCGCGATCTTGGAGGCATTGGCTTGCTTGCTGAACATGGACTCCCCGAATACCGCCTTGCCAATAATGAGGCCGTAAAGGCCGCCAATCAGCAGGTTGTCCTGCCAAACCTCGATCGAATGGGCCCAGCCCGTCGCATTCAACTCGCGATACGCGTCGATCATGTCATCGGTGATCCACGTACCTTGCTGGTAGCGACGCGGCCCGGCGCATGCCCGAATGACCTCGTCGAAAGCCGTGTTGAAACGAATTTCAGCCGTGGATTGTCGTAGTTGTCTTCGCAGTCGGCGCGACAGGTGAAGATCACCCTTGAGAAAGACACAGCGCGGGTCGGGGGACCACCACAACAGGGGTTGTCCATCGTCGTACCACGGAAAGATCCCGCGGCGGTATGCGGCGAGCAAACGCTCCGGAGAAAGGTCACCACCTGCCGCCAATAGCCCGTCCGGTTCGCGCAGCGCCGTGTCGACCTGTGGAAAAGCGGTAGGTGGGTCGTCAGCGGCAAGCCAGACAACGCGCTGATTGCTCATTCTTCGGGCTCGCCTGACTTGTAAGGTGTGTGTTCATCCACCGCCTCGATGTAGCGATCGATATGGCGGCCTTCTTCATCGAGATACCGCTCAATGGCATTGGCAAATTCCGGATGTGCCAGCCAGTGCGCGGACCACGTGCTAACGGGCGAAAATCCCCGGCTGATTTTATGCTCGCCCTGGGTACCCGGTTCAAATAGTTGCTTGCCGGTTTCGATGCAGTACTCGATCCCCTGGTAGTAGCAAGTCTCGAAATGCAGGGCATCAAAGTGGCCATCGCTGCCCCAATAGCGGCCGTACAGAGTCGTCGCGCTTTCAAAAAACACGGCAGCGGCGACTGGCAGATCGTCCTGCTCAGCCTGGATGACGAGGATGTTGTCCGGAAGCTGAGTACTCAGGCCCTCGAAGAAGGCCTGGTTGAAGTAGGGCAGTGAGCCGCGCTGCATGAAAGTGCGCGCGATCAATTCGTAGACGGTCGCCCAAGCGTCGCTGTCAAGCTCAGCGCCGCGCAGGCGCCTGAAGCGGATACCTTGCTCGGCAACGCGGCGTCGGTCTCGCCTGGCTTTCTTGCGTTTCGCGGACGTAAAAGTAGCGAGAAAGTCATCGAAGTTGCCGTAGTCCCGGTTGTGCCAATGGAACTGGCAGTCCTTGCGAACGAGAAGACCGGCCTCTTCAAACAATGGAACCTCATCGGCCTCGGGAAACAGGAAGTGCACGGAGGAACACTCGGTGTCGACGGCCAACTGCGTCGCGGCGCTAACCAGGATCGATGTGGCCTCGGAATCGTCAGCGCGCGCCTTCAGGATCCGCGTACTGGGTGCCGGTGTGAACGGGACTGCCGAGACGAGCTTGGGATAGTAATCGAGGCCCGCCTGTTCATAGGCATGCGCCCACGCCCAGTCAAAGACAAACTCACCCCAGGAATGGCTTTTTTCGTAAAGGGGCATGGCGGCGCGAAGTTGGCCGCCGTCTTCAAGTACCAGGTGACGTGGTGTCCAGCCAGCGTTTGGCGTGACGCTGCCCGAGCGTTCGGCCAGCTCGAGGAACGCGTGATTGAGAAACGGGTACGCGTCGCCCGCCAGCGCGTTCCAGTCCTCGCGAGCGATAGCGGAGATGCTGTCGTGAACGGTGACCTTCAAGAGGGCACCGTTACGCTATGCGGCCGCGTCGTCTGCAGCGGCGTCCTGCAATTCCAGCGCGTCGATGAATTTTTCGGCATCGAGGGCCGCCATGCACCCGGCACCGGCCGAGGTAATTGCCTGGCGATACACCTGGTCCGCAACATCGCCCGCGGCGAAAACGCCGGGCACGCTCGTTGCTGTCGCATCGCCTTCGATCCCCGACTTGACGATGATGTAGCCGTTCTTCATATCGAGCTGACCATCGAACAGGCTGGTGTTGGGTTTGTGGCCGATCGCGATGAAGATACCGTCGAGATCGATATCCGTCGTCCGCGAATCATCCTTGGTACTGCGAACACGCATTCCGGTCACGCCCGAATCATCGCCGAGAACTTCGTCAAGAACATGGTCCCACTTGATCTCGACTTTGCCTTCGCGCTCTTTTTCAAACAGGTGGTCCTGCAGAATCTTCTCCGAGCGCAGTTCGTCGCGCCGATGCACGACCGTGACCTTCGACGCGATGTTGCTCAGGTACAGTGCTTCTTCCACAGCCGTATTGCCGCCGCCGATCACGGCAACCGGCTTGCCGCGGTAAAAGAATCCGTCACACGTGGCGCAGGCTGATACGCCGCGGCCTTTGAAGGCCTCTTCGGATTCGAGGCCGAGATACATGGCCGTCGCGCCCGTCGCAATGATCAGCGCATCGCAGGTGTAGCTGCCGTAGTCGCCATCGAGTTTGAACGGTCGCTGCGTGACATCCGCCGTATGAATATGGTCGTTGATCACCTCGGTGTTGAATCGCTTGGCGTGGCGCAGCATGCGATCCATGAGCTCGGGGCCTTGCAGTCCTTCCACATCGCCCGGCCAGTTATCGACATCGGTGGTGGTCATCAGCTGACCGCCTTGCTCGACGCCCGTGATGATGACCGGATTGAGATTTGCACGTGCCGCGTAGACGGCGGCGGCGTAGCCCGCCGGTCCTGAGCCCAGAATCAGAACCCGGTAATGTTTCAGGTCACTCATGTATAATTTATCCGTAGTATGACGACGCACTGATCTGCCCGCGCAGAGCCTGTAAATGCGGTCGCGAAGACGGCATTCAAGGGGCAATGTTGCGGGCAAGCTTTATGCGAATCAGTGTGTCGTTGTGAAGAACTTGGGCAAGTGTAGGGAAAACCGTTTCTTTATGGCAAGAGTCGCTAAAGCCAAACAGCCGGAATCGCGGTTGTCGTCGCAGGTTCATCGGGCGTTGCGCGAGGGTGCGCTGTATGTATTTGGCGCGTTCGCGCTGATTCTCTGGTACGCGCTGTTCACGTATAACTCCGCAGATCCGAGCTTCAGTCACGCAACAACTGACCCGACCGTGCGCAATGGCGTCGGGCGTGTCGGCGCCTACGTTGCCGATATGTTGTTCAGCGCCTTCGGCCGGCCGGCCTACCTGTTCACGCTCATGGTGTTCTACCTCGGTTGGATGCTGTATCGGGAACAAAAGACCCAGATCGAGCTGACCAAGCTGGACTTCGGTCTGCGCGTTGGCGGATTCGTCGCAACGTTAATTACCAGTTGCGCGTTGGCGACACTGCATTTCTCACCGGAAGGATTCAACAATTCGGCGGGCGGTATCCTGGGCCAAATCGTGGGCGAGAGCCTGAAGAGCGTCATGAAACTGCTCGGCGCCAGCACCTTGCTGTTCTGCCTGTGGGTCGCATCGCTATCCTTGTTCCTCGGCATATCGTGGATCAACGTAATGGACAAGATCGGGCACTGGTGCCTGGTCGGCTATGAAAAAGCACTGCAGATGATAGGCGAACTTCGCGACAAGGCCGAGGGCCGTCGCCATGCCGCCGCACGCCAGGACGTGGTGAAAGTAGAGAAAAAGCTAAAGGCGCACCGGCCGAAACCGCGGATCGAGCCGGTCATGCCATCGCTTGAGCCCAGCGTGCGGGCAGAGAAAGAGCGCCAGGTGCCGCTTTTCGAGCCAGCCGCAGCGGGTGAACTGCCGCCGCTGTCGTTGCTCGACGATCCACCCGAACAAAAACAGGGCTATTCAAAAGAATCGCTCGAGGCAATGTCGCGGCTGGTCGAACTCAAGCTGAAGGATTTCGGCATTGAGGTCGAGGTGAAGTCCGTTTCACCCGGGCCCGTCATCACGCGCTTCGAGCTCGATCCGGCGCCCGGCGTCAAGGTCAGCCAGATCGCGAACCTTTCAAAAGACCTTGCGCGGTCACTGTCGGTTGTGAGCGTGCGCATCGTCGAAGTCATTCCTGGCAAATCGTTTGTAGGCCTCGAGATCCCGAATGAAAACCGCCAGCTCGTGACGCTGGGGGAGATTCTCAAGTCCCGCGCTTACGACGATATGGCATCGCCGCTAACGCTCGCACTTGGCAAGGATATTGGCGGGCACTCCGTGGTCGCCGATCTTGCGCGCATGCCGCACCTGTTGATTGCGGGCACAACCGGGTCCGGCAAATCCGTCGGCATTAACGCGATGGTGCTGAGCATTCTCTATAAGACGCAGCCCGAGAACGTGCGCCTGATCATGATCGACCCGAAGATGCTAGAGCTGTCGGTGTACGAGGGCATTCCCCACCTGTTGGCGCCAGTCGTGACCGACATGAAGGAAGCGTCGAATTCGCTGCGCTGGTGCGTCGCAGAAATGGACCGGCGTTACGCGCTGATGTCCAAGCTCGGCGTCCGCAATATCGGCGGCTACAACCGCAAGGTTAAAGACGCGATAGATGCCGGCGAACCACTCAAGGACCCGATTTTCAGGCCGCCTGAGATCTTCGATGAAGAAAAGCCGATTGAGCACCCGACGCTGACGCCGTTGCCGTATATCGTTGTCGTTATCGACGAGCTCGCCGACATGATGATGATCGTGGGCAAGAAGGTCGAGGAATTGATTGCCCGTCTGGCGCAAAAGGCAAGAGCCTCGGGTATCCACATGATCCTGGCAACTCAGCGGCCATCGGTGGATGTCATCACCGGGCTGATCAAAGCCAACGTTCCGACCCGGATCGCGTTCCAGGTATCGGCCAGGGTCGACTCGCGCACGATTCTCGATCAGCAGGGTGCCGAGAACCTGCTGGGACACGGCGATATGCTGTACCTGCCTCCCGGAACATCGCTGCCCGTAAGGGTTCACGGCGCATTTGTCGCTGACAATGAGGTTCATTCGGTCGTTCGACACCTGAAAAAAAGCGGTTCTCCCCGCTATATTGATGAAATTCTTGAAGGTCCATCGAGTCCAACTCCAGGACTGGTCGGCATTGACAAGCCGTCGGCCGATAGCGCGGACGCCGAGCAGGATCCGCTCTACGACCAGGCCGTACAGGTTGTCATGGAGACCCGCAAAGCCTCGATTTCGGGGGTTCAGCGGCGTCTCAAGATCGGTTACAACCGTGCCGCGCGCATGGTTGAAACGATGGAAGCAGCTGGCCTGGTTGGTCCGCTGCAGCCGAACGGGTCGCGGGAAATCCTCGTGCCGACCAGTTCAGCGGAAGACTAGGACGAGCTCAAGGAAATTGGCGTGACCAGAAAGACCACATTAATTATTGTCGCATTGTTCCTCTTTGTTACGGGGCAGGCAGCCTGGGCGCAGGCCCGACTCGAAGGCGTCGGTGAGGTACTCGTCAACGATTTCGTCCAGGACGTCATTACGCTGCAGGGCCGCTTCGAGCAGTCGCTTATCGATGCAGCAGGCGAGGTCGTTGAACGCTCCAGCGGCATTCTTGAAATCGAGCGTCCGGGTCGCTTTCGCTGGGCGTACTCCGAACCCTATGAGCAGTGGCTTGTCGCCGATGGCCTGAATATCTGGAGCTACGACGTCGACCTGGCGCAGGTTACGGTGAAACCGCAGGCCGAAGCGCTCGCCAACACGCCGGCATTGCTGCTGGGTGGTTCCGACGAAGCCCTGGCCCAGTTTCGGTTTGACGGATCCATGATTGAGGCGGGCACCACGTGGGTCCGCATGATTCCCATCGATACCAGTAGCGGTTTCGAACGTATGGAACTGGGCTTCTTTGATGGGCAACTAACCCGCATGGTGTTCTTTGACAATCTCGACCAGACGACCCTGGTTGCGTTGTACGACGTAAAGACCAATGAGCCAATCGATGCCGAGCAATTTGCGTTTACCGTTCCTGACGACGTGGATCTCGTAGGTGTTCCTGCTGTAGCCGAATCAGTTTCGCCCTGATGTTGCCCCTCAGGAACGCCAGCCTCTGGCGAGCGTTGAGCGTGGCGATCCTGGTCCTTGTCCTGGTCGCAGCCTTATCGCCGGCCTTCTGGTTCTTTGACAGTATGAACGAGGCGCTTTCCTGGTTTGAACACACCGACAAGTGGCTGCACGCATTTACCTTCATTGCGCTGGCCATCTGGTTCTCTGGCCTGTTTGAGCGCCGCGCCTGGTGGCGCATTGCGATCGGTCTGTTGCTGTTCGGTTTCTTCGTGGAGTTCCTGCAACTTCAGCTCAGCTACCGGATGGCGGATTGGGTCGACATTGCCGCAAACACAGCCGGTATAATCGTCGGTTTGGCAGTTGCGGCAGCCGGGCTTGGCGGTTGGGCCTTGCGTGTTGAAGACTGGTACCTGAGACGAAATCAGATTTGACCGACCTATTCGCTATCGAGACGGACGCCGCGGCCGATCGGCCGTTGGCGGATCGGATGAGGCCCGCCTCACTGGCCGAATTTTCCGGCCAGCGGCACTTGCTCGAGGAAGGCAAGCCCCTGTTGCGCGCCATCGATCAGGGGCGTGCGCACTCCATGGTGTTCTGGGGGCCGCCCGGCACCGGGAAGACAACGCTGGCCCGCATGATTGCGGCGACGACTCACTCGCACTTCATTGCGCTGTCGGCTGTGATGGCAGGCGTCAAAGACATTCGTGCTGCGGTTGCGGAGGCAGAGCAGCATCGGCAGATGAGTAATCGCAGTACCGTCCTGTTTCTCGACGAGGTCCATCGCTTCAACAAGTCGCAGCAGGATGCGTTCCTGCCCTTCGTCGAAGATGGAACCCTGACGTTCATCGGCGCGACAACCGAAAATCCGTCGTTCGAACTGAATAACGCGCTGTTGTCACGTGCGCGTGTCTACGTACTGAAGTCGCTGACCGACGAGGACCTTCTCGCTGTACTGCAACGAGCGCTAGCTGACGAAGATCGGGGTCTCGGTGGGGCCTTCACGATTAGCGACGAGTCCCTGCAGTTGATCGCCAGTGCCGCCGACGGGGACGCGCGACGATCGTTGAATTTGCTGGAGCTGGCAGCCGATCTGGCAAGCGATGGCGTCATCCCCGACGAGGTGGTTACTGAAGTGGCATCGGGAGGCCGGCGCCGCTTCGACAAACAGGGCGAGTATTTCTACGACCAGATATCCGCGCTGCACAAGGCAATTCGTGGCACAGATCCGGACGCGTCGCTGTACTGGCTCATGCGCATGCTGGACGGCGGCTGCGACCCTCTGTATATCGCGAGGCGGCTCATTCGGGTGGCGTCGGAAGACATTGGCAATGCGGATCCACGTAGCTTGCAGCTGGCCCTCGATGCCTGGGAAGTCTACGAGCGACTGGGCAGCCCCGAGGGCGAGCTGGCTATTGCCCAGGCTGTCGTCTATCTCGCCTGCGCGCCAAAGAGCAATGCCGTGTACACGGCCTACAAGTCGGCCTCGGCCGATGCCAAAGATAAAGGCTCCCTAGAGGTGCCCATGCACCTTCGCAATGCGCCGACGAGCCTGATGAAAGACCTCGGTTACGGGGAGAACTACCGCTATGCACATGACGAGGAGGGCGCCGTCGCCGTTGGTGAGACGTACTTTCCCGAGGACATGAGTCCAGTTAAGTATTATCATCCCGTGCCTCGCGGGCTCGAGATTCGTATTAAGGAAAAACTCGAGGAAATCGAGCGCCTTGCACGTAAAAAGAAATAGCAGACCAGAGCAATGATTGATCCCAAACTACTTCGCCAATCGGCAGCCGACGTGGCCGCCAATCTCGCCCGACGCGGTTTCGAATTTGATACCGACGCCTACCTCGCACTCGAGGAACGCCGGAAATCGCTGCAGATCGAGACCGAGCAATTGCAGAGCGAACGCAACTCGAGTGCCAAGAGCATCGGCAAAGCGAAGGCGCAGGGCGAAGATATCGAGCCACTGCTCGCGGCCGTGAAGGACCTTGGCGACAAGCTGGAGGCCAGTGACAAGGCGCTGCAGGAAGTTCAGGCGGATATACGCGATATTGAGTTGGGTCTGCCGAATTTGATGGCGGACGACGTCCCGACCGGAAATACGGAAGAGGACAACACCGAGGTGCGTCGCTGGGGTGAACCCGTCGATCTCGGATTCAAGCCACGCGATCACATCGAAATCGGTGAGAGTCTTGGTCAGCTCGATTTCGATGCCGCGGCCAAGATTTCGGGCGCACGCTTCGTCGTGATGAAAGGACCGCTGGCGCGTCTCCAGCGTGCGCTGATCCAGTTTATGCTGGATACGCACACCAGTGAGCACGGCTACAGCGAGACCTATGTCCCGTACCTGGTTAAGGCGCCTGCACTGTTGGGTACCGCACAGTTGCCGAAGTTCGAGGAAGACCAGTTCAAGACGGTCGATGAATCGCCGTTCTACCTGATTCCGACTGCGGAGGTGCCGGTTACCAACCTGGCGGCCGACGTCATTTTTGACGCCGACGAGCTCCCCGTCCGGCAGGTGGCTCACACTCCGTGTTTCCGTTCCGAAGCCGGATCGCACGGCCAGGACACGCGCGGCATGATTCGCCAGCACCAGTTCGAGAAGGTCGAGCTTGTGCAGTTCGTAGCGCCGGATGCGTCGATGGACGCACTCGACGAACTAACCGGGCATGCCGAAGTGATCCTGCAGAAACTCAAGTTGCCCTACCGCACCGTCATTCTGTGTTCGGGCGACATTGGTTTCGGGTCGGCCAAGACCTACGACATCGAGGTCTGGTTACCGGGCCAGGATCGCTATCGCGAGATTTCGTCGTGCAGCAACTACAACGATTTCCAGGCACGTCGCATGAAGGCGCGCCGGCGTAATCCGGACACGGGCAAGCCCGAGTTGATTCATACCCTGAACGGTTCCGGCGTCGCAGCCGGCAGGGCGCTCATCGCCGTCATGGAGAACTACCAGCAGGAAGACGGCAGCATCGAGATTCCGGAAGTGCTGCTGCCATACATGGGTGGTCTGACCAGGATAGAAGCGCCGGACGCCTAGTCGTGACTTTCCAGCAGGCTGTTCTCTCGGCAATTCCCCCACAAAACCTCTGACAGCCACACACGAAGACGGGCAGGAACAGGCAGCCGAACACGCCTCGCGTGTTCCGTCTTCACCACGTATTTTGATCAGACTGCCAGCTCGGCTATGGATTCGGCTACCTGTTCCTACCCGTCTTGATCACGGCATGAACTCGGTCCACGGATTCGTGATACATCTGAAGGAGCGCTGTGGACAACATTCCCGAATCCATAGCCGCAGGCGTGTTCGGGTGTGTTGTCCGCAGCGCTCCGTGTGAGGAATGTCGGCTGGTTTGCACCTTGTTACATTCAGCACTACCAGGGTAGATCGTAGCCCTCGGCGTGCCAGAAGCCGCCGGAGGTCTCGAGGGTCAGTTCGTCGATGCGTTCGATCAGCCCCTTTGCCGATTCAATGGGTGAGATTCCATGCTGACCGGTCATATCGGTAGCCACGAGCCCCGGATGCAGGAGAGCCACGGCTATGCCGCGGGGCTTCAGTTCGTGTACCAGGTTCTTGCCGATCATATTCACGGCCGTTTTCGACGCGCGGTAACCCCAGTTGCCTCCTGAGCTGTTGTCATCGATCGAGCCGACACGGCTGGTAACGATCGCGACTTTCGAACCTTCACTCAGGTTGCCGGCCAACGCCTCGGTGACCCGCAGCGGTCCCAGGGTATTGACCCGGTACTGCTCGAGCATCTCGTCGTAGTTCAGGGCGCCAAAAGAATCGCTCCGCAAGATACCGGCATTGTTGATGAGTACGTCAATAGGCTCGTCGCCGAGCTCTTTGGCGAGCTGACGTACAGATTCACCGTCGGACACGTCGATCCCGGAGATGACGCGAATGCCAAGGGCCTCGAGGTCAGCATTTGAAGATCGACACACGCCGATGACGTTATCACCGCGAGCCTTGAGTTGAGTTACCAGTTGGAGCCCGATGCCGCGATTGCAGCCGGTGACGAGGGTCGTGTTCATAGTTGTTACTCGTGTCGTGATGTCAAAGCCAAATGGAAAAACCGATTCCAAATCGGTAATCCCCGGCCCGGTCATTCAATCCCAATCCGGCATTGAAGTCGAGCTGCATGCGATCGTCAATCACTCGTTGGTAACCGCCATTCAGCCAATGAGTGCTTCCGCCGCCCTCCGGCAAGTTCGCTTCCCACTCGACGAATGCGCTGCTTGTCTCACCCAGGGAGAAGGGGAGCTTCACGCCGTTGTCCAATTGATAGCCGCTTTGATACTTGCTGATCTTGACGGTCCCGGCGACAGGAAGGTCGGAGTTGTGTAGCCAGATAAAGGCGGCACTTGGATCCCAGCGATCGCTCGTGAAACTGTCACTGCCTGTTGGGACGGACAGTAGAAACCCAAACGCCATCTGCGTCTTGGCCCCGGTGTCACTGATGTCGATCTTGGTTCCAATGGCCATATCGATCAGGCCGCTGGTGTCATTGTCTCCGGAACTAGATTTGGCCCAACTCAGGTAGGTTGCGAAAACCTCTACCTGGTCCGCCACGCCAAACCGAATTTCCGCCGCCGGCAATGAGATCGTGTGGGAATCGCTGTCGGGTCGGGAGTACGCGATTCCCGTTTCTACCTGCCACAGGCCGGGCTCGACGACATTGGGCGAGGCAGAAAATCCCGGCCTGTTGGTGTCGATGGCCTGGGCAGTCACGAGGTTCGGCACGGAGAGCAGCGCAACGGTAATCGAAATCAACCTCATAGTGATTCCTAACGGGTCTCTGTCTCTCGCCATCGGGCAGGTGTGGTGCCGCTCCAGCGCCGGAATGCTCGAATAAAGGAGCTTGACCGCGAGTAGCCCAAAGATTCACCGATATTGGCAACGCTGAGCGACGTATTTTCGAGCATCTGCCGGGCTATTTCGAAACGGCCTTCGTCAACGAGTTCATGGTAGCTCGTGTCAAAGGCCTCGAGTCGGCGAATTAAGGTGTGGCTGCGCATTGAGAAGAGCGCTGCGATTTGTTCCTCGGAACAATGGCCCGTCATCAATGCCGATCGCAGGACGCTGCGCACCTGGTCGGGGAACTCGAGGCTGTGCTTCGCTTCGAGTGCATCGACCTGATTCTTGATCGGGCCCTGAAGTTCTGGGTCAGCGCCGGGCGGCTTCTTGCTCAGCCAGTCGCGGGAGAACACCAGGGCATAGTGCTCGGCATCGAAGTAAAGCGGCACGCGAAATAGCTTTCGGAACGCTTCAATATCGTTCGGGCGGCGATGGGCAAACGACACCTCGACGGGCTGAAACCCAGGGCCGCACAATGTGCGTATAACATTTAGCGACCAGGAGACCGCCCCATCCCCGGTCTGGTCAGCTGCTTCCAGACCCGGTTCAAGCGCGTCATACGTCAGCAGCGCAAGATCGCCTTCCTGCCTTAGGGCCATCACCGCCCCTTGAGAGTGCAGGTGGAGAAACGTGATGAGGCTGCGCAAAGCGTCACCGACTGTCGGTGAAGTCTTCATTAGCAGCCCTATGAGCCCGAGAGACGGCAGGTCCATTCGTTGTCCGACCAACAGACCAAAATGCTGGCACCCGGTCCTGGCCACGCAGTGTTTGAAGAGTCGGTCGCGGGCCGCGTATGTGATCAGGTTGTCAGGATTATCAAACACATCCGGGTCGATGCCTGCCTCGATCAGGACTTCGCGCGGGTCAACTCCAAAGTTCTCAAGTACTTTGAGACTCTCAGACGCACCGCCGACACGCAGCGTTGCGGGTCGGGGCTTTCGCTTTGGGGGTCGACTGTTCATGTACCTGGCGTTTTTGCGTGCTTATTTTGCGGACAATACTAAGCCATCTTGTCAATAATTGTGTATTCCATGGCAACTAGTGTGCATCGTGGTCACGCGTTCAATGATTAACTGATGGCCGGTGCAGGCCCCGACACAAGGAATACGACGGGTCATGAATACGAGATTTGGGCGCGGCCGTCTGGGCGTGCGCTTCTTGCTCCCCTTTGCGATGTTGTCAGCGACGTTTGCCGCTCCCTCGGCGTATGGGCAGGCCGCCGGCGGTTACGATTTCCTGGAAATTACCCCGCCGCCGGGCTACTTGGCGCGGCGTTCCTGGCTGGCCGACCACGGCGTGAGCGTGGATATCCGATATACCGGGTTCTACCAGGGGCTGGCTTCGGGAACCGGGGACAGGGACTATCAGTATGGGGACAAATGGAATGCATTCATCAACCTGGATAGCAGCGCGTTCGGCCTGCGGGAAGGCGGCGGATTTCGCTCGCATTTCGAATACAGCCGCGATAATGCCCCGACCAATCTTGGGGGCGCTATTTTTGCGGTAAATACCGCCCTCTACTGGCCGGTGGAAACGCCCAATGAGCTGGTAGCAACGTCGCTCTACTTCACCCAGAAAATAGGGGATCACAGCAGTATCGCGCTCGGCAAATTCAATCCTATTGACCTGCTGGCGCAAGACCCTTTCTATGGCGGTTGGGGCACGGACCGGTTTATGAACCTGATTCTCGTTGCACCACCGAGTGGGCTGATTCCGGTTGTATTCATGGGGGCAGTGGCCACGATCAGGAGTGAGCCACTGAACTGGACCTTCATGGTCTTTGATCCAAACGATCGTACCAACGACTACTTGCCCGGTGATCTGTTCGATGACGGCGTGACTGTTTCTGTGAGTGCCGCGCATGACGCCACGATCGCGGGGCGCAAGGTGACTTACGCGTTCAGCGGCCTCTACAGCACGGCCGAAGGTATGGATTACTCCACATTGCCCCCGGATGTTGAGACGGCGACGAAGTCGGGGTCGTACAATATTAACTTCGAGTTCAGGCACAACCTGCAGGAGAGTGCCGAGGACCCGCGTGCGACCTGGGGCTTCTACCTCAAGGCGGCGATAGCAGATGGCAATCCGAACTATGTGCAGCGATCGCTTATCGTCGGCATTGGCGGCAAGGCGTTGTTCTTTGATCGGCCACAGGACAGTTTTGGGATCGGAGCTTACTACTACGATCTTAGTGACACACTTCAGGATGCAGTGGACCCTGATCTGACCAACTTCCAGGACGAAGCGGCAATCGAGGTCTATTACAACTGGGCAGTAACGTCGTGGCTGCGACTGGGCGCCAATGTCCAGTACATCAAGCCAGCAAGAGGCGACTACGACAATGCACTGGTCCCGTCGCTACGGGCTCAGATCCGCTTCTAGGCACCCAGAGGCTTCGCGTCCACGAGATTTCCCTGCGGAATGTACTAGCGGGTTTTGTCAAAAAATGTGTATTCAGTGGCAACAAGTGTGCATCGCGTCCGCACCGCTGGTGGTTAACTGGAGCCCGGAATTTGAAGAGTTACCTGGAGTAGGAAAGATCATGAGTGACAAGATTGAAAACGGATTCACACGACGCGAAATGTTGGGCGCAACGGCAGCCGTTGCCGCCGGTGCCGCCATAACTGGCGTTGCTGGAACGGCGCAAGCCGCTGACGACCTTCCCCGGGCCGTGAAGAAAGAAGTCGACGGTAAGATGACGACCACGGTCAGCCTGGACTGGAAAGAGGTGTACTACACCAACTGTCCCCTTATCTCTGCGAGCAACGTGGACCAGGAGCTCGGTTGGGTCAACGAGGAATTCTTGAAAATCGGCGTTGACTACGCGTATTTCCGCTCACGCCCCGAGACCGACTGGTATCCACACTACATTCACAACCAGGAAAACCTGATTCGGTTTGGCGGTCTGTTCCCGCCCATCCACGTTAACGCGGACTATCGCAGGACACGGATGCTGGGATTGACGCATGTGCCCTACGAAGGCGGCTGCATGATGGTGCGCGCCAACGACAATATCTTCCGGATGAGTGATCTGAAAGGCAAAAAGATCGGTATCACCAAGAGTATGAACACGCTCAAGAATGACTGGTGGCGCATCCAGGAACACCAGGCCATCCTGGCGATGCTGCGCATGAACGGCATGACGGAGAGAGACGTCAAACTCGTGGACTTCCCGTATCCGGACGACTGGTACGACGATCCCAAGATGCTTACGCCACTCTACAATCCGACACATTGGCAATTGAACCGTGACCACAAGCATGATCTTGCTTTCCGTCCGCTGGAAACTGCGTTGCTCGAAGGGAAGGTTGATGCGATCTATTCGCAAAGTAAGGTCTTCCAGCATATTCAGGAAGCAACGGGTGAAATCGCCGCGATCGAAAACCTGGCCAATTACCCGGACTGGAGACTCCAAGTCGCCAATATTCCCGCTATCATCACCTGCACGGATGTCATGGCCGAGGAGCACCCGGAGCTTGTCGTCGCCTTCATGAAAGGCATGATCCGGGTTGGACGCTGGGCCAATGAGCACAAGCGTGCTGCAGCGGCGATTCTCAACAAGCAGACCTACTACCTGGACGAGGACGATACCTACCAGGGCATCAAGCACGTGGACATGGTCCCGAACCTCTCGGCCCAGAATATTGCTATGGTCAATATCGGCAAGGACTTCATGCTCGAGAAGGACTACATCAAGAACGATTTCGATGTAGAGAAGTGGGCGGCACCGGAGTTCCTCGCGCAAGCCGGCAAGGAATTGCTTGAAGACGCAATCAAAGCGAAGAAGATGGAAAAGATTCCGACCATGCAAGGGCGGATTGGATAGTCGAGAAAGTGACTGGTACCCGGCGCAGCGAGTGATGCGCCGGGTTTAGGACTCTAGTTCGCCTAATCTGTGTCGGCGATTGACTATTGTGTCGACGCTTTGGGCGCGAGACAGAGCGAGACAGATATGTTCAGGAAATACTTGCCTATTGCAGCGCTTGTTTTGGGTATTGTCGCCATTGCGGGCTATCAATACAGAGTTGAATTATTAGATGCTCTCTGTGGAACGACGCCTCCGGCACCAAGAGCGCAGATCGAACAAGCCCTTGAAGATAATGCGATAATCCTGGACGTGCGCATGTACGTGGAGACTCGGAAAGATGGCGCGAATCTTATTCCGGACGCCACCAACATTCCGTTGCTGCGTCTCTTGTGGAACCTGGACAAGCTGCCTGGTGACAGGACAATCATCACTTTCTGTGAATCTGGCAAGCGGGCAGGAAAGGCGGCGGATATGCTGAACGCTCGCGGATTCAAGGCTATCAGCGGAGGTGGCATATTGAATCTGCAGAATGTTCTAAACGAGTCGAAACAGTAATCGCCTAGAGGGCACGGTCATGTACACGCAACCCCGAGAATTGCACTGGCATCGATCTAGTATCGATCGAGTTTTTCCGGCCATCATAATGGTAATCGTGGCGATTCTTGCGCTGCCAATAAACGCCAATGGGGCTGGGGATGAGCAGGTGGCGTCACAGCTTCCTGCTGGCAAGCAGACGGCGCTCGGGCTCTACGTAACTTCGAAGGACGCTTACGAGAAGTGGAAGGCAGCGCCAGAGGAAGTCACGATTATCGATGTGCGTACGCCCGAGGAATACCTGTTCATCGGTCATGCCGAAATGGCCTGGAATATCCCGCTCGCCGCACAATCTTATGTGTGGGATGTCGAGAAGGGGCAATTCCCGATGCAGCCATTGCCGGACTTCGTCGACCGTGTGAAGATGATCGCCGGGCCGGACGATGTGCTGCTGATCACGTGCCGATCAGGCGGTCGCAGCGCGATGGCTGTCAACTTGCTTGCCAAGGCGGGTTTCAAAAACGTCTATAACATTACAGACGGCGTTGAAGGGGATGCGGTGAAGGATCCCAACAGCGTCTTCGATGGCCAGCGCCTGGTCAATGGCTGGAAGAATTCTGGGTTGCCCTGGACCTACGACATCGACCCGGATCGACTGGTTACCACGCATAGGCGTAGTTCAGACTGAAACTGTCAAAGTCGCCGCCGAAATTCGTCGTTAGCGCCGTGCTGGCGGCGAAACGGATGGCGTGACGGCGTTCGATGTAAGCGGTGCGTTAACGGCACCCTTTTCGGCTGAGCGGTGATCGATCAGGCTCCTGCTTTGTCTAATGGAGCCGATGATGAGCGACACAACAATCACC
>Ga0316194_10000228_pt1 | contig 33397 bp, 27 predicted proteins | sample CroRivsedime1_MG_FD_204936 | JGI IMG/M metagenome (GOLD analysis project Ga0316194, IMG submission 204936) | Coastal sediment microbial communities from Maine, United States - Cross River sediment 1 | ecosystem: Environmental > Aquatic > Marine > Coastal > Sediment | place: USA: Maine...
GGCTTCGAGCGGTTGTCAGGATCGGCCCGTCCTCACCGGGAGCGAGCTTCACTTTAAGGGTGTCGAAGTAGAGGCCGTCACCGATATCGAAGCCGAGGCGCTTCAAGCCCGCAGCCAGCACGCGGGTGAGGCGATGAACCCGCTCGCCGATACGGCGCAGCCCTCGTGGTCCGTAGTACACCGCGTACATGGAGGCCATTACCGCAAGAAGAACCTGAGCGGTGCAGATGTTGCTCGTCGCCTTCTCACGGCGTATGTGCTGTTCGCGCGTCTGTCGGGCGAGGCGAAAAGCGGGGTTGCCGTTTGCATCCTTCGACAGACCTACGATTCGCCCGGGCAGCTGGCGCTCCAGTGACTGGGTTGTGGAAAGGAAAGCCGCATGCGGGCCGCCAAAGCCCATCGGCACACCGAGCCTCTGACTCGAGCCCACCGCGATGTCGGCACCGAATTCCCCTGGGGGCTTCAGCAGGGTCAGCGCCAGCAGGTCGGTGGCCACGATGAGATAAGCGCCGGCCGCATGGAGGAGCTCGGCTGTCTTCGAGTAGTCCTCGATCCGACCTTCGGTGGTGGGATATTGGAGCAGTGCCGCGAAGAGATCCATCCCCTCCGCGTCGATGCTGTCTGGCGGGCCGACATGCACCTCGACTCCGAGCGGATTGCAGCGGGTTTCGATGACCGCGATGGTCTGGGGGTGACAGTCTTCGGCGATGAAGAAGCCCTTCTTCTTTCCCCGTGTAGCCGCGAGCGTCATGCTCATGGCCTCCGCCCCTGCCGTCGCTTCATCGAGCAACGAGGCGTTGGCCAGCGGCAGACCGGTGAGGTCGGCGACCATGCTCTGGAAGTTCATCAGAGCCTCCAGGCGTCCCTGAGCGATCTCCGCCTGGTAGGGCGTGTACTGGGTGTACCAGCCAGGGTTCTCCAGGATGTTGCGTTGAATCACCGGCGGAGTGAAACAGTTGTAGTAGCCCATGCCGATGAAGGAGCGGCATACCTGATTGCGATGGGCGATCTCTCTCAAGTCCGAGAGCGCCTCGTGCTCGCTCCTGGCCGGCGGCAGGTCGAGAGGCTTCCGCAGTCGAGTCGGCTCTGGTATCACCGCTCGAACCAGGTCATCGAGGGATTCGAATCCCAGGCTGTCGAGCATCTCTGGAATTGCCGCCCGACTGGGTCCCAGGTGACGATCCTCGAACCGATCGATTGGCGCAAAAGGGTCTCGTGTGGTCATGGACATCTCCCTGTCAGAGGTGACGAACGAAACGCCGGGCGGCGTGTGTCTTGTCCGTGATTGTGCGGCCGGTTGTGCTCCTCTGGACCAGCCCACCGGGCCAGGCACAAGATGAGATTGTAGCAGGACGGAGTTCGATCCGGGACGCCGCTAGGGCCGCGGCTTTCGGCAGTAGGAAAGCCCTTCACCCGATCATCAGGTGAGGGGCTCCTGTCGGCAGGTCGTCACGGTTCGCTCGGCAGGCTGGCGCCGATTCGCGGCCTGCCGAGCGCTGGCCTGGATCAACCGGGAGGGATCACAACTCCTCGATATGAATGCTGCCGTTGGTCGTTCGAAGCTCGATCGAGCCACCGCCCCCGTTGAGCTCGCCCTCGAGGCGGTTGCGACTGAAGGTACCCTCCACCGTGATCGGGAAATCGGTCTTGATCGATCCATTGGTGGTGCGGGCCGTCAGATTGGCCTGGGTCTCAGCTGGGATGGAGAGTGTAATTCCACCGTTCGTCGTGCGAAAGACCATGTCCTCGCCCATGGCGATCTCGCTCAGCTCGGCGTTGATCGAGCCGTTCGTGGTCCGCACATTGAGTCGACCGCCCGATTCGGCTACCGAGACATTGCCGTTGGTGGTGCCGAGCTCCAGGTTGCCGCTGATGTTCCCGATCGTCACGTTGCCGTTCACCGTGCTGACGTCGAGGTCGGCGGAGGCAGGAATCTTGATCTCGTAGCGCACGCTGGATGAGGAACCGCTCGAGAACCATCGGCCCTTGTTGCTGGGGAATCCGGTGTCGACTCGAATGCGGCCTGAGGAAGGCTCGACTTCGATCTGCAGATCCTGCATCAAGGCTTCGGCCTTCTCGCTGCTGCTGGATTTGACCTTCTTGGTAGCCAGGATGTGGATCTCCTGGCGGTCCCAGGCCTCGATGTATACATTGCCGTTCGTGTTGTCGAGCTCCAGAAGATCGCCAGGAGCGAAGGCGAAGGTCTGATCGAAGGTCTCTTCGAGTGTCGTGGCGGTTAGGGCTCCCGCCAGCAGAAGGCCGGCAGCCAGGGCCCAAACGATGGGCAATCGTGTGTTCAGGTTCATCCTTTCGGTCCTCCTCGTCTTGTTTGCCAAGGGAAGGCTATGGGTAGAGGCATCTCAATCCGAAAATTCTCGCTTTCAGGAACTTAGACGCTTTCCTCGAGTTGGGGGTTTAGTCGATCCATCTGGCCCGCATGCGATCCCCCCTTTTTCCAATACGAGCTGGCTCCGGGGGAGTTTCGCTGACTTGGTAATAGGAAGCGGCGTCGGACCTGAAGCGGAAAAGACACCCCTGGCCCTGTGCTATCGTGAAAGTTGATGGATCGCTCCGGATCCCGATCGAATGCCCGAAAAAGAAACCAAACGCGTTTACAAGATCATCTTCCACAACCAGGGGGAGGTGTTTGAGATCTACGCCAAGAACGTGGGCCAGGGCCACCTCTACGGATTCGTGGAAGTCGAAGAGATCCTCTACGGAGAGCGCTCCCAGGTCGTGGTGGATCCTTCCGAGGAGCGGATGAAGAGCGAGTTTCGAGGCGTCAAACGGATCTTCTTGCCCATGCACGCCGTCATACGAATCGACGAGGTGGAAAAGCAAGGCGTTCCACGCATCACTCGGCAGGAGGGTGACGGGAACGTTTCGGATTTCCCCAGCCCGATCTACACCCCGGAGCCGCCTCGAGGTAATTCCGGCAAGCAATGAAGGTCCTTCGGCTGACGTTGGCTCTGGGCGTCGTTGCCCTGGCCTCGACCTCGCATCTTCAAGCCTGGCACGCCGACGGGCATCGAATCACGACTTTCGACGCAATCACGCTGCTGTCCGAAGAGTTACCGAAATTTCTTCAAGACGGCCGCGACCAGATGGCCTGGGACTCGATCGATCCCGACCTGATGCGCAACCGCAGCCTGCCGCAGCTACGAGACCGTGAGTCGCCAGACCACTACCTGGATCTCGAGCTGCTCCAAGGTGAGGAGCTACCCGATATGCGGAGCGGGTTTCTCCGCTTCCTTGGCTCGCAAGAGCCCAGCCTGGATCCCAGTCAAGTAGGAACGCTGCCCTATTCGGTGGTCGAAGTGACCCAGCGCCTGACCCTGGCCTTTGCTCAGCTTCGACGCCAGCTGGCTGACGAGCACTTGCAGGCCAAGGTCATGATCAGCGCCGCCTACGTAGCGCACTACGCGACCGATCTTTGCCAGCCACTCCACACCACAATCCATCACGACGGGCGAGCGTTGCAGGACTACTCGTCCCCTCTCACCGGCATCCACCAGCAGGTGGACGCCTTGTTCGGCCGACTGCAGCCGCAGAATGAGAACAGGGACGAGTCACTCGTGCCACGGGTGCTGAAGCCAATCTTCCCAGCGGTTGTCGAGGAGTTGGAGCGCAGTCACGCGGAGGTCGACAGGGTCTACGAGCTGGAAGGCGATCTGATGCCTCTCGAGGCTGACGGCGAGCCCTCGGCCAGATTGCGAGCCTGGACTCGCGAGCGCTACCGAGCCTCGGTACTCTTCACTTCCAGTCTCATTCTCACCGCCTGGCGAGAGTCGGCCGACCTTCAGATTCCCGAGTGGGGCCTCCCCGAGCAATCTCCAACGGACTAGGCCTCGCCCCGATAGAGGCTTTGAACCCAGTCCGCGTCTTCCTGAGTCAACAGAGAACCCACCAGCGCGGCAGCCTCCACATGGTGCGGTTGGCGAAGGCCGAGAATCACACAGCCCGTGGCAGCGTCCGCGAGCAAGGCTCCAGTCAGACACGAGAGGACCGGGTGGGGGAGTGATGGGAATCGGGCTTCTACGGCTTGGCGGCAGGCCCGAAAGTGGGCCAATTGATCGGGGTCGCGGAATCCCGGAATGCGATTCCTGTGATCGCCGTCTCCCAAAGTTGGCGGCTCCTGGTAGCGGCCGAGCAGCAGGCCGTGCTTGAGGGGCGAGAAGAAAGCCACTCCGGCGTCGTTCTCGTCGACCCACGCTCTCAGCCCGCTGGCTTCCCACGAGTCGTCTACGACATTGCGATAGGGCTGAACGACATCTGGGTCGACCCGGTCGGCGTATTCGACCACCTTTTCCGACTTCCAGTCCGAGAGGCCAATGAACCGGATCTTGCCCTCGTCGCGAAAGCGACGCAGCTGCTCCACTGCGCCGTCGAGGTACTCGTTGTTGGGGCCGAAATCACAATGGTGCAAGTAGTACAGATCGAGATACTCGGTCTGCAGATTGACGAGGGAGCGCTCCAACTGCCGACGAATCTGGTCGGGGTGGTAGTAGTGACCGTAGCCTCCTGGATCCCAACCCACCTTGCTGGCGAGAAATAGCTGGGCGCGGGGCAGGGAGCCCCAGAGACTCCCTATAGAACGCTCGGCCCGTCCGTCGCCGTAGACATCGGCGGTGTCCCAGTGGGTGAGCCCTCGGTCGAAGGCCAGCACCAGGGCGGCTCGGGCGGCCTCGGAGTCGTAGCCGGACCAGCCCACCGGGTGTTTGCCGACCATCTTGGGGCCACCATGACCCCAGGTCCCCAAAGCGATCCGTGGCACCTCGACTCCGGTTCTTCCCAGGCGAACAGTCTCCACTCCGAGGCTCCCCTTTGTTGACAAACGTCGATCGTCCCGACTTTGGATCCTAGCTCACTGGTGCAGGCATTGGGCAATGCGGCAATGAGGCAGTCGAGCGATGAGGTTGAAGCGGCCGCACCCGTGGCGGCCGTCAGCTTCGTCAGTCGACTCATGCGGTTGATGACCGGAGGTCCATCCGGAGGACCCCAGGGGGCTTTCCTCCCATCCGCTGCCAGAACCCCCTGGAGGTCCCCCGGACGAACCTCTGGCACCGCCAAGGCTGGGGCAATGAGGCAGTCGAGCGATGAGGGCGAAGCGGCCGCACCCGTGGCGGCCGATATCTTGGGAGATGGGACAGTGAGGGCCTGCGAAGCGCGAAGAGAATAGAATGGAGAGCGCGCGGCGCGGAGCTCCAATCCAGGAGCCGCGCCACAGATGGAGTGATGGAAAGATGAGTGAGCTCGAGGACTTCGAGAAGGAGCCGACCATAGAGAGTGAGTCATCGGATCTTCCCCGCTGGCCCTATTGGGTAGGAGCGCTGGTCTTGGTCGCCGTGATCGTGGCGGTTGTGATGCTCAGGAACCGACCTGAGGAGGTGGCGGAGGCGCCGGCACCATCTCCGTCTGCCGCGGCCGAGGAGGCTCCGCCGCCTGCTGAGAGCGCGCCTCTGGAGATCGGGGAACTGCCGGAGCTGGATGATAGCGATGCCTGGCTACGGGGACTGGCCGGACAACTTTCCGCCCATCCGGAGCTTGCAGAGTGGCTGGTCACCGACGAGATGATCCGCCGGTTCGTTGCCATCGTAGACAACCTGGCCGAGGGCTCGAGCCCGAGGTCCCACGTGCCATTCATGGCGCCCGAAGAGCGGTTCAAGGTGGAGCAAAAGGGTGGTCGGTATTTTGTCGATCCCGCGAGCTATCAACGCTACGACACCGTAGTGGAGGTGGTGACCTCGATCGACAGCGAGGGGGCTGCACAGCTGTACAGCGCTCTGCTGCCCCTTTTCCGGGAGGCCTATCGTGATCTCGGTTACCCTGGGCAGAGTTTCGACGACGCCATGCAGCAAGCGGTCGAGCGGCTACTGGAGACGCCGGTCGTCGGAGGCGAGATCGAGGTCGTTCCCAAGGTCTCCTCCTTCCAGCTCGCCGATCCGGAGCTCGAGAAGCTGCCTGCGGCCTCCAAGAACTTCCTGCGCTTCGGTCCCCAGAATCTGCGCCAGCTCCAAGCGAAGACCAGGGAGATCTCAGCGCTGGCCAATCTGAAGGTGGATTGAGGGCGCCGGGCGAGGGGATCAGTCCCCCTGACGCTCCAGGAGCTCCTCGCTGACGCGGGACACAGCTTTGTAGGTCCGGGCCTGGCCCAATCGAAAGCCGGAATGCATGGCGACGGCCAGCGCCCCCAATGTGAACACCGTTTCGGTGGAAGGGCCGAGAGGGAGGAAGGGTCCTGGTCTGGAGTGAAAGGCCAACAGGATAACGAGGGCGATCCAGTCGATCAGGCTGACCATAATGGCTCTTCGTGTCGCCTTGGTCAGCGCCTCCATTTCGGGTCGCTCGGTCGTTGCCTCTGCGTGCTCGGACGACCCGTCAGGAGATGCCGAGATCCTGAGCTCGGCCACATCTTCGACCAGCATCGAGATCACCGCGTTGGTGCGCCACATGGATTCTCATCCTCTCTCTCCGACGCTCGGAGGTCTACCGGTCCCCTTGATCGGTTTCATGCTACTCCAGGTTTCGTACTGGAAGTCCTTTGTTACCATCCTCTCGCGAGTGAGTCGAACCTCGGTTTCTGCCGAAGGGGGCAGCGTCTTGAAGAGAGCCTTGTTTGCACCCGCTAACTGCGCGCTACTGATCTCGATCCTCTCGGCTCCGGCTCTGGCAGAGACACTCTCTGTTGCGCCGGGTGGCATCGTGCGCTGGCCGGGAGTCGAAGTCGACAGGTGCGGGCAGGCCGGCCGCACGTTCGCAGCAGTTTCTGGTGACTGCTGGTACGCGATCGATCTGCTGACTCCCGAAGGTGAGATGCGGCTGTCTCGCTGGCGTCGCGGGCAGAAAGAGATTGCAACGGTGAGGGTCTCCGCCTATCCGTACGAGGTTCAGCACATTACCCTGGACGACGACTCTCAGGTCAATCTCTCGTCGGCAGATCTGGCGAGGGTCAAGGAGGAGAACCGGCGAATCGGCGCTCTTTGGGCACTCGACACCCCTCGTCGGTTCGATCTTCCATTGTCGTCCCCCCTCGAATCCTTGCCGAGCGGGGGGCGATTCGGGTCCAGACGATTCTTCAACAACCAACCGCGGAGTCCCCACAACGGAGCCGATTACTCTGCCGCCGCGGGCGAGTCCGTGCTTGCAGTTGCCGACGGTAGGGTGGCCCTGGCAGGCGACTTCTTCTTCTCAGGCGGAAGCGTCTTCCTGGACCACGGTGACGGCCTGATCTCGATGTATTTCCACCTGCAGGAGTTGGCGGTCGAACAAGGTCGAGACGTCAAACGAGGAGAAGTGATTGGCAGCGTGGGGCAGACAGGACGAGCCACCGGGCCGCACCTCCATATGGGGCTGCGCTGGCGCGGGGCCAGGATCGATCCCTCGCTCCTATTGGCTTCAACCGAGCAGATTCCTACGATCCCGGACTAGGGGACCTGCTCCTCCCCCTGGGCCCCTTCCGACTCTTCTACTCCACGCCCTCGGCGGCTTCGGCGGCGGCTGGCGCCTTGATTTCCGGAAGCAGAACGGCCTGGAGGGTATTGTCGCTACTGAAGTACTCCTTGGCGGTGGCCTTGAAATTCTCGGGGGTGACCCGTGCCAGGAGGGCATCGTAGTCCAGCACGAGCCTGGGATCCATCTGGCGGGTGTAATAGGTCCTCAGAACCGAGATCCAGAAGCCGTTCTCCTTGAGATTGACCTCGCGCCGTCGCCGCTGCGCCTCTCGCACCTTCTCGGCATAGGTCTCGTCGAGGCCTTTCTCCTGCACGACTTGAAGCTCTTTCTTGACGGCGGCAATCATCTCCTCGACGTTTTCTGGGGCGCAGCCGAAGCCGATAGCGAAGAGGTACCTTTCCTTGGGCCGATCGACGAGAATGCCATTCACTCCAACGCCGTAGGTTGCGCCCATGTCCTCCCTCAAAACCTCCCGCAGGCGAATCCTCAGGGCAGCGGCCAGCGACTGGATGTCATGCAGGCTTTCGCGGCTCCACTCGGCTGGGCCCCGGAGGAGGAGCTGTACCCGACTCTTGGGCTCCAGGCCGCGGTGCATCGTGACCTCGAGCTGTCCCGCGACCGGGTCGGCGCCGATATCTCGCCATGTCTCCTCGCGTCCTGTCGTGGGCAGGCCGCCCAGATAGCGCTCGACAAGGGGTCGAATGCCGTCGAGCTCGAAGTTCCCGACGATAAGAAATGTGAAGTCGCCGGTGTCGGCGAAGCGATCTCGAAAGACCTCGAGGGCGGTGGTCAGGTCGATCTCCTGCAGGACTTCAGTTGAGATCGGGCGTCTTCGCAGATGGCCTCCGTAGGTGACGGTCTGTACCTCGTCACTGAAGGCGAGCTCTGGGCGGGCCTTGCGGTTCTCGATGAAGGACTCCATCCTGGTCATGAATGCCTGGAAGGCCTCGGGGTCGGCTCTCGGCGCCGTCAGGGAGAGGTAGATAAGCTGAAACAGGGTCTCCAGGTCCTGTGGCGAAGCACTGGCGGTGACCCCTTCCTCGAGCTCTCCGATGAAAGGACTGACGCTGACCAGCTTGCCGGCCATGGTCTTCTCCAGCTCGATGGCGTCGAAGTCGCCGACTCCCCCTTCCGACACGACACTGTCGGCAAAGACGGCGGAGCTGAATTTTGCGTCGGGCACTAGGGAATGTCCGCCCGGGCTGAACGCCGTCAGGAGAATTTGATCGTTCTTGAAATCCGTCGGTTTCAGCACGACCAGAATGCCGTTTTCGAGGCGCCACTCGGTGACGTCGATCTCCTCGATGAACCGCTCCTCGGCCACCATAGAGGGTTCGGGCTCGTGCTCGAGCAAGGGCTTGTCTCGAACCCGATCGTCGTAAGCTGAGATCTCGCGGTTGGCTACTGTCTCGAATGCGGCGACCAGGGCTTCTTCGTTCGGTAGAGGTTGGCCCGCCTTCTCGGGGCCGCTCAAGAGCACCACGCGGTTGGTCTGCTGGATCGCCTGGTCGGCCAGCTCGTTGAGCTCCTCGAGGGTAATGGTCGGCAGGACCTCCTGCACGATCTCGAGCTCCATTTCGATCCCGGGAATAGGCTCATCCTCGAGAAAATGGCGCATGTACTCCGCAGCGAGAGAGGCCGATTCCCGTTTGTCCCTTTCGGCGTAGGCCTGCTCATAAGCGCGCAGGAGATCAGCCTTCTGCCTTGCCAGCTCGGTTGCGGTGAAACCGAATCGATCGGCACGTTCCGCCTCTGTCACGAGCGACTCCAGGCCGCGAACAACCTGACCTTCGCGCACTCCCGCCACCTGCAGGAAGTAATCGCTCGATCGAACCATGCCTGCCGAAGCCGAGACACCGTACAGAAAGGGGGGGTCGGCTTCCTGGGTAAGCTCACCGAGTCGGGCGTTGACCATGCCGTGATAGAGCGATTCGACAACCTGCCGTCTGTAGTCACCGACTGTGCCCTGGGTTCTTTTGGGCAGCTTGTAGTAGATGCCGACTGACGTCATGGTGGCTTCGGGATCCGTGGTAATCGCGAATCGGTCCCCATCGTGGTCTGGCACTGTGTAGGTTTCGCGCGGCCGCGGCTCAGCGGGCATTTCGAGGCGAGAGAAGTGCCGCTTGATGAGTTTCTGAACGGCCTCTGGATCGAAATCACCCACTGCGATGACGGCCATGAGATCGGGCCGGTACCAGTCTCGGTAGAACCTGCGGAGAGCTTCGTGTGGTGCCGACTCGAGGATCTCCCTTTCGCCGATCGGTAGACGCTCGGCATATCTCGAGCCCTTGAAGAGAACCGGCAAGTGCTTGTCCCGAATTCGGGCCTCCGCACCTCGCCCGAGACGCCACTCTTCGACGACGACACCTCTCTCCTTGTCGATCTCCTCGCCTTCGAAGGCCAGGCCGTGAGCCCAGTCCTCGAGAATCTGAAAGGCAGTCGACACGGTCTCGTCGTCGTCGGTTGGGATCGTCAGGTTGTAGACCGTCTCGTCGAAGCTGGTGAAGGCATTGATGTCGGGTCCGAAAGTCATGCCGATGCTCTCGAGATAGTTGACCAGTTCCTGTTTCTCGAAGTTGCGCGTACCGTTGAAGGCCATGTGCTCGACGAAGTGGGCGAGGCCTCGTTGGTTGTCGTCTTCTTGGACGGAGCCAGCGTTGACCACGAGCCAGAGCTCGGCCCGGTTCTCGGGTTTCTGGTTGGTGCGAATGAAGTACGTCAGCCCGTTGTCCAGGCGACCCTTCAACACGGCGTCCTCTATGGGTAGCTCGGCCGAGAGATCGAAACCGGGCTCCGGCCGCAGCGCTGGCTCCTGGGCCGAAGAGAGGAGGGCTGCCAGAAGTCCGATGATCAGGAAGAGGTAGGGTCTTGCGCTTCGCATGTCGTTGCCCTCGAAAGACGGTTCTTTTCGCTAGCAGTGTGAATCGGAGGCCTACTATATCCGCCACCGCCAGAATTCAGCTGGGTGAAACTTTTTACCTCGGTCTCCGTCATATGGAGTAGTTGACGTGATCGACGGCAGATGGAAGACATCGAGGAGAGATCGAACATGAGACAGAAAACACTCCGAATTGCAGGCCTGGCATCTGTTCTGATTCTGGCTGCTGGTAGCGCCATGGCGGCAGACCTCTGGCTCCATGTCCGAGTCGAGGAGAAGGACGGAGCCACGGTGAAGGTCAACCTGCCTGTCACCATGCTGGAAAAGGCAGTCGGCATGATTCCCGAGGAGCACTTCCACGACGGACGGATCGAGATCGATGATTGGCACACCAGCACCGCCGATCTCCGCGAGCTCTGGTCGGAGCTCAAGAACAGCCCCGATATGACCTTCGTCACCGTGCAGGAGGATGACGAGCTCGTCAGGGTCTGGAAGGAGTCCGGTTATCTGAAGGTCAACGTTCGAGAGGGGGGGGACGAGGGATCAAGTGGTGAGAATGTCGATGTCAGCCTTCCCTTGGCCGTTGTCGATGCGCTCCTGTCGGGCGATGACAGCGAGCTGAATATCACCGCCGCTATCGAAGCCCTCGTCGAAGAGGGTGAAGGCCAGCTGGTCACGGTCAGCGGTGACGACGAGAAGGTCCGGGTGTGGGTCGATCGCGTTGCTGAGGCCGACTGACGCAAAGGGGGCTCGAGAATCATGAAGAAATTCCTGACGTTCTTCGCTGTCGGATTCGCGGTTCTCATCCTCAGCTGGGTGGTGCTCATCGGTGCCGTCTACGCCTGGGGCGGAGTGATGACCGTGCATGTCCAGGATCGCCACGAGGGATTCAATTTGTATCTTCCGGTGCCGATAGCAGTGGTCGATGCGGCGGTGACTACTGGCGGACTGGTGCTACCTCGCGAGCAACTCCTCGACATCGACGTAGATCTGGGAGAGTGGGAGCCCATGGTGAGGGGAATCGTGGAGGCCCTGAACGATTGCCCAGATTTCACTCTGGTCGAAGTCCAGAATGGCTCGGAGCACGTCAAGGTGTACAAGGAGAACGGAGTGTTGAAGGTGGACGTAGACGAGGACGATGTCAGGGTTCGTGTTGCGGTGCCCACCAGCGCAGTCGAACGCAACGCGAAGCGCCTGGCGCGCTGGATCTAGGTCGACCGAGCTCGACAAACAGGTTGACAACGAAATTGCCCGATCCGCGTCCGCGGGTCGGGCTTTCTTGTTGGCGTCTGGCTATTCGGCTCCGAAGTCGACGAGCTGGCGGTAGAGACTGGATTCGCGTTTGAAGAAGCCCTGCGTGTGGAAGCTCTCGCGCAGCCCGTACAGCTCGTAGTCGAGGTGGTGGCAGACCTCATGCAGGAAGGTGCGCAGGAAGGTTCGAAAGGCTACGACCTGCCGACGCTTGGCGGTCCGCATCCAGACCGAGATTCGGGCTCTATTCCCTGACGATCCTGGCTCGTAGAGGCCGTGCAGCTCGCTGCGGGAGCCCCGGGGTCGAGCGAGTTCGACAACGACCTCGAAGGGCTCGACCTCTAGGGAACGAGTCAGCGCGTCGGCCAAGGCCTGGCTGGCGGTCGCCACGACGCTACGATTCTCCGAGAGTAGCGCTTCTTTCAGGTCCCGGGTGAGAGGCCGAAGCTCTGCGAGCCTGGGGACAACCACCGAGTCGATGGAGTCGCTGCGTCGATACACTCGGCGCCTTCCGGCGCTCAGACGGTGATAGTAGGCGTAGGGCACGCGTTACGAAACGAAGAGTAGGGATCGATCGTGGGCCGACCCGCTACTCGAGGAGGGCCTCGACCTTTCCCTTGCGCAAAAGCTCTATGTTCAGCCTCCGCGTCTCTCCTGCCCGGAACTCGGTCGGGACGGTGGTGAGCTTGGATTCTCCCTCGACAAGGAGGTAGATCCTCAGGGTACGGGTGGCTGGAGAGACCTCACCAATGGCATCGAACCCCCCCAGCGTGCGTTTGGGCTTCAGGAGTCGAGATTTCTTCTCGTACCGAAATTGCTCCTTGAGAATCTGGGCGTCGTCGGCATAGAGGGTCAGTATGCCCGCGGGGACGCGACTCGTGAAGTGGACCTCGAGGGTGACCGGCCCAGTGCTCGGTGCCAGGGATGACAAATCCTCCGTAGTGCCGGCGTCGGCGACCAAGGTCTCGGTACTCTTGGGGGCGTCGGTGGTTGCCGAATCGCCTGGCTCTCGGCTGTCCGAGGCGCTGACGGTCCTTGTTGTGATGGCCGGCTCGGCTGGCTCGATCTCCGGAACCGGCAGGGCGACTGCCTGGTCGTCCAGGAGAGCCTGCAGGACATCCTCGCCCTCCCAGCCGAGAACGGACATCCCGACTTGCCGAGCCACGGCACCGGCGATCTCAGATTGGACTTCCAAGGGCTCGGTAGCCGACCGGTCGAAACTCTCGGACCAGATCTGGATGTCGTCGGCGACTCGAATCAGTTGGGGAGTGACTCGGACCCGCGGATTGGCAGTGTCTCGGTCGTCCCATTGGACGGTACCCAATACGACGTGGGCGGCTCCCAGCCGCTCACCAATCTGCTGGGTGCCGATTTCGGCTCGGGCGTGACGCGCCGCCGTCGCAGTGGAGACCACCTGAAGATCATCCAGGGCTGTCAACTTGCTGGTGATCTCCTCGGCCAGACCGTCGGTTAGATCGTCCCTACCGTCGCTTCCCAGGCTCTTGAATGGGAGCACCGCGATGGTCTCCATCGCGGGAGGGGGGAGAGCAACGGTCTCAGGCACGGCAATTTGCGGAGTTTGACGGCCCCGTGCGACGAAGAGCGCCGCCAGTGCTGCTACGGCGACGACCGCCAAAAGGGCCAGTAAGGGCTTCGTTCTGGACCCGGGAGGTTTCTGGTCGGTGACGACGGCCGATCGCGTCTTGGTTTCGAACATCTGACCGGTCTCGATCTCCCGCTTGAGCTCTTCGAGCTCGTTGCGCAGATCGGCGGAGGATTGATATCGGCGAGTGACGTCCTTCTCCAAGCAGCGCTTGACGATTCTGCCGAGGTGCGGGGGCAGATCCATCTTGAGATCGGTGACGGGTGGAGGAGTATCCCGCAGAATCGAGCTGATCACTTCAGCCGAAGTGGCCCCCTTGAAGGGACGGCGGCCGCTGACCATCTGGTAGAGGACGATGCCCAGGGAGAAGATGTCCGAACGGGGATCGGGACCAGTGCCCTTGAGCTGTTCCGGCGCCATGTATGGGACGGTGCCCAAAACACTGCCTTCTTTGGTCAACGCCTGGGTGGACAGTGTCTGGTTGGAGAGTGTGTCGGCGATATCCTGCTCCGGGGCTTCGAGGAGCTTTGCCAGACCAAAGTCGAGGACCTTGACCCGACCATCGTCCGTCAGCATGACGTTGCCGGGTTTGAGGTCGCGGTGCGTGATACCGCTGGCGTGAGCGGTGGCCAGAGCATCGGTCATCGGAATCGCGATCTGGAAGAACCGATCGACCTCCATACCGCCTTCTGCGATGATCTCGCCGAGGGGCTTGCCCTCTACCAACTCCATGACCAGGAACGGCACACCGTCGTCCTCCTCGACGGCAAAAAGGGTCACGATATTGGGATGGTTCAAGCTGGCTACCGTCTGTGCTTCTCGTTCGAATCGCTTCAATCGCTTTGGGTCGGAGGCCATCTCCGCGGGCAGGAACTTGACGGCGACCTTTCGATTGAGCTTGGTGTCCTCGGCGAGATAGACGGCACCCATGCCGCCTTCGCCCAGCTTTCGCAGAATGCGATAGTGCAGGATGGTCTTGCCGATTTCACTCATCTTCCGAGTCGCCAGTTGACTTGCTAGTTGGGCGAGTGTACCAAGATTTCGGTTGGCCTTCTCACGGCCAATAGGTAGTCAGCGGACGTTTTCGTACTAGGATCCGCCGAATGGGACTGAAGATTCTCCTGCTGCAGGCCAGAAGCGAGGGCGATCCGATGCGACAGGCCGAGCGCCGCTCCTTTGCGGACAAGACCGGCCTTAGCCTCGAGCAGATCGTTACACACGACCTCCTGGCCGGCCCCCCAAGTCTCGCCGACTTGGAAGCTCATGATGCGGTCATGGTCGGGGGTAGCGGCGACTACTACGTTTCGAATCGAACGCTGCCTCACTTCGAATCCCAGTTGGAGTTCCTGAGTGAAGTCGTGGAACGCGGGTATCCGATGTTCGCCTCTTGCTTCGGCTTCCAGATCTTGGTCGCGGCCTTGGGCGGGGAAGTGACTTATGACCCTGAGAGCATGGAAGTCGGGACCTATCGCCTGACGGTTTCGGAAGAAGGTCGACGGGATCCCCTGATGGGTCGATTGCCAGAGTCGTTCGAAGCGCAGATGGGTCGCAAGGACCGGGCGCTTCGACTTCCCGGTGGGGTCGTCAACCTGGCCAGCAGTGAGCTGAATCCCTTTCAGGCCCTTCGCGTACCAGGCAAACCCGTCTGGGCCACTCAATTCCATCCGGAGCTGGATTTGGAGACCAACCTCGAACGCTATTATCGATATCTCGAAGGTTATGCCGAGATACTCTCTCTCGAAGAGCAGCGGCTCGCTTTGGAGAACTTCAGGGAAAGCCCTCATACCGAGGCTCTGCTGCCTGGATTCCTGGAGCTGGTCTTCGGCTGATTCGCCGCGCCAAGAACCGATGCGGCGTGAAGGGCGGCGCAGAATCCGACAATGCCACCCTGAATGGCAAAAACCCCACCCCGAAGCTCGACGCTCCGAGGCGGGGTCCCAGGTACTTGTAAATCAGCCGTTAAGAGCCCAAATGGCGTCTTAGTCGGCAACCCGGTCCTTCAGACCCTTGCCGGGCTTGAAGAACGGATAGTTCTTGGCAGCGATGGTAATGGTCTGGCCGGTTGCGGGGTTGCGGCCCAGGCGTGCTGCGCGGTTCTTGGTGCCGAAGGTGCCGAAGCCGGGGATCTGGACCTTGCCGCCACTATCCAGCACAACGGCGATGATGCCGGTTCCAGGCTTGGTGTCGAAGATCGTGGAGACAATCTCCAGCGCCTTAGCCTGCGACAGGTCACACTTCTTGGCGAGCGTCTCAGCCATTTCCGTCTTGTTCATTTCCACTCCTCAGGTTTCTTGATCGGGAAGAGGTCACTTCTGGACCCTTGTTCCCCCCAGGTCAACGATTTGTCGACATCTTCCTCTTTGTTGCCGACGATGTACGGGTGACTGCTGTTTTGGTCAATCGATCTCTTTGGTTCAAGAGGATCACTCGACCCTCGAGTTGGAGTACCACCGTTGAGTGAATTCGAAAGTCCTCGTCAGGCGTACCCCTGTTCGTTCGAGATGGCGAGATTCTAGCATGATCCGGGGCGAAAAACTCAAGGATTTACTGGATTCTAGTGGTTACTCATTATCGGGGTCGACGATTTCGCAAGCTTGGTCGAAGCTCTTTCTCGAAATATCGGGAACCTGGGCATCGATTTCAGGGTACCCGACTACGAGAATCAGGTAGGGCTTCTCATGCGGTGGACGATCCAGAATTTCATTCAGGAAACGCATGGGTGCCGGGGTGTGAGTCAGGCTCGCGAGGCCGACGTGGTGCAGGGCCATGATCAACATTCCGGTAGCGATTCCTACAGACTCGTTGACGTAGTAATGCTTCACCTTGGTGCCATCGTCCTCGAGTCCGTGGAGCTGAGCAAAGACGACGATCAGATAGGGAGCGGTTTCGAGGAAGGGCTTTCGAGCATCGGTTCCCAGTGGGGCGAGCGCTTCCAACCATTCAGCCGGCGCCCGGCCCTCGTAGAAGCTGCGCTCCTCCTCTTCGGCGCCGAGCCGAATTCGTTGCTTGACTTCGCTGTCACCAACGAGCGCGAAGTGCCAGGGCTGACGATTGGCTCCGCTGGGGGCTGTCATGGCAACGCGAATGCAATCCTCCACGACGTCGCGTGGCACCGGCCTCGAGGAAAATTGTCGAACAGACCGCCTTCGACGCATTTCACTCAGCAAGTCGGCCAGTCTCTGTCGCATCTCCTCGATCGGATACTCTCGAAAGTCCTTCAGCGGTACGAGTCGCGGTGGCATCACGAGATCCTCTCGAGAATGGATTCTCTGGAATGGCTGTTCAATCCGGCCGTCGATCAAGGGTCCGAGGCCAGTGGCTGGTGCAGGTAGACATCTCTCTTGGGATAGGGGATCTCGATGCCCTCGCTGGCGAAGCGCTGGTAGATCTCGATAATCAGAGAGTCGATCACACGCCCCCTGAGAACCGGCTCGTGAATCCACCCGAGGAGCTCGACATTGAGACCCGAATCACCGAAGGAGCGAAAGCGCACTCTCGGCTCCGGATGGGCGTCGATCGAGCCGTTGGCGTCGGCCACCTCCATCAGGATCTCGCGAACTCGATCGATATCGCTGCCGTAGGCGACGGTCACTGGCACACGGACCCGTTCCTTTTCCGAGGGCCCGCCACTCTCGTTGGTGATCTTGGCGTTGGCGATGACGGCGTTGGGTACCGTTATTTCGATGTCGTCCCTGGTCAAGAGACGAGTACTCCGAAGGCCGATCTGTGAGACGCGACCCCGCTCTCCGCTGTCGAGCACGATGAAGTCGCCGATCCGGTATGGGCCGTCTGCGACGATGAAGACGCCCGCGAACAGATTCGCCAGGGTGTCCTTCGCCGCGAAACCGACCGCGATGCCCATGATTCCGGCGCCGGCCATCCAGGCGCCCACATCGATATTCCAGATCAAGAGAAGGAAATAGACTGCGCCACCCGCCACGAGGATCTTCGTCACGTTGTCGAACAGGGGAACGGTTCTGGGTTGAACAGCGGCGAAGCGCCGTTCCATTTGACCGAACAAATCGAGAAGTATGGAACAGCCTTTGAAGGCGAAACCCGCCCAGACAATCAAGACCATGGTCTTCAAGGATCTCGTCAGAAAGACGATCACACTCTCGCGCAGCGGGATCCGGTCCAGAGCGAGAGCGAGCCCGAAGAGCAGCACGCTCAAGAAAAGAGGCTTGTGCAGGTTCTCGACGAGACGGTCGTCGATGTCGGTGCGGCTCTTTTTCGCCCATCGTGCCACCAGCCGGCTCACCACTAGATCCACCAACTTTGCCGCCAGCAAGGCGAAGACCACGAGGACTGCGGCGTGGACGTAGAGATTGTCTCCAAAAAGCTGGAGGAATTCGTCCAGAAGTGCTTGGCTGTCGGCTTGCATGATTGTCGGGCTCCCTGAGGGTCGGGGCCAAGGATATCCCAGGCTCAGGACGAGTCGGCCGAGCCCGGGAGAGAGTCTTGGCTCGTTGCGAACATCCGCCTTGCCACCGGGCCGGCGAGCAGGACCAGCGCGACGAGATTGGGGATGGCCATGACACCGTTGAGCAGGTCCGCCCAGGCCCATGTCGCTCGGGCACCAGCCAGGCCGCCGCCCATGATGGCGACACAGTAGATCAGGCGATAGGGTCCTCTCGCCTTGGGGCCGAGAAGATAGGCCGCGCACTGCTCTCCATAGAAGGCCCAGGTGATCAGTGTCGACAGGCCGAACAATAGCGAGGCCGCCAGGACGACCGTGCCACCCATCTGACCGAGTCCTTCGGAGAAGGCCCGAGCCGTGAGCGTAGTGGACTCGAGGCCCGAGCGCCAGGCTCCGCTGGCCAGGAGAACGAGGCCGGTGGCACTGGACACCACCATGGTGTCGAGAAACACACCGAGCATGGCAATCCTGCCCTGGGCGACCGGATTGTTGGTCCTGGCCGAGGCATGAGCGATCGGCACCGAGCCGGTCCCTGCCTCGTTCGAATAGACACCGCGGGCAACGCCGAATCGGAACGCCTGCCGGACGCTGGCCCCGAGAAAGCCGCCGCCGGCAGCTATCGGCGTGAAGGCGTGTTCAATCACCAGCGCAAGAGAGGCTGCCAACTCCGAGCGAAAGGTCCAAAGCACTCCTATGGCTCCAGCCAGATAGAGGAGCCCCATGAACGGCGAGAGGACTTCGGAGACCCTGGCGATCGAGCGAACGCCCCCGATCACCGCGGCCCCCGTGACGAGAGCCGCCAGAAAGCAGGTGAAGGTCGGGCTCCACCCCAACTCGCTGGCGGCCACAAGGGACATCGAATTGCTCTGCACTGTGGTGGTTGCGAGCAGGGTCTTCAAGGCCATGCCGATTGCAAAGAAGGTGGCTACGCCAGGCCAGCCGAGGCCATCCTCCAGGTAGTACATGGGGCCACCCAGGAAGAGTCCGTCCTCTCCCTTTCGCCGGTAAACGATTCCCAGGACGGACTCGGCGAACATGGTTCCCATCCCCACGAGGCCGCTGATCCACATCCAGAAAAGAGCCCCCGGGCCACCCGAGGTGATGGCGGTGGCGACGCCGGCGATATTGCCGTTTCCGACGATGCCGCCCACGGCGGTCATCAGGGCGGCGAATGGCGTGATATCGCCTGCGGAGGCATCCGCGGTGGGTGGCTGTAGGAGGTCACGGAGCGCCTGGCCGAACTGCCGAAGCTGCACTGCGCGAAGACGGACCAGCAGATAAACTCCCACCCCGAGGACGAGGCTCAGCATGGGGAGGCCCCACAGGAAGTCGCTGGCGCTTTGAATCCACTGACTCATTGCTGGTGCCGTCTCGATGCAGGGATCTTACCTGGAACATCGTTCGTGCCAGTGGCCTCGAGACAGGCCCCTCTTTGCTGTGCAGGGTACCTGCCCTTACAATGGCTCCGACAGATGGGGACGTTCGATCCGGGGGCACTTGCCGGGATGAGAATCCTTCGCCAAGCTTCGACCGCACACCGACAGACGGCACTCCGACTCGCGTTTTGGATGTGCTTTGCCTGGCTGTGGCTGGTGCCCGTTCATGCGACGGCTCAAGAGGTTGCGACGCCTGTTGAAGCAGAGGCGCCAGCGTCTCCTTCCCCTCGTAACGCGAGCTACACCATAGAGGTACATCTCGACCCCGATGCGAAGACCCTGGAGGGCCGACAGACCGTGGTCTGGCGCAATACCCAGTCCGCGGCCACCGATGAGCTCTGGTTTCATCTCTATTGGAACGGCTGGCGCAACAGCCGTAGTACCTGGATGCAGGAAGACCAGATTCGCGGAAGAAGCAGCCTCGACTCGGAACAGGAGGCCGAGGATTGGGGCTACCTGGAGGTGGACTCCGTTCGTTGGTCATCGACTGGTGATATCGCAGGAGTGGCGCGCGAACTGGCAACGAGATTCGCCTCTCCCGACGATGGCAACCCGGAAGACCGTACCGTCATGGTGGTGTCACTGCCGATACCCGTCGAACCGGGCGAGTCCGTCACCGTAGAGCTCGCATGGCGGGCCAAGATCCCGCGGACGTTTGCCCGTACGGGTTTTCGAGGTAACTACTTCTTCATCGCCCACTGGTTCCCCAAGCTCGGTGTTTTCGAAGGGGGTGGCTGGAACTGCCACCAGTACCATTCGGGCACCGAGTACTTCTCTGACTATGGCGTCTACGACGTGGCCATCACTCTGCCGAGCGAATACGTCCTGGGCGCTACCGGGCTGCTGGTGGACTCGGTCGAGAACGAAGATGGCAGTGTCACACACCGACATTTCCAGGAAGATGTCCATTCCTTTACCTGGACCACCAGCCCCGACTATCTGGTTCTGACCGATCGATTCGAGCACGAAGGCCTGCCGCCGGTGGATCTCCGTTTGTTGATCCAGCCGGAGCATCGCAGTCAGGCAGCGCGGCATTTCCACGCCACGAAGACCGCTCTCCAGTATTACGGCACCTGGTACGGACCGTACCCGTATGGCCACGTCACCGTCGTCGATCCGGCGTATGGCAGCGGTGCCGGGGGTATGGAGTATCCGACCCTTTTCACCGCCGGTACCCGTTTGTTCAATCCGTACGGGGGCGGCTCACCGGAAGGCGTGACGATACATGAGGCGGGCCATCAATTCTGGTACGCCCTGGTAGGGAACAACGAGTTCGAGGACGCGTGGCTGGACGAGGGGCTGAATACCTACTCGACCACTCGCGCATACGACCAGGCGTACCCGCCGGAGAAGCCGGTTCGCCGCTATTTCACTCCGCCAGGAACAAAGGGACGAGGATTTTTCCCACTGTTGCTCGAGGGGTTCGGCTATCCGGGAGGCATCTTCGACGAGCGGCTCGATGGCTATCGGGAGTTGGCGACCATCGATCGGCAGAGCACTCCCTCGTATCTCTACTATCCGTCTGCCGGTGGGGCTTTGAGCTACTCCAAAACAGCCCTCTGGCTGGCCACATTGGAGCGCCATCTGGGCTGGGACGTTTTGCAGCCAGCCATGTCGAAGTTCTTCCACGAATGGCAGTACCGACATCCGGAGCCGAACGACTTCTTCGACACGCTCAGTGATGTTGCAGGGCAGGATCTCTCGTGGTTCTTCGAGCAGGTCTACCACAGCTCTGAGGAGTTCGACTACGCGGTGCTTTCTGTCTCCAGCGAGCCGGCAGCTGTCGAGGGTTGGGTGACGCAAGATGGTGAGCTGGTCCTGGCGGAGAGATCCGCGGAAGATGAGGACGAAGACGACACCGCTGCCGAGGAAGAGGACTCTGAGACTCTTTTTCGTTCAGAGGTCGTGGTCCGCAGGTTCGGCGGCGGCGTCTTCCCAGTCGAGGTCCTCATGGTTTTCGAGGACGGAGAAGAAGTTCGCTACCGTTGGGACGGTCGGGCTCGCTGGAAGCGAATTGTCGTAGAGCAGACCTCGAAGTTGGTGCATGCGGTCGTGGATCCCGACAGGGTCCTCCTGCTCGATGTCCGTCCATCGAACAACAGCCGGGTGTTGGAGACTCCGGACCGTGGACCGGCTCTCAAGTGGACGGCGCGTTGGCTGGTCTGGCTGCAGGATCTGCTCACCTACTTCGCGTTCTTCGGATAGAGAACGTCGTGCAATGAACCTGTTCAAGGCCATCGGTGGCGGACTCGCACTGGGATTGAGGTCCTGGAGGATCGCCCTGTTGCTGTGGCTGATGGGACTGCTGTTCGCCCTCCCAGCTGCGGTCTTCATCGAGGAGGCTGTCCACGAGTACATTGGATCGAGCCTGGCACACGAGACCCTACGCGGTCCGATGGATCTGGCCTGGTTGGAGGAGTTCTTGGACCAGGCCGGGGGGATGAGCTCGACCATCGAGCCTTCGAGGTTGAGTCCTGCAGCGGTGATCGACAATCTAGAGCTCTGGTTTTCGGGTGACCTGTTCAAGGAGAACTTGGGGCTCGCAGCCCTCGGAATCCTCTTCGGACTTTTCTGGACTCTGATGAGCGGCGGCGTACTGGCGCAGTTGACCAGGCCCGAGGATCACCAGGGCCTGGCGCCCTTTCTGGCGGCCTCGAGCCGCTACTTCTTCCGTTTCCTGCGCCTTGTCCTGGTTGCAGGCCTGGCCTACTACGGCATCTACCGGTTCAGCACTTGGCTGTTTCCACGCATCGAGCAGGCAACCCGCGATGTGACAGTCGAAGGGACCGTCCTCGCCTACAACCTCATCGCCGCAGCGTTTGTGGCGCTCCTTCTCATCTTGGTCAAGGTGGTCGTCGACTACGCCAAGATCGGCACGGTGATCGAAGAACGACGCAGCATGAGCATTGCCGGGTTGCGCGCGGTTCAGCTCGTGGTGACCCATCCCATCCGCACACTGAGCGTATATTTCTCGATGGGCCTTCTGGGGCTTCTGCTGACGGCGGTCTACTTCTTTCTGGCTCCAGACGTCGCCGCCTCGGGTCTTGGTCCCATGGTCCTGGCGCTGGTGGTCGGCCAGCTGTATCTCCTGCTCCGCTGGATGGTTCGAATCAGTCTTCTGGGCGCCGAATCGATCGTCTTTCAGTCGATCCACGGCTACAGACGCCAGGGTGCTTCTCGCCTCTGACGGATCAGGGGACGACGCACTGCCAGCGGCAAGAGCCACTCAAGGGATGAGAATCACCTTGGTGCATCGGTCGAGCTTCTCGGCGAAGGTCCGATAGGCCTCTACGCCATCCTCGAGCGGCAAGCGGTGGGAGATGATGCTGCCGAGGGGATACCGTCCGGACCTCGCTATGGCCAGAGAGCGCTCCATGTAGTGGCGAGCCGAACACCGTCCCGTCTTGAAGGACAAGTTCTTGTCGTAGGCCTCCATCGGCGTAAAGGGGAAATCACGTTCGGTGTGGACACCCGCTGCCATGATCGTGCCCCCCGGGCGCACCAGGCTCATGGCGAGGTGCCCAGCCGCGGAGTTCCCAACCGCCTCGAGGACCGCGTCGACACCACGGCCGTGCGTCGCTTCGTGGACGATCGACGACGGCTCGACTTCGTGGAAATTGACTGGGATCGCGCCGAAGTCGGCTGCCAGATCTAGCCGTTCGGGAACCCAGTCGATGGCAAAGATGGTCCGGGCACCGAGAGAGAGGGCGGCAGCTACGGCCATCAGACCTACCGGGCCACAACCGACGACACCCACCACGCTGCCAGTCCCGATGTCGGCCGACTCGGCCGAGAAGAGTCCCGTCGAGAGAACATCGCCGGCGAGGAGCGCCACCTCGGGTGGTAGATCCTCTGGCGCATGAACAAGAGTCGAGTCAGCGAGGGGTACCCGCACGAACTCCGCCTGAGCGCCATGCAGGCCACGGCCTCCTTCCCGCCACCCGAAAAGCTGTCCTTTTTCGCAGCGGGCCGTCAAACCGGATTTGCAGTAGAAACAACTCCCGCAGCTGGTCGAGAACGGGCTGAGAACCCGATCGCCGATGCGAAATCGCTCCACCGCCGAGCCGACCTCGATGATCTCACCCATGAACTCGTGTCCAAGGACCGTTCCACGGTCGAGACCTTTCTCCCGACCGTGGTAGACGTGGAGATCGGATCCACAAATGGCGGTCATCCCAGTTCGAACGATCACATCGCCGTCGCCGGAAACGAGCGGGTCTGGCATGGACCGCAATCGAACCTGCTCGATGCCCTGAAAGGTCAGTGCTCGCATGGTTCCGGGAGCCTCCTGGTTCTTGGAGGTCGAGTCCCTACCTCCAGTGTGAGCCTATCGAGGTCGCCTTGCCACGGGCGCAATGATCAACTCGGGCTAGGGAGTGTCGGGGTTCTTGGGAGTGTCGGCCGACTTGCGCTTTCTGCCGCCTCGTCGAGATCGCCCTCTCCCGCCCCGTCGCCTCTTGCTCGAAGGGGCCTTTTCGGCCGTACTCTGGTCGGCGTCGCCGCTCGGCGGAGCAGCAGACGACGGGCTCGTCTCGGCCGGCGATGGCGCCGCCGTGCTCTTCGTCGATGTGGCGTCCTGTCCGGTTGCCGTCTTCTCCGAGCTTTTGGATGGTCGTCTCCGGCGCCTTCTGGGGGTGGGCTTCTTGGTGCTCGAGCTCGAGTCTTCAGGCGAGGCGGCGTCCTCGATGCTCAAGGAAGCGCGCTGGGCTCCGGTGCCCGCACGGGGAGTCTTGGGAACGCGGATCTCGCCTTCCTTGGCCTCGATCCACTCGACCTCCTCCTCGGAGCGATGCAGGCGATTCGAGGCGATGATCTCCACTCGGCAGCTGAACTCGTCCTCCAGATTGGAGATCTCGCGACGTCGCTTGTTCTGAATCGAGTCGGCCAACTCAGGGTGCAGCGAGATCCTCACGGTACCGGTGAAGCCGGCCGCGGCTCGCGCCTCGATCTTCCTCAAGATCTTGAGTCCGACCATTTCGGAGCTGGCAATGCGGCCGGTACCAACGCAGGTCGGACAAGCCCGATGCGTCCGCAGATGAAGGTCTTGCTGAATCCGTTGACGATTGATTTCGAGGAGCCCGTTCGGACTGATTCGTCCGACAGTAAACCGCGCCTTGTCACTCTTCATTGCATCGCGCAGGCCTTTTTCGACGGATCGTCGATTCTTCCAGGCTTGCATATCGATGAAATCGACGACGATCAAGCCGCCGATATCTCGCAGTCGCAGCTGTCGCGCGACCTCGCCCGCGGCTTCGAGGTTGGTGTGGTGAGCGGTCTCCTCTTGACTGGCGGCTCGGGTCGATCTGCCCGAGTTGACATCAATGGCGACTAAAGCTTCGGTGCGATCGATGACGATGGAGCCGCCGCTCGACAAGGCGACCTGACGGTCGTAGATCCTCTCGATCTGCGGCTCGAGCTCGAACCGGGCGAAAAGAGGAGTTCTCTCGGAGTAGCGCACCAACCGAGTCTTGCTTCTCGGCATGAAAGCCCGCATGTACTGCTGGGTCTTGTCGTAGGCGGCTTCGTCGTCGATCAGGACCTCTTGGATCGAGGTGTCGAGGTAGTCTCGGAGGGTTCGCAAAATGATGTCCTGATCCCTGTACAGCAGCTGGAGCCCCTTGCCTCGTCTGGCCTCTTGACCGACGCTTTTCCAGAGTCGCAGCAGAGCGTTCATGTCACGGTTGAGCGCTGCCTTGTTCTGATCCAGGGCGTTGGTTCGCACAATGAGTCCGGCGCCAGACGGCCGATCCAGCTTGGCGACCTGCTCCTTGAGACGCTTTCGGGTGTCTTCGTCTTCGACCTTCCTTGACACTCCCTGCTTGTCGTCGAAAGGCGTGAGAACCAGATATCTCCCTGCGAGGCTGAGGTTCGTGGTCAGAGCGGCGCCTTTGTTGCCCTCCGGCTCGCGGGTCACCTGCACAACGATGGGCTTGCCTTTTTCGAGGACCTCGTCGATGCGTGGGCGACCCGATTTTTCGGGCTCCCGGTAGTAGGCGGCAGGCACTACGTCCTGGACGGTCAGGAAGCCATGTCTTTCGGCGCCGTAGTCGATGAATGCGGCGTTCAGGCTTGGCTGAATCGAAGCGATGATGCCGCGATAGATATTGCCGCGCGTGAGGTCTCGGTCGGCGACCTCGACCTGGTAGTTTTCGAGGACGTCCCCGTCCACAATAGCGATGCGCAGCTCCTCTGGAACTCGCGCGTTGATCAGCATTCTGCGTGTCACTACATCTCCGTTCGTTTGCTATGTGAGCTTGTCAGGTCCGCTGATCACTGCCGCTTCGAGAGTTCATGCAGGTTGAGAAGCAAAGGGGGCAACGCGAGCTGCTCCGGCGGGTGGTGATCGCGGTTGTCGAGAGAAGAACGGGTGGGCCCTTTGCTGCTCCCCACCGCAAAATCGTGGAAAGTCTAGCAGATTCGCTGGATTGGCGACTCGTGCGCCAGTCGAATCTCGGTTTCGGTCTGCACCCTGCGCGACCCGGCTTGGTAACATGCACGCTTCCTTCCGGTCGGGAGGAGGTCACCATGGTCGAGTTGCCACCGCATCAGTGGATCGAGGATGAAGGGGGGTTGCTGGCTCTCTCCGCGCAGCTTCGCTCCTGTGAGTGGATTGCCATAGACAGCGAGTCGAATTCTGGCTTCGTCTATCAAGAACGCCTCTGCCTGCTGCAGCTCAATGTTGCCGACCAGCTTTGGGTGGTGGACCTGACGGCTTTGCCAGATGGTAAGCAGGCCCTCGATACTCTGCGCGAGCCCTTCGAGAGCCGAGCCACGAGGATCGTTCTCCACGGTGGGGAGTTCGACGTCGGCTGTCTGAAGAGGGACTACGAGATATCGCTTCGAGGTGTCTGGGACACCCAACAAGCGACGTCGTTCCTGGGCTGGGAAAAGACCGGATACGGAGCCGTGGTGGAAGAGGTCTGTGGGGTGAAGCTGGCGAAGGACTTCGCCAGATACAATTGGGGACAACGACCCCTTGATGCGGCTCCATTGGGCTACGCTCTCGATGACGTTGCCTACCTGCAGACGGTAGGGCTGAAACTCTACGAATTGGTGGAAGATGCGGACCTGCTGGAGGAGGTGGAGATCGCCAACCGGGTTGTGGAGGAGGCTACCTGGAACGGTGGCTTCAAGGCCGACGGCGCATGGAGTCTCAAAGGGGCTCGTCAGTTGCCGGCCGAGAGCCGGTCGATTCTCTCCGCTCTCTACACCTGGCGTGACTCGATCGCGCGTCGCCTCGACCTACCACCCGGTAGGGTTGTCAACAACGCGAATCTCGTGGCCTTGAGTCGAAATCCAGCGACGACTCTCCAGGATCTGAAGCGACTCGGCCTATCGTCGCTGGTTCGATCCAGCTTTGCCGGCGAGCTTCTCCAGAGGATCGCGGAGGCTCGGCGGCAGCCGGCTCCCATCGTCGAGAGCGTCAGGAGGGAGAGGTCTGACCCCGCTGTGCAGCGCAGAGGGGACCGGCTCAAGGTCTGGCGGCGCCAGGAGGCGGCCCGACGGGGGGTACCCTTGCAGGTGGTGCTGCCGGTAGCGGCGATGCGCCACCTGCAGCGCAACGGTGCTGGGGAGCTGCCATCGGTACCACAGCTCGGATTGAAGCGCGTCGATCTATATGGTGAGGAGCTGAAGGAACTGTGTCGGCTTTGAGGCGCCGGCCGAGCCCAAATCAAGATCGATGAGCCGGGGTGCCACCAGGGCGTCGAAGCATGCCTCGGCGAGACGCCGTCGCCTGCGACCATCATTTCCAATTCACGATAAGATCCCCGCTTCATCGACCGGCCACCGACAGGCTGTCGGTCCGAATCGAAGCATCCGGCACAGTGACCCCTGACCAAGCCAACAGGTGAGAGATGCGCAGCGCTGAGAGAGACGTGGTTCCCTACGAGCCAACCGAGGTCGAGGCCAAGTGGCAAAGGCGGTGGGAGTCGGATGGTCTCTACAACTCCGACGTCGATGCGGAGCGCCCCAAACACTACGCCCTGACCATGTTGCCCTACCCGTCAGGGGACTTTCACATTGGCCACTGGTATGCCATGGCTCCACCCGATGCCAGGGCGCGATACATGCGTCTCAAGGGGTACAACGTGCTCTTCCCGATGGGCTTCGACGCCTTCGGGCTGCCAGCGGAGAACGCAGCCATCCAACGGGGAGTCCACCCGCGAAAGTGGACCTACTCGAATATCGAACGGATGCGTGGGCAGTTCAAGCGCATGGGCACCATGATCGACTGGCGTCGAGAAGCAATATCCGCCGACCGCGAGTACTACCGGTGGACGCAGTGGTTCTTTCTCAAGCTTCTGGAGAACGACCTGGCCTATCGGAATCGGGCGGCGGTGGACTGGTGCCCGAGTTGCAACACCACTTTGGCGCGAGAGCAAGTCTGGGGCGATGACCGCCGCTGCGAGCGCTGCCAGACGCCTGTCGTGCGCAAGGAGTTGGAGCAGTGGTTCTTTCGCACGACTCGGTTCGCCGATGAGCTACTCGATTTTTCTCAGATCGACTGGCCAGAGAGGGTGCAGCTTCTCGAAAAGAACTGGATCGGTCGCTCAGAGGGCGCCGACGTCGTCTTTCGTACCGAGAGCGGCGATCCCCTGGAGGTCTTTACGACGCGACCCGACACGCTCTGGGGAGCCACTTTCATGGTGCTGGCACCCGAGCACCCTCTCGTGGCGAAACTCACGACGCAGAACCAGGAACGAGCCGTCGAGGAATACACGGCTCAGGCAGAGCGCCAGACCGATATTCAACGGGAAGCGGCCGATCGGCCGAAGACAGGTGTCTTCACTGGGGCCTACGCGATCAACCCGGTGACCGACGAGAGAATTCCGATCTGGATCGCCGACTATGTGCTCATGACCTACGGTACAGGCGCGATCATGGCGGTGCCGGCTCACGATCAGCGGGACTTCGAGTTCGCCCGGCAGTTCGATCTCGAGGTGCGGCCTGTGATCCAGGCGTCCGGTGAGGATGTGCCTGACGGCGACGAATTGATGGCGGCCACGACCCATCAGGGCACCATGGTCAATTCCGGTCCGCTTACCGGCACTCCCGCGGACCAAGCGGTGGCAGCAGCCATCGATTTTCTGGAGGAGAAGGGCACCGGGCGCGGCGCCATTCGCTACCGCCTGCGCGACTGGCTGATCTCTCGTCAGCGTTACTGGGGAGCGCCCATCCCAGTGGTCTATTGCGACGGCTGCGGAGCTGTCCCGGTGCCGGAGTCGGAGCTCCCTGTCACTCTGCCCGATGACGTGGAGTGGACACCGACCGGCGAGAGCCCGCTGAAGCTGCATCCAACCTGGCGTCACACCTCTTGTCCTGAATGTGGAGCGCCAGCTGAGCGTGAAACCGACACGATGGACACCTTCATGTGCTCTTCCTGGTACCACTTGAGGTATCTGAGCCCCCACTACGACGCAGGTCCCTTCGATCCGGAGGAGTACGCCTACTGGATGCCCGTGGACAGCTACACCGGGGGAATCGAGCACGCGACGATGCACCTCATCTACACGCGCTTCTTCCACAAGGCCTGTCACGACATGGGTGTCGTCGGCGGTACCGAACCGATGCTTCAGCTCCGCAATCAGGGCATCGTCCTGGGTGAGGACTCGGAGAAGATGTCCAAGAGCCGTGGGAACGTAGTGTCTCCCGACGATCTCGTTGAACGCTACGGTGCCGATACGGTGCGGAGCTACATGATGTTTTTTGCCCGGTGGGAGCAGGGAGGCCCCTGGAACAGCCGCGGTATCGAAGGTACCTGGCGATGGCTCAAGAAGGTCTGGACTTTGATGCTGGAGCCGACAGAAGAGTCCACTGCAGAGCCTGGTGTGGAGCGCCGTCTGCGTCGCAAGGTGCATCAGACGCTACGGCAAGTAGGCGAGGACTTCGAGACCTACGAGTTCAATACCATTGTCGCCGCTCTTATGGAGCTTTCGAACGAGATGCATCAGGCTCGCGCCGATGGGGCGGCCGGAGGCGACGCCTGGGACGAGGCATGTGACATCTATCTGCGAATGCTGGCTCCGATAGCGCCCCATATCGCAGAGGAGCTCTGGGAGCGTCTGGGAAAGGACTACTCGGTCCACACCTCATCTTGGCCCCAGGTCGATGCAGCCGCCGCAGCGGAGGACGAGGTTACCCTGGTGGTTCAGGTCAATGGCAAGGTCAGAGACCGGCTGGTGGTGCCGGTCGACATCACCGACGAGACAGCCCGCGAGATGGCCTTGGCAAGCGAGGGGGCCCTCCGGTTCACCGACGGCAAGACTGTCCGCAAGGTGATCGTGGTTCCCGGGCGACTGGTCAACATCGTAGCCAACTAGGAAGGGCCTCAGAGCATGGAGACGGAGCTCAGCCTGCAGGAACGATTCGCCCCTCGCAACGCGTGTTTCGGGTGCGGACCGGCCAACGAGAAAGGCCTTCGCATCCGCAGCTTTCCCACGGGTGAATCCATCGACGCAGAGGTGATTGCGGAGTGGACTCCGGAGACCTACCACGAGGCTTTCGCGAACGTGCTCAACGGCGGCATCATCGGCACTTTGATGGATTGCCACAGCAATTGGACCGCGATCTGGCACATGATCAACCGCGACGGCCTGGAGGCGGCGCCGCCCATGGTGACCGCGGACTTCCATGTGACGATGAAGCGTCCGACTCCGACAGGTGGGCCGGTGCATCTTTCGGCTCGAGCGGTCTCCTCGAACGGGCCGCGGGTCAGGGTCGAGGCCTCTCTCTCCGGTGGTGGGCGCGTCACCGCCACCTGCGTCGGTCACTTCGTCGCAGTCGAACCGGGTCATCCAGCCCACTACCGCTGGTAGCCCTCCCCAAGACCCCAAGACCCCAAGACCCCAAGACCTCAGGACCTCAAGACCCCAAGACCCCAAGACCTCAAGCCCCCTGGGACCCATCCCGGGAGCCTGTAGCAAGGGGCCAAAGCTGACCGCTCTAGCCGCCGTCGTCCAGCAGCCTGCCGCCGCGATAGAGCAGCCAAAGAGCGAGTAGTTGAATCACATGGAAGATGTCGTTGTGGTTGAAGTGTTGATGCAGGGCAAAACCGCTCTGCTGGATGAGCGAAGCCCCGAAGGAGACGAGGATCCCGCCCACCACCCAGGGGGCACTCGGGTCTCGCCGAGCCCACCATTGCCAGATCTGCAGCAGCAGTACCAGGACCATGGTGGATCCGTAGTCGTTGATGACGAAGCGAAAGTCGTCGTGAGAGGCCATCCACCAGAGATAGCCGAGGAGCTTGAAGAAGGCTACGAGCAGCAGCAGCCGTCTCCATGGGCCGGAGAAAGAAGCGACCAGGGCACCTGCGAGCAGTAGGAAGCTGGCAGCACCGATGGCATAGACGGTGACTTTCCAGAGGACCTGCCAACCCTCGTCTCCGAGCTGCTGAACGAAGCCGTGCGATGTCCCTCCCGCCAGCGCTCCGAGAGCCGTGGCCATGAAAGCCCAGCCCCAGAGCGCCTCGGCCCGGCAGCTGCGAGCCCGACCCTCGATAATCAGGTGGATTCCGAGACTGGCAGCCAGAAGGGTCACCAGATAGTCGGTGAACATGGTCATGGGCTCGCTGATCGTCATGCGGCCTTGCCCTCCCCTAGGTGATCGATTCCAGATCTCGGCCGCGATCTACGGCTTTCTCTCCGTCGAGGAAGCGGCCAATCGCTGGGCGAGCGCTTCTGGAATGGGGATCGACTCGAGCCCTTCTCCCTTACCCATGATGCAACAAACGGCAGACATTCGCCCCCGAGCGACCAGTCGATCGTCGGTGGAGATCGTCATGGCGTAGGTCAGTGAGCTGGTCCCCTTCCTCGCGATCCGCAGGTGAATGTCCAGAACGTCCCCGAAGTGAGCTGGACTCAGGTACTGGCAGGAGACCTCGACGCGTGGCCACCCGATGGTCACCCCCTCGCGCGTGGCGAAGGCTTCGGAGCCCAGGCTGCGCAGGAACTCGTGCTCGGCGGTCTCCATGAACACCAGATAGCGCGCGAAGTGGACGATTCCACCCATGTCGGCGTCGGCGAACTCGACCCTTCTCGTGGTGCGGAAGTCACTTATCGGTAGTGGCTCTTGGAGGGGACTCATCATTGGCTCCGATCGACTCTGGCGGGCGCGTCCGAAGGTGCCCGAGTCCCTACAAGACCGAGCTGCCTGGTGGCACCAGCTGGTCGATTCTTTCCAGTTCTTCGTCGGAGATCTCGACCTCCAGGGCTGCGAGGCTGCTCGACAGCTGCTCCTCGGTGCGTGGTCCGATGATCGCCGCCGTGACTTCGGGGTTCTTCAAGACCCAGGCAAGCGATAGCTCGGCGAGCGAAAAGCTCCGCCCTTCGACCATCGAGACGAGCTCTTCGACGACCTTCAGCCGCCGCTCGAACGTCGGGTTTCCGAGGTCGCCGACCCAGTTCTTGGCCCGTGGGCTGTCTTCTGGATTGCCGAGCGCGTGGCGGTACTTGCCGGTGAGCCAACCTCCCTCCAGGGGACTCCAGACGATGTTGGCCAGGCCGAAGCGCCGCGTCATCGGAAAGTGCTCGTTTTCCATGATTCGCCGCAGGATGCTGTAGGGCGGCTGCAGCGAAACGAATCGCTCCCAACCCCGTTGCTGACAGAGCCACAGGGTGTCGACGATCTCCCAGGCGTCGAGTCTCCGTTGCTCTGGCTCATCGTAGTGGTTGGTGGAACAGCCGATGTAGCGCACCTTGCCCTGACGCACCAGGTCATCGAGTGTGCTCAGGGTCTCTTCCCAGGGGGTGGAGGGATCGAGCCGATGAATCTGATAGAGATCGATGACATCGGTCCGCAGGCGACGCAGGCTGTGCTCCACCTGTTCCTGGATCGCTTTGCGGGACAAGCCCATCTGGTTGGGGCCGTCTCCCATGGAGAATCTGACCTTGGTTGCCAAGACGGCTTCCTCGCGGCGACCCTCGAGGGCTTTGCCGACGATCTCCTCGGATTCGCCATCCGAATACATATTGGCCGTGTCGATGAAGTTGATGCCCCGGTCCAGAGCCTGATGAATGATGCGTATGCACTCCTGGTGGTCGGGATTCCCCCAAGCTCCGAACATCATGGTGCCCAGGCAAAGGGGGGATACCTTGACACCGGCCGACCCCAGACTGCGGAAGTCCATGTCTGTTTGCTCCTATTCCTTGACCTTCGCCTTGCGTCGCTCCTGGTCGACAACCAGGGAGTAGGCCAGGTAGTACTTGTAGATGTTGCTGACGTACTGCACGGTCTCGCGGCCGATCTCCCTGGCAGCCACGACTTCGACGTTGCTGAACCATTTATTGGGATCCAGGCCCTTCTTGGCAGCCTTTTGACGGAGGGACGAAATGCGGCTCGGGCCAGCATTGTAGGCGGCGACGGCGAAGAGTCCCCGGTTGAGCCTGTCGATACCCTCTTCATCGAAGTATCGGTCGGACAGGAAGCGGAGGTACTTGACCCCGGCGTGGATGTTGTGCTCCAGCACCTCGATGTCTGCAATGCCCACGTTGGGGTCGCCCGCCGTGCTTTTGAGCAGTTGCATGACTCCGATGGCGCCAGCCCTGCTGCGAACGCTCTGGTCGATACGAGATTCCTGATAGGCCTGGGCGGCGACCAGCAGGTAGTCGAATCCGTACTGGTCACCGTATTGTTGGAAGAATCCAATGGCTTCCTCGAAGCGATCCATATCTTCACGGTTGGCGGGGTTTTCGACCCAGCCGGTGTCTTCGTAGTATCTTTTGAAGAGAATGTTCCCCAGCAAAGTCCCCTTCTTACGTTGCTTCATGAATCGGTTCAGGGCCGTCGCGAGCTTCGGGCTGTCCTGGCGAAAGGCCCATGCGAGCTGCCCACCCTGGCGCACTTTGAGGTCGGGGTAGACGACGAGTTTCTCGAAGATCCGAGACCAGAAATCGGCCAGATAGGAGTCGGCTACGGTGATGTCGATCAGGCCCGCGTTGACCATTTCCAGGATGTCCTCGGTTTCGAGGAGCTCGTCGGCCGCCTCGAGGCGGACTTTCTTCAGGCCCTGTTCTGCGAGCTGCTCGTTGAGGGATTCGAGGCTCTGCCAATAGCTGCTCGATCGCCGGATGAAGACCTTCTTGCCGGCGAGGTCCTCCAAAGCGCTCAGCCTGGATACCCCTGGGCCCGTGACGATGACCTCGTCGATCGCAATGAGCGGGTCTGCGAAATCCACCACCTCCTGGCGCTCAGGAGTGATGGTGAGGTTGGTCGCGGCGATGTCGCCTCGCCCCTCCAGTAGGTCGGATAGGAGGCGGTCTCTCGTTGTGGGCATGATCAAGACGTGGACCTGGACGGTCTTGTTGCCCAGGTTCTTGTTGAGCTCCTTCTCGAACTCCTTTAGCAGCTCGTAAGTCGTTCCC
>Ga0316194_10000229_pt1 | contig 33247 bp, 24 predicted proteins | sample CroRivsedime1_MG_FD_204936 | JGI IMG/M metagenome (GOLD analysis project Ga0316194, IMG submission 204936) | Coastal sediment microbial communities from Maine, United States - Cross River sediment 1 | ecosystem: Environmental > Aquatic > Marine > Coastal > Sediment | place: USA: Maine...
ACCCGCCGCGAGGTGGTGGTGGGACTCGGCGACGACGACGTCGTCGAGATCCGGGACGGGCTCGACGTCGGAGAGCGGATCGTCGTCAAGGGTCTCGAGACGCTGAGCGACGGCACTCGGGTCCGCGTCTCCGGAGCCTAGCCGGTGGACGCCGCGCGAACGGGCGCGTGACATGGAAGCACTGGCGCGCCTGGCCACCCGACGACCGGTAGCGATCACCGCCCTCGCGGTGACCCTCGTGATCCTCGGCTGGATCGCCTGGAACCGCATCCCTCTCGACCTTCTCCCCGACATCCAGAGCCCGACGATCATGGTGTCGGTCCGTTCGGGCGATCGCCCTCCGACCGAGATGGAACGGCTGTACGGCGAGTGGGTCGAGCAGCGTCTGTTCACGGTGCGAGGGACCCGCGAGATCGCGCAGGTCTCGCGCACCGGCCGCCTGGTGGCGACGGTCGTCTTCGACTGGGACGCCGACATGGATCTGGCGCTGGTCGATGTCCAGAAGGCGGTCAACCCCATCGCTGCCGATCCGGACGTGGACGAGCTGATCGTGCGACGCTTCGATCCGCGACAGTCGCCGGTGGTCTCCCTGGGTCTCGTCGCTCCCGAGGGGAGCCCCGATCTCGCGGAGCTCCGGCGCATCGCGCGCCGCCAGATCGCCCCGAACCTCGAGCGACTCGAGGGCGTCGCCGAAGCGCGCGTCCTCGGCGGTCGCGAGCGCGAGATCCAGGTTCGCGTCGACCGTTACCGACTCGAAGCGCACGGATTGACCCTCAACCAGCTCGAGGCGCGGCTGCGCGCGGCGAACGTCGACATCAGTGCAGGCACCCTCGAGGAAGGCAGCCGCGTCTTCCTGGTGCGCGGCCTCTCGCGCTACCGGCGGTCCGAGGACGTCGCCAGGGTCGTCGTGCGATACGACGAGGGCAGCAACGGCCGACAGGTTCCGGTGCACATCTCCGATGTGGCCGAGGTCATCGAGTCCGACAGCGAGATCCGCCATCTGGTCCTGGTCAACGATCGCGAGGGCGTCGGCCTGTCGATTTACAAAGAAGCCGGCGCCAATACCGTGGCGGTATCCAAGACGATCCGTGATGCCCTCGAGCACCTCGACCGGGACCTTCCGGGCGTCGAGGTCGTCACCGTGGCCGACGAGGCCGGCCTGATCGAGGATTCGATCGCCGACGTCCAGGGGGCCGCGCTGATCGGCATCGTCCTCGCGATCCTGAGCCTGGTGCTCTTCCTCCGATCCGTGGGCCCGACGATCGTGGTGGCCACGGCGGTTCCCGTCTCGCTCCTGACCGCGCTCTTCTTGATGTATTTCGGGGGGCAGAGTCTCAACATCATGACCCTCGGCGGCCTGGCGCTGGGCGCCGGCATGCTGGTCGACAACGCCATCGTGGTCGTCGAGAGCATCTTCCGCAGACGCATCGCCGGCGACCCGCCCGCGGAAGCCGCGGCACGGGGAACGGGCGAGGTCGCGGGAGCGATCGCCGCCAGCACATTGACGACCTGCATCGTCTTCCTGCCCGTGGTCTTCGTGAGGGGCCTGGCGGCGCGTTTCGTCGAGGGGTTGTCCTTCGCCGTCGTGGTCTCGCTCGCGGCGTCGTTCGGGGTGGCGGTGCTCTTGATCCCGGCACTGGCGGTGTGGCTGCTGCCACGGCGGAAGGCCCGCGCCGTCGATCCCGGCATCGCCGTCGCGGAACGTGTGGTGGGCAGGTTGTTGCGCCGACCGGGCAGGGTCGTCGTGGTCGCGGCGGTCGTCTCGGCGGCGGCGATCTATAGCCTGGGTCTGCTCGGCACCGAGCTGCTCCCGCCCTCCGACCCCCGGCAGTTCTCGGTCCGGGTGCTGTGCCCGGCGGGCCAGAGGGTCGAGTCCACCGCGACGGTCGCCGCGGCGGTGACCGACATCATTCGCGAGGCGTCGGGGGACAGCCTGGTGGCCGTGATGGCCGAGGTCGGCCGGCTTCCCGAGGACGACCGGCTGGTCCAGGAGGAACAACACGAGGAGAACACCGCACGGATACTCGTGCGTCTGGCCCCCGGACGAAAGGGCGCGAGAGAGATCGTGGCGGCTGCCGCGCCCGCGGTGGCGAAGATGTCGGGAGTGGAGACCTCCTGGGAGATGTCCTCCTCGGCGCTGACGCGCGCGCTGGGACGTGCCGGCCCTCCGGTGGTGGTCGAGATCTCCGGTCGATCGCTCGATGATCTTCGCAACGCGGCGTCCGACATCAGCGACGCCCTCGGTTCCCGCGACGAGCTGTGGAACGTCCGAAGCTCGTTCGAGGGCGGCCCTCCGGAGATTCACGTCGTCCTGGACCAGGTGATCGCCGACGGCTTAGGGATCGACCTCGAGACCGTCTCCGCGGCGGTCGAGTCCTCCCTGGACGGCAGGACGGTGACCGTGATGTCCACCGGCGACGAGGAGTGGGACGTCGTGCTCAGGCTGCCCCGGGTCCGGCGCGAAGAGCTGGGCGCGGTGACCATGACGACTCCCGAGGGCGCGCGCATCTCCCTGAGCGAGATCGCCAGCTTCGTGCCCCACGCCGGGGCCAGGGAGATTTTCCGTCGAGACCAGCGCCGGGTGGCTCGTGTCACCGCGCACATCGCAGAGGACGGCAGCTACCCCGCGGCGATGGCCGCCGCACGCGAGACGCTGCGATCCGTCGAGGCCACCCCGGGCCTCGTCGTCCGGCTCGCCGGTGAAGAGGAAGAGCGCAAGCGGACCTTCGAGGAGCTCAAGTGGGCCGGCGTGCTCGCGCTGGTGCTCCTGTTCATGGTCCTGGCCGGCACTTTCGAGTCCCTCGTCCATCCCGTGACGGTGCTGGCGGCGATCCCGCTGTCACTGGTCGGGGTCGCGGTGGCCCTCGGCGTCGTCGGGCAACCGATAGGCGTGATGGCGATGCTCGGCCTGATCGTTCTGGCGGGCGTGGCCGTCAACGATGCCATCCTCCTGGTCGAAACGGCGCGCCGTCAGATGGCCGAGGGTCAACCTCGAGAGCAGGCGCTGGCCCGTGCCGCCGGGATCCGGTTGCGGCCCATTCTGATGACGAGCCTCACCACCATTCTGGCGCTGGCACCCCTCGCGGTAGGGACCGGAGACGCGGCACAGCTGAGAAGCCCTCTGGCACTGGCGGTGATCGGCGGCATCATCGCCTCGACGCTGGGTTCGCTGACGGTCGTGCCGTGCGTCTACCTGGTGCTCGACCGCCTGCGCCCGCGACGGAGCGAATCGTGAAATGGGTCTCGCTCCCGGTCCGGCGGCCGGTGGCGACCACGATGTTCTTTACCGCCATCGTCATCATGGGGGTGGTGGCATGGAGCACGATTCCCGTCGAGCTGTTTCCCCCGCTGTCCGGCGACCGCCTGTTCGTGATCTTCAGCCGCCCGGGGAGCGAGCCGGAGGTCATCGAGCGCGAGATCCTCACCCCGCTCGAGGGAAGAGCTTCCGTTCTGCAGGGCGTCGAGGAAACCTGGGGCGAGATTCGGGGCTCGTCGGGCAACCTGAGAATCCGCTTCGAGCCGGGCTCCAATCTCAAGGTCCGCGAGCTCGAGCTGCGTCGCATCGCGGCCGACCTCGCCCGCGGGCAGCCCCGTGGCACCTTGATCAACGTCGAGAACTGGGACTCGACCGAGTTCCTCCGCGGCTTCGCGATGTTCATCCAGGTCGTGGGCGCCGACGACCGCAACGCGTTGCGACACTTCATTGACGAACGCATCGAGCAGCGTCTCGTCGCCGTCCCGGAGGTCTCCCGCGTTGTGGCCGCCGGCGGTGCATCGCAGGAGCTGACCGTTCGGATCGACCCGGATCGGTGTGCGGCGGTCGGAGTCACTCCCGAGCAAGTCGTCGGGGCGCTGTCTCGTTCGGTGGGCCGCCTGACCTTCGTGGGCGGCCTCGAGGACGGAGAGGGGCGCACGTCGGTGGTCCTGGACGGCCGGCCGCGGGGACCGGTCTCGGTCGGCGAGATCGCCGTGGTTCCCGGGAGCGCGGTGCAGGTGCGCCACGTCGCGGAGGTCGACCTCGGCACGGGACGCGAGGAGGTGGTGTTCCGGGTCAACGGCGGGCCATCGGTGGCCCTGATCGTCTATCACGAAGAGGGCGCCAACCTGGTACGACTCGGCCGCGCCCTGCGAGTCCGGATCGAGGAGCTCCGAGAAGAGTTTCGACCCCACGGGATCGACTTCGTCATCAGCATGGACGGCGCGAAGGTGATCGAGGACCAGCTCGACCGGCTGAAGAAGCTGGCGACGACCGGGTTCTTGATCGCGCTCGCGGTGCTTTTCCTCTTCCTTCGACAGTGGCGCGGCGTCGCCGTCGTGGCGGTGGCGGTTCCCGTCAGCCTGCTGGCGGCGCTGGCGCTGCTCTACCTCTTCGGACAATCGATCAATCTCATCACGCTGTTCGCCCTCGCGGTGGGCATCGGGATGCTGGTGGACAACAGCATCGTCGTCTTCGAGGCGGTGCAGCGCCAGCTCGAACGCGGCGCCGCGCCCGACGCCGCCGCCATCCAGGGGATCCGCCGGACGGTCCGCGCCATCCTTGCCGCGAGCGTCACCAACGCCGTGGTCTTCCTGCCGATCGTCTTCCTGGAATCGGAGTCGAGCTTCCTGCGATCGCTTCTGAAGGTCATCGCCATCGCCTACCTCCTCCCCCTGGCCGGCTCGCTGGTCGTGGCCGTCGGTCTGGTGCCGCTGCTGGCTCGCCGGCTGGCCGCACCGGCGGCGCTGGCGCGTCTCGCCGCGGTTCGCAGGCGCCGGCACGACCTCGCCGGGATGAACCCGCCGGACCGCGTGCGTCAGATGTTCGTCGGGCTGCTGACGGTTGCCCTGCGGCGCCCGGCGACCTGGGTCGCGGTGATCGCGGTCGCGGTGCTCGTCACCGTCGTCATCATCCTCCCGTGGGTCGGTCTGAGCGCCCTCCCCCAGGAAGCCCGCGAGGCCGACGAGGTCCAGCTCTCCGTCGAGCTGGCCACCGGTGGATCGCTGGAATCGGCCACGGAGATCTTCGCCCGCCTCGAGCAGGCCGCCCTCGACCTGGAAGGTGTGAAGTCGGTCGAGAGCTTCGTCCGCGAGGAAGGAGGATCGCTCACCGTCAAGCTCGTCGACTCCGAGGAGCGACCCGAGAGCATCACCGCCGCCCGAGTCCGTGAGGTCGTCCGCGAGGCGGCCGACGGCCTCAGCGGGGTCGACATCCGCACCCAGCAGCAGGGCGGAGGCAACGGCGACTCCGGCGAGGACGGCATGGCGAGCCTATTCGGTCAGGGCTCGAGCGAGATCGTGCTGTCGGGACCCGAGGCGGATCGCCTCCAGATGCTCGCCGGGGACCTCGAGGACCGACTGGAGTCGATGCCCGAGATCACCGAGGCGCGGATCTCGGGACGCGCGGGCCTGAACGAGATCCATGTGGTCGCCGACGAGCGGGCGTTGGCCAGCTTCGGGCTCACCGCCGACCAGGTGCTGCCCGTACTCGGGGTGGTCCGTCGCGAGGGGATCGAAATGCAGATCGGCTTCACGCTGCCCGACGGCCGTGAGATCCCCATGACCGTTCGTCGCGAGCAGGACCGATTCCGATCGAGTCGTGAGCTGGGCGAGCTTCGCGTCTCGACGCCGTCCGGGGTCTACCCGCTGTCAGCGATGGCCACGGTGCGGAAGATGCCACCGCCACCGACGATCCACCACCACGACGGCCGCCGCGAGCTCAGCGTGCTGTACAACTTCAACAGCTTCGCGCCGCAGTCGGGACCGGCACGTCAGGGGCTCGAGCGCCGGATCGCCGCGGAGATCCAGACCGTCAATCGCCCCGGTGGCTACACGGTCGAGACCCCGCCTCCCGACGAGGGAACGAGCTGGTTCAAGAAGCTCGTGGCCCCGGTCATGTTGTTGTTGTTCGCCGTGCTGGCGATCACCTTCGAATCGGTCACGTTGCCGATCCTGGTTCTGCTCGCGTTGCCGCTCACGATCCTAGGGGCCACCTGGGCGCTGCTGCTCTCGGGTACCCCCGCGGGCCCGATGGGACTGATCGGCGCCCTGTCGCTCATCGGGCTGACCGTCAACCCGGCGATCCTGCTGGTGGACCGCATGCAGCAGCACGCACGGGTAGGAGGCCTGCCCCCCGGCGCTTCCGCTCTCGCCGCTGTCCGCGAGCGCGCGCGCCCGGTCCTGATGACCACCACGACGACGGTGGCCGGCCTATGGCCGCTTGCACTGGTCACCGGCCGCGCGAACGAGATGTGGCCTCCCTTTGCCACGGTGGTGATGGGCGGGCTGATCACCTCGACGATCCTGACGCTTCTGGTGATCCCGGTCGGCTTCGTGATGCTGAAGAAGCTCGATGCGCTCTTCGGACGCCTCGGGCCCTGGATCCTGATCGGGTGGATCGGCGCGACCACGGCGATCATGTGGCCGCTGGTGAGCCTGGCGTTGATCAGCACCACCCGCTGGCAGATCATCACGACCGTGCTGGTAGCTGCCTCGCTCCTCGGTGCGACGATCCTCGTCCTCCGGCGCCCGCTGAGCGCGGAGAGTCGCACCCACTGGGGGAAGCTGGAACGGCTCTCCGATCGTCCCGAGCTCCTGGACGCCACGCAAGATTCGGGTCCTCCGGCCGTGGAGGCGAGATCGCTCCGCAAGGTCTACGGGCAGCCGGGACCGGTGCGTCGCGCCTGGCGGCTTCCCGAGCGCTTCGCCCGCTGGGTGCTCGCCCACGGCGGCAAGCCGTTCGATCCGAGGGACGCTCTCGAAAACCTCGCGCCGCTGGCGCTGGTCGGGGCCGGCGCCGCCTACCTCGCGTTCTCGCTGCAGTCGGCCGGGTGGCGAACGATCTTCCTCTTCGTGACGGCCGCCCTGGCGGCGCGCTTCCTGCGCGAGGCGAGGCGCGCGCGCGGTCGAGCCGACGATCTCGGACGGGTGGAGCCGGGTGGCCCGGAGGGCCTCGCGGCGGTTCTGGCGCCGTGGGCCGCGTACGCCTATCTGGTCATGTCGACCTACGTCCTCCCGCGGGTCGCGGGAGACCTTCCTCGCTTCCGCCTGTGGGTTCCGATCACGATCGGCGTGGTGATCGCCATCGGACAGATGGGACGCGCGACGGCGCTCAGGCTCGCCCGGGGGACGATTCCCGAGCGCGCCTCCGAGGGGAAGCTCACCCGTGCGCGAACCCTGTGGCGCCGCGTCAGCCGCAGGGTCTTCGGGATGGATCTCCCCCGCGAGGAGGTGGTCGCGCTCACCGGCGTCGAGTTCCGCGTCGAGCAGGGCATGGTCGGCGTCCTCGGGCCGAACGGCGCGGGCAAGACCACGTTGCTGCGGCAGCTCGCCGGCATCCTCGAACCCTCCTTGGGACGGATCACGATCGGCGGCGTGCCGCTGGAGCGAATCCGCGGCTACCTCGGTCGCTGGATCGGCTATCTCCCACAGGACTTCGGTCTTCCGAAGGACCTCACCGCCCGCGAGTACCTCGAGTACTACGCCTTGCTCTACGAGATCGATCCGGCCTCCGAGCGCGACAGCCGGACCCAGCGGCTCCTGGACGAGGTCGGCCTCGCGGAGAAGGCCGACCAGAAGATCGGCTCGTACTCGGGAGGCATGCGCCAGCGAGTGGCGGTCGCCCGCACCCTCCTGCGCCTCCCGGAGATCATCATCGTTGACGAGCCGACCGTGGGCCTCGACCCCCGGGAGCGGATCCGCTTCCGCAATCTCCTCTCGCGGCTGGCCGAAGGCCGGGTCGTACTGTTCTCGACCCACGTCGTCGAGGACGTCGCCGTGGCCTGCGAGCGGGTCCTCGTGCTCGCCGGAGGTCGGCTGGTCTTCGACGGCTTGCCCACCGATCTCGCGCTAGAGGCGCAGGGCCAGGTCTGGGCGCTGGACATCGCAGCCGGAGAGCGACCCGATCTTCCGACCGGCGCACAGATCGTCGATCAGGTGCCCCAGCCGGGCGGTGGTTCCCGGCTTCGGATCCTCCACCACGCCCCGCCCCACACGGACGCCACCCCGGTCGAGCCCTCCCTCGAGGAGGGCTACCTCCGGCTCGTCGAGAACGGCGGCGAGGAGGCGGCGTGAGCGCGCGGATCCTCGGCGCGATCCGGGATCGAGGCCGGTTGGTCTACCTCTCGGCTCGCCTGATTGCGGGTCGGTGGTGGTGGGTCGTGCCGGTCATCCCGCTGCTGTGGACGGCATACCTGATCCTGAGCCTGGTCTTCCAGTGGGGGGACACCGACGAATACTCGGCCTACTCCGCGCAGAATCTGATGATCGCCGTGCCGCTCGCCAGTCTCGCGATCGGCCTCGGCGTCCGGATCATCGCCGCGGAGATCGACAGCCGAACCCTCGAGATCGCCTACACCGTTCCCGGGGGTACCCGTAAGGTGTGGCTGGCGAAGCTGGCAGCCGCGGCACTGATGCTGGCCGTCGCCGAGTTGTTGCTGGCCGGAGTGGCCCGCGTCCTCCTGACCGACTTCCCTGTAGGCGTGCTCTACACGGCGTTCCAGGCAGCCATCTTCTACCTGGTGCTCTCGATGGCGCTCTCCGCCCTGTTCAAGAGCGAGGTGACCGGTGCGCTGGTCTCGATCCCCGTTCTGATCATCGGCATGTCGCTCTCCTCCTTCCGCCCCTCGCCGTTTTTCAACACGCTGCTGCCCGAGATCGCCGACCGCGCCGACCCATCCGATGTCCTGGCGTGGACGATCCAGAATCGCGTGGGCTACGCGCTGGTCATCCTGGCGATCGTGGCGCTGGCCTTCGCACGAGCCGAGCGCCGCGAGCAGATGATGAGCGGCTGACGCCTCGGTCTCGCGTCTTTCTTGACGTCGCTGGAGCCGGAGACTAACCTCGATTATCGTGCTCCGGTCTCGGACCGGGACCACGTGAACGGGCTGCTTCCGGGAATCGCGACGAACCCATGAACGATCAAGGCACAACCACCCCGGAACCGACCCGCCGGGCGTCGATCGTGCTCGTTTGCCTGGCCCTGGCCGCGACCTTCCTCACCGGGCCCGCGCTGGCCGGCGGCCGGATTGCCAAGACCTTCGATCTCGGAAGCGACGGAAAGTTCATCCTGAGCTCGAGGATCGGCAGCGTCACCGTGACCGGCACCACGGGCTCGATCGTGCAGGTCGTCATCACCTCGAATCGCGAGAACCTCGAGTCGAGGGTCGACCTCGACTTCGACGAGGAGCCCGGTGTCGTCCGGCTCTCCGCCTTCGAGAAGGAGCCCAAGAGCTGGTTCTGGGAAGCGTTCAGCTGGACGACCGCCGATCCCATGAAGCTCGAGTACCAGATCCGTGTCCCGATCTCGACGAGCCTCGAGATCGACACCAGTGGGGGCCCCGTCCGCATCTTCGAGATCCGTGGCACCGTCAAGCTGGAGACGGCCGGAGGAGCGATCGGGCTTCGCGACCTGAAGGGAGCCATCTTCGCCGAGACGGCCGGAGGTGACATCACCCTGGAGCGGATCGAGGGCGAAGTTCGCGTCTCCACCTCCCAAGGCAACATCCGCGCCAACGATATCGACGGTTCGCTCTTCGCCCGAACCGGCGCCGGCTCCATGGAGATCGCCAGCGTCTCGGGCGATGTCGACGTCGGGGTGGTCCGCGGACACGTCAAGATCGACAACGCCCGAGGCCACGTCACGGCCAGGAGTGCCCAGGGATCGCTCGAGGTCAACTTTGCCGCCGGGAACCAGAGCGGCGGCAAGCTCAACGCCATGAAAGGTCCCGTTCGCGTGACGGTGGACCGCAGGGCCAATCTCCTCATCGACGCCCACGCGACCGATGGCCGCATCAGGACCGACCTCCCGGTCCGACCCGTGGCCGAGAGCTCCGGCACCAAGCTGAAGGGCAACCTCGGCTCCGGGGGAAATCGCCTGACACTCCGCAGCACCGATGGGCCGATCGTGCTGAACGCGCGCCCGTGACCGGCGAAGACGACCTCGAGCGGGCTGACACGAAGCTTCTCCAGGATCTTGACGACGGTTTCGTCGAGGCGAGCCGCCGCGCGGGTGCCTGGGTGGCCTGCGGCCCGGGTTGCTCGGAGTGTTGCATCGGGCCGTTCCCGATCACCCGCCTCGACGCCCGGCGCCTCCGCCGCGGACTCTCCGATCTCTCTCGCGACGATCCGGAACGCGCTAGCCAGATCCTCGACCGCGTGCTCCACGCGGCACGGGCACTCGTGGACGGCTATCCGGGCGACGCGGTTTGTGGCCGGTTGTCCGGTGACGTCGAGACGCTCGACCGTTTCTTCGAGCATCGCGGCTCACTTCCCTGCCCGGTCCTCGATCCGGCGACCGGGCGCTGCGACCTGTATGCGGCGCGCCCCGTCTCGTGTCGGACCTACGGTCCCCCGCTGAGGTTCTTGGGCGAGATCGCGCCCCCGTGCCCGCTGTGCTTCAAGGAAGCGCCGACCGCGATCGTCGAGCGGTGCCGCTTCGAGCCCGACCCCCGGGGACTCGAGGACGCGATCCTGTCGAAGATGGACGTGAGCCCGGGAGACGACTGGGAGACGCTCATCCCCTTTGCTCTTCTTCCCGACAAGGAGAAAACGGCCTGACCGTGCCGCGAGAACGATGACGGTGGTCAAGCCCACGGCGCCGTGCGGCGAGACGAAAGATCCGTCGCGGATGCGAGAAGGCCGCGTGGGCTAGAATGCCTTTTTTCAATTCGATCTTGGAGGGTAGGGGTGTGATCAGGCTCGGATTCTCCCGGAGGGCCGTCTTGACGCTCGGGCTCGTCGTCGCGGTGCAGTACCTGCAGCTGCAGGGCCAGTTCGAGACCATGGCGGACCTCAAGATCGCCACCCACGTGCCCCTGGCCGTGCGCTGAGCGGTCGGTTCATCCGTCGAGTGCCGCCGGCGAGCTGATGCGAATCTGGGTCGATGCCGACGCCTGCCCCCGGGTCATCAAGGAGATCCTCTATCGCGCCGCGGAGCGGGTGCGGGTCCGTCTGACGCTGATCGCCAACCGACCGCTGTGGGCGCCACGCTCGGAGTTCATCGACACGATGAAGGTCCCCTCGGGATTCGACGTCGCCGACGGTCGGATCCTGGAGCTCGTGGAACCGGACGACCTGGTGATCACCGCGGACATCCCGCTGGCCGCCGAGGTCGTCGGGAAAGGCGCCCACGCATTGAGCCCTCGAGGCGAGCTCTACACCGAGGAGAACGTCCGGGAGCGCCTTGCCGTCCGGAACCTCATGGATCAGCTCCGGAACGAAGGGGTCGTCACCGGCGGCCCGTCGTCCCTGGGCCAGAGCGATCGGCAGGCCTTTGCCAACCAACTCGATCGCCTGCTGACCCGTCTCGCGTCCCGCTGATCCCCTGCAAGGGCATGGGCCGGGCCCACCGCGTCGCCCCCGACCGGGTGGTACACTTCTTGCTCGTCTACCTTCCCGAAAAGACCGTATGTACCCGGACCGGCAGGGAGGTTTCTCATGACATACCGCCTCATCGGCTTCATGAGCATCGTGCTGCTCCTCTCGCTGGCCGCCTTCGCTCTCCTGATGAGCCACTACCAGGACCAGTTCATGGGAGAGGTTGCAAGGACCGCCTCCGAGGTCGGCCGCGCAACGCTCCAAACGCTGGAATCCGGGCCGTTTCCGGGTCCCCGGCCGGTGGTGCAGGGGCTTGGCGACAGCGAGGCGTTCTCGATCGAGGCCGACCGGATGGTCGTCGACCTCGAGGAGACGCAGGACCGCCGCGTGATCTTCGTGACCGCCCAAGGTGAAGGCGCGCTTCGCAAGACGACCAGCGGTGGCTTCCTCATGATCCAGCGTGAAGGCGAGGAGCCCAGGCGGATCGACATCAAGCAGCTTTCCAGCGAGAGCGGGCTCCCCGGCGCGATCACCCTCGAGGGCGAAGGATGCTTGCCCGAGGTCGAGGAAGACGTCCAGGGGGTCGGCGGCATCCACCAGGTCACCACCGTGATCCGTCTCGACGATATCCGCGCCGAGAAGGAAGCCGAGGGACTGTTCCTCAGGATCCCGACCCTGCGGGCGGAGGCCGACGAGGCGAACACCTTCGAAACGGAGTGGACGGCGGGGCCGAACGCCGCGGGGCTCGCGCCGGCCGCCTTCACCGAGGAGTTCCGTTTCGAGGTCCCCACCGACGACTTCAGCGATCTGTTCAGCAAGTTCCGGAGCCGCTCGGGGTTCGTCTTCCTCGGCGTCTTCCTGGTCGGGACCGCCCTGTCGGCCGGCCTCGCCACTCGCTTCACGCGGCCGGTGCGCCGCCTCGACACCGCCATCCATCAGCTCTCCGAGGGCGACATGGAGGTCCAGGTTCCGGTGCGAGGCCGGGATGAGATGGCCCGCCTCGGACGTGCATTCAACGAGATGGCCGCGAAGCTCCGTTCCAGCCGCGAGCGCGCCCGCGAGATGACCCGCCGTGAGAAGCTCTCGGCACTGGGCCGCCTGGCCGCCGGTGTCGCCCACGACGTCCGCAACCCGCTCCACTCCATAGGGTTGACCCTGCAGCACCTTCAGGATGCGTGCCGCCCGGAGGACGACGACCGCGCCCAAGACTTTGACCGCTCGGTCTCGATCATCCGCGGCGAGATCCATCGCCTCGACAAGCTGGTCGCGAACTTCCTGCACTTCGCGCGCAGCGATCGACTCGAGCGGGCCCCGGTCAGTCTGGGAGACCTCGCTCGCGAGACGGTGCGCCTCGTGGAGAAGGAGGCCGAGCGGCGCGGGATCGAGATCGACGTCGTGGCGGACGACGCGGTCCCCACGGTGCAGGCGGACGCGGAATCGATCCGGGCTTCGATCCTGAATCTCGTCCTCAACGGTTTCGAGGCCATGCCCGACGGCGGGAGCCTCCGGATTCGCGTGGCCACCGTCGACCATGACAACGAGGTCGTCCTCGAGGTCGTCGATACCGGCCACGGCATCCCCGAGTCCGAGCAGGAACGGGTTTTCGACTTCGCCTACACGACCCGGGACGGGGGCAACGGCCTCGGCCTTGCCATGGTCCACCAGGTCGTCGTCGAGGAGCACGGAGGCCGCGTCTCCCTCGACAGCCGCCCCGACGAGGGCACTCGTGTCAGCCTGGCCTTTCCACGGGAACCGGCACCGGAGACGACATCGTGACCGCGAGCCACCTGACAGGCCGCGGGAGCCTGCTGGTCGTGGACGACGAGTCCACCCAGCGCGAGATGCTCTCGTCGATCCTCACCCGCGCGGGTTTCAATGTGAGCACGGCGGCCACGGCGGAGGAGGCCCTCGACCGGCTGGGCCAGGAGACGTTCGAGCTGCTGCTCACCGACCAGCGGATGCCAGGCATGGACGGTCTGACCCTTCTGGATCGCGCCCGTGCGATCCGGTCCGATCTCCCCGTGGTCCTGATGACCGCCTACGGCTCGGTATCGGCCGCCGTGTCGGCCATGAAGCGCGGGGCGTCCGACTATCTCACCAAGCCCTTCGAGAAGGAGGAGCTGCTGCTGGTGGTCGAGCGCGCCCTTCGCCAGCGCCGACTGGAGGACGAGGTCGTCTCCCTGCGGGGAGCGCTCAAGGAGCGCTACCGGCTAGGGAACATCATCGGGACATCGCCGGGCATGCAAGAGGTCTTCTCCCTGGTCGAGCGGGTCGCCCACACCGACGTCCCCGTGCTGATCCAGGGGGAGAGCGGGACCGGCAAGGAGCTGATCGCCCGCGCTCTCCACGAGAACAGCCCCAGGACCGCCGGACCGTTCGTCGCCCTCAATTGCGCCGCCGTCCCGGAAGGGCTTCTGGAGAGCGAGTTTTTCGGACACGAGCGAGGCGCGTTCACCGGAGCCCACCGCTCCCATGCCGGCCGGTTCGAGCAGGCACGTGGAGGAACGCTTTTCCTGGACGAGATCGGCGCCATGCGATTCGATCTCCAGGCGAAGCTCCTGCGGGCGATCCAGGAAAAGGAGATCCAGCGCCTGGGCTCGTCGGGCACGATCTCGGTGGACGCCCGACTCGTGGCCGCCACCTGCGACGACCTCGAGGAGGCCGTCCGCCGGAAGACGTTTCGCGACGACCTGTACTACCGTCTCAACGTCGTGCCGATCCATCTTCCGCCTCTGCGCGAGCGGCGCGAGGACGTGCCGCTTCTGGTCGATCACTTCCTGTCGTCGGCCACGAAGAAGTTCAGTCGCGAGCCCCTCGGGGCGATTCCGGAAGTCCTGGACCGCCTCCAGGACTACACCTGGCCCGGCAATGTCCGGGAGCTGGAGAATTGCGTCGAGCGCATGGTCGTCCTCGCCCGGTCGTCGCGCCTGAGCCTCGACGATCTGCCCCCGGCGATCCGCAAGGGGCCCGAGGCGCAGGAAGGCGCCGCGGCCGGGCTGGATCTTCCGGCCGGCGGGGTGAGTCTCGCGGAACTCGAAAAGCGCTTCATCCGGCAGGCGCTGCGACGCTGCCACGGGCGGCTGCGACCTGCGGCCCAGCTTCTGGGGATCTCCTACAAGACCCTCCAGTACCGGGTCCGAAAGCACGGTCTCGAGCCCGAGACGCGCGACGCGGTCGGCCAGGCTCCCGCGGCCGGCGAAGATCCCGACGCCTAGCCCTGTTGGCCGCCCCGTTTGGGGTGGGCCTGCTCCATTTGGGGTAACCCCAGGCCGACTCTCATGCCCGTGACGCGGCCCCGGTGCGGCCCCGACGTTGGCACGGGAGGTGCAACTCAGGGGATCGAGGATCCCGGCCGGTAGCGAACGGACCGGAGGCCCGGCCACAGGATCCCCTGCCCTCCGTAGCTCGCGAAGCGAGCGAAGGAGGGCGCCAGACTAGTCGGAGCATCCGGTCCTGGGAGTGGAAAGATGACACAGACAATCGGTTGGGGACTGGCCAGCGCGCTGCTCGCGATGATCGTGAGCGTGGTCTCACCCGCGGTGGGTGTTCACGCGAACGGCGAAAACGTCGAGCTCAACGATCTGTCCGAGCTCGCCGAGGGCGAGACGCGGACCTTCGGTGGTGGCGAGGACGTCATCACGGCGACTCGCGAGGGCGACGTGATCAGGATCGCCCTGCCCCGGGGAGACGACGACGACGCCCGGGTCATCGACTGCAAGCTCGAGGGACCGAGCCAGTGCTACGCCTTCACCTCCGGCGACTCCGCCGGCGTGAAGATGGTGATGGTCAGCGCCGACGGGCCGGGCCAGCTCGAGAAGAAGATCGACATCATCGGGATCGGCTCGGGCGACGGCAAGAACGTATTCCGTACCGCCGACTCCCACGTGATCATGCTCCGCAATGCCGGTGACGGCGAGGCCGAGGTCAAGACCCTGATCGGCTCACCCGGCCACCCCATGGAGCTCCTCACCCTCGGCGACGACATGCGGATGCTCCGCTGCCCCGAGGGCGACACGACCATGAACCTGGATGCCGAGGATGCCCTCACCTACTACTGTCCGAAGCACAACGTCGAGCTCGAGGAGGCCAAGGGCCACCCCTTCTTCAAGACGATCGAGATCCACACCGATACCGACGACGACTCCGACATCGACGACGACGTCTACTGAGCCCGCTACCCTCCTCCCCTACCAGAAACGGCCGCCCGAATCCCCGGGCGGCCGTTGTTGTTCGTGGGGATCGGACGGCACCCTGAGGGAAGCTACGCCGACCGTTCAGCTCCAGTCGATCATTCCTCGGCGGGCCATCCGGTTCAGAAAGACCGCGAGCCGGGGCCGGATATCTCGGGTCGTCTCAACGGCACCTTTCTCGAGTGCGGCTGCGATCTCCTCGACCGCGTGGGTTCCGTCGCACAGCTTCCACACGAAGCTTCCCGTCTCGTCGAGCTTGATCGCGATGTGGGGGCGCTGGAGCCGCGAGGAGATCCAGCGGCCCACCTTGCCGGTACCAAACTTCGGTCGCAGGACCTCGATTCGACCGTCGTCGCCCTCCCTCCAGTCGAGCCGACGAACGGGACGCTGGGTCTCCATGGCGGTCAGGTCCGTGGCTGGCCTGCCGTCAATCAGGGCCCGTCACGCGATTCTTTCAGCGGGACCCAGATCAGCAACGCAGCCACCCCAATGAACGCGATCAGCCCGATCCACGGCTGCGGCTTGAAGCCGATGGCCATCCGCGCGCGATCGATCAACGTGGGCGTCTCGTCCAGCTTCAGGTCCAGCTCGACGACCTGAGCCGCGGACTGGAACTCCGGGTGCGGCGTGGGCTCGACCCACGGCGGGTTGTATCCGAGAACGATGAAAGCGATGACCACCGCGGTGAGCGCACCTCCGGCAATCAACCCGCTGGAGATCAGGACGCCCGTGTTCTCCGCCTTCGACTTCTGCGGGTCGGTGGCGTCCCGGCGTTTGAGCATTACGTCCATGATCAAGCGGAACAGGCCGCCGACGAAGATGCCGGCCGTGGCGTAGAACGGAAGGTACATGCCGACGGCGATCAGCATCGGCGCGGGCGCCTTGATCAGGATGAGTCCGATCGTGAGGAACATGCCCGCGATCACCAGCGGCCACGCCATCTCGAGCTCGACGATCCCCTTGGCCATCAGCGCCATCAGGCCGGCCTGCGGCGCGGACAGGGCATCCGAGCCGATCGTGTAGGTCTGATCGAGTGCCAGCAACACGGCCGGCAGGATCAGCGCGGCGGGAACGACGGCGATGATCTCACTGACCTCCATGCGCCACGGCGTGCCGCCGAGCACGTGGCCGACCTTCAGGTCCTGCATCATGTCACCGGCGATGCCGCACGTGCAGCACACAACGCCGGCCACGCCGAGGACACCGGCCACGCCCGCGCCGCCCCCGATCTTGAACAACACCATCAGCACCGCCGCAATGATCAGGGTCGACAGCGTGAGCCCCGAGATCGGGTTGTTGGAGCTGCCGATCAGGCCGACCAGGTAACCCGCGACGGCGGCGAACAGGAATCCCAGGATGATCATGACGATCGTCAGCATGATGGAGCCGCCGGTGCTGCCGGTGAAGTAACGGTACAGGAAGAACAAGCCGACCGACATCCCGATTATCGACAATCCCACCCACTTGAGGTTCAGGTCGACCTCGAGTCGGTTGCGCTTCGCGTTGGCGCTGGCGTGGCCCGCGCTCAGCTCTGCGAACCCCTTGCTGATCCCGGAGATCAGCTGCTTGCGCAGGTTCCACAGCGTGTAGAACGCGGCCACGATCATCGCGCCTACGGCCAGCGGCTTGACTTGATTGGCGTAGACGTCGCCGGCGATCCTCATCCAGTCGATCGTGCTGCCGTTGGAATCCAGGGTGCCAACGGCGCCGCCCAATGCGGGCTGCAAGAAGACCGCCAGTGGCGCCAGGAAAAGGTGTCCCAGCAGCGCCCCGGCGAACAGGATCGCCGCTACCTGCGGGCCCACGATGAAGCCCACTCCGAATAGGGCGGGCAACGCGCCCGGCGTCTCCCAGCGCACCCCGCCGGAGAAGGCGCTCTTCTCGCCCAGCAGCTTGACCTGTGAGGTCGGGTACGAGAACCAGCCGTTGGCGTGGTCCTTGACGAGCTGCAGTCCCCGGGAGTTGACGAAGATCTCCCACAGAGCGGCCAGACCCATCGAGCCGAAGACGTACTTGGCGCCGGTTGCCCCCCCCTGGCCGGCCTTGACGATCTCGGCCGCCGCCATGCTCTCCGGGAATGGCAGCCCGGCCTCCTCGACCAGCGTTCGCCGAAGCATGATGACGAAGAACACGCCGAGCACGCCGCCGACCACCATGATCGCGGCGCTCTCGTAGATGTGGATCTGCTCCCACACTCCGGCGATCACGAACGCCGGTATGGTGAAGATCGCCCCCGCCACCAGGGCCTCGCCGACGCTCGCGGACGTTCGCGCGATGTTTTCCTCGAGGATCGTGCCCTTGAACGGCCGAAGAGCCGCCATGGCGACCACGGCCGCGGGGAACGTCGCCGCAACCGTCAGACCGACCTTCATCCCCAGGTAGGCGTTTGCCGCGCCCAGAATGACCGCCATGATCGTCCCGAGAAAGACGGCCTTGAAGGTCAGCTCGGCCATCTCCTGGTCGGCCGGGACGTACGGTTTGAACTCCTTGTCGGCCATGGGCTTCTCCTCGTTGATTCGCGAGACGTTCGCTCCCGCCACGCTCGGCCGGCGATGCTACCATACCCTGCCCATGTTTCAGCCCGCGAGGCCCTTCAGGGGTCTCCAACAGGAGGTCGCTTCCATGAGTTCCGTCGCCCGCTTCGTCAAGGATCAACGCCCCCGGCATCTCGATCAACTCAAGGAGCTGCTCGCCATACCCTCGATCAGTACCGCCCCCGAGCACGCCAAGGACGTCAAGCGGACCGCCGAATGGGTCAGCAATCGCCTGAAGGCGGCGGGCTGCACGAAGGTAAAGATGCACCTGACCAAGCGCCATCCCATCGTCTACGGCGAGTGGCTCGGGGCTCCCGGCAAACCGACGATCCTGGTTTACGGCCACTATGACGTGCAGCCGGTCGATCCTGTCGAGCTGTGGAACACACCGCCGTTCAAGCCCACCATCAAGAGCGGCCGCATTTACGCTCGCGGTGCTTCGGACGACAAGGGGCAGTTCATCGTCCACGTCAACGCACTCGAGGCCCACCTGAAGATCAACGGAACCTGCCCCGTGAACGTCAAGTTCCTGATCGAGGGAGAAGAAGAGATCGGCTCGCCCAATCTCGATCCGTTCCTGGCAAAGAAGAAGAAGCTGCTGGCCTGCGACGCGGTCGTGGTCTCCGACACGGCGATGTTCGGCAAGGGCATTCCTTCGATCTGCTACGGCCTGCGTGGCCTCGCCTACCTTCAAGTCAACGTCATGGGAACGAGCCGCGATCTGCACTCGGGGACCTTCGGCGGCTCGGTGGTCAATCCCGCCAACGCCCTGATCGAGATGATCGCCAAGCTCAAGGACGCCCGCGGCAAGGTCAAGATCCCGGGTTTCTACGACGACGTCAAGAAGCTGACCCCCCGCGAGCGCAAGGCGTTCGCGTCGCTTCCCCACAAAGACTTGAAGTTCAAGCGCGCCATCGGGGCGCCGGCGCTATTCGGGGAGTCGGGCTACACCACCCTCGAGCGGCTGTGGACCCGCCCCACCCTGGACGTCAACGGCATCTGGTCGGGCTTCACCGGCGAGGGGGCCAAGACGGTGATCCCCGCCCTCGCCCACGCCAAGATCTCCATGCGCCTGGTGCCGAACCAGCGACCGGACAAAATCGCGACCCTGGCGACCCGCTACCTCAAGAAGATCGCCCCGCCCTCGGTCAAGGTCACCGTGGAGAATCTCCACGGCGGCGAGGCGTGGCTGGCTCCCACCGATCACCCCGCGCTCAAGGCGGCGGGCCGTGCGGTGAAGCGGGCCTTCGGCAAGACGCCGGTTCTCGTTCGGGAAGGAGGCTCGATCCCGATCATTGCGACCTTCTCCAAGATCCTCAAGGTGCCGTGCGTGCTGATGGGCATCGGATTGAACGACGACAACCTGCACGCCCCGAACGAGAAGATCGACCTCGACAATTTCTACCGGGGCAACGAGGCGGCCGCGTTCCTGATGGAAGAGCTCGGCGCCTCGCACTGAGGCCGTCGCCGGCGCGACGACCGTAGCGAACGAGGGCCACGATGTCCGAGAACCCGCCGTCCGGTGCTCCCGCTCTAGCCCGCGGCGGCGCCGTCCTGATCCGGGTGGCGCTGCTGGTGGGAGTCTGCGTCCTGGCATATCAGGGCAGCTTCCACGTGCCGTTCTTCTCGGACGACATCCGTGCCATCCCGATGAACGGCAACATCCGGACGCTGTGGCCGCTCACCGAGAGCATGGTGGCGCCGAAGGACACCACCCTGGCCGGACGCCCGGCCGTCACCTTCAGCTTCGCTCTCAACTACCGGATCAGCGAGTACGACGTCGAGAGCTATCACGTCGTGAACCTGCTCCTTCACATCGCCGTCGCGCTGCTGGTGGCGGCGCTGGTCGACAGGGCGTTGCGAAGCGATGCGTTCGGAGGCCGGTTTCAACGGCGAACCGCATCGATGCTCGGGACGGGGGTGGGCCTCGTATGGGCCCTCCATCCCCTCAACACCGAGGCCGTGGTCTACACCGTGCAGCGCACGGAGCTGATGTTCGCCCTGTTCCTGCTGCTGACGCTGTGGGCCTCGACCCGCGTTTTCGAGTCGGTCGACGGTGGCTCGCGGCCGGCGAAGGTGACGTGGATCGTTCTCGCGGTCCTGTTCTGTGCCCTGGGGATGGCCAGCAAGGAAGTGATGGTCGTGGCCCCGGTCCTGATCCTGCTGTACGACCGCACGCTGGTCAGCGGGAGCTTCGGTCGCGCGCTTCGGCGGCACGGCGTGCTCTACGCCGGGCTGGCCGCGACCTGGTTCCTTCTGGGCTTCATCGTCGCCAGCCAGCCGCGGAGCCTGTCTGCGGGATTCGGACTGAGCGTCACGCCGATCGAGTACCTCTACACCCAGGCCCAGGTCGTGGTGTGGTACCTGCGCCTGGCGTTCCTGCCGTTCCCGCTGTCGGTGACCCACCCGTGGCCGGTGGTGCGGCAGATCTGGACGAGCCTGCCCCACGGCCTGCTTCTCATCTCGCTTCTTGGCGCGACCGTGTGGGCGTTGTGGCGCAACCGCGCCATCGGGCTGCTCGGCGCGTGGTTCTTTCTCATCCTGGCGCCCTCGTCGAGCATTGTGCCGATTCCCACCGAGATCGCCGCCGAGCGCAGGATGTACATGCCCCTGGCGGCGATCGTCGTTCTCGTGGTCGTCGGCGGCTATCGTTTGCTGTCCCGATGGGACGGGCGCAGAGCCGCGGCAGGTTCCACCCTGGCGGTGGTGGTCCTGGCCGGAGCCCTCGGTCTCGCGACCCATCAGCGCGTCCAGGCCTACGAGACCACCGAGACCCTGTGGCGAAGCGCCCTCGAGATCTACCCCGACGACGCCAACGCTCTCACCAACCTGGCGATCGAGCTCAGGGCGGCCGGTGACGATCGTGAGGCCGAGGCCCTGCTTCGGCGATCGCTCGAGATCGCGCCCGAAAACGCCCCGACCCTCAGCAACCTCGGAGGCATCCTGCTCGACCGCGGGTCGGCTGCCGAGGCGATCCCGATCTTCGAGCGCGCCCTGTCGATCGATGCGACCGAGGCCCGACTGCACAGCAACTACGGTGCGGCCCTCGGTGCGGTCGGCCGCGAGAAGGAGGCCGCGGACGCGCTGCAGCGCGCCATCGAGATCGATCCCTACCTGGCCGACGCTTACGTCAACATCGGCGTGCTCCTCGCGGGAAGCGGTGCGCTCGAGCACGCCGCCGGATTCATGCAGAAGGCCCTCGAGCTGGAACCGGAGCACGAGACGGCCCGGGAGTACCTGCGCCAGTTGATCCGGGCCATACGGGAAAACCCGCTGCCGGAAGGCGCGCCCGGTCAGCCATGATCGCCACCCTGGCGCTGGTCGCGATCCTCGGCGCCGCCGGCAACGACGCGGAGATTCTGGTCTCGGCAGCCTCGAGCCTCCGTGGAGTGATCGACGAGGTCGTCGAGGCGTACCGCGAGCATTTCCCCGGCACCGACGTGGCGATCAACACCGCGGCGTCGGGTGTGCTCCTCCGTCAGATCGAACGAGGTGCCCCGGTCGACCTGTTCCTGAGCGCATCGAGAGAGGAGGTCGACGTCCTGGAGGCGCAGGGGCTGGTTCGTGCGCGCAAGGGCTTCGCCGCGAACCGGCTCGTCGTCGTGGTCCCGGGCGGGCGGTCTCCCCCGAAGAGCTTCGAGGGGCTGTCCGCGGAGCGGTTCGAGCGGATCGCCATCGGGAACCCGGGCACGGTTCCGGCCGGCCGCTACGCCCGTGAATCCTTCGAGACCCTTGGCCTGCTGGACGCGATCGAGTCCCGGCTGGTCTTCGGCGAAACCGTTCGACACGTTCTGGACTGGGCGGTGCGGGGCGAGGTCGACGCCGCCCTGGTCTACGCCACCGACGCGGCCTTGGTGGCGGACCGCATCGCAATTGGCCCGATCGCCCCGCCGGGCTCGCACACCGGCATCTTCTACGAGGGTGCGGTGATCGAGGGTGCGCGCAACCCCGGCCTTGCCCTTCAGCTGCTGGAGTTCCTCGGCTCCGGCCCGGGCGAGGAGATCCTCTCCCGGAAGGGTTTCATGATCCCGCCGGACACGCGCTTCGTGATCCCACCGCAATGATCCTGTCGGCGCTCCGGCTATCGCTGCTGGTCTCGGCGTTGGCCACGGCGCTGGTGGCTGTCGTCGGCACGTGGGCCGGCTGGATTCTCGCGCGGCGAGAGTTCCGCGGGCGGGAGCTCCTGGACGCCCTCCTCAACCTCCCCCTCGTCCTTCCTCCCACGGTGACCGGCTACTACCTCATCGTCCTGCTCGGACGCCAAGGTTTCGTCGGGGGCCCGATCTACCGGGGGACCGGCTGGTCGGTGACCTTCACGTGGGTGGCGTGCGTGATTGCGGGTGCGGTCATGGCCTTTCCCCTGATGGTCCGCTCGGCGCGGGTGGCCTTCGAGCAGCTCGATCGCCGTCACGAGATTGCCGCGGCCAGCCTCGGACACGGGCGGCTATCGACCTTTCTGCGGGTCTCGCTGCCCCTGGCGCGCCGCGGTCTCGCGGCGGGAGTGATCCTTGCGGCGGCCCGAAGTCTGGGCGAGTTCGGTGCGACCCTGATGATCGCCGGCAACATCCCCGGCCGGACCCAGACCCTGCCGCTGGCGATCTACGACGCGGTGATCTCCGGTGAGGACCGGACCGCGTTGTGGCTGTCCGTGCTGCTGACCTCGGTCTCCGTGGCGGTGATGATCGGCGCAGGTCGGCTCGGTCGTGGCGCAAGGAAAAGCTCGTGAGCGGCGGGTTCGACATCGACGTCGTGGTCGAGCGCCGGCCCCACAAAGGTGGGCCGTTCCGGCTCGAGGCGTCGTTTCGGACCGGCGCGGGGATCACCGTGGTCTTCGGTCCCAGCGGGGCCGGTAAGAGCACGCTCCTGATGGCCGTCCTGGGCGCGATGCGTCCGGCGCGGGGCAAGATCATCGTGGGGGGCAGGACGCTGTTCGACTCGGGCGCCTCGACGTCGCTAAAGGTGAGACGCCGAAGGGTCGGGATCGTCTTCCAGGACTCGTTGCTCTTTCCCCACCTGGACGTCACCAGCAACGTCGCCTTCGGACTTCTGGAGACGCCGCGGAAGCGGCGCCGCGAGAAGGCGCTGGCCGCCCTCGAGACGGTGGGCGCCCGCGACCTCGCCCGGCTGATGCCCGGAGAGCTCTCCGGAGGCCAGCGTCAGAGAGTCGCGCTGGCGCGCGCACTCGCCCCGGGACCCTCGGCCCTCCTGCTGGACGAGCCGTTTTCGGCCCTGGATGCTTCGGCCCGAAAGACGCTGGGCGACATGCTGCTCGCCCTCCAGCGAGAGACCGGGGTGCCGTTCCTGCACGTCACTCACGATCTCGGTGAGGCGATGAGGCTCGGGACCCACCTCGTCGTCCTCGACGGCGGTCGCGTGGCACAGGTCGGTCCCCCGCCCCAGGTCGTTGCGGCGCCCGCCTCGGCCGCCACGGCGGAGGCCATGGGTACCGAGAACCTTTTCAGTGGGACGGTGCGGGGGCACTTCCCTGCCAGGGGCTACAGCGAGGTGGATCTCGGCGGCACGGTGGTGGAAACCGGCCTCCTCGACGTGCCCTCGGGCGAAACCGTGGCATTGGGGTTGCGGGCCGGGGACATCTTGCTGGCGGTCGAGCCGGTGCGTGGGACGAGCGCGCGCAACGTGCTAGCGGGTACGATCACCGCGACCGGATCCCGCGGGACGGCGATCGAGCTCCACGTGGCAACGCCGGTGACGTTTCGCGTGCTGGTGACGACGGAGGCGGTCGACGAGCTCGGACTACGGCCCGGCCAGGGGGTTCACCTGCTGGTCAAGGCCCATGCCTTCCACCGCCTGCTGTGAACGGGCCCCCGGGCGACAGGCCTCGCCTGCCGTCGGTCACGTAAGGGATCCAAATACGATCCTTGCCATGTGGCCGGTCGACCCACAACGCTGCCAGAATGGTTGAGGGAGGCGGCGGGACGCCGGGCGCATCAAGTCATTCCCCCTGAGGTCCGCGCGTTTCGCTTCCTCCCCGAGCGCGCCGTGCCGCAGCGGTCGCGAGCAACCCGTTGAGGTCGAGTCCCTTTCACACCTTATTCGGAGAGGATTCCGGGGGAGTCAACGCGTCCTGTAGCGGTAGACGGCGTCGAAGGGCGTCGTGCCGGGGGTGCGAACGATTCCGCGGGCCGGGTTCGCCGACAGCTGCTCCAGAATCATGAAGGCAGTCTCCACGCGATCCGTCTCGCCCGCGGCCTCGGCAAGCTCCTCGCAGGTCCCGCCGTCTTCTCCGCGCTTCCGGAGCACCTTGAGGAGCGCGCGCTGGAGCTCCAGGATCGCCGCCGCAGCCTTCTTGCCGGCCTCGACGCCGGGTTGGTGATAGGCGTTGACATGGACCAGGCTGGCGTACAGACCCACCGCGCGCTCGTAGAGCGCGATCAACAGTCCGACGCTTCGCGCACTGACGTCGGGGACCGTGATGGTGAGACTCGGACGACCGTTCTCGTAGAGTGCCTGCCGGGTGCCCAGCAGAAAACCGGCCAGGAAGTCTCCCGAGGTCGCGTCGGGCTCGACCTCGATGCTCTCCCCCTCACGGCTCCTCAAGACCTCGACAAAGGTCACGAAGAAGTTGGAAACGCCTTCACGAAGTTGCTGCACGTAGGCGTGCTGATCGGTGGAGCCCTTGTTGCCGTAGACCGCGATTCCCTGATGGACGACGTTGCCGTCGAGATCGCGTTCCTTCCCGAGAGACTCCATCACCAGCTGCTGCAGGTAGCGGCTGAACAGCGCCAGGCGGTCCTTGTAGGGAAGCACCACCATGTCCTTCTTCCCCTTGCCGTCACCGGCGTGGTACCAGGAAAGCGCCAGGAGCGCGGCAGGGTTTCGCGCGATCTCCCGGGTACGGGTCACCCGGTCCATGGCCGCGGCTCCCTCGAGCATGCCCCGCACGTCGAGTCCCTGGAGCGCGGCTGGAAGAAGGCCCACTGCGGAGAGCTCGGAGGTCCGGCCTCCCACCCAATCCCACATGGGAAATCGCTCGAGGAAACGCTGCTCGCAAGCGATCTCGTCGAGCCTGCTGCCATCCTGGGTGATCGCCACCGCGTGGGGACCGAGCTCGAGCCCCAATTCGCGATAGGCGGCCGCCGTCTCGAGCATGCCGTTGCGCGTCTCGGGTGTCCCGCCCGATTTCGACACCACGACGGTGAGGGTCCGTCCCAGATCGGGCCCCAGCGACCGCAGTACCCGATCGATGCCGTCGGGATCGGTGTTGTCCAGGAAATGGGGCGTCATGGGATTGGCCGGCCCGCTGAGTGCGTCGGCCACGAACTGGGGCCCCAGGGCCGAGCCTCCGATACCCACCACGAGATAGTGGCGGAATCTCTCCGCGTGGCTGGGCGTGATGTCTCCCGAGTGAACGCGGTCGGCGAAGGCCAGAACCCGCACCACGGTGCTCTCGATGGCCCGCCGGATCTCCTCGGAGGGGGCCAGCTCCGGAGCTCGCAGCCAGTAGTGGCCCACCCTGCGCTGCTCGTCGGGATTCGCGAGCGAGCCCCGTTCCAGGGCCTCCATCCCGTCGAACGCCCGGCCCATGGGCCCGGCCATCGCGCGAATGAAATCCTCGGTGAGGTCCATCCGGCTGACGTCGACACGGACCCCGAGCTCGGGATCGTCGAACAGCCAGGCGCGGTATCGGTCCCAGAGCTCCCGTGCGTTCATCGTGCGCCTCCACGTAGCGATCGAGTCGTAGCCCCCAGGATAGACCAACACCGCCGGGATCCGTGCTCATTCCCGGCAGGGCGACGCGAAGCCCTTTGACTTGTCGTCGACTGAGGCGATAGGCTCGTGGTCGGCCGCAACGGAGACGGATGGAAGGTCCCGCGTGACGCACCACGTTCGCATCCTCGACGATGGCTCCATCCGGGGCGACCTCGACGCCGTGGTGCAGCGGGTGCACGAAGCCAGGCGACCGGTGGCGCTGACCGGAGCGGGTATCTCCGTCGAGAGCGGCATCCCGGACTTCCGGAGTCCCGGCGGACTGTGGAGCGTTTTCGAACCGATGGAGTACGCGACCCTGTCCTGCTTTTTGCGGAATCCGGAAAAGGCCTGGGAGCTGTACCGGGCTCTCGGGACGACGCTGCTCGACAAGCGTCCCAACGCCGCCCACGTCGCCCTGGCGGACCTGGAGCGCGCCGGCAGGCTTGCGGGCGTGATCACGCAGAACGTCGACGGCCTCCACCAGGCCGCCGGGAGCCGCACCGTGCTCGAGATTCACGGCGATCACGGCTCGCTCCACTGCCTGAAGTGCCACGGATCCGAGCCCTTCACGAAAGCCCACCTCGAACCGGGACCGGTGCCGCGGTGCGCGAGCTGCGACCATCCTCTCAAGCCCGCAGTGGTCCTGTACGAGGAGCCGGTCCGGGCCATGGAGGCGATCGACGGGTTGCTGCGCTCGACGGATCTGCTGTTGACCATCGGCACGTCGGCGGAGGTCGCCCCGGCATGCCTGTTCCCCGCTCATGTTCGGGCGTCCGGCGGTCACGTGATCGAGTTCAACCTGCAACGCGAGCTGCACGAAGCGACTCTGGGATCCGGCGGCGCCTTCGTCGAGGGCCCGGCCTCGGCGACGCTTCCCGCGGTTGTCGAGCGCCTCGAGATGCTCCGGGAAGCGGGACGACCGTCGTGAGGGGAACGTTTTCATTCCATCCGCTCCGGCTGGAGTTCTTCGACGATACGATCCAGCCGCTGCTTGCGGGAAGGAAGATCAACCCCGAGGAGTTTCTCGACGCCGCCCTCCGTGTGAGAACCCGCTCCGCCACGGCTCGTCGGTGGGTGTGGGCGATCGAGGAGATCCTCGCGACCTCGGAGCCGCCCCGACCCGAGCCAGGCGCGGGGATCCTGCGAAACATCCGGACCCACTTGGAGCGCTTCGATTACCGCGAGGACGAGACCACCCTGCGGGTCAAGAAGGCCATCGAGCCCGAGCTCCATCTACACGGCCGGCCGTTCTTCGTCACCGAGGGCTCGGCGGGGCGCGTCGCCCAGCGGGTCGACGAGTTCCTGTCGGCTCCCGACGTGGGCGCCGCGGAATCCCTCGCCATCGAGCAGCTCGTCCACCTCGACGCCGAGCTCGCCAAGACGATCGAGCCGGTGGAGGGCCCGGATCTGTCGCCGGACATGGCTTACCGCTCCGACCTGCTCAGCAACCTCAAAGACCTCTACGACATCGCCCACGCCGCGCGGCGCGGGGATAACTGGGGCCGCGCCGACACGCCGCGAAAACCTGCCCGGGAGGTCCTTCTCACCGAGCTGCCCCACAGAGCCTTGCTCCTGCACTCCCGCGCCGTTCCGTTCTGGGTCGCTCGCGACGTGGACGGGCTCGAGACCGTCTGTCGCGCGGCCGGGGTGCCGCCGCCGGACTTCATCGTGCCGCCGCGCCGGCTGTTTGCCGAGGCGTGTGAGGAGTTCGCCGAGCTGAAGGAAGCGCTACACGTCGAGGTCTCGGGACCGAGGGACGTCGGGGCGTTTGTCGCGGCCGGCGACATCCCCGAGCTCGTCGAGTTTCTGAACCGCAACGGCACCCGGATCATTCAGGTCGCGACCCGCCACGACGAAGGGCCGGCCTGCACCACGCTGCTCCGCAAGATACGGGAGTGCGCCGCGTACGCCGATCGCAACGGCCTCGGGTACCTGGAAGCATCGGGGATCCTGCCGCCGGACCTGGGCGGCGCGGAGCCGGATCGCGAGGACGGCGCGGAGACGTAGTCCGATCCCTACCAATCGAAGGCCAGGCTCACAATCAGGCGGTAGTCGTCCTGCAACGGCACGGTCCGGTCCTCGGCGGGCCGGGGGTTCTGGATTCGGTCCCAGATCATCGTGATGTCGAAGTCCAGAAGTCGGGTCACCTCGGTCTCGAAGCCCACGACGAAGTGGTGGTTGTACTTGCCCGAAATCTCATTCACGATCTGGAAGCTGTAGGTCCAGAGGAAATCGAGCCAGCTACTCAGCTCCATGTCAAGGTTCGACCCGAACGCGAAGGCAGGTGTGCTCTCCTTTTCCGGCGTACCCGCCTCGACCGAGACGAACGTCGTCTGCTGGTAAGCGGGACCGCCCGAGATCGTCCAGTCGGTCTTCGGCTTATCGATGACCTCGTAGCCGGCGCCGAAGCCGTAGGTCTCCTTGTGGTCGATGTTCTGGAACGGATCTCTCAACCACTCGAAGAAGATTGGCTTGACGAATAGCCGACGGGTCAGGAACCGGTCCCACAGCAGGGTTGCGCGGTGGTTGTTAGTCGTTTCGATGTCCTCGGTCAGGTTGTAGGCGCCAAGGTACTCGAGGCTGGCGCGGTTCATGACGGTTCGGCGCTGGAACTTGAGGCTGCCGTTCATCTCGACGATATCGGAGTTGCCCTGCCGGATGTTGAGGCCGAGCGTGATCTTGCCCGACCAGAAGTTGATCTCCTTCGGCGCCCCGGCGGTGATCGACAGGATCTCGGTTCGACTTATCCGGCGATCCTGCTCGCCGATGACCCGCACGACCTCTCCATCGATGAACAGCTTGCCGACCAGGATCTCCCTGCTGACGAGACCGACCTGCATGATCTGAGCGGTTCTCACCTCCCGGACGTCCTCCAGATCGATCTTCTGGAGATTCATCTCCTTGCTGTCGAACTCGAGCACGTCGTCGTACATGACGATGAACTCGCCCTTGAGCCACTCGTCGGAGTTGAGCTGGATCCAGTCGTACTTCTCCGGCATGGGCGGGGCGGGGGTCTCGGGCTGCCAGCCCGGATCGTCGCCGGCCACGACGACATCCGCCGTCGCGACCAACACGACGGCCAGCGCCAATACCAGAAGGCGGATTACCCTGGGTGCGGGAGCGACCCGGGACGGTTGTAGGTCCAGAGACACCGCGGAGCTCCTCTAGATCGAGTCTTCTCCCGACTCGCGGCCCGGCGACGCCATCCATGCCCTCGGTCGGCGGCGCGGGATGAAGTGCGGTGTTTTACACGCGCCGGCCGGCCGGGTCAAGTGATCCAGGGCCTCCCCCGCCGTTCAACGGTCGGGGCCGGCCGGCTCGGCGTGAACCGAGACCCGCACCAGCTCCGGCACCGCCCGTCGCAAACCCGCTTCCAGACGGTCGGTCATGGCGTGTGCCTCCTCGAGGCGGGTCTTCCCGGGCAGGAAGCAGTGGCACGAGAGATAGATCCCGCTGCGCGTTTGCGTGAGGAGGACGTCGTGCACCGCTCCCTCGCCCACGATCCCCGATGCCACCCTCAGGACCCGGGCCTCGATGGCATCGCGAACCTTCGGCTCGATGGGGCTGGCGCGGTCGGGCGTCTCCTCGTGAAGTTCGAGGTGAATGTCCACGCGATCGAGCTCGGGAAGCTGCTCGCGGATCCGCGCCTCGACGCGGTCGGCCACGGCATGCGCTTCCTCCAGGGACAGCCGGCCCGAGAGCTCGAGGTGCAAATCGCCGTGCGCGCCCTCCTCCGAGCGGCGGAGGGTGATGTTGTGGGCAACCTGCCCCTCCATCGCGACCGCGGTGGTCAAGCGCTCGCGGAGCGTCGCCGCTACGGCGCGGTCGGCCCGGAGCTGCACGAGAACGCTGGACCGCTCCCCGGCGATCTCCTTGACCCGGCGGCGGGCCCTCGACGCGATCCTGTCTCCCTCGGCGATGGGCAGCCCGGGCCGGACTCGGAGCTCGACATCGGCGAAGGTGTGGTCGCCCGCCTGTCGCACGCGAACGCGGCTCGGGCCCTGCAGTCCTTCCAGCTCTTCGAGGGCGCGCTCGATTCGGAGATGGAGCCCCTCTGGCGCGCGATCCATCAGAACGTCCACGGCACGGCGTCCCAGCTTGTATGACAGGAAGAGCACGATGACGGCGACGACGCACGCGGCGATCGGATCTGCGAGAGCCAACCAGCCGTGCCCGAAGCGACGCGCCGCCACGACCCCGATCAACCCCAGGATCACGACCGACGAGGAAGCGATGTCGGTGCTGAAGTGCAGGGCGTCGGCCTCGAGAGCCTGGCTGCCGCTTTCGTCCGCGACGCGCTTCAGGTCCCGCGCACGGTAGTAGTCGATAACGATCGACAGTCCCATGACCACGAAGGCCCAGATCGAGGGATCGACCTCGGGACCTCCGCCCAGGAGCCGCTTCCCCGCCTCCAGGAGGATCCAGGCCGACGTCAGCACCAGCAGGATCGTCTCGGCCAGCGCGGTAAGGTTTTCGATCTTGCCGTGACCGTAGTGGTGCTCGGCGTCGGGCGGCCGCCACGACGCCCGAACCGCGCCCCACGTCAGGGCCGCGGCACCGAGATCAAGGGCGGAATGGGCGGCCTCGGCCAGCAGTCCCAGGGACCCGGTCGCGATGCCGGCAGCCAGCTTCACGGCGGTCAGAATCGCACCGGCGACCACGCTCGCCCGGGCGGCTCGCTTCTTCTCGCGGATCATGCCCTTGGTGCCGGGCCGGGCACGGCCCTTCGATGGTGTCCACATGGGAGCGTGCCATTATGATGGCACGGGAGAGGCACCGCAGAGCCCTTTGACGCCGGGCTCGGTGGATGCGACCATGAGTGCAGCGCAGTTGAGGCACCTCGGCGCCCGGGAGACGCGTGGAGCGGTGAGACTTCACTCGGTCAATGGACGTTCCCAGAAAGCATGGCGTGCGATGCTCTGGCTTCTCGCCTTTGCGGCGGTGACCGTGTCGGGAGCCGAGAGCGAGTACGGCAAGCGCGGCCCCCGGCTGCGGTTCGAGTCACAAACCCACGATTTTGGGAAGCTACGCTCGGATCAGGGCACGGTGACTTTCCGATGGATCTACCACAACGACGGCGATGAGGCCCTCCGGATCCTGGGGACGCGGGCGTCGTGCGGGTGCACCGCGACCGTCGTCGAGGACGATGAGATCCCCCCGGGGGGTCACGGCGCGCTCGAGATCACCTTCGACCCTTCAGGGCAGCGCGGCACGGTCCGCAAGACCCTTGCCGTGACGTCCAGCGACCCCACGGATCCACACGTGCTTCTGACGATTCGCGCCGACGTCGAGGTCGTCGCGCCGCCCGAGCCGGAGCCCGGAGCCCATCCGACCACCGGGGGCCAATCCTTGCTGATGGGTGATTGCGCGACCTGTCACGCGCAACCGGCGCATGGGAAGACCGGAGAGCCGCTGTGGAAGGCGGTTTGCGCCATGTGCCACGGATCCGACGGTCAGGGAGCCGAACAGGGTCCGAGCTTGCGGACCCCGGATTACCTCTCCTCTCGCGACGACGAGGAACTGACGGTGGCCATCGCGTATGGCACGTCGAATCCGCGGATGCCGGGGTTCGCGGAGCTCATGGGAGGCCCGCTGAACGAGGAGCAAGTGCGCTCTCTCGTGGAGCTGGTCCGTCGGTGGGGTCCCCTGTCGGGAAAGAGCACGGGGCCGCGGGACTGAGTGCAACCATGAAAGCCCGTCGACAACCCCGCTCGTTGGCGGCTGAGCGAGCCGTCCGTCTGCTTCGCGGTCGCACCGAGCCGATGGACAGCGTGTCGTTGGCCCTGGAGGTTCTGGCGACCCGAGCGCCCGACGAGAGCACGGCCACGCAGTTTCTCGAGACCGCCTTTGCCGAGGATCCGCGCCTGATCTACCAGGACGGCGGGTGGGACGTCCTGGCCTCCGATCGCGAGACGCGAACCGTTCCCACCCCCGATCGCGATCGGGTGTTGCTCTTGATCGAAGGCTCTCGGGTCCCCGAGCGGCGGCTCTACGAGATCCACGAGATCGCCGGTGTTCGACTCCGCGGGACCGACGTCGTGGGTGCCTGCGGCGGACGACCTGTTCGGGGAACGCACGGTGACGAGCTTCGGGAGGAGCTGCTCGACCTCCTGGAGGGCGCGGTGCCCGTGGTTCATGACCCGCCGGGCGCGCTGGCTGCGATCGAGCGATGGATCGAGGAGCCGCTGGAGGGGGCCGTCTCCTTGCGCGTCATCGGCAAGAACCGTCTCGGTCTGCCGGCCCATCACGACCTCGAATCGCTCGCCGCGAGGCTCGGGCTCGGTTGGCGCGAGCCGGATGAGCTCCTGGACGCCGCCGAAGCCCTGGATGCCTGCCTGTATAAGCTGAGGAAGGAGGGAGAGAGCCTCGAGGAGCTCCGGGCATCCGCGGACGGTCCCGAGCTACCCTGGCACCGATACGCTTTTGACCGCGCCTTTCTACGCTCGATACCGCGGGTGGCCGGGACCTATCGATTCTACGACGACGACAACCAGCTACTCTACGTCGGCAAGGCCAAGGACCTTCACCGCAGGATCGGGTCGTATTTTCGCCGGGGGAAGCGCTCGGCTCGTGTCGAGACGCTCCTCGGGGAGTTGCATCGCATCGAGTACGAGCCGATGAACTCCGACCTCGAGGCCGTGCTCCAGGAAGCGATCGAGATCGCGCGACGTGAGCCGTCCAAGAACGTACAACGGCTGATCCACGTCAAGGGACACCATCGCTCCCGCCTGCGATCGATCATGATTCTCGAGCCGGCCGCATCGCCCCTGGTGCTCCGGGCCTATTTGATTCGCGATGGCCGATTCCTGGAGAAGGTCGGCATCGGCCCTCGCGGAGGCGGACTCCGGAGGATCCAGCGCCTGCTCGAGGACCACTTCTTCTCGCTGCCGGAAGGCCCGACGGCCCCGCCGGGGCCCGATGTCCACCTCGAGCTGGTGGGGCGATGGCTGGCGGCGAACCGCGATCGGGTCGTGGCGTTCGACCCGACGACACTTCAGAGCGCGTCCGAGGTGACCGAACGGCTCCGCGCGCTGCTGAACAGCGGTGCGCTGCTCGATCCGGACGGCACCCCGATTCTCTTTCGATGATCGGACCTTCAACGTTGCTATTCTTGTCGCCGTCGCCATGACTCACCTGCTCTATCTTCTCATCGCGCTCGGCCTGGTCGCGCTCAATGCGTTTTTCGTGGCCACCGAGTTCGCCATCGTCAAGGTTCGGTCGACGCAGATCGAAGAGCTTGCCTCTCGGGGCATGGCGCGGGCGGCAGCCGTACGCGACGTCATCAAGGACCTCAATCCGTACCTCGCGGCGTGCCAGCTCGGGATCACCCTGGCCTCCCTCGGCCTCGGGTGGGTCGGCGAGCCCGCGTTCGCCCATCTCATCGAGCCCCTGTTCGTGGGTCTGGGGGCCGCGCAAGGGGTCGCAACTCACACCCTGGCCGTGACGCTCTCATTCATCGTGATCACCCTGTTGCACGTGGTCCTCGGCGAGCTGGTTCCCAAGACGATTGCCATCGACTAC
>Ga0316194_10000230_pt1 | contig 33225 bp, 28 predicted proteins | sample CroRivsedime1_MG_FD_204936 | JGI IMG/M metagenome (GOLD analysis project Ga0316194, IMG submission 204936) | Coastal sediment microbial communities from Maine, United States - Cross River sediment 1 | ecosystem: Environmental > Aquatic > Marine > Coastal > Sediment | place: USA: Maine...
GGTCTGGTAATCCGTTTCCTGGGCCAGCAGCACGGTGATGTCCTGCTTCTCGGGCATCCGCCGCTTGAGTTCCCGCATCACGAGCGAGAGCTGTTCGAAGTCGTAAGTGCCATCCACCTTGGGAATGGTCTTGATGGTGCCACCCCGGCCGTCAGCGACCACCAGGTTGTCACCTTTAACCACCACTTCCAGATGCACGGTGTCCGGATCGAAAGCATCGGACGCACCTTCACCGGTCGGAAAGTTCAGATCGATGACGGTGGTGTGGGTAAACACCATGGACAGCAGCAGGACGGGCACCAGCACGATCATGAGGTTCATGAAAGGCGTGACGTCCAGGTCTGCGGCATCCTGATGCTTGTGTTTACGATGCTTGATGCGATCCATGCCCGTTCTCCGTTACGGCTGGTATTCAGGCTTTAGCCGGGGCAGCAGCCTTCTGAGCGCCTGCCTGGGGAGCAGCGTCGCCGTCCATCAGGTTCAGGAACTTAACGACCGCGATTTCCAGGCTCTCGACGATGGCAGCCGTTTTCGACTGGAGCATGGAGTGCACCAGCAGCAGCGGAATCGCCACCATCAGACCAAACGCCGTCGTGTTCATGGCGATGGAGATGGACTGGGAAAGCAGCGTCGCCTTCTCTGCCGGATCCGCGTTGGCCACAGCGGTGAACGCAGCGATCAGACCGATGATGGTGCCCAGCAGGCCCAGCAAGGTCGCGATGTTGGCAAAGGTGGCGAGGTAGGGCGTGCGTCGCTCGATGTTCGGCAGGATCTCAAGCAGACCTTCCTCCATCGCGTACTCGATGTCCGAGCGGCGTCGGGAAGAAGACCGGCGGTTCATGCCGTCGGCAACGATCCGTGCCATGGCGGACTTCGACTTACGGGTGACTTCCGCAAGCTCACGCGCCCGCTTCTGCTTGAGCAGCGGCAGGATCTTCTCGTAGTCGCGGCGATTAACCCGCATCTGATTCATCAGGTAGGCAAATCTCTCCAGTGCAATGGCGAGCCCGATACCCAGCACGATGGCGATGGGATACATGAAGGGACCACCTTGTTGGAAGAAACTGACCACGGTTGTGTACATGTCCATTTCTTACTCCTCCGATTGATGCGCTGTCTTCAGCGCGTTTCGCTGTCAGGCGAATTCGTTTCCAGTGACTCAAAGTACGTCAGCTCACGGCGGTAGGCCGGTGGGTAGAGCCGACGAAATACGTCCATTTCCGAGTAGCTCGCATCGAGCTCGATTTCGGGCAATCCGTTCGGATCCCGCCAGGGCAAGATATATAGAACTTTCGGCAGTTCTTGATTGCCGGAGATCACGGTTTCGTCAAGTCGGATGACTCCACGAGGCATATCGGCCGATTCTTCCGCTGCAGCGGGCAGAGCCGGTCCTGCCAGCAGTAAGCTCATCAGCAGCGCGGCTGTGTGCGATCGTCGAGTCATACGCCGAGCCTCCGCTCCAGATCCATCACCCAGCCCTTCACGCGCCGGTTCTCTTCGGACTGCAGCGCCTGGTACTGGCGGTAGCTGGCCAGCGCTTCAGTCAGCCGGCCCAGGTAAAGCTCATAGAGGATGCCCAGGTTGAGATGTGCGGCATCGTTACCCGGCACGCGCTCGAGGCAGTTCAGGTAGTGCCGCTCAGCCGCCTCGAAATCGCCATTGATGCGCGACAACAGACCGAGCTCGTTGTGTGCGGTGCAGTTGTACGGATTGGCGTCCACGGCGGACTCGAAGGCCTGACGCGCTTCCTCGGGCGCTTCCAGCGCCACGTACACCTGGCCCAGGTTGATCCAGGGGCCCGCCAGTTCCGGCTGCTCGGCGGTGATGTGCCGGAGCAGCGCCAGCGCTTCGTCGTAGCGGCCGTCCTGCAGGAAACCGACAGCCCTCTCGAACTCCGAGGCCGTGTTGCCCTTCAGTGCAGGCACCGGCACCTCGACGGTCGCTGGTAGGGTGTCCCCGCCACCTATGGGCGCCGCCGCACTCTGGTCACTCGGGTTCAGTGCCGCATCTTTAGATGCTGGCGACGCCGAAGACTTGGCGGTCGAACGCCCATCAGGAAGCGAGACACAGGCGGTCAGCAGTGCGGACAGGAGCACGCCCGCAACCGCTTTCGGAGCTTGTTGAACAAGTCTCCTAGTGAATGGTTTCAACGTAGGCAACGTCTATCTCCTGCTTGTCGAAGCGGGCGGGCATCAGCTTCCTGAGTTCGCCGAAGCTCTGCTTCACCCAGTCGTCGTAGACCCCTTCCCAGCTCCGCCGCATGTTGATCTCGTGCAGAGAGATGGCCTGCTCCTCGAACGGAAACGCCTGCTCTTCGAGCAGAATCTCGTACTGCTCGAGCTCGAGCTCGTTCAGATTGTCCGGCCGGTCCGAAGTCATGATCGACTTCGACAGGGAGGCGTACAGATTGGCAATCTGGAAGGTGGAGGCGGTGGAGAATCGGGACACCTGATAGTCGGCCACCGATTCGTAAGCTGCCACCGTTCGGGTCAGCGCCTTCTGTTTGCGCTTGAGGCTCTTCGGCAGCGGATGGGTCAGGCGGATCACTTCGAAGTTCATCCGCTCGTCCTCGGCGAAGACATACTGCGCCTCCGCGGCCAGGAACGTGGCGCGGTCAGTGGCAGCTGTGCCCATCTTCCGATGAATGTCGATTTTCCGGTCCAGCCAGTAGCGACGCTGTTTGCCGTCGTCGGCTGCCTGATACAGCAGATCCAGCTGGTGCACGGCCTCCAGATTCAGATCAAGTGGCCGTTCATAGTCGCGCGCGTATCCCTGGAAGTGCTCGATGGCAAGCGGCTGATCACCGAGCTCCAGATAAAGCTCTGCCGCCCGGTACTTGGACTGACGGCGGACCTCTTCATCCTCGGCGCTCTCTGACAACGCCAGGTATTCGGCCGCGGCGTTCTCCCAGTCTCCCGTGCGTTCGTACATGTCGGCCAGACGCTTCTCCAGATCCGCATTCAACTCGTGGTCCGGATAGCTGGCGCGAAAGGCCTGCAAGAGAATGGCTGCTTCGCCGATACGGCCTGTTTCTTCCACTACGGCCACCGCATCGAACTGACCCTGGGCCGCCAGGGCCGAATCCGGATCGATCTCCGCCAGGCGCAGATAATGGCCAACGGCATCGTCGGTATAGCCAGCGGCTTCTGCTGCTTCACCCTGCTTGTACACTGCCGCCAGCAGGCGCTCTTCCACTTTCGCCTGCTCGTCGGCTTCCAGTTCGATCAGCAGCAGTCTGTGGTAAGCCGATTCCGCCGCGACGAAATTCTCGAGCTCGAACCGGCCGTGGCCAAGAATCAGCAGCGCTGTTTTCTTGAGCTCCGCAGGAAGCTGAGGCCAGGTAGTGAGCAGGTTGTCCGCCAGATCCACCGCTTCTTCGTACTCGGCCAGGGCAAACAGGCTGTCCGCAGCGGCACCCTGCACCGCCGGCGCTCGCTCGTCTGCCGAGAACAGCATGGCGAATTCGATCTGCGCGTCGATGGTCAGGCGCTGCCAGAGCTCCAGCTCTGCCGGTGGTGCACTCGTCACCAGCGTCTGCAGGCCGAGGATGGCCGCATAGCCCGCCTCATCCGCGCGCGGATAGTCGATGAACTCGTGCACGACCCGCTGATAGGAAGCCACCGCCCTGCCGTGCTCACCCGCTTCGGTATAAACCTCGCCAAGCAGGAACAGGTATTCCGCCGTGGAAGGATCTTCAGGGAAGGTGACCACGATCTCGTCATACCAGGCCGCGGCTTTCATGTAATCGGCGGCGAGCTCGGTCTCCTGCGCCTTGCCGTGGGCCAGATTGGCGAGCTCTCTGAGATAGGTGTGCAGCTCTTCGACATAGCCCGCGCGGACCGTCTCATCGTGGATGCCCCAGAACTGACTGTAGACGCCGTAGCGGGCGACGAACTCTTCTTTCTTGGGCTGAACTTCAGTGGGGAAGTCGGCTTCCACCAGGGTATTGATCATGCCGATGTGAGCGCTCGGCGCTCTGGCATCGAGGCTGTTCTGCTCGATGAACGTGGCCCAGGTGGCGACGCTGTCGAGAAAACGCTCGTCTTCCAGATAATCGTCGGCCAGCGACCGGTAGACCTCATACTGCCATCTGGGGCGTTCGAGCTCACGCATGTGCATCGCCAGAGTCTCAGGGCCATCCAGATAGGCCAGCGCCAGCGTGACGACACGCAGGCTGTCCGAGAGGAGCTCCTGTTCCGTGGCAGGCAATTCGTCGAACTCGCGCTCGCCGAGCACGCTGTCCACCACGTTGAAGAAGCTGGTCAGACCCTGGTCCAGATCACCGAGCTTGAACTGCGCCCAGCCCTGCATGTAGGTGGCATTCTGCCAGTAAGGGGTTTTCTGGCCCTGGCCGACCACAAATCCGTAGTCCGCTTCCGCGTCGCGGAACCTGCCCGCGGAAAAGGCGATCTCCGCACGACGGAACCGGGCTTCCACCGTGTAAGTGGATTCCGGGTATTCATCGATCAGGCGATCGAGGTAGCCGACTGCTGCCTCTGTCTCGCCGACCAGGTCATGCGCCCGGGCAAGCTGATAGAGAATCTCATCGCGGCCTTCGCCATCGCTGTTCTCGAGCAGGCTTTCATAGAGAGCGACGGCTTCCTGATAAGGATTTTCCTCGCCTTCTATGTCCAGGTCTTCGCCGACGCTCATCTTCAGATCCGCCAGGCGTTTCCCTACGGCATGATTTTCGATGCTGTCCGGAATCAGTCCGTAGACCTGCTCGTAGGCAGCCAGCACTTCGGCGCGGGTCGGCTTGACCGGCTCTCCTTCAGGAACCGTGAGTTCCGGCAGATCGCTGATGATTCCGGCGATGGTGCCGTCGTCAGCGCGGCTGCGGTTTTTCTTTTTCCAGACGCAACCGGTGAGCATGAGGCTCATGGCAATCAGCATCAGCAGGGTTCGAGCGAGGCGAGGAGACATCACTCGCCCTCCACCGTTTCCGAACCCATGGCCAACTCATCGGTCGCGCGGGCGATGCCGATGCGGGTAACCAGCAGGTACTGCTGTACTTCTTTCATCTCCCGGGCCATGCCACGTCGAAGCTCGCCCGCCAGAGCAACCTGCCGGGCATCCAGAGCATTCGCCACATCGGCGGTCAACATATCGGCCCGGTCGGCGAAGATCAGAAAATCGGTTTCAACACCGGCTGCGAATTCAGACTCTGCGTTGGCTACCCGGGTGATCCGAGCGTCCACGTCTGCCAGCAGCGCCAGGTTCTCCATGTGAGTCTTTTCAAGCTTTCGGGTGCGATCGGCTCGATCGTCGGCGATCTGCCAGAAGATAGTGCCTTCCAGCCGATCGATTCGGCCAAGCCACTTCTTCCGATCCGAACCGTCCATGTGCGCGCTGACCAGAGCGCGCATGCCCTCGAGCTCATCGAGCAGCGCTCGCTCCTCGGGCGTCGCCAGCTTGCCCATCCAGTCCATTGATCGGACCGCGCCGCTCTTGCTGAGCGCATCCAGAGCAAGCTTCCGCTTGGTAATTTCCTGTTCGAGGACTTCACGATTCGCAAGCAGCGCTTCGTCCTCGAGCAGTGCCCGTGCTTCGGCGCTGCGACGCCGGCGTTCGCCTGCAACCTGCTCGAAAGCGCCCAGCTTCTGGGGCAGAGCGGTAAGCCAGTCGCGCACGGCGAGCAGTTCCCGCCACTCCATGAGCACCTGATGGGTGTCTTCGGTCGCCAGCCACTCGAGCCAGTCCGTATGACCCAGCTGTTCACGCCAGCGCGCCACGAGATCGGCCATACGCTCGTCGTCGCGCTCGGGTGCTGAGAACACCAGCAGCAGGTTCTTCACCCAGTTCGGATCTTCCGCCTGGGTGCGAAGGTCAGTCAGCAGCGCCAGCCGGGCCTCGAAGCTCTGCTCCGCCTTGCGATACTGAGCCAGCGCCATCTCCCGGGAGGCAAGCTGCTCCAGACTCATCGGGAAGGCGAGTCGGGCCTGGGCCGTGCTGGAGGTCCAGTAATCCTGATTCTGCAGGGTCAGCCAGATGCGTGCAGCCAGCTCATAGTCTCCCTGCTCCATCGCCAAGCCGCCATAGGAAGCGAGGGCAACGTCCCGGTAGCGTCCTTCACCGGGCAGCCCACCCAGCACCTTGGTAGCGTCGGTCGTATCCTGTTGCTCGCGGGCCACAAAAGAGAGCGCGAGCTTCGCGCGCTGAACCAGATCCAGGGTTTCGGCGCTGGCTGCCTTTTTACCCTTGGTTCGGATCTTGAGATTCGCCAGCCGCTCAAATGCGCGTCGTGAACCTTCCAGGTCTTCAGCTTCCCGATAGGCCACACCCAGGTTGTAGAGGCCGTAGGCCAGCAGCGGGTCATCGTCGTCGAGTGCAGCCAGATAGGACTCCGCCTCGGCGTAGTTGCCGGCTGCAACGGCCGCTTCAGAGCGCATGAACTCCACTTCGGGATGGACGCGCGAACGGCCAAGCCAGTTGGATTTCAGCGAGATTCTGTCCAGCTGTACCTCCATCCCGGCATATTCACCGCGACGGTGGTACTCGCGGGCAAGATGGAAAGCGAGGCGCATCTGATCGAGTTCGGTGAGCTCGGTCTGATCCACCGATTCGAAGGTCGTGCGGGCGGTCTCGTACATCCGATCGCTGAAGGCAAAGCTGCCCTTGGCCAGATCAAAGCGCACCGTGTCTTCGCCGCGACGGTCCTGAGCTTCCGCCACCATGGTTTCCAGCAGCGCCTGCTGGTACTCCTGCTGGTAGTAGCTGTAGAGCATGCTGCCGTACGTCAACTCATCGACAGGCTTGCCGACGGGCGCTGCGACGACGCAGCTCAGGATGAGCTCACAGATGAAGTTCTTCATGGGCGGGCGTCCGTCCCTGGCCCTAAATCAGTTTGAAACCGCTGCGGAAAATTCCGGCTGGTACTTGGCGCCGGAATCCGAAATGGCAAGCTCCACAAAGGCGGGCTCGAAAGATTTCTCGAACTCAACCGTGGTCGCACGCCGGTAGTCGCGGCCGCTTGGCCCACGTCCGGTGAAGAATGCGGTCAGTCGGTTCTGGCCCTGTTTGACGTTGCCGATGAAAAGTTTCTGCACGCCGCCACGATAGAGCGCGTCCACCTGTCGATCCGTATAGAGATGATGAACCACTTCTTTGCCGTTCAGCTTCACGGACACGGCATCGAGCTGAAAGAGCTCGCCGAGGTCCATGGAGAGAAAGACGGCGACCTGGCTGCTGGCCGGGAAGAGAAGGTCTTCTTCCAGGATCACCAGATCCCGCTTCAGCTTCAGCAGGTCTTTCTTGATGCGTTCCAGATCACTGTCGAGGGCAACCGGCGCCGCGGCTTCTTCAGCCTCGGGGGCTGGAGCCGCTCCGCCAGATGCCGTACCCGCACCTTCCGGGGCGCCACCGTAGACGACCAGCGGCCATGCCAGCGGCATGGCCAGGATCAGAGTCAGAATGTGGCGCGTTGCTGTCCTTCGCATTGCTAATTTCCCGTGCTTGTTCCCTTCTGGGGGCTTACTCGCGAATGAGTTTCTTGACGACCTCGACGTACTTGGCTTCGTCACCCGGCTTGTAGCCAGGGTGGATGTAGCGGACCACGCCATCCCGGTCGACGACCACCGTAGTGGGCATGGCCTGGAGGTTGTACATGTCGCTGACCTTCTGACCGTCGTCGATGAGGATCGGGAAGGTCACGTTGGTCTTGTCGACGATCTCCTGGGCCGGTTCGACCTCACCTTCCACGTTCACGCCGAGGACCGCGAAGCCCGTGTCTTCATAGCGGTGATGGAGTCGATCCAGGAGCGGCATTTCCTGACGGCAGGGACCGCACCAGCTGGCCCAGAAGTTGATGAGAACGACCTGGCCGCGATACTCCTCGAGGCGGAGGTTGCTGCCTTCCAGACTCTTCAGCGTGAAGTCAGGCGCGTCTTCTTTCAGGTCGACGGCGTGCGCGCCGAGCGGCAGAGCCAGAGATGCGCCGAGCGCGATCAGAGCGCCTGCGGTGCTGAGCCATTTCGTCTTCTTCATGTTCTTTCGGATCCTTCTCGTTAGTTCTTCTGCCGTGAGAGTGAGCCGTCGAAAGACCTGGCAGCTACTGCTTCCAGCGCGATGATCGACCACCACGCAGGTCTTCTACCCGTTCGCAATCCCTATCGAACCCGACCAGGCAAAGTCTTTCGAACTACCGGCATGCACTTTCTGCTTCCAGCATCGGGCCTGTCCGTCAGCCCCTGAAGGCACGCTTCCTGCGAACCTCGAGAACCCCTGGGGATCCTCTGTTTCATCCTTGAAACATGCGGCGTCGTCCTGACACCCGCAGATATGCACGTTAGTTGAGAGGAGATCCGTAAAACGTGCTGGGCGTCACAGTTCACCCGGCACGGGCGTTGAGTAGCGGGCACAATGAGAACGGGGTCAATGGCCGCTGTCCGACCCTGGCAGATCGCTGCAGTTGTCAGGGATTTGGGGGCGCCGCGGCTTCCAGCAGATCCGCTGAATAACGGAGCGTTCCCTCGGCATCGATGATGATCGCATCGACCCCCGGCAGGCGATCGATCAGCGCCAGACCGCGCTCGGGACCGAGCACGAATACGCTGGTGGACAGGCCATCTGTAAAGGTAGCGTTCGGCCCGAGAATGGTGACGCTCCAGCTGTCCCGGGCAGAATCCCCGGTGCGCGGATCGAGGATATGGTGGTAGCGCACGCCGTCTTCTTCGAAGAAGCGCTCGTAATCGCCGGAGGTAGACACAGCGGTGTCGACCAGCGGCAGCAGCACGGCCATCTCTGCCTCGCGCGGATCCTGAATACCGACGGTCCAGGGCTCTCCGTCCCGATCACCGATGATCCTGCTGTCGCCACCGGCCGCGACGGACGCCTGGGTGACGCCGGCCGCCTCGAGCAGCTCAATACAGCGATCCACCGCATAGCCTTTGGCAATGCCGCCCAGATCGATGTAGACGAGGGGATGGGCGAAACGGACTCTGCGGGCGGCCGGATCGATCTGCACGAACTCGTAGTTGATCGCCGCCAGCGTCTCGGCAATGGCTTCGTCATCCGGCCGCTGTCCCGCCCGGTAATCGTAGTACCGACCAACCGACGCATAGGTGATGTCGAAGGCGCCGCCCGTCATGCGGGAGATCTGCGCACTCTTCTGCAGCAGATCGACCATTTCCGCGGTGGTGGTCACCCAGCCCTGCCCTGCCTCCCGGTTCAGCCGGGAGAGCTCGCTGTCTTCGATATAGGGGCTGTATGCGGCTTCGATGCGCCGCATCTCTGCCAGTACCTGATCGAGCAGCGCCTGGCCCCGCGCTGGATCTTCGGCCTTCAGCTCCGCGTGAATCCGGGTACCCATGATGGGCTCGGTGACATCCAGCCAGGCCGGCCAGGCGCTGTTGGCCGCCAGAAGCAGAACCAGCAGGAGCGCGCGCAGGTTCATCAAGCAGCGAGGTCCGCGGCCCGATTGCTGATGGACACACCGCGCCGGCCCTGACGAACCTCATTTCGATCATGGGCCGATGTGAGGTAGGCCAGGGAGATGCCGCTGGCCGGGTCGACCCAGGCCAGCTGCCCACCGGCGCCGTTATGACCGAAGGCGAGGGGTGAGTTGGTATGTCCGAAGCCCCGATAGTTACGGGTCTCGTCACCGGCGATGACGATGCCGAGCCCCCGACTCACCGGCTTGCCGAACAGCGGATCCGTCAGCTCCCCTGTTCGCACCCGGCGAGCATCTGCCAGCGTCTGCGCAGACCAGATCTGCTGGCCGTTGCCGCCGCCAGAGAGCAGGGCCTGATAGTAGAGGGCAAGCTCCGCCGCATTGGTGATCGCGCCGCCACCGGGCACCCCGACGGCGCGAATCTCAGGATCGTTGAAACTCAGGATCGCTTCTTCCGTCACCTCGGTGACCGGCGGCTTGGGCATACCCATGGACTCGTAATCCGCATCGGTGAGCGGATTTCCAGCATGGCTGCACGGCACGACCCGTTCGTTCTGATCGGCAGGCAGCCCGACGTAGAGATCGGTGAGACCGAGCGGCGCAGCGATCCGCTCCCGAATGAACTGCTGGAAGGCGAGACCACCGCGCCGTTCGAGAATCTCTGCCAGCACCCACATGGTGGAGGTGGGGTGATACTGAAAACGGCTGCCCGGCTCCCAGGCCAGCCGCCACTGACTGAAGCGTTCGTAGCGTCGACCCAGGTCCAGCCAGTCCAGGGTTCTGAACGGCGCGTCCGGGAAACCCGCCGTATGGGTCAGCAACTGCTCAACTGTGACAACTTCCTTTCCGTTAGCGCCGAAAGCCGGAATGATGTCTGCCACCCGCTCGGAAAGGGACAGCTTTTTTTCCTCCAGAAGGATCCAGATGGCGGACGAGGTGATCGCCTTGGTGGCAGAGAAAATACAGAACAGGCTCTCATCGGTGGCCGAGCCGAAGGTCTCGAACAGCGCCAGCTGCCCATCCTTCGCCACCGCGACCTGAGCCGCAGGCAGCAGCCCTTCGTCCACCTCCTGCCGCACCCGGGCAAGCAGGCTCTGAACTTTTTCCTCGCTGAGTTTCAGGGTCTCCAGCGGTGTGATGGCATGGCTGTTCATAAAATCTCCTGGGGTCCGGGAAGCGCCGAGTATGCCTGGCAAATCTATGTATATTCCAGATCAATCCCAGTATCTGCTATACCCTGACAATGGGCGCTGGCTAGAATTCCCATAACGAACGGCAAATTGATTAGTACAGCTATGACCACCGGCATCATCGATGGATTCGAAGCCGGCATCGGCAACACACCGTTGATCCGCATGTCGCGCCTCTCAGAACTCACCGGCTGCGAGATTCTCGGCAAGGCGGAGTTTCTGAATCCGGGCGGCTCCGTGAAGGATCGGGCGGCGCTGTGGATGATCCGCGAGCACGAGAAAAGCGGTGCGCTGGCGCCTGGCGGCACGGTCGTCGAGGGCACGGCGGGCAACACGGGCATCGGTATCGCGCATGTCTGCAACGCCCGCGGTTACGACTGCATCATCTATATGCCCGATACCCAGTCACCGGAGAAGGTGGCCATCCTGCGCACGCTTGGCGCTGAGGTCCGGGAAGTGCCGGCGGTGCCCTACGCGAACGAGATGAATTACCAGAAGCAGGCCGGACGGTTCGCGGAGTCCCTGCCCGGCGCGGTCTGGGCCAACCAGTTCGACAACACGGCCAACCGCCTCGCCCACTACGAGTCCACCGGACCGGAGATCTGGTCACAAACCGAAGGCACAGTGGACGCCTTCGTCGCCGCCACCGGCACCGGCGGCACCCTGGCCGGCGTGAGCCGCTACCTGAAGGAGCAGCGCAAGGACGTGCAGATCGTGCTGGCAGATCCGATGGGCAGCGCCCTGCACAGCTGGGTCACCACCGGCGAAGCAGCAATGAGCAAAGGCCCGTCCATCACCGAAGGCATCGGCAACAGCCGGGTGACCGATAACCTGGCCGGAACCGAGATCGACGATGCCATCCAGGTGGCGGACCAGGACATGGTCACCATGGTCTATCAGGAGCTGCTGACGGAAGGCTGGTTCTTCGGATCGAGCACCGGCATCAACCTGTGTGCGGCAGTGAAGCTGGCCGAGAAGCTCGGCCCCGGCCACCGGATCGTTACCATCCTCTGCGACACCGGCCACAAGTATCAATCCCGGCTCTTCAACGAGGAATTCCTCGCCGGGAAAGGTCTGCGGCCCTGGAAGCCTCAGCGCCCCTTGAAGACCGGCGCTCGCTTTTCAACAAAGGCACGCGCTGCGTCCTTGTGATCCTCGGTGAGGCCCGTGTGCACGTGATGCGTGGCCTCCAGATCCAGACACTCCAGCACCTCCGCGCCCATGGCCGCCCGGTTGAAGTTCTCCTTCATGTAGCGATAGGCCACCGGCGGGCCTTCAGCCAGACGCCGGGCCATGGCGAGCGTCGCGCTCTCCAGCTCATCCGCCGGCACCACCTGGTTGGCTATGCCGAGCCGCAGGCACTCGGCTGCATCCACCCGATCTGACAGGTAGTAGATTTCCTTGGCTTTGCCGCTGCCCACCAGATGATTGAGGAAGAAGGTGCCGCCGTAATCGCCGCTGAAACCAACCTTCGCGAATGCGCTGGTGATGAAGGCCGTGTCCGCCATGATCCGGAGATCGGCGGATAGCGCCAGTGACATGCCAGCCCCCGCCGCCGGGCCCGGCAGGCTCGCGATCACCGGTTTCGGCATCAGGTACATGCGCCCGGCCGTGTTGCGCTGATTCAATCGTTGCGCATGAATCCGCTCGTCGAGCGTTGGTCCTGGTCCGTCCCCTTCGCCGCTCGCCGCCATACCCTTCACATCGCCACCGGCGCAGAACGCACCGCCCGCACCCGTAATCACGATCACCCGCACATCGGCAGATCGCTCGGCGTAGTCCAGAGTCTGCTCGAGACCTGCGTTCATCTCCCCGGACATGGCGTTTCGCGCCTGCGGTCGGTTGAGGGTGATCACAACCACACCCTCCTCCTCGTGCGCGAGAATGTCGCCGGTACCGGTATCGATATCCTGTTTTGCCATTTTGCTTTCCCCTTCCTTAGTTTGTGACTGATTCAGTCGGCAACCGGCACCCTGGCTGTGGAGACAGCCAGGCCAGCCACCTCTGTGCGGTATCTGTAGATCGCGCCGTGGCGGTCACTCGGCGCATCATCGGATCCGGACACGATGTAGAGATCTCTGAGATCTTCACCGCCGAAGCACACACTTGTGCACATGGGATCGGGAATCGCGACGTGCCGCCTCAGGCGCCCGTCCGGCTCGACCACGTCTACGCCGTGACCACCTCCGGCGAGCGCAACCCAGACGGATCCGTCCTCGGCAACGGCCAGGCCGTCCGGCACGCCCTGCTCATGGGTGTGAAACGACTTCTTCTCACCCAGGCTGCCATCATCGGCTACCTCGTAGCAGAAAACGGTCCTGCGCAGGCTGTCCGAGTGATAGAGCGTGCGGCCGTCGGGTGAGAAACCCAGGCCATTGGTCAGGCGGACGTCCTCAGCCACCTTAACCACACTGCCGTCCAGATCGATCAGATAGAGATCGCCAGCTGCGGGCGCCCGGGCGTCTTCGAAAACCGGGCTGTTGCCCAGCGAACCAACGTAGATCCGCCCAGCGGCATCGGTTGTGAGGTCGTTGTAGCCCACGTTGCCCGCATCCGGGTCCCGATCCAGAAGCAGTCGGGTCGGGCCGCCGTCGAACGGTTTGAAGGCAACGTTCCGGCCGCTCACGACCAGGCCGCCGTCCTCGTGCAACGCCATGCCGCCGATGCCTTTCCGGTGCTCGAAGATCACGCTTACGCTGCCGTCGGCAGCCAGGCAGAACACGCCGCCACCGAGCACGTCACTGAAATGCAGACCCCGTGCGGAATCCCACACCGGCCCCTCGATCAGACCATAGCCGCGCGTCAACAGCTCCGGCTCAATGCTTGCCGCCATCTGATATCACTCCCTGCCCCCAGGACGAAAGACCTTGTCACAGCCCGTATCCTGAGGCAACACTACCCGCTGGGAGGGACCTTTCATGCTCATCGATCAGACCAGACTCACTGATTTCATCACCCGCATTTTCACGAGCGCTGGCGCCAGCGACGCCAAAGCCGGCAAGGTCGCACACCATCTCGTCGCCGCTAATCTGAAAGGCCATGATTCCCACGGTGTCGGCATGGTGCCCGCCTACGTGGGCAACATCCGCAACGGTCACCTGCAGGTGGACGCGGAAGCCACCGTCGTCAAAGACAACGGCGCCGTGATGCTGGTGGACGGTCAGTTCGGCTTCGGCCAGGTGGTGGGCTCTCAGGCCACTGCAATGGCTACCGAACGGGCCAGGGAGACGGGCATCGTCTGCATGGGCGTTCGCAACTGCCATCACCTCGGCCGGATCGGCAGCTACGGAGAACAGTGCGCCGAGGCTGGCATGGTCTCAGTGCACTTCGTCAACGTGGTCGGCCACGGCCCTCTGGTCTCACCCTTCGCCGGCCGTGAGCGACGCATGTCCACCAATCCCTTCTGCTGCGTGGTGCCGCGCGCCGATGGCCCACCCATCGTGCTCGACATGGCGACCAGCGCCATTGCCCAGGGCAAGGTCAGGGTGGCTTACATGAAAGGCGTCGAGGTGCCGGACGGTGCGCTGCTCGATGATGCGGGGCGCGCAACCAACGACCCCAAGGTCATGTTTGAGGAGCCGTTTGGCTCGCTGGGACCGTTCGGCGCACACAAAGGCTACGGCCTGGCGGTGATGTGTGAGCTGCTCGGCGGCGGCCTTGCCGGCGAGTGGACGGCCCAGCCCGGCCGGCCGCGCGAGAACACCATCGTCAACCATATGCTGATGATGGTGCTGGACCCGGCCGCCTTTGGCGGGCTGGATAGCTTCCAGCAGGAGGTGACCGCCATGGTGGATTACCTGCACAGCACCACGCCTGCGGAAGGGGTGGATCAGGTTCGGGTACCAGGTGATCCGGAACGCGAATTCGTGGCCGCCCGCAGCGCTGACGGCATTCCGATCGATGAGAACAGCTGGAACGGCATCCTGAAAGCCGCCGAGGTAGCCGGTGTCGGCGCTGCCGAGATCGCAGCGGTGGCGGGCGATGACTAACCGGGAAGGCAACGACCGCATGCCATCCGCCTAGAGCTTCAACAAGCCTTCAGCCCGCCTGAGTGCATGCCTGCACGTCAGATCTGTGCACCTCAGTGTGACGCCCTTCTCAGTTTCCCCGGGTCGCACCCCTTTTTGAGAACCAGCCAACCGAACAACCTGACAATCCAGGAGAGAATCCGCACGTTTGATGGAATAACAGCGCCCGTGTCCGATCACACTGAATTTCTCAGTCGGGCCGGGCACGGAAAGGAATCCAACGCACCATGCACCCTCTTCGTAATGGACTCTTACTGGCCGCCTCCCTGGCCGCAGTCACCGGTTGCGGTGGCGACACCCGTTCCCTGGACGAATTCTCGCCAGTGCCAGAAGCCCCGGCGTTCCAGACGATCTCCGGCACCATTTCCGGCCTGGAAGGCAGTCTGATCCTCGGCTGGGGGGATCGCGAGCAGACGCTCAGCGGTGACAGCTTCAGCATCCCGTTTGCATTCGAAGCGGGAGAGGACTTCGATCTGACGATCGTCAACGAACCCCTCAGTCAGCGCTGCACGATCGCCGGCCAGACGGCGTTCAACGACCAGGATGGCGACATTGCCGGAGTTGCGATCAGCTGCATCACGCAGAATCTGATCAGGGTGACGGTCGAGAACTTCTTCTCCGGCGAACCCCTTGAGGGCATTGATATCACCGCGATCTGGAACAACGGCAGCCAGCAGACCCTGTCTGGCGTTTCCGATGCAGAGGGCCGGCTGACGCTCGAAGTCCCTACTTTCGACGGCCGCATCGTCGTGAACGCCGATCCCGACGGGTTCGGCGAACAGTCGAAAATCGTGACGAACACGTCCATACCCGCGGGCCGAACCGCTCGCATGCTGATGCAGCCCGTTGTGCTCGGCACTACATTCGACAGCGCTCTCGGTACGGATCTGACGGTGGGCGGCGACGTTCTCGTGAGCATCCCGGCAAATGCGCTGGTGGATGAGAGCGACACCCTTTACAACGGCACGGTGACGACCGAACTGACAGTCGTGGACCCAAGCGTGAGCGTCGAGATCATGCCCGGCGACTACACCAGCCGCGACCCGGGTGGCTCAACGTCGCCGATCCAGAGCTACGGCGCGATCAGCGTCACCTTCACCGGCAGCAACGGTGAAGTGCTCGATCTGGAAGCCGGTCGAATGGCCGACATCAACATCCCCGTTGCAGAGGCCGAGCGGGCCGGCCCTCCGGCTGCAACGCCGCTGTTTCACTACGACCGACAGACCGGCTACTGGATCGAGGAGGGCACGGCCAACCTGACGACGCTGGCAAGCGGGCTGCAGGTTTACGCCGGCCAGGTCAGTCACTTTACTACCTGGAACGCCGACGAGGCGTACGTGCCCGTCTATATCAATGGTTGCGTGCAGACTCTGACTGGCGCGCCTTACCCGAATGTGCGGGTGGACGCGACCGGCGTGGACTACCTTGGCAGCTCGCGAGCCATCACCAACGGAAATGGCCAGTTCTCAATTCCCGCTCGACCCTGGTCGGAGGTGTTGATTACGGTGGGCGACGGGCTGCAAAGCGGCACGTCTCAGGTCTCAACCGGCACCAGCGACAGCACAACGACCGACTGCCTGGTGGCATCCGCCGGCAGCTCGACGATCAATCTCACCTGGGGTGAGAATCCACGGGATCTCGATACCCGTCTGTACGGCTTCTCCGCCGACAATACAGCTGACGACTTCGAGGTCAACTTCACGCAGCGTTCGGTAACCACGGGCGCCATCTCCGTCGATCTCGACGTGGACGACACCAACGGTTTCGGTCCCGAGATCGTCACGTTCCCCGACTTCCCGTACCCAGGTGTGTATCGCTACGCGGTGCACCTCTACTCCGGCACCGGGACCATTCAGGATTCGCCCGCTCGCGTGGAAGTCAATCTGCGTGGAACAGTAACCGTATTTACGCCGCCCGGCGGCACGCCGACAGACTGTTGGGCCGTTCTCGACGTCGAGGTCGATGAGTTCGGCAACCTGACGTCGATACCGCTCGACAGCTGGGAGGCGGAAAGCTACTGCACGTCTGGTGACTTCGCCAATCCGATCACCAACGCGCCAGGCGGATCCGTTGCGCTTTCGGTCGGCGAAACACCGAATAATCCTCTGCTCAAGATGATCGAGAAGAAGTACTACCGCTAAGTCCGAATTGGACCAGAACCTGATTCATATGGAGATGAAACAGTGACAATCAAATCAACCCTAAAAGTATGCCTGGCCTCGACGATGCTCCTGGCTTCGCAGGCGTTCGCAGAGCCACTCACCTGGCAGTACATCGATTTCCGCTATCTGCAGCCCTCAGATACCGACACCCGGGGCCTCTCCGGTGAGGTCAGTGGCCACATCACGACCAACTGGCTGCTGCAGGGTCGCGTGAGTCGCCTGGAGCTGGAAGAGAAAGATCTGGATCTGGAAATGTCTCAGACCCGTTACGATCTCATGGTCGGACGGGTGTTTCCGTTCGGCGAAAAGTATGCGGCCTTTCTGAGCGCTGGTTACACACATCTTGATTATGCGACCAACATCGGCACGTTGGACGAAGATGAGAGCACCGATGCTGCAAACGTTCAGGCCCTCATGCGCGCCAGGTTCACCAAGCGGTTCGAAGCAGAAGGTGGCCTCGGCATACTGATCGACGATAAAGACACCAGCGATCTGGTCTGGAACGTTGGCCTGCGCTTCTGGGCGACTGATTCAATCTCGCTGATGATCGGCGCTAACGGAATCGATAGCGAAGATTTCGCAGACGACATTCTCTACGAGATCGGTTTTCGCTACGACCTGAGATAACGCTGGCCCGATACCGCCTGCAAACCAGTTAACTGGTATCGCAGGCGGCCTTCGAATAAGGGTTCGCGCAGAGCGCCGCTCACAGATTCCGACCGAACAGATCGAACAACCGCTCCCAGTGCCGCTCCGCGGATGCCTTGTGGTACAGCCCTTCGCGCTGGGGAAACACGAACCCATGCGCCGTGCCCGGATACCACTCCACCCGGTAGTTGCTGCCCAGTTCAGCAAGATAGGTGTCCAGCCCGTCGACCATTTCCTTCGGCGCCCATTCGTCCGTCTCCGCGCAACCGAAGTAGAGCTCACCCTGGATACGGGCCGCCTGCAGGTGCGGTGAGTCGAGCGCTTCGGTAAACAGCCGTACGCCATGAAACGACGCGGCGGCGGTGACCCGATCAGGAAAGGCCGATGCGGCCGCAAACGCAAAGGGGCCACTCATGCAGTAACCGACCACGCCAACCGCCCCGCCACGGGCCGCGGGATCCTCCGCCGCATGCTCCATGCAGGCGAGCACATCCTCGCAGACCATGGCGTTGGTCAGGGAGTTCATGTGGCCCATCATCTGGGCGCGACTGTCCGGACTCATCACGAATTCCCTGACACGCCGATAGTAGAGATTCGGCAGCATCACGTAATAGCCCACCGTGCCCAGACGCCGCGCCATGTCGTGCAGTTCTTCCCGCTTGCCTGGTGCATCCATCAGAAAGACGATCAGCGGATATTGACCCTCTGCCTCAGGCCGAGTGATGAAGGTGTTCATGGCGCCACCCCGCGTGGCGATGTCCAGTTCTGATTCAATCATGAGGTTGTCTCCGCAATTCCTGTGAGCCAGGGTTCCTCAGAGGCGAGCTCGGAGAACCGGTACTCTTTTCTGAGCGCCTCGATATCGAAGCGGCCGCCCGATTTTTCCGCGATGTCCGGATCCATGGCCAGCGCCGCCAGCGCGCGACCGACGAAACGGGGAGAGCGAAGCCGTCGTTCATCGACCTCCACCTGGCCACGGGACAGCGCTGCCAGGACACGCTCGGTGCGAACCGGCCCAGGCGCCAGTGAGACTGCAGATACGCCATGGCCGGCAAGCTCATGGGCCATGTCCGCCGCCATCCTGTCCACGCCCGCCTTGCAGACTCCATAGGCCGTGCTGAATCGATAACCGGCTTCGATGCCGCCGGACAGATTTACGATCAACCCGCTGCCCTGTTCCACCATCAACCGCGCCGCAAGGGCCGACGCCACATAGCACCCCCGAAGGCCCACTCCGCACTGGTCGTCCCAGACGCTGAAAGGATGTTCCCAGAACGTACCAGACCAGACCGGCGGATCCGGCACCTGAAACGCGTTGTTCACCAGCACGTCCAGCCGCCCTGCTTCTGACTCCACCCGACGGAAGAGCTCGAGAACCGCCTGGTCGTCCGTATGGTCCACCTGCAGCGGCAAGGCCTTACCTCCGAGCGCCTCCACGGCGGCTGCGGTAGCCTCAACGCTGCCGGCGACGGGAGGATGTTCAGCGCTGGACGTTCTTGCCGTGAGGTAGAGAGTGGCTCCTGCTTCGGCCAGGCCTTCGGCAATTCCACGGCCCACGCCGCGGCTGGCACCGGTGACCAGCACGACTTTTTCCTTCAGATCCGCCATCCAACACCACCGGAGAAGTGCAAAACGCGCATTGTACCGGCGAAGCTGGACCCGTTGGCACAGTTCGGCTAAGTTGCCGGTCAGTTGAGAGGACGCGAAATGCCTGGATCGGACATCAAACGCGCGGGGTTGAAGGTGACCCTGCCGAGACTGAAAGTGCTGGAGGTGCTGGAGAACGCCGACCCGCACCACCTCAGCGCGGAAGACGTCTACAAAAATCTGATGGATACGGATGATTCCGTGGGCCTCGCCACCGTCTACCGGGTGCTCACCCAGTTCGAGGCGGCCGGCATTATCTCCCGACACAATTTTGATGACGGCCACTCCGTTTACGAGCTTGCCAGCGAAGAGCACCACGACCACATGGTGGACGTGGATAACGGCAAGGTGATCGAGTTCGTCAACGAGCGCATCGAAGACCTTCAGCATCAGATCGCCGACGAGCACGGCTACGAGCTCGTGGATCACGAGCTGGTATTGTTCGTCCGCAAGAAAAAAGACTGAACCCCGCTTCGCGCAGGCACGCGCCCCTACCGTCCCGGTCAGCCTGATTCCCCCGCAAACGCCCGACTGTCGTCCGGCCATCGGCACGCAGCCATTGCAAATGAGAATAATTTCCATTTAAATGCCTGCCCTTTTTCCAGCTATGGAACGCCCTTCTGCCAGGCGAACAGACCCGGTAAGCAGCGCTGAAAAACCATGACCGAAGAAGCCGCGACCCAGCCTGACAGGCTCAAACTCTCCGATCTCGGGATCGGCGAGGAGGCCCGTGTGGGTGAGTACCCGGAAATGACCGAATACTGCGAACGGCTGATCCGTATGGGATTGATCCCGGGCACGACCATTCGGCTGGAGCGGGCGGCGCCGCTGGGGGATCCGGTGGAGATCCGCTTCAGAGGCTATGCGCTCGTGCTGCGCCCGTCTGAGGCCGACTGCCTGCGTCTGGAGCGGCCATGACCCAGATCGCCCTGGTCGGCAATCCGAACTCCGGAAAAACCACGCTGTTCAACGATCTGACCGGCACCCGGCAACGGGTCGGCAACTGGCCGGGGGTCACCGTTGAGCGGAAGACGGGCAGTTTCCGTCATGGCGACAGTCCGGTGGATGTGGTGGATCTGCCCGGCACCTACTCTCTGGAGACCATCGGCGAGGCCATAGACGAGCACATCGCCCGGAGCTTCATCGTCGAGCAGGCAAGCAGCATTGACGTGCTGGTGAACGTGGTCGACGCGTCGAGTCTGGCGCGCGGTCTCTATCTGACCCTGGAGTTGCTGGAAACCGGCCTGCCGGTGGTGGTGGCGCTCAACATGATGGACGTGGCGGACAGCCACGGATTGCACATTGATGCTTTCGGTCTCTCCCAGACCCTCGGTTGCCCGGTGGTGCCTGTTGTCGCCAGCCGCGGCGAAGGGGTGGGATCACTGAAAGATGCGGTCATGGCTGCGGAACCGCCCAACGTAACGCTCCCCGCCTTCGATACACCTGCGGATCGCTATCGCTACGTCGACGACCTGCTGGAGAAAGCCATCCGCTCCTCCGGCGCGCGCCGGACCATTACCGATCGCATCGATACCCTGGTGCTGAACAGATTCCTGGCATTCCCCATCTTCCTGGCCGTGATGTATCTGATGTTCATGTTTTCCATCAACGTCGGCTCTGCGTTCATCGATCTGTTCGACGGGCTCGGCGCGGTGCTGTTCGTGGAAGGACCCCGCCAGCTGCTGAACGCGATCGGCCTGCCCGGCTGGCTGGTGACCTTCATCGCCGACGGCGTGGGTGGCGGCGTGCAGCTGGTGGGCACCTTCATACCCGTTATCGGTGCGCTGTTTCTGGCGCTCAGCTTTCTCGAAGATTCAGGCTACATGGGCCGGGTCGCCTTCATCGTCGATCGGCTGCTCAGAAGCCTGGGCCTGCCAGGGAAATCCTTCGTACCGCTCATCGTCGGCTTCGGCTGCAACGTGCCCGCCGTGATGGCAACCCGGACGCTGGACAACGAACCGGACCGGATTCTCACGACGCTCATGGCGCCGTATATGTCCTGCGGCGCCCGGCTCACCGTTTACGCACTGTTCGCCGCCGCTTTCTTCCCGAGCGGCGGCCAGAATGTGGTCTTCGCCCTGTACCTGATCGGCATCGTCGCCGCTGTGCTGAGCGCCCTCGCGGTGCGACGCTACCTGATAAAGGCGCCGGAAAGTCAGTTCATGCTGGAGCTACCGGCCTACCATATGCCCACAATCAAGGGCCTGATACTGCAGACCTGGCAGCGCCTGAAAGGTTTCGTGGTCCGCGCCGGCAAAGCCATCGTCGCGGTGGTGATCATTTTGAACATGATCAGCAGCATCGGCATGGATGGCAGCGTCGGCAATCAGGACAGCGAGAACTCACTGCTCTCCCAGATCGGCAAGACGATCACCCCTGCCTTCGCACCGATGGGCATCCGGGAAGATAACTGGCAGGCGACGGTCGGCATCTTCACGGGCATATTCGCCAAGGAAGTGGTGGTGGGCACCCTTGATGCCCTCTACTCGCCCGAAGGCGAGGAACAGACTCTGACCCTCGGCGAGCAGATTTCAGAGGCCTTCGCCAGCGTGCCCGCCAATCTGGCGGACCTCGGCGGCACGCTCGCCGACCCACTCGGCATCAGCATCGACGAATTCGAGTCTGTGCAAGGCGCGGCCGAAGAGAACGAAGTGGCGACCGGCACCATCGCCCGCCTCCAGTCGGCCTTCGACGGCCAGCTGGGTGCGTTTTCCTACCTGTTGTTCGTGCTGCTGTACATGCCGTGCGTGGCGACCATCGGCGTCATCGTCAAAGAGATCGGACGCTTCTGGGCCATCTTCAGCACGGCGTGGTCCGTCGTGCTTGCTTACACCGCCGCCACGCTCTGCTATCAGCTGGGCAGTCTCTCTACCGATCCTTCTGGCGCTCTCATCACCATCGCTCTGGCACTCCTGGCGGCGGGCGGGATGTTCGCACTGCTGATAGCTTACGGCCGGCGACAGACCCCCACCCTCATCCCTCTGGTCAATCTGGAAACCTGAGCCGGACCGGCTCAATCGCCGTCGAGCAGCTTCCGGTAGTTCTTCATGTGCCGTTGGGCCGCAAGCTCGTCGCCTTTGAGCTCGAAGATTCGCGCCAGGTTGTAGTGCGCATCCGGCACTGACGGCGCGCGCCGGTAGTACTCGGCGGCCTGTTCCACCTGGTCGAGCTCATCGAAGACGGTGCCCAGGTTGTAGTAGGCAAGCTGATGATTGGCCACCGCCTCCAGTGCCTTTTCGTAATGCCGCTTGGCCTGCTTCAGGTTCCCCTTGAGCTGCAGCAGGCGACCCAGATTGACATGCGCATCCGCATTGCTGGGATTCAACTCGATTGCCCGCTGGTACGCTTCCGGCGCCCTGCTGGGATCCACCTCCTCCAGATCGAGGCCCAGGTTGTACCACTCGTCGCTGTCCAGATCGTCGCCTTCCTTCGCGATGATCAGGTTTCGATTGGCGAGGCTCGCTACGTTACCGGCCAGCTCTGCCACCGAGAAGTCGAGTTGCGCCTGGCCGGTCTCCGCGTCCCACACCTGATTGTCTTCACGGACGACGACGTTGTTGCCATCCGCAAAGATCTTCACCGCGGCGAGGGAGTCGACGTGCGTCAGCTCCGACTGGAGCTTGAGCAGAATCCGATAGGCTTTTCTGGCCGAGACGTTGGCATCGAGGAGGCTTTTCGCGGTGCGCAGCAGCACCACATCCTGGAAGTTGAAACGATATTCACCGTTTTCCGCCCGCTCCGGATCGATGAGCGAGCGGCGCACGTAGTGGCGCACCTGATCCGGCTTCATGCCGATGAGATCAGAAACTTCTCGCGTGCTGTAGCCCATCCGGCGATTTTAACAGCCTGTTCGGCACTCAGCCCGTCTTTCGACTCCGCCCGGTGCCTGGCTTCTTCTTGGCGCGCGCCGCAGGCTTCTTAGTAGACGCGGGTTTCTTGGCGGTCGCGGGCTTCCTGGCGGCGGCTGCTTTCTTTTTGGCAGCGGGTTTCCGCGCCGCCGATTTGCCGGTTGCCGCAGGTTTTCTGGCGGCAGCATGATCGCTGCCGGTGACTGAGGCTTTCAGCGCTTCCATCAGGTCCACGATCTTGGACTCGGGTGCCTCTTCCGGCGGCAGGGTGATTTCCTGGCCGTCGATCTTCTGCTGGATCCGCTCCATCATCCTCGAGCGCACCTGATCCTGATAGCGTTGTGGCTCGAACTTCTCGTTCACCCGCTGATCGATGATGGTCAGCGCCAGGTCGAGCTCATCGTCGTTGATTTCACAGGGGTCCAGCGTCACTTCAGAGAATGGCCTCAGCTCATCCTCGTGCTTCAGCTGCTCCATGATGAGACCTTCGCTGTCGCCTTCGGCGAACGGGCGCACCAGCACCAGATAACTCTTGCCGCGGGCCGCGTAGTTAGCGAGTGCCGCCCGGCCCGTCTTTTCCAGCGCCGCGCGCAGGAGATGGTATGAGCGAGCCGCACCTTTATCCGGGCCGAGGTAATAAACCTTTTCTATGTACAGCCGCTCCACGTCCTCGAGCGGGATGAACTCGGCGATGTCGATCGCGTTGGTGGATTCCACATGCATCGCCTTGATCTCTTCTTCCGAAAAGAGCACGTACTGACCTTTGGCGAACTCGTAGCCCTGCACCCGATCTTCACGATCAACCACCTCGCCGCTGGACGAGCTGATGTACTGCTGCTTCAGCCGTGAGCCATCCTTGGACAGATAGTTGAAGCGGACGGCCTTGGTGGTGTCCACGGTGGAGTAGAGCTTGACGGGTATGGCCACGAGACCGAAAGAAATCGTCCCTGAGCCTATCGAGCGTGCTGCCATCGTCTTTCCCTCCTCTCCATGGGCTTCGACTTGGGCGGCCAGAGACTATAACGTAAGGCTCGACGTGCCCTCAACAAACCTGAAAACCTACCGTGACAGGCGTCTCGCGGATGCGACACCGGAGCCTTTCGGGCGTGCGCTGGTTCCGGCGACGGGCAGGCTGTTCGTGGTGCAGCAGCACAGGGCCTCACACCTGCACTTCGATCTGCGCCTGGAGATGGATGGCGTGTTGCGCTCCTGGGCCGTGCCCAAGGGCCCGTCGCCTAACATGAAAGACAAGCGTTTCGCTGCCCTGGTGGAAGATCATCCGCTGGATTACGCAAACTTCGAAGGCACCATACCCGAGGGTAACTATGGCGCCGGCCAGGTCATCGTCTGGGATCGGGGCACCTGGCAACCGATCGGCGATCCCAGAGAGGGGCTGAAAAAAGGCAAGCTGCTTTTTGATCTGCATGGCTTCAAGCTGCAAGGTCGCTGGACCCTGGTTCGCATGAAGGGCGGACGCAATGCCAGCCGGGCAGCAGAAGAAGGTCGGGAATGGCTCTTCATCAAGGAGCGGGACAGCTTTGCGGCGGAAGACGGCACCTTCTCTGACCGTTCCGTGCTGTCCGGACTGACGGTTGAAGAGCTGGCCGCACCCGCCGCCATCTGCCGTCGCCGCCTCACCGCAGCCAGACGTCTGAAGGAAGCCGTGCAGACAGGAGCGGTGCCGGCCATCAGCCCGATGCTCGCGACTGCGGGTGAGGCCTTCGACCACAGCGACTGGCTGTTCGAGCTGAAGTACGACGGCTATCGGATCATGATCGACAAGCGCCCCGACGGGGTGGTGCTGCGCTCCCGAAACGGCCACGACCTGACCACCCGCTTTCCGGAGATCGCCCGCACCGCGGAGCGCATCCTGCCGGAGCGATACCTGTTGGACGGCGAGCTGGTGGTATTGAATGCGGCAGGCGTTCCGGATTTCTCGCTGCTTCAGTCACGCGCAAAGCTGACCGGCGAGCTGGAGGTTGCCCGAGCCGCGATCGAACAGCCCTGCACCTATTTCGCTTTCGATCTGCTCGCTCTGGGTGACGGACAGGGAAAAGACATCGATCTTCGCGCCGTCCCGCTTTTCAAGCGCAAGCAACAGCTGGAGAAGCTGTTGCCACCTCTGGGTGCCCTCCGTTACTCGGAACACGTCGCCAGGGACGGCCGTTCGACCTATCAGGCGGCCGTTCAACTGGGTCTGGAAGGCATCGTCGGCAAGCGCCGGAACAGCCGCTACGAATCGGGCCGATCCAGCGCCTGGATAAAAGTGCGACATGCGAAGACTGCGGACTTCGTGATCCTGGGCAGCGCCGCCAATCGCAACAACAGCAGGGACATCGGCTCCCTGGCGCTCGGCGAGTACCGCCGCGGAGAGCTGGCCTATGTCGGGCGTGCCGGCTCCGGGCTCAATGCCGAAATGCGCCGGACACTGGAGAAGGCGATTGCCAGGCTGCCTGCCAGCGAGCGACCCGAATTCGTGCCGGAAGGCCAGGCGGTAAAAGTCTCCTGGGTTAAGCCCACGCTGGCCGTGGAAGTGGCATTCAAGGAGTACACTCGCGATGGCCGCCTGCGACATCCGGTGATCCAGCGCTTGCGCCCGGACAAGACGCCCGAGGAATGCACGGGCGGATTCGACGACCCGGGATCTCTGATCCTGGAGCCCGCGCCGGAGCCGGAGGTGGCCGTCACTCATCCGGACAAGATCTTCTTCCCGGAACGGGCGCTTACCAAGCTGGACCTGATCCGCTACTACGAGAAGATCAGCCGGTGGATGCTGCCCTACCTCGCCGATCGACCCATCGTGCTGACCCGCTACCCTGATGGGATTCACGGTAAATCCTTTTATCAGCGGGACGCACCCGACTTCGTGCCGGATTGGATCCGCCGGGAAGTGCTCTGGTCGGAATCCGCAGAGCGGGAAGTGCGCTACTTCATCGTCGAAGGGACTGCTGCTCTGAAGTACCTGGCCAATCTGGGCACGATTCCCATCCACACGGCACACAGCCGTGTAGCGGACCTTTCGCATCCCGACTGGTGCGTGCTGGATCTGGATCCGAAGTCGGCGCCGTTCGCGGATGTGATCACCCTGGCCCGGGCCGTTGGCGAGCTGGCCGACGAGCTCGCCCTGCCTGCCTACCCGAAGACCAGCGGCAAGTCCGGCCTGCACGTGATCATCCCGCTGGCGCGGCAGCTCAGTCACGACCACGCCCGCACCCTGGCCGAGCTGATGGCCAGGGTAATCGTCAGCCGTTATCCGGAAATCAGCACCGTCGCCCGATCCGTGCGGGCAAGAGAAGGCAAGGTGTACGTGGACTTTGGCCAGAATGGCCAGGGTCGGCTGCTGGTGGCGCCGTTCAGCGTCCGGGCTGAACCCGCTGCCTCGGTCTCCATGCCGCTCAGGTGGACCGAGGTGAACGGGCGCCTCGATAACGCCAACTACCACATCAGCAACGCGATACGCCGCATGCAGCGGCTGGGCGAAGATCCACTGGCCGGCGTGCTCACGGAACAGCCCGATCTCGTTCGTGCACTCTCCCGCCTGACGGAGATCTCCGGTTGATCGGAAGCCAGGTCCGGCCTAGTGTTTCTTCTCGATACTTTCAGACACATTGAGGGGAACCACACCATGACCGAGAGCTCTGACAAGTCACTCAAAGTCGGCCTGCAGCTCGGCTACTGGAGCGCCAGCCCGCCAGAGAATTTTCTCGAACTCGCAAAAGAAGCGGAAACCCTGGGTTTCGACTCGGTCTGGACCGCCGAGGCCTATGGCTCCGACGCGCTGACGCCACTGTCATGGATCGGCTCGCAGACCGAGCGCATCCGTCTCGGCACCGGCGTCTGCCAGCTGTCGGCCCGATCTCCCACCGCCATGGCCATGGCGGCCATGACGCTGGATCACCTGTCCAAAGGCCGCATGATCCTCGGCCTGGGGGTATCCGGCCCTCAGGTGGTGGAGGGCTGGTACGGCGCGCCGTTCTCCAAGCCGCTGTCCCGCACCCGGGAATACATCGACATCATCCGCCAGGTGCTGGCCCGGGAAGCGCCGGTGGAGAACAAGGGCGAGCACTATCCCCTGCCCTACCAGGGCGAGGGCAGCTGGGGGCTCGGCAAGCCGCTGAAATCCATCGTCCATCCGTACCGGAAGGATCTGCCGATCTTTCTGGGTGCCGAGGGACCGAAGAACGTGGCCCTGGCCGCGGAGGCGTGCGATGGCTGGCTGCCCCTCTACTACTCGCCGTTCCGCCAGGAGACTTACAGCGCATCGCTCACCAATGCCCGTTCAGACTTCGAGATCACCCAGGGCGTTGTGGTGAACATCACCGACGACATCGATGCGGGCCTCATGCCGGTCAAGCACATGCTGGCGCTGTACGTGGGCGGCATGGGCGCGAAGAAGCGCAATTTCCACAAAGAGCTGGTCACCCGGATGGGCTTCGGCGAAGAAGCGGACAAGGTGCAGGAGCTGTTCCTGTCCGGCAAGAAGCTCGAGGCGGCACACGCGGTTCCGGACGCGCTGGCCGACGAGATTTCCCTGGTTGGGCCCGAAGGTCGGATCCGGGAACGGATCAGCGTCTGGCGCGATACGCCGGTGACTTCACTGCTGGTTTCGGCCAGAAGCCCGGCGGAGCTCGAGACCATGGCCAGGCTGGTCATGGGTTGAGCGGGTAGGCGCCGACTGAACGATATCGGTCTGATCGTTGCCCTGCACCGCGAGGAAAAAGACACAACGAGGAGCAAGCCACCGCGAGGAAGAAGCTATGGAAATTCCAGCTCAGTTCACCCGGGAAGCCGTTGCCGCCGCGTCGGAGAACGTCGAAGCCCCCTATCGGGACTTCGTGACCTCCGGTGAACCTTATCGATCCCTGCATCGTGAAAACCCCTGGGCGCTTCCGCCCAGGCGAGGCGATGAGCTGGTGTGGGGCGAAGGCCGCTACTACGACACAACGGTCGCCCGCAAACACCCGGAATGGAGTGACAAAGACCTGCCGACGCCGACCAAGGACATTCAGCGCCTGCGCCAGGACTTCCAGACCTGGGGTTACTGTCTGATCGAGGATGCGACATCACCGGAACAGACGGAGGTGCTCCGCGAACGCGTCGCCGAGCAGGCAAATGCCGAACGGGCGCTGGGGATCGCCTATCTGATGGAGGCGCAGCAGCATGTCTGGGCGCTGGTGAACAAAGGCGAGGTGTTCGTGCGCTGTATGTCACACGAGCCCGATGCGGTACAGGCAGGGCCGCTGATCGAACAGCTGCTCGACGAAGCGCTGGGGCCTGGCTGGAATCACCTGAGCTTCATCTCCAACGTTTCCTACCCCGGCTGCCACCCCCAGGGCCTGCATCAGGACCAGGGTCTGGCGGCGCCCTATCTTTTTCTCGAGGCGCCGGTGCTGGTCAACACGGTCTACATCCTCCAGGACGTCAACGAAGTGAACGGAGGTACCCTGATCGTACCCGGCTCTCATCGCCTGTATCGCGACGGCGGTGGGACGTTCGGCAGGATTCCACCGCCGGTGAATCTCGAGGCACCGGCGGGATCGATCCTGCTGATGGACGGGCGGGTCCTGCATGGCGGTGCGGTCAATCGCTCTGAACGCCTGCGCTACATCATCACCAATTCCGTGGTCCGGCCCTTCATCCGCCAGCAGGAGTCTTTCCATCTGACGATCCGCCCCGACATCCTGAAGCGCGCCAGCGACAAATTTCTCTGGCGCTGCGGCTTTCAGGCTACCGGCGGACGCAGCATGGTCGAGGGCTACGGCTACTTCGGCAACGGCAAGATGAGCGACCCTAACGGCGCCATCGTCAACGCGCGGATCGCCATGGATGAAGGCACCTACACCAGGATCGGCGAGCTGACCGCGAGCGATGTGGACTCACTGGATCCCGGGCAACTTACGCTCGCTCAGATTCAGAGCCAGCAGGAAACGCCAAGAGAACGCGCACAAGCGCTGATGCGGAAAATCACGGCGCTGTAGCGGGGATTTACCCGCGCGGCAAGCGGGCTGTAGCCAGGAGACCCATACAGCCCATCAGTGCCGACAGCAGAAACACCCAGGTAAAGGTGCCCGTAAGGTCTGCGATCAACCCTCCCACCGGCGGCGAGACCACCTGTGCGATACCGAAAGCAAGTGTCGCCGCCGCAAACGACGAACCGTAATCATCCAGCGTCGTGTTCTGCACGACATAGACGGTGATCAGAGACGGAATGGCGCTGAACAGCAGGCCGAGGCCAAAAATGGCCGGCAATGTCAGCCAGGGCACACCGGTTAACGCGGCCAGCACCAGTGCGGGCCAGAGCGTAAAGGCGAGACACAGCGCCCAGCGAACGCCGACACGATTGCTGAACGCAATGAACAGCGGTGCGCCAACGATCATGGCGGACCCCATCAGGGTGAACGCGTAGGCGGCGTCACTGGAGTGCCAGCCGCTGTCGTCTTCGAGCCGGGAGGTCAGAAACCCGATGATCAGAAGGTACATGAAGCCGAAAGCGGCATAGCCCACAAGCAACGGGCGCCAGCCTGGCATGCGCTGCAGCGATTCAAACCATCCGCGCTTCGCGCCACCGCCAGGTGCGCGCTGGGCGTGAGCAACCAGGATCAGGCCCAGAATCAGAACCACGACCGCTATCAGCGCCTGGAGCTGATAGACCACGGACCAGGCCGGATCGCCGAGCGCCGCGCGTTGGGATGCCGCCAGCAGGCTGACGAATACGATTCCGATCCCCATGCCGGAGCCCATGATGCCGACGGCCAGGCTGCGGTGTCGTGCCGGCATCGCGTCGGCAGCAATGGCAGGCGCCGGAATCCATACGCACGCGCCGCCAAAGCCGGCAATAGCGAGCCCCAGCCCCACGCCGATCGGCGTCGTCGACAGACCAACGATCAACAGCCCCACCGTCGCCAGCACCATCCCCAGGCGAAAGGTACTCAACAGTCGAACCCGTGCAGCTGTCCACGCCACGACCAGCGTACCCAGCAGGTAGGCGCCTACGTTGCTGGCACCCAGCAGCGCCGCCAGGGTGTTGCTGATCTGCAGGTCATCACGGACCGCGGGATAGACAACACCGTAGGCGAAGCGGCCGAACGACTGCGCAACCATTGCCGCAAGAGCGACCAGCGCGAGGACCAGGTATGGCCGCGCAGGCTGTGGAGAAGAGCTTGGGGTCACGTCATCAGGTTTGAGCAGCGGTGGCGCATGTTAGCCCAGTGAACCAGGTAGAGCGATCGGCAGAAAGGCAGCTGTCCATTTCTCGTCTACCATGCACAGTCAGCCGGCTCGCACACGAGCATGCCCTGATCGATGGGAGGGAAAATGAAAATCACCGATGTCAAAGTCACCGTCTGGGAATGGCGCGACATACCGCCAACCCGCTATACGTTGAGGGTGAAGAGCGCAGGGTCACGGACGGCGCACATGGGGCTCGTCCGCATTCTCACCGACGAAGGCGTGGAGGGAAACGCGTTCCTCGGCTCCGCGCTCAGCCCACTCGGCCAGGATGCCAAAGCGATCGTCGAGCGCTACAAGCCCATGCTCGTCGGCCAGAATCCACTGACACGGGAACGACTGTGGCAGACCATGGCCACCTGGGCGATGGGCCCGCAGATGCGGGTGATCGGTGCGATCGACGTGGCCTTGTGGGATCTTGCCGGCAAAGCAGCCGGTGTCCCCATCCACCAGCTGATGGGTTCCTATCGCGAGTCGGTCCCGGCGTACGCGAGCTCCGCAGTCTTCGAGCATCCCGAGGCGTACGCGGAGGAGGCGCTGCGCTTTAAGGAAGCCGGCTGGACCGCGTACAAGATCCACCCACCGGCGATACCGGAACTGGATATCCGCATCTGCGAAGCGGTCAGATCCGCCGTCGGGGATGACTACCGGATCATGCTGGACTCCACCTGGTCGTACGACTATCCGAGCGCGCTGCGCGTCGGTCGCGCGGTCGAATCGCTGGGGTTCTACTGGTACGAAGACCCGCTGGCCTACGACGACCTGTATGGCTACGTGAAGTTGAAACAGGTGCTGGGGATTCCGCTGATGGCGACCGAGATGCCAAGCACCGGTCCGAGGTCCTATGCGCCCTGGATCATGCAGCAGGCGACCGACTATTTGCGTGGCGACGTCGCCATCAAGGGCGGGCTCACCTCATGCCTGAAGACAGCCCACACGGCAGAAACGTTCCAGATGAATTACGAGGTGCATCACGGTGGGAACTCTCTGAACAACGTTGCCAACCTGCACCTGATCATGGCCATCCCCAACTGCGAGTACTTCGAGGTACTGCTACCTGACGAGGTTCAGAAACACGGACTCGTGCAGGACATCGAGGTAGACGCCGAGGGAAGGGTCCACGCACACCAGGGTCCGGGGCTTGGCGCTGAGATCGACCATGCGTTGATAGAGCACAACAAGATCGCAGAACTCTGAGAGCGACGTTCCCGGACGGTGCAACCATCCGGGAACGCTTGCTTCATCCGCAACCGATCTCAGCCAGGTTTCGCCTTTTCCGCCTCATACGCATCGATTTCCGCCTGCCTCTCCGCCTTCAGCGTCTCCCGCAGCAGGGCCACCTGATCGGCGGTCACCTCGTAGAATCCGGGTATCGAGCAGGGAGGTCCTATGGACCCGGCACGGAAGTTATCGATGGCGCGAATGGAATCCAGGCGGCACAGCTGACCGCCTCTCGTTTCGAAGGTAATGCTGGAGTTGCGCCGGAGCTGGTGGCATCTGTGCTGGAACTGCACCAGGTAGTAGGTCTTGGAGGGCAGCTCGAAGACCACGTGTCGATCGTCCAGCACCCGGGTGCTGCGAATGGATCGGGTCGAAATGCAGCGCTCCATGGCGCCATATCCTTCCGAATCGGAGGCCTCATTGAGGATCGCCTCTACCTCCGGGGAAAAGACAGGGCTTTCTTCACTTTCATCCGGGGATGCGGCCGATGGATCCTCAGCAGCGCGCTCCTGAGCGGCTGGATTGCCCGCTGCGAGAAGCAGGCAGAACAGCAGCGATCGACCGCGCTTCAGCTTTGCCACCGGATCAGTTCTGTTCCATCAGGAGCGCTGCCTGTTCAGCGCTGATGGCCTCGAAGCTGCCGAGAAAACAGACACCGTGCATGGCAACCGGGCGGCCACCGCTCATGCCGCGCTGCAGATCCATGCTGTTCGACGGATAGAAAGGGTCGTTCTCGCAGAGACTGCTGGTGCCGCGGGACTCGAAAACAGGCAGGTCGTTGAATTTCAGGCTCTGGCAGGAGCGCTTCAGCTTATTCAGCCAGTACTTGCTGCCCCGAGAAAACAGCAGGTAGTCGGTGTTCATGACCTTAACGGTTCTGTAAGAACGCGTGCTCAGGCAGCGCTGGGGCTCGCGATCCTCGTAGGCCGAGACCTCCGAGAGCAGCGCGTCGAGACGCTCGTCCAGGGTGGGGCCTTCTGCGGGTGCCTCGCTTTCCGGCTTGTCGTCCACCTCCGGTTCTGCCGGTTGGCTCTCGGCGAGCAAGCCGGCCGGTGCCGCCAACAACAGGGCGGGCAGCAGCAATTGTCTGATCAGGCGCATAGTTCTTCCACCAGTTCCGGCAGCGCGCTGGCGCTGTCCGCCTGCCACTTGCATTCCAACCATTCGTCCGCCCGGGTCCGGCCCTGGTTGACCGCGGCCATAGGCAGGCCCAGCGCTTTCGCCTCTTTGGCAAACCGGAAGCTCGAGTAAACCATCAGCGAGCTGCCGACGACCAGAAAGCCGTCCGCGCGGTCGAGCTCGTCCCTGACCGACTGCACCCGGTCCTTCGGCACGGAATCGCCGTAAAAAACCACATCCGGCTTCAGGACCCCGCCACACTCGCACAGGGGTTCGCGGAAGTCATCGAACTGTCGGACATCCTCGAAGGCGGCGTCCCCGTCCGGCTGAGCGCTGACAGAACCTTCGAGCCAGGCGGCGTTGTGCGCTTCGAGCCACCCCTGGAGCACCTCTCTGGACTGGCGCTGACCACAATCGAGACAGACGACTTCTCCCAGGTTGCCGTGCAGCTCCACCAGGCGCGTCTGTCCCGCGCTCTGGTGCAGACCATCCACATTCTGCGTCACTACCGTCTGCACCCTGCCCGCCTGCTCCAGACGGACCAGAGCATGATGGGCGGGGTTGGGCCCGGCATCCCGGAAAGACGGCCAGCCCCGCATGCTGCGTGCCCAGTAGCGACGCCGGGCGCTGCTCTGCTTGAGAAAATCCTGGTGCTGGACGGGATCGCTGCGCTGCCAGTCGCCGGCGTGATTCCGGTAGGTGCCGATGCCGGATGGCGCGCTGATCCCGGCGCCGGTCAGCACGAAG